>Ga0209006_10002841_pt1 | contig 15743 bp, 12 predicted proteins | sample JacPin_JW_Ref_O2_FD_188567 | JGI IMG/M metagenome (GOLD analysis project Ga0209006, IMG submission 188567) | Forest soil microbial communities from Algoma, Ontario, Canada - Jack Pine, Ontario site 1_JW_Ref_O2 (SPAdes) (version 2) | ecosystem: Environmental > Terrestrial > Soil > Boreal... | reverse complement strand
GGCGAACTTTCGTGGATGTTGAAACAGAGGCCTTTTGCCTTCCCGGATTGAACAACTGATTTTGATGAACGTTTTGTCCGCTGCCCATTGGGCATATGTTGGAACAGGAGAAACGCAATGCGCGTGTTCATCGTCGCATGCTTGGTCGTTGGCATTGTTGCCGTCGGAACGGCTGCAGTTCTCGACAGTTTCGTGCAAGAATCGTCGGCGGTAGCGTTTACGGAACCCGGCGTGAGAGTCTAGAGCTGCCAGGCCGCGAGAGATTAGATTTTTGTTTTCGGTCTCACGGATCGTTGATGCCGGTCCTCGGTGCTCATTGCACCAACGTTTTGGACCTTACCGCTGATCCGCCTACAGATTTATAGTTGGGAAATGGAGGCTTCCATGACGCATCCAATGATCTCTGCAATCGCGGTCGCCGCTTTGATTGTGGCTGGAACCGTCATGTTGCGGTCGCGATCTCCTTCGATCGAACTATAGGCTGGAACGGCTGCAATGCCGACGCTGCAAGCACTCTACACAATGGCGGGCGTAAATAAGCTTCCTGTCAAGGAACTGGACGATCAATCGCTGGTCTATCCGACGGTACCGAAACGCTAGAGAAACGTTTATTGGCGGCATGATTCCGACGCGACCACATCGCGATGCAAATCGCGAACGCGGAGCAAGAGTGCATAATACCGTCCGCAGATGGCCAGGAGTGTCGTTATTAATCGATCGCTGCTCGGCATTTTTGTCACCTCGCTCGATATGGCAGCGGGTTGTTCGGCGACAGTATCGGCTCTTGACGAGGAGATCAGGCGCCTCCGGGACGTGCGCCCGTTCACACGCGGACCGCGCGCTGGGGAATGTAGTCCATCAAGGTCGATCAACGGAGCCGGCCAGCCGATTCTGCAGGCGATCGAGATAGAGATAGAGGATCGGCGTAGTGAAAAGCGTCAAAAGCTGGCTCACTGCAAGCCCGCCGACCATCGCATAACCAAGTGGCTGACGAAGTTCCGAGCCCGCGCCTGTCCCAAGCATCAGCGGCACGCCGCCGAGCGTGGCGGCCATAGTGGTCATAAGGATCGGGCGAAAGCGCAGCAGGCACGCCTCGGTGATGGCGCGTTCAGGCGACAATCCCTCGCGCTCGCGCGTGATCGCGAAATCGACCAGCATGATGCCGTTCTTCTTGACTATGCCGATCAGCAAAATAATCCCGATGATCCCCATGACGGACAGGTCGAAGCCTGCAGCCCACAATGCCAGCAACGCGCCCACGCCTGCGGATGGTAGCGTCGAGAGTATCGTTAGCGGATGGATGTAGCTCTCGTACAGCATGCCGAGGATGACGTAAACGGCGAGCAGCGCCGCCGCGATGAGGACCGGCTCGCTTGCCAGCGAAGACTGGAACGCCTGCGCATTGCCCGCGAAGCTGCCGGTCAATGATTGAGGCGCACCGAGTTCGGCCTTGGCCCGCTCTATCGCCGTGACCGCCTGCCCGAGCGCGACCCCTTGGGGCAGGTTGAACGACAGCGTTACCGCCGGAAATTGCCGCTGGTGGTTGACCGAAAGTGGGCCGGTGCGACGCGTGTCGACATCGATCAGGGCAGGCAAAGGCACCGGTTGTCCCGTAGACGGTGCCTTGATGTAGACGGCGTCAACGGCTTTGGGGTCGCGACGGAACTGCTCCAACACTTCCAAGATGACGGAGTATGAGTTGACCTGCGTGTAGTATTGCGTCACCTGCCGTTGACCGAACGCGTCGTTAAGCGCGGAATCGACCAGTTCGGGCTGGATTCCAAAGCGCGCCGCGGCCTCGCGACTTATCGTGACCATGATCTGCGGCGCGTTGTTCTCCTGATCGCTCGATACGTCGGCGAGCTCCGGCAATGTTCTGAGCTTGCCGAGCAGACGCTGCGCCCAGTTGTTCAGTTCGTCTATGTTCGCATCCTTCAGCGTATACTGGAACAGGCCTCGGCCAATGCGGCCTCCGACCGTGATGTCCTGTGCGGGCTGTAGATAAAGTACCACGCCTTCCACCTTGGCGAGCTGCGGTCGCAGTCGATCGACGATCTGGACCGCCGAAGCCTTGCGCTCATCGTGAGGTTTAAGCCCGATGAAGAATCGCCCGGTATTGGGCGTACCGCCGCTGTTGCTTCCGAACGCCGATCCCACCGTCGCAACGTCGGGATCGCGCTCGATCACGCGCGTGAGCTCGATATGCAAGCGCCGCATTTTTTCTGGGGAGACGTCTTGAGCCGCCTCCGACAGGCCTGTGATCAGCCCGGTGTCCTGCGTCGGCAGGAAGCCCTTCGGAATATACACGAACAACAGGACGGTCAGGGCCAGCGTTGCCAGGAAAACCAGAAGTGTCGTGAACTGATGCCGCATCACCACGTTCAAGGCAGAGCGATAGGCATCGACGAGGGCCTCGAACGCGCGTTCGCTACGCTCAAAGAACGCGCCGCGTGGGGCGGATTTGGACCGCAGGAAACGGGAGCTCAGCATCGGCGTCAACATGAGAGAGACCGCCATCGACACCAGGATGGCCGCCGAGACCGTGACCGAAAATTCGCGAAAAAGCCGGCCAACGATACCGCCCATCAGGAGCAAAGGGATAAAGACCGCTACCAGCGAAAGGCTGATGGAGACGACCGTGAAGCCGATTTCGCTCGAGCCGTTGAGCGCTGCCTCCATCGGCGACGCGCCGTTCTCGAGGTGCCGGTAGATGTTCTCGATCACCACAATTGCATCATCAACGACGAAGCCGATTGCGATCGACAGTCCCATCAGCGAAAGATTGTCGAGGCTGTAACCCATCAGATACATCCACGCAAAAGCACCAAGCATGGCCAGCGGCACGGTTGTCGACGGAATAAGCGTGGCGCGAACATGGCGAAGGAACAGGAAGACAACTAGCACGACGAGTCCAATGGTGAGCAAGAGCGTGAATTCGACATCACGCACCGAGGCACGAATTGTCTCGGTACGATCGAGGATGGTTTCCAGCCGCAGGGCATGCGGAAGCACCGAATAAATCTGCGGTAGCGCGGCTTTCACCAGATCGGCTGTCTCGATGACGTTGGCGCCCGGCTGCTTGAACACGATTAGGAGGATGCTCGGTTTCTCCTTTGACAGCGCTCCGCTGGTCTCATCTTGCGGCCCCTCGACCGCCTGGCCGATGTCGCGGACCCGGATCGGCGCGCCATTGCGGAATGCGAGGAATGCGCTCTCGTAGTCCGCAACCCTTTGCAGCTGATCGTTGGCGGCGATGGTAAAACTCTGATTGTCGTTGTGAATGACACCCTTGGCGGCATTCGAAGTTGCAAGGGCGATGGTTCCGCGCACGTCCTCAAGCGTCAGTCCTCGCGCCTGCAATTTGGCGGGGTCGACCTGGATACGCACCGCGGGCTTCTGTTCGCCCCCGATCACGACTTGCGCCACGCCTCTGATCTGAGAAATCTGCTGGGCGACGACCGTATCGGCGAGGTCATCGACCGTGGTGATCGGCAGCGTGTCCGAACATGCGGCAATGACAAGGATCGGCGAATCCGCCGGGTTCACCTTCCGATAGATGGGCGGCGAGGGGAGATCGGTGGGAAGCTGACGGTTTGCCGCGGTGATCGCCGCTTGCACGTCCTGCGCGGCGGCATCGACATTGCGGTCGAGGTCGAATTGCAGGACGATCGCGGTCGAGCCGAGCGTGCTTGTCGACGTCATGTCGGTCAGGCCGGAAATCTGGGCGAATTGGCGCTCCAGCGGCTGCGCCACGGTCGCCGCCATGGTTTCGGGACTAGCCCCCGGAAGCTGCGCGGCGACCTGGATTGTCGGGAAATCGACCTGCGGGAGCGGCGCAACCGGCAGAAGCGGAAAAGCCGCGATGCCGGCGGCGCACAGCGCCATCATCAGCAGCGACGTTGCGACGGGGCGGCGGATGAAAGGCTGGGAGATGTTCATGAGACCTAACCGGGCTGCTCGGATCCCGGCTCGACCCGGGCGCCAGCCTCTAACCGGCTCTGACCATTCACGACGACCCGTTCATCAGGCGAGAGTCCTTTGTCGACGATCGTCACATTTTCGTCGATCGGCTTGGCATCGACGTCGCGCGGCTGCGCGGTGTTGTCGGGCTGCACCACCCAAACATAAAACCCCTCGGGCCCGCGTTGCAGCGCGAGCGATGGGATCGTCAGTGCGTTCTTCCGGGTGTCGACTAGCATGCGGATCCGCACGAACTCGCCAGGCCAGAGCCTTTCGTCCTCGTTGGCGAACCGCGCCTTCAGGAGAACCGAGCCCGTCGACGGGTCGATCTGGTTGTCGACTAACACGAGCTGGCCTTGTGACAGTTCCTGCTTGTCGTCCTGATCGAATGCTATCGTGGTGACCGGGCCGCGCCGTATGGCCTCCCGCACGTCGAACAGGTTCTTTTGGGGCAATGTGAAGGTAGTCGCCGACGGTCGGATCAGCGTGAGAATTGTGAGCGGATTTGGATCGTTGCTGTGGATGATGTTTCCGACATCCAGCTGCCGCCGACCGACCCGGCCGTCGATCGGCGCCGTAATGGAGGCATAGCCCAGCTGAACCCGGGCACTGTCGATTGCGGCCTGATCGGCATCCACCGCGGCCCGGAGCTGGCCCACCTTGGCCTGTTGCTGATCCAAAGTCTGCTGCGGGATGGCCTGGCGCTGCACCAGTACTTGGTCGCGCTCCAGCTCCTTCGCGGCCTCTGCCAGTTGCGCCTCGTCCGCAGCCTTTTTTGCGACCACCTGATTCAGCGTCGCCTGCAGGGTGCTCGTATCAGTTTGCGCAAGAACGTCGCCGGCTCGAACGTCTTGGCCTTCGACGAAATTGACGGCCGTCAGCTTGCCATCAAGCTGGCTCCGTACCGCGACTGTGTTCCAGGCCAGCACGGTACCCGGCGCGGACAGATAGATAGGGACGTCCCGCGTCTTGACCGGCGCTACGGTGACCCGGATTGCAGGCGGAGCAGGGCGGACAGAGCGTGAATTGGACGGGACACGATGAGACAGTCCTGCTGCCGCTGCGGCGGCGAGAACCACGATACCCGCAAACCAAGCCCAGTGCCCGCGCGCCTTCCCGATCATTTGGTCCCTGGTCATCATCGTCATCAAATAAGCGAGACGTCGGATTTCGCGTTGACGGCCGTCAAGGCCATGAATGGTCTTGAGCGGTGCAGTCGGCCTTGCGTGGGGGTGCGCGCGTGAACTGAGCGCAATCTTATTCGCGCCGGTAAGAGAGGCGGCCTCCACAGGGAGAACGAAGCATGAAGCCAGTACTCGCGCAGCCAGGGATCTCTCGCGTGGCAGCGAAGCGCACTTGGTGAAGGCCATTGGGCGCTCGGATGGCGTCCGTTCGCGCAGCAGGCGGCCGACCACTTCTTCGGAATGGCCGAGCCCGAACACTGCAGCCGTATCTGTCCAATTCACCCCGAGCTCCAGTGCGTGACGCATGTTCGCCAGCGAAACGGCGTCGTCCTGTGGTCCCCAGCCAAATGCCCAGGCGGCGCCGCCGATTGCGCAGGCGCCAAATCCGGGTGATCAAGACACCACTCGAGCCAAGCGGTCGCTGCGGAAGAGGCACTGCTCAATCCTCCGGATGAAGACAGCGCCTACCGATTACGGCCAAACGCACATTTCGTCGCCTTGATGCGTCAATGCAATCCAATCGCCTTGACGGCCGTCAACTTTGTGCTTGCGTGCGGTTTGATAGTCACAGTCTTCTCCGATTTACCGTCGCTGCGCCTGTTTGGCTGGCTGAGCGCGTTTGCCATGCTCGCGGCATTGGCTGCGGACTTGTTGATTCTGCGGCCTACGGTCACGTTTTTGAGCAGGCTCGCACGCCGGATCGGCGGCAAACCGTTTTACCGGTAGTCGAATTGTTTTACCGGTAGTCGAATTAAAGAGATGTCTGCTCACCTTGCTCTAGTGAGCGCAACGGAGACTTCAGTGACCTCGTGACCCGGCGCCTCGATGGTGACTGACTGCCGGTCACCTCGGGTACTTACGACCAAACTGGCCGAAAACCCGGCACCGTCAATTTTCGCCTGGATCTGACCACCACTCACGCGGCCGGACACGCTTCCAGAGGCGTTGCGGCTGGTTTCGGTCCAACTTCCACTTAGCGTCCCGCCTTCCGAGACAATGTTGGCATTGACGTCGAACCGGTAGCTGTCGCTCGCGCAGCGCAGGCTCTGCTGCAGCCGCGTGCCCTTTTCGCTCACATCATAATTGGCACGGCAGCGCAGGCGTTCGCGTTGTCCGCTGGCCGACTTGAGGAAGCCGCCGCCCGACCAGGCTCCGCTTAGACCTGCGAAGGGCCCCTGCTGTCCGTGGCTCGGAGCAGCATGAAGGAGCGCGGCCCCTAATATGGCTGCCCGCAGTGCCGCAGCGAATGCCGTGGACGAGCGCCGCAACATGGCATGCATCGGTTCAGCATATCGCCCTTGGGCGCTCGCGTCGTCTCGGTAGATCACCATGTTTCTGGCCGTAACTGAGTTTGGATTTTCTAGGCCGCCAACAGCTTCTCCAGCCGGATTGGCAATTGTCGGACGCGAATGCCTGTCGCATGATAGACTGCGTTGGCAACGGCCGCAGCAGTGCCCACATTGCCCAGCTCTCCAATGCCTTTTACCCCGACCGGATTGACGAAATCGTCCTTCTCCGGAACAAGGATCACGTCGACGTTTTGAATATCCGCGTTCACCGGAATGAGATAGTCCGCAAGACTGTTATTGACGTAGCGCGCCTCACGCCGGTCGATCTCGGTTGCTTCATGTAGGGCGGAAGAGACACCCCAGATGATCCCACCCATATATTGGCTACGGGCGGTGCGGGTATTCATGAGCCGGCCCGCTGCGAAGGCGCCGACGACGCGCGGCACGCGTATCTCCCGTGTCAGCGCATGGACTCTTACTTCGACGAATTCCGCGCCGGTCGCGTACATCAACTTTCCACCTTTCGAACCTCCGGTCAGAAATGGGGAGCCGGCGTACAAGTTCTTGATGGTATCGGGTTTTCCGCCCGGAGGCAGATATTCGGCATATTCCTCAATTGCTCCCACACCAAGACGACTGAAGCTCTCTTCCAGATTTGGCTGTCGCGCACCGGCGCTGCTGCCGATGGTTGATTTGTCTTTCGCAGATCTTCCGTCCGACGCTGGCCGCGATGACGAGAGTTTTGAACGGATAGCCTCGCAGGCCTTCATTACCGCAGAGCATGCGCTGGCCGTCGTGTTCGACCCGCCGGCAACCGGCGCTGGAGGCAGATTGCTGTCACCCAGCTCTACGGAAACGGAGGACAGAGGAATGCCGAGCTCTTCTGCGGCGATCTGTCCAATCACGGTGTAGGCGCCGGTGCCCAGATCGTGTGCGGCGATCTGCACGCGTGCTTCTCCGTCTGCTGTCAGACGGACCCGCGCCGCGGCTGCCCCGACGTGGGTTGGGTATACGGCGCTCGCACAGCCCCATCCGATCAGCCAATCGCCATTTCTCATCGAGCCGGGTTGGGGGCTGCGCTTCGACCAGCCGAAACGCTCGGAGGCCTCATCGTAGCATTTCATCAGCGACCGGCTGGACCATTGCTTGCCGGTGGCATCGGTTGAGCAATCGTTGATTCGGCGCAATTCAACCGGATCCAGCTTGAGCTTGATCGCAAGCTCATCCATCGCGCTTTCAAGCGCATAGATGTATGGCACCACGGGCGGCGAACGCATGAATCCCGGCGTATTACGATCCGCGTGTACCACGGAGACGCGGGTCTTCACCGCGCCAAAGCCGTACAGACGGGCACTGTCTTCGACGCCTGCTACCGAATATGAATCCGGACGCGAGGTGACTTCCCATCCTTCGTGGATGAAGCTGGTGATTTTTCCACCACGTTGCGCGCCCATGCGAATGCGGTGGCGGGTTTCGGCGCGATAAGTCTGAATCGTGAAGCCCTGGTCGCGCGTTGCAACCAGCTTTACGGGCCGGTTGAGGCGCTTTGCGGCGAGAGCGACGAGTCCGGTACGCGGTGAAAACTGCGCTTTCGATCCGAACGCCCCGCCGACAAAGGGAGAAACCGCATGAACATTGGCGATATCAATGCCCATCTTCTTCGCGGCATTGGCTTTCAGGCCGTACATGAACTGGCTCGGCTCATAGATCGTCAATTCTTCGTCTTGCCAGACGCAGGTCGTCGTAAAGAGTTCGATGGGATTATGATGCTGAGGCGGCGTTTCGTACTCGGCTTCGAGTTTAACCTCCGCCCGGCTGTATTCGCCTTCCGCATCGCCTGCCTGCGGGACATCTTTCTGCTTACTGATGTCCTCTTCGCTGACGCCCGAGGAGTCGAAGGTCGCGCTCGGCTGCTCCGCATGATAAGTCACGTGAACCTTGTGAGCCGCTTCGCGCGCGGCCTCGAAGGTTTCGGCAACGACCACCGCTATGATTTGTCCGCCATACTTGATTTCGGGTCCGAAATCCTGGATCGACGACGTCGGACCGCCGCCACCAGGTCGATACTTTATCTCTTTTAAATCACGGCTATTCTCGTGGTAAAAGATTTCAAGCACACCGGGCACAGCCTTAGCCTCGCCGAGGTCCATCGCCTCAATGCGTCCCTTGGCGATCGCGCTGGTAATCAAGAACGCATAGGCCGGATTGGCGACCGGAAAATCCGATCCATAGCGCGCTTCGCCGGTGACCTTCAGGCGCCCGTCAATTCGTGGCTCCGGCTTGCCCATGTTCTCCTTGGGCTCGGGGGCGGCAGTGCTCATGGTCAAATCTCCATGGCCGCGGCTTGGCGCAAGGCGCGGATCAGCGTCCGCTTGCCGAGTTCGATTTTGAATGCATTGTGTTCGCGCGGCCGTGCATCAGCGAATGCAAGGTCAGCGGCACGACTCATGGCCGTCTCATCAAGGCGCCTATTTTTGAGCGAAGCCTCCGCCTCATGGGCTCGCCACGGCACGGTCGCCACGCCGCCAAGCGCAATACGCGCTTGCTTTACGGTGTCCCGGTCAAGATCGATCGCAACCGCGGCCGACGCCAGCGCAAACTCGTATGATTGCCGATCCCTCACTTTTAAAAATAGCGACCGCCGGGTGAAAGGTGCCCGGGTTATGCGGAAGGCCGTGATCAATTCACCTGGCCCGAGGGTTGTTTCAAGATGGGGGGTCTGTCCCGGTTGCCGGTGCAAATTCGCTAACGGAAGCTCTCGGGGACCCTTCCGCCCCATAACTTCCACCTGAGCGTCCAGAGCTATCAAGGCCTGTGCGAAATCGCCTGGATAGGTCGCGATGCAGCGTTCGCTGATACCCAAAACCGCGTGACCGCGGTTGATCCCATCAAGCGCCGCGCACCCGGAACCGGGTTCGCGCTTGTTGCAATTGGAATAGGAGGTATCGCGAAAATAACTGCAGCGGGTACGCTGCAGCACGTTGCCGCCAAGCGAGGCCATATTTCGAATTTGCGCGCTGGCGGCCAGTTGTAGCGACTCCGCGATAACGGGGAAGTCGCGGCGCACATCCGGATGATCGGCGACGGTTGACATGCGGGCCAAGGCACCAAGCCGCAGCCGATTGCCGGCAAACTCGATTCGACCGGCATTGGTCTGGTCGAGATCGTTGATATTGACGACGCGGTCGGGCCGCATGACGCCGAGTTTCATGAGATCGATAAGTGTGGTGCCGCCGGCCAGATACTGACTGCGTGAATGCGCCTCGTCAGCCCCTTCATCCGCGGCACAAAATGCCGAATATGCCGACTGCAGATCACCAACGCGGGAAAACTGGAATGGTTGCATGTCAAGCCTCTTTCATTTTTGTTTTGGCCTGCTTGATAGCGTCCACGATGTTCGGATAGGCCGCGCAACGGCAGAGATTGCCGCTCATATACTCGCGGATGTCGGCGTCGGTCTCGGCATGTCCCTCCTTCACGCAGGCCACCGCCGAGACGATCTGCCCCGGAGTACAATAGCCGCACTGGAACGCATCGTGATCGATAAAGGCCTGCTGCATCGGGTGCAGCGTGCCGTCGGCCTGCGACAGACCCTCAATGGTGGTGACGTTGCGACCCTCAAGCGTGGCAACCAACGTCAGACATGACAGCACGCGACGGTCGTTGACCATCACGGTACAAGCGCCGCATTGGCCGTGGTCACATCCCTTCTTGCTGCCGGTAAGACCGATATGGTCGCGCAGGGCGTCGAGCAGCGTCGTACGGACATCGATTGCAAGATGATACCGTTGTCCATTGACATCGATGGTTGTCGCGTAGGGAGCGCGAAGGTCCGGCGTTGCCGCGGGCGCCGCATTTGCGGGAGATTGATCAAGAAAGGTGATGGACATGCTGGACACCACTGAGGTCACTAGGAAGTTTCGGCGATTCCACAGGCCTATGCCGGTGTCCTCATTGGATGATGCCATTCCGCGGCCTCCATTTTTTGCTTAGCCCGCAACTTGAGGGCCGCAACGGTGTTCTACTGAGTTTTTTCTGAACGTCCTGAGCGAGGCGAAGTTCCTGCAACACGGGATCGAGTGATTTGGGCCCGCCTTGCTCATCCATGCTTGCTTCAAGGAATCAAATCATGCTTTGACCGGCCTTAGGTCGCCGGACTGCACATCATAATCTTATCGTGCGAAACCCAGATGGAGCTGTCGTTGACAGGTATCAAGAGTCCATCGATCTAGCTCGTCACCTACTTGGGAAGCAGCGATCTCTCTGAATGAGGTTGCCGATATTCGCGGCCATCGGAAATTCTGCGTTGCGAGGTCAAAGCCAAAAAGGGCTGCTGGACGCGTTATCACGTCCGGCACAGCAGGACGCATTGTCTGCCGACCAATCTTGGGCGCGCCGCCGAAAAATTTCGAGCGCCGCTTCCTTGAATTGTTATCGGACTCCAGGGCAGTGTCGTGGCGGTCAGACCCGCGGGCCGCTTGAAAATTCCCCAATTGACGACCATCAAGGCCATTGTTCAGTTCGACCGCTAGGTTTCCCCGAAGAGGCGCTTGATCGGCTGACTTGATCGGCTGAGAGTGAGGCAGGGTCGGCGATAGACGCGCTCTGCGGAGACGGGTGATCTCAAGGAGTAAGTTCCATGAGCGACTTCCGCCGAGGAGACAATGTGGTTCTCAAGTCGGGCGGCCCGGCGATGACCGTGAGCGCCGTCGAGAGAGGCAAGGTGATCTGCATCCGAGTTGAGGACGAGAAGGGCGTGGAGCAGGCCTTTGAGCCAGCCGAGCTGATATTTGAGGAAGAAGCAATTCCTCCAGCGAAAGAAGAGGACTGAAGCGGGCCGGGCTGGAGAAGCGTGTGCCTGAGCGAGGTGAGGAGGCACAGGAATTGATAGGAATCGAGACACTGCGTCCAGGAGACTAAGGCATGAACATTCTGAAATGCGCGCGCGCCGTTGGCATGACCGCCATGCTGTCGACTGCGCTGGTCGGCTCCGCCGCTGCCCAATCCGCCATTGCCCAGCTCAGGGACACGAACCGCCAGGATGTCGGCACCGTCTCGCTACTGGAGACCCCAGCCGGGGTCCTGCTCAAGCTCTCGCTCAAGGGAATGCCTCCGGGCGAACATGCCCTCCACATTCATGCCGTGGGTGAGTGCGAGCCGCCTTCGTTCGATTCGGCGGGTCCGCACTTCAATCCAAGCAACACGCACCACGGCATCATGGCGGGCCCCGGTCATGCTGGCGACATGCCGAATTTGCACATTCCTCCGACCGGCTCGCTCGAAGTGGAACTGGTCAATGCCGCAATCACCATCGATACAGACAAGCCCAACTCCGTCTTCCATCCCGGCGGCACCGCGGTGGTGATCCATAGCGGCAGGGACGACTACGTGACCGACCCCGCAGGAAACGCCGGTAACCGGATTGCCTGCGGCGTGATCAGCCAAGGCCCGATAACGGTCGGCCGGACACCGGCGCGATAGCGCGAATGATTGACTGATAGTGCAACGAAATCGGTCTGCCGCCTCAAGGGCAACCGCAGATCGATGCGGAGCCGTGTGGCCTGCGCCGACGGATGAGCATAGTCGTCGATCTAGCCGAGGAGGTCAGCTCACAAAAATTGACTGCCATCAAGGCCCTTAGATGCCGCAACCGTTTATTCTGCTGCGCTTCCACTTCGCTCGCGCGCAACCCATAATGAGTGAAGCCTCGAATGTAAGAACAGTTCCACGCTGTCGAGTGGGATTCATCTGATCGAATTGCGCGAGTGATTTGCGGGTGCGGAGGAGCAAGGGTTCCGACGGGGAGTCCCTTGATTTCTTACCGCCGATTCCTCGCCGCGAGCTCACAGATGTTGAACCAGTCTGCCCGCCATTCTGACGACCAGTCATCCTCGATCGCCAAACCGTCTCAACAACTTTGGACTTTGGCCGCATGTCCTGCTGTCGATCATGACGCGCGTCCAGAAGGGGAGGTGTCGTCGAGCGGTCGCCCACCTCTGTCGCCTCGCTGTGTCGGTATCATGGCCGCGACCGGCGGCATTGCGGTTGCCAACCTCTATTACAATCAGCCGATGCTGCCCGATATCAGCCGGAGCTTCGACGTTGCAGCAAATGTAATCGCAGTTCTGCCGATGTCGACACAGATCGGTTACGCGCTGGGTCTGTTCCTGTTCGTGCCGCTTGGCGACGTCGTCGATCGCCGCCAACTGGTCTTGGCACTGCTGTTCGGCATCATCGTTTCGCTGGTCGCCCTTGCACTGGCACCATCGCTTGCATGGCTCGATATCGCCAGCCTGATGCTTGGCATGACGTCAGCCGTCGCGCAGGTTCTCGTTGCATTGGCGGCGCAGCTCAGCCCGCCGCAGCACCGCGGCCGCATCGTCGGCACCCTGCAGGCGGGCATCCTCGCCGGCATCCTGCTCGCCCGGACGGTGTCCGGCACGGTGAGCGCACATTTTGGCTGGCGTCCGATGTTTTGGCTGGCAGCCGCAATGAATCTCGGCGTACTGGTTGTCCTGCATCGGGCCTTGCAGCCGCCGCCACCCCCGTTGCCACAGCCATATCCGCGAGTGCTGCGATCGCTCAAGGATCTTTGGCAAAGCTATCCCCAGCTCAGAACGTCATCGCTGATCGGGGCGCTGCTGTTTGCCTCGTTCAGCGTCTTCTGGTCGTCCCTCGCATTTCGTCTTAGCGAACCTCCATTCGGCTATGGGCCTCAAGTGGCCGGACTGTTCGGGCTGCTTGGCGCGGCAGGTGCCACGAGTGCGCCTCTCGCGGGCTACCTGACTGACCGCCGAGGCGCTGGATTCACGGTTGCCGTCGGCGCCGTGGTGGCGCCAACTGCTTTTGTCGTGTTCATGCTGGCTGGAAGCTCTCTGGCGATGATTGCGCTCGGCGTGGTCCTGCTCGACGTCGGCATGCAGGCCGCCATGAATGGCAACCAGAGCACGGTCCTTAGCTTGGCACCACAGGCCACCAGTCGCACCAACACGATCTACATGGTCATATTGTTTGTCGGTGGCGCTCTCGGCTCCTACACGGGCGGCCTCGCCTGGCATCAGTTCGGCTGGCCGGGCACAACGGCGCTCGGGCTCCTCTATAGCTGCGGCGCGGTCTTGGTGCGCTTCGCCGCCTGGATGCCGGCGACGGTGCCAAGCACGCTCACCAAGGGAGACGCCTCATCTCTACTGAGTTCGAACTCAAGCTCGCCGCACCAGCAGCAAAATCGGAAGAGTTGAAGCGCGTGCTCCTGGCGATGCCCGCTGCGAAATCGGAGGTCCGATCGAAGCTCGTCAGCACGTACTACGACACACCTGCGCTTGCGCTCCATCGAGAGCGGTTATCGCCTCGGGTGCGCAAGCAGGGCTCGGAGTTCGTACAGACTGTCAAAGCCGAAAATCCCACTCAAGCGGATATATTGGAGAGGAAAGAGCGGGAGGACCAGATCCCGAGCAGGCGGGCGGTTCTTGATGCACCGAAGACTGGCAAGCGGCTGCCCAATACGGTCCGCGACAAGGAGTTGCGTCCAGTCTTCACGACGACCGTCACGCGAACGGTCATCGAAATCAGCCCGGATCCATCCGCTCGGGTCGAGGCGGCCATTGACGAGGGCGAGATCCGCACTTCCAAGGGCGATGCTGTCGAGCCGATCAGCGAAATCGAGCTCGAGCTCAAGGATGGCGATCCGCGGATGATCTTCGACGTGGCGCTGCAACTGCTCGAAGCTGCGCCAATCCGCATTGAGACGCGTAGCAAGGCCGAACGAGGATATCGGCTGCTTGGAATCGATGGGCTGATGCCGCAGGCAGTCCATGTGGGACCCGTCGCGCTCGATTCCACCATGAGCGCCGAGGCCGCGCTGGAGCGCATCGGGCGACGCTGACTCACCCATCTTCTGAGCAACGAACAGGCCGCGCCGGCGGGTGACCCGGAAGGCATCCACCAAATGCGCGTAGCCGTTAGGCGTCTTGGCTCCGCGTTATTGGCTTTGAAGCGGCCGCTGCAGAAAAAGCATTACCGCTGGGCCTCGGAGGAGTTGAGATGGATCGCCCACGCCCTCGCTCCGGTGCGCAACTTGGATGTTTTTGCGGCCTCTCTGGTCCGCCCGGTCACCCAAGCATTGTCGGCCGGCCTGGACTTTGAACGCCTCATCGACGCCACGGAGCGCCGGCGGGGTGCAGTTTTCGCGCAGGCTAAACAGGCCATCCTGTCCGAAAGATACACTGAATCGACGTTACGATTGTTGCGATGGTTTGTAATTCGTGGGTGGCGTGATCAGCAGATATCAGAACATGCGGCTGTTCTTCTAGCTCGTATCGTCGATGTTGTCCCTGACCTGATCGAACGACACCATCGCAAGGTGCGCAAACGCGGCAAGAAGTTCGAAGAGTTGACGGCAACTCAGCGGCACAGGCTGCGTATCGCGGTGAAGCATTTGCACTACACCGTCGAATTTTTGGGATGAGAAGGACCAAGTTCGAACCTTCGTAACGTGTTTGAAGTCTTTGCAGGACGATCTCGGCTACGCAAATGACGTCCGTGTTGCCTACGATCTCATTGATCAAATTAGCGAGGCAACAGATCAGGATGCTCGCGCGATCAGCCGTGCCGGAGGGATCGTGCTAGGTTGGCACGAGCGGGTTCTTGCGGATCGCAATTCGAAGATCAGAACGCATGTTCGTCGCTTTAGACGATTGGATCCTTTCTGGTGAGGCGAAGGAATGTGGCCGTGCTTTTTGGAAGTCCGACCCGCACTACGGGCTTTTGCTTGCCCTGGCACATCGGTTGACAGGTGAGTTCCATGTCCGGGCGCAACCTGCTCGACGGGCTGCCGGCTGACGTCAACGCCCGGATTCGAAACCGGGCACAGCCAAGCTGGATTGCGCCCATGTTGGCGACATTCACGGATGAAGTGTTTTCGCGACAGGGATGGTTATTTGAGCCGAAAAGGGATGGGGAACGCTGCCTCGCTTTTCGCCGTGGTCGCGATCTGAATCTCTTCTCGCGGAATCGAATTCGGCTGAATGAGAAATATCCCGAGGTGGTCAAAGCGTTTGTCAGCAAGAACATCGCAGATGGCGAGATTCTTACGTTTGACGGCGAGATCACCAGTTTCGCAAAGCTGCAAGGGCGCATGCAGGTGGCGCATCCCTCGGCTGACCTAATTCGCAAGGTGCCGGTATGGTTCTATGTTTTCGACTTGCTCTACTTGGACCGCTACGACATCCGGCAGGTACCACTGCGGTATCGAAAGCAAGTACTTCGCAATGCCTTCTGTCGTAATCCGGGACGTCATTGCCCGCATGGACCG
>Ga0209006_10002840_pt1 | contig 15743 bp, 17 predicted proteins | sample JacPin_JW_Ref_O2_FD_188567 | JGI IMG/M metagenome (GOLD analysis project Ga0209006, IMG submission 188567) | Forest soil microbial communities from Algoma, Ontario, Canada - Jack Pine, Ontario site 1_JW_Ref_O2 (SPAdes) (version 2) | ecosystem: Environmental > Terrestrial > Soil > Boreal... | reverse complement strand
CCACCTCCAGTATCCTCTCCTCCTCCTCCACCAGCGTATTCTTTGATCAACAGCGCTATACCGACTGCACAGTCGTCACGGCAACCCCACACCCACTCTCATTCAAATTCTCATCTCCAGTCCTCTCATTCGCATGTGCAGTCTTCTCATTCACATTCGCACCCGCGACCTCGATCTCATTCCCAAACCCACCCTTACTTATCACCCCAAGTTTCCGCGCATTCAGCTGTGTTGACGACTCATCAACTACAAGGCTCCCAATACCCACCATTCTCTCAAACTATAAGTATCCCAGCGCAATATCCAGCTTCCCCGTCACGTCCCTTTTCATGCGATATGTGTGCACTGTCTTTCAATAGGGCCCATGATTTGAGCCGCCATCGGCAAACGCACACAGGAGAAAAGCCGTTCTTGTGCAATGGGGGTTGCGGGAAATCATTCACAAGGTTTGCACAGCTTTTGATGTTCACGACTTTTACTAAGGACTTAACTGAAACAGACGGGACGCACTTAAGAGGCATCAGGTCTGTTTTGAAACGCCCGATTCCATCGTTCCTCACTCACGGAACTATAGCTGGTCAAGCAATGTGGTAAAATCGAAGAGGCTTGGCCGTGACCCTCGATATATTATATGTCAGTCCGGAACAAACCCACATGACATCCTTACTGATTTGTCGGAAATCACACAGGTCAACTTCGTTATATCTATTACGCCATCATGGGCACCTTAACTTATTGGCTGGTCTCCGGAACTTGTAGCGGAAAGGGCTGTGATGCTCAATGTTTAATTACTCTGATATATTAAAACATGGATACATGAGCCTGCTTGTCGTCCCGGCTGCGTAACAGATCTACAACATGGCGTTCTGCCAACGTTGTGTCAAGAGTTATGTTCCGTGCTTGGCAGACTAGCGGTCACTCGCTCCAGAATCCACGCGTTACGAGGTTCAATTTTCTTGTAGTAGTTATCATGGATACCCACTTCCTTGAAACCATGGCGCTCGTAGAACACCTTCGCTGCAGCGTTGGATGTTTGGACGTGAAGGTAAATACGGCTGATCTTGGGCTTATATGACGACGCAGCAGCCAGAACTAATTCAAGGCTTTGAGAGCCCAATCGCCTCGAGCGATAAGGCTACGTAAATGAACCTCAATGTATCTTGTGCTAAATGTAGATTTTCGACTCACTGCAAGAATGCCCATGGTCATCAGATATAAATGGCTTTGATCATCTTTATTTTCCAATCGACAACAGATAGTTCCGACCGGAATGTCATTGTAGTACACTGATTGATTCAGCACATCTTTCGCTTCCGGCATGCGACGATACGTACCTAGTTTACAGAAATTTTCGACCTCAGGCAGTAGCAGATCTTGATAGAATCTCTCGCTGTACTTGATTGGAAAGAGAACTGAGTTCAATTTACGAACAGTACCAATGTTGTTGGGAGTCAAAGACGCGAATGAGATACGCGGTGTGGTGGTTGACATTGAACTGGAATAGCGTAGCACGTGCAAACCTAAAGAGCCCAACCCAATAACCTTCTCTGTAAGCTCATGAAAGGCTAGGCTGAGGCACCCCGGACTCGAAACTCGCGGGGTTTCACTTAGCATTCCCTCAAGCCATATTTCTCAGGCTGTCTACAATTGTTATCTCACCTCCTGACTCTCACCGGCCGTCGAAAGTTCCTCGGCCATCATGGTGCCAATAATGTGCGATTCTGGCATTAACGATTTTTGGTCTTTGCTGCTCATGTTTCAGGTGTTTTGGATTGAGCGCCGGGTTCCTGAATGAACGCTGTCTTGGGATTTGTGGATCGAAAAGTTGTCATCAGGATCAGATCGACATCAATGGTTTTGGGTTTTGCTGAATGCCATGGCGAGTTTCGTCGGAGTAAACTATGGGATGTCAGTTCCATTATGGTATCCCGCGATGTGAACTCAATGTAAGTGCCCTTGTGATCATCGTGACATCAATAACTTTCCATTTGACTTCGTGTGGGGCCCGCGTTCTTCATTCCAGTTCAGTCATATCATGGTTTATCCCTTGGATACCTGTCAACTTCCTGTCGATGCAAAGCGATACTGTCCCCCCATTCTTGTTGCCGCAATTAAGCATGTCACCGTTACTGTCCAGCGTCGTCAATGGGACACTTCCACTTGTCCCTTGAACTGCCTTTGCCATTGATTGAACATCCCCCTCATCAGTGACGCGAAGATATACACGAATAATATCATATCAAGGCTGCGAGGAACTCTTTAGCCCCAAATAATGCGCGGTACATCCCACTGGTGGACAAATTACAGACTTGTGCCATTCGGAGCAGCACTTTGTTGTCATAGTCATCACGCAACAGCGCCCCTTATAGCCGTTGGGCTCGTCCGGTTTTACATAGCCACTAGCGTGTTTGTCTTGCAAAGTAACGTTTCTGGCGACGCAGAACACATGTGCCATCAAAGAGGCTGTGTACTCGGACGCGATATCATGCGCGCAACATGCCGGGACCTCCTTTATGAAATGACATTTCGAAAACGACTGCCAGAGTCATTCCGTACGTTTACCGCTTGGAAGCACACGAAGCAACAGGGCTACAAATTCCTACTAAGAGTACATTAGAACTTAAGCCAGCATAAAAAGTACATAACGTAGAAGGTCCGTTTTCCATTACAGAGATACAGATACCAGAAGATTGACCGTTTTTGTATGGCGAATCCGATGCCTGACAATTTACAGATGAGTTCGCGGCCAACAATGAAGAAAAAGAGCGCGTACTGAGAATTATCTCCACTTCCTGTGCCCATTTTTGTTTTTCTGTGACCAACCAGCTATCCGAATTGGACGACGAGCAGGTCGCAAATAGACATCGTTATAACTGCGAAAGACGCATTCCCCGTATTCCTCGTCGTGTTCTGCTCGAGTAGCCCACACGCAATGCCACCCTTGCTCCCCACTGAATTTGAACGCGATGCCACGATGAATTTCGTCCCATGTCACTCCCTTCTGCTTGGAATCAAACGCGCGATCCGATAATATTACGAATGCGCAATCTCGTATGGTCAAGTTGGTGGACAAATGACCACCTGGAGGGTCAAATATCCAATCTGACGCGGCATTCATCTCGAGTGCTTTTGGGACGCCCCGAAACGCGGGATGAGGGTTATAGCCATCGACTAATAGTTGAAACGCGGTATGGTCGGCGAATTCCAGGGTGAGGGATGGATGGATGGGTGACTTTCGGACACTTGTTAGGACTTTGCCAACGAGGGTGCTTGGTTCGACGCCTATGAATGAGGGAGGTCGAATACGAGATTTGGACGGAGAGGATGCAGGTGAAGAGTCTGATGAGTTGAGAGAAAGGTTGTCTGAAAAGTTGTAATCGCTGGAGTCGTCGCTGGAAAGCATCGTGGTGGACTGCGGCAGAGATGGTGGGAGCCAAAGCACATGTCTGAACTGAAATTCACGCGCCAGCCAATTCGAATAGGTACCCACCGTGGACAATAGATACAAATACTCCGCTTTCCATTGTTGGATGTACTTTATTTCCTTTTTAAGCCATAAACTACTAATTTTGGTTGTTCTTGTACTCCAACATATTCAAATTGGTTTATTCTGGATTTAAATATGGAATTAGGTATGCTTGGGAATGAAACTTTACCAACATTCTCTATATTCTGTGTTCCAAGACTTTCACTGTATCACAGCAGCAGACTGGCAAGTCCTCCTTGGACATAGGCCATGGGCTTCGTTGGCGGATGAGGTGATGCATCAAATCGGAAGTATGTTTGTTGCCCAGCACAATCGATTCGAATCTGTGGTCATTGGTCAACATATGCCACGAACATACAGGTACACCAAGTACTTACGAAAGCTCCTTTGTTACCAGCGGTGTCTACGTAGTTGGGTGCGGAAAAGACCTATGACATACTCTCAGTGCTTCCCCAGATGAAGGTGGCGCAGCCATACAGTTGTGCAAAGTCCATTATGTTCTACTTGATATCCATCTGCAGGAGTTTTGTTCAACTCCGAATACCCAAGGCATTTCAAGATGCTTACCTTGACGAACTTCGTGGCTACGTATGACACCAGTAACTTGATTGAGCGTACACCAACTCTTGGTTATGTCTGGTCCAAACCCGAGGCCAACCCCCTAGGATGAGTGGGTGAGAAAGGCTGAGGACACGAGAAGTGTTGATAAATCCCCACTCTTTTACTTGGCCCACGACCTGGTGTTAGCTGAGGATCAGTCCACAATAGCTAGATAGAGATCAGCATGTCAAATGTCGCCAAAACAACATCAGAAAGTTACCTCGCCTACAAAGGGGGAGTTTTATGTTAATCACATGTTGAAAATGCTCATGGATAGAAGAAGAAAAAACAAAAACAACGAACACATCAAGCCTTCTTGGCCAGGTTGACGGCCGATGCGGTTAATGCTCCGAATGTCTTCAAGAGTAACGCCATCTTTGCTGAAAAGCCCGCCGTGGACGACAAAATAACGCTTGCATCCTTGAGGCGATAAGATGAACTCGGACGAGGAGTCTACCGGAGGTTGCGTAGCACTAATCAAAGTTGCCAAGGGTACTATGCGGAAATAAAGTCAAGTGATATCATGAACCGAAGGAGAACTAACGGGTTGTGAAGACATGAGCAAAGAGCTACATACAGCAGATGATCATTCAGTAACACATGGCTATGCTCCGATGTCCGATCACTGACCTTATATGTTTGTTCTCCATGCTTATGCTTTACTTCTCCCTCGAAACCATAGCTGCTATTCATGTCCTTTGCTTCGTGGTTTCCGCGGTTGATGAACATGCGCTTGGGGTGGAGCCCTTTTGGTTAGGTCAGTTTGGATATTTTCTCTTCACCGTTACGAATGGCCTACACTTGTAAGCGAAAGCTGTGAGGATTACCTCAACCGACCATGAACCGCGGTCTACGAGATCACCGTTCATCAATAGACAATGCTTTTCGCGTGGTTGACCGGTCAATGTAAGCAGGTGCAGCATGTCGTAAAATTGGCCTGATAAAGAACCTTGAAAATGAAATACAGGATGGATGCAAAACGGCACACACCATGAACGTCACCTTAGAGAGACGTGTTAGCATCTGAACAAGAAAATGCGAGTATATACGAACCAATAACGTCGCAAGTCATACCATCATCAAGGTCAAATTGAACCAAGCTCTCTTCGTTGACGAAGTGCGAATGCGCTCCGAGAACGATCTCCCATACATATCTACGAGGGAGGGTTTTTCCATCTTTGAACCAACGGATCATTTCGTCTATGAATGTCGATGTGATAGCATATTTTCCGTCCTCCTGAACGTCGAGCTTCGGCCCGTCGTAGCTACTCTCCAAGGTGCAACCACCTAAGACACATGATCAATCATAAAACGGAGGGTCAATGCAAGCATGTGACAAACCTTCCGCGAGGATCTCACAACATCTGATTACTGCATTCTTCTCTTCTTCTACCTCAATAGCCTAAGCCGAAATGGTTAGTTGGTATGATATAAAGTGGGAACCACGCATCACCTTCTCGAACTCGATTCTTCGTATGAGCTTCTGTGCGGCAACAAGTTGTCCTTTGACCTGTTCATTGTTGGGTTCCAACGCCACGACTTTTCGGAAGTCAGTAACGGCGGAATGGTGTTTAAGAATTTGAAGATAACAAGTTGCGCGTCTGTAAGCTTTGGTTGTTACTTGGTAGCCCGGGGCCCCGAAGACAGAACAAAGACAGACCGATAATATGCCTTCGCGTATTTAGAATCTAATTTTATGGCCTCGTCTAGATGGTTCAGATCAATACACAACGAAGACTATGCTATGAAATACTGACTAGCGTCATTGAGTGCGAACCCAAATTCCTCCAGCTTCATACGGGAATATGCACGATTACACCAAAGTGTTGGATCGATGGGATTCAGTTCGATAGCGGCAGAATATAACCGCGTGGCCTCTGTGAAGTCATTATCTGAAAACAGAACGACTCGGGTGAGTGCATGATATAAACACCGAATAGAGGCCAGGCTTGAATACTTGTGAATGATTTATTTGCCAACGCCTTTAATCTCGCGGCCTCTTGCTTGTCTTTCTCTGGAACATCCTGCAAACGCTCAGGATGTGAGAGCGATGTGGGCTGCGTCGAAGAGGTAGTCTCCATGACACACAGAAACGGGGTCAAAGAACGGAGGGTTGGTAGCAAGAGGCGACAGGTGTTCAGAACAACCGCATATGGTAATTTTCTCAGGATCGGAGAAGGGATTTCACTCACTCGTCGATATCACGCAATCTGAGCACACTGGCCATTATAAATTCTCCGAACTCAGACCTCAAATGCCTCCAAGTCCTTGCCCCCGCTCCGCTATCCACAGTCGATGGCCAATTTACCTCACGGTGGTATCCTTAAAGTACATCGTGTGCATAATATCTCATACAAAGGATACCATTGACATTTTAATCAGGATCTCATCGCAAGGGATCAGCATATTTCTCAAGAGTTGAGAGAAGATGCTACTGCTCTCCCGGATATCATTCTCACAGAGGTCAGTGCCACAGGCGTGAAATTAGATAGATAAATTAATCTAATCAAACCCTGCTACAGCGTCAACTTTGTGATCTCGAACTTATCATCAATGGAGGTTTCAGCCCTCTTGAAGGATTTATGAATGAGCGTGATTACAAAAGGTTTGCAGTTCTGCCCTGCGTGTGCATTCAATTCTGAAAATTGATTTTTGCAGCGTTGTTGATACTCTTCGCCTGGCTGATGGGACCCTTTTCCCCATCCCTATCACGCTCGACATCTCTCGCGAAGACATCGAGAGACTGTCAATCAGGCAAGGCATACGGGTTGTGCTAAGGGATTTCCGTGACGACGAAGCTCTTGCAATAATCACAGGTCAGTGTTTAAGCCATTCATCTCATCGACATAACTGATGCTTCCTAGTTGACGATGTATACACTCCTAATCGCGTCAAGGAAGCCATTCAGGTCTTCGGTGCCGATGACCCAGCTCATCCGTCGGTTGCGTACCTCCGCAATCGGGTAAAAGAATTCTACATAGGCGGCAAGGTCCAAGCTATCCAAGCTCCTACCCACTTTGACTATGTCGCATTGCGCTGTATGCCTCTAGTCCATAGTCATTATATCCCCACTCGCTGATATCTTCTGCGCAGACACTCCAGCCGAACTCCGCTCTCACTTCAAAAAGATTGCATGGCGTAAGGTCGTCGCCTTCCAAACTCGCAATCCAATGCATCGTGCTCACCGCGAGCTGACCGTGCGCGCTGCGCGCAAACTTCAAGCAAATGTCCTAATACATCCCGTCGTTGGTCTGACCAAGCCTGGCGATGTTGACCACTACACCCGCGTTCGCGTTTACGAGGCCATCATGTCCAAGTACCCCAATGGCATGGGCCATCTGGCCCTCCTTCCACTCGCGATGCGCATGGCAGGCCCTCGTGAAGCCGTTTGGCATGCCATTATCCGAAAAAACTTTGGTGCAACGCATTTCATTGTCGGAAGAGATCATGCTGGCCCGGGTAAGAACTCGCGTGGAAAGGATTTTTATGGCCCTTATGACGCACAAGACCTCGTGGCAAAGTATCATGATGAGCTCCAGATCGAAATGGTTCTATTCCAGCAGATGACATATCTCCCTTCAACGGACGAGTATCACCCCGTTGATGAGGTTCCAAAAGGCGTTCAAACGCTTGACATCTCTGGTACAGAATTGCGTAGACGCCTTAGAACCGGTGCAGCTATCCCAGATTGGTTCAGCTACGAGTATGTTGCATATCACGACTTGTCTTCTCCCTTTTGATACGTTCGTCTTGCAGTGTTGTCGTCCAGACTTTGCGACAGAGCTATCCACCCCGAAACCGACAAGGCTTTGTTTTACTTCTGACTGGCCTCTACAACTCCGGCAAAGACATCATTGCAAAGGCCCTTCAGGTCGCATTAAACGAGCAAGGAGGACGAAGTGTTTCTCTCCTCCTCGGCGAGACCGTTCGTCAGGAGCTCTCTGCAGGTTCGCATGGTCTTATCAATGACCTAAACGCTGACTCATTCTCTACCAGAACTCGGCTTCTCTAAAGAGGATCGTCATCAAAATATGCAACGCATAGCATTCGTTTCGGCCGAGCTCACTCGTGCGGGAGCTGCGGTTATAGCCGCACCAATTGCACCCTATGAGCACTCTCGTGAATTAGCGCGAGAAACCATCATTCAATCTGGAGGGGCAGGCGGGAACTTTTTCGTGGTCTACGTTGCTACCCCACTTGAGCACTGCGAGAAGACAGACCGCAAGGGTGTCTATGCCAAGGCACGGAGAGGGGAAATTCAGGGGTTCACAGGGATTGATGACGTGTACGAGATCCCAGAGCATCCCGATTTAACAGTGGACCTGACTGCGCAGAGCGTGCCCGAGATCGTTCATAGTAAGTGCAAGACTCCCTCGATAGGAAGACTCATTGACGATTTGATTGGCAGGTATTGTCTTGCTTCTAGAAACCAATGGATTGTTGTAAAGATATTTGCGATACAGCATTTACATAGAATAGATACCATTACATGCGCGCAGGTACGTGGACATAGATAGTAATGAATGATAAATTGGCATTCAAGCTTCAACTTCAATGATCACAGAAGCACATATAGGTAGCCTCCGGAATAGACTTTGGTGGGATCGAAACCTATGCACTGTGTCAACATTGGTTCATCCGGTGCGTATGCCGAATGCCCATACAGTCACCGGGGAGCCCGATAATGGCGCTCTGTGGTGAATACTATGTGCGGAAACGTGGCAACGCGTCTTCCATACGACATTTAGCCGTTTCCAATCCTGAAACCCCTTTCATCAGGTCAAATGATCGTGCTGTTGTTGTTGTTGAGAAGATTGTGTGAACACCTGGCATGTCGTGCAGGTAAAGGTGTAAGCTATAATCGTCTTTCGCATTCCAGCATGAGGGCTACAGCTAAAATGTTTGCATGCAGTGTGGACGATTAACCTCTTAGACATGAATCGTGAGCAAGGACGACAGAAGCAAAAGACACCAGTGCACTCAGTACATACTATGTGGTGGGTTGAATTGTGATACAAACTCTTGAAACGCAATGGTTAACGCGACATGGATGTACCATCGAGAAATGTCTCATCCAGGTCCGTACGAAACGAATGCCATCCTCGACCGATGAAAGGCTGATCTTTCACCTCCCCCCTCTCATACGCCTCTATGACCTCTTTCACTCTCTTCGGCATCGGTCGATCCTCGGCACCAGGAAGGAGTAGTCTGAAAGAATCAATGCCCAGGTTCGCAGCAATGTTTTGCGTGACCAGCTCGTTTCTTCCGTAAGATGAGCGCGGCAGCTTTGGTATAATTTTATTCAGGATGGCCGTGAACTTCTCATCGATGCAATACATGAGCATTTTCAAGTCCAGTGACTGATACGCAATAGCTGAAAGGGCCAGAGCCTCGTAGAAGTTGCTACGGTCGTAAGCGGGGTCGTAAGCAGGACGGAGAGGCTCTTCATCGTCGTCACTCTCGTCATCGTCACCTTCGTCGACGTCGCCGGGGTAAGGGTATTTTCTCAAAATCCGCGTGTTCTCGTCAGGCACACAGAACACGAACCAGTTCCTACGCACGCTGGCCGATGGTAGATATTGAACAGAGCGATCGCACTTTCGGTATTGTGCCTCGATCGTGGTGGAGAAAAGCTCGCAGTATATCCAGTAGTTGATCAGCGCGAGCGTTACTTCATCGCACACTGTGAACGCGTGAGGGAGGTCTATAGGCGGCCCACATTGTGGTTCCAGGATGTCCGACAACGGATCTATGACCTGCCGTCGTGCGTTGTATAGATTTTGGAGATCTGCCTTTGTGAGTGGGGAGACTTTGAGTGCTAGGTTTAGAACTTCTTCAGGACCCTTTTTGATCGCATCGTGGAATTCTGAGAGGTTGGTGGTGGATTGAGAGGAGTAGGTGGACAGGGCACGGGCCTTGACAGCGAGGAGAAGATGAGGATAGGGTTGTAGATCTGTCTCAGGGTTAGTCGCGAGTCTGAGAAGCTCTTTTGCGGTGGGTTCCGAGCAATAGGTGTATAGAGTGCGGGATGCGAGGATGAGGGAACGAAAGTCTGCGAAGGTGTGGAGGTATCCTGGGAGAGATTGCAGGAGACAGGGAGTGAGATGGTCAAGCATGGAGTCAAGTAGCAAAGTCAGCACGTGCTACCCCAGGCTGGTTCCGCCGCAGGGGGCATGGATATGTGCAGTATTTATTTGAATAACCAGTACTTCTAAACCATCATCAAACCTCATTCTACCATCGAGATCTAGATCTTGAGCCGTTCGCAGCCCCACTTCGGCAGAAATTGCGTGGTGGCGCACCAAGCGTTGATGCACATTGTAAACCCTCTTTCAGACTGCACAGACTGTGCCCTGTCTTGATAAACCCAGTCGCAAGCAGAGTGCGTGTAACATAGGGCACGTGGTTCAAAAACAACTGCCGCCTCCGGTGGGGTTAAAGGGTTGGATGCGTCCAAAGTCTGAGTCAAGCTTCAGGCTTCAAGCTTCAAGGACCAAAGCAAATGACCGTCTCACCTGATCACAAAATTACAATTTGAGGACTTTCGTGGGATCGAAACCTAGAGCCTCCGATGTATCATACCCACGTTGGTTACTTAGTACTCTCACCCCGACTTTCACAAAGTCATACGTCCAGTGCGTATGCCCAAATGCCCATACATTCACGGGAGCCCCAACATGGCTCGAGCGTGAGTTCAGTGGCGAATGCTGAGTTTTTGAGACCTCCAATGTACTTGGGGTGGGCCGTACCTTCGACAGTGGGTGCATGGTGCGTGAAGATGACAACGAGTCCTGGCTCCGTCCTGCGTATGTCCTGGACGGTTGTGTTTAACCACTTGAGGTCGTCTCGGCGCAGGTCGTATTTGGTATGATCCAAAGAATGGATGCATTGGAAGTTGTTTAAACACCAAGAAAGGATATCGAGGCAATCCGGGTCGAGCGCCGACCGTAGAGTGCAGCCTAAGATGGTGACGTTGGCAGAGATACCATGCCGAGTTTGGCTTAGCAAGATGAATCCGTTGTTCGTTTGACGGGCAGCGGCGAAAGCTGTTGGCTTCGCGTTCGATTCGTCCTGCGTAGTGCCAATTACCGTATGCATGTACACACAAGAGATGTTCGATACGATTCATGATTTCCTGGTACGAAAAAACTCGATGGAGTTGGGGTCCAAAGAATCCGTCGTCATTCGTAGACCCGAGGTCCTCTAGGATAGCAAGATTCTCAGCGTGAAATGGGAAATCAAACTTGTAGAGTCGAGGTTGGTTTATTTCAACACGTTCGATCTCGAGGTGGAGGTCACTGTGACCTGAGAATTTGAATGTCGATGGGCAAGTCCGAACAAACTATTGACTCGGATTCGCAAGTGACGATCTGAGATATTATAGTAGCTAAAGCAATGGAAGCTAATAAGACTGTACGTGAATGAACTGTGTGCTATTGGCCGTACTTCGGAATGGGTTTGTGAAGGTGGACATGCCCTCCACATTCCGTTTATGGGTGGGTAGTGGGACGGCGACGACCTTTTCGTCCTCGTTAGGCTCACCCATGACTTTCCAGCACACACTGCACATCAAGCATGGGCTCTCACCAAGACGCATGTCACCTGTGATGGCCCACACGGCAGGTACCTTTCCGCATGCGCGACAGAGATCGAGGAGGGTGGGCGTTATTTGAATGGTAAGAGGGTATCCAGATGGAGGATCGGAGGGATGCTGAAGTCTAAGGAAAAGGGAAGGTGAAAAGACAGCGGAGACGAGTACAGTGGTTATGTTTACCTGATCTGGTCAAAGACAATAAAATGCTGGCAGTTTCCTCGATGAAGCCACCAGTAAGGTTCATTCAGGCGGATGGAAAGAGAAGCGAAAGAGGTTTCGTGCAAAGTTGTAGAGGCTACCTCGATTGAATGGCGTTTCTCACTAGGCATCTTTTCCATATGTGAGATCAATTTTCTACACGGGTAACGGCAGAGTGAGCATTTTCGTTTCGTTGTATGAGAAATAGAATGGGCTTGCTTGGCATAATCGTCTTGTCCTCCATCACTGTAAGCAGTACCCTCAATGCACAGGACACCCGCGCTGCCGTCGATCGACTGACCAATATTCTCGTATCCGACGACCTGACCTTCCTGGATTACTTCTGTCCCTGGCTCTTTAGAGGAACAAGGAACAATGTCCAAGAGGTCGCCAAGGGTCTGGGAAGAAAGTATGACATGCTGTGAGGCACGAGAGAGATATCCATGGCCCCAAGAAACCGGGTCGTGTACGGTGACTGTTATGACCGCTTCTTGAGAGGTAGAAGAAAGGATGGGGGAAGAGTGTACTGATGGTTTCTTCTCGAAATTAGACAGGACAAAGATTTTATGAGTAAGTGCTACTGACCACCTGTTTGAGGGCGTTGTGGTCAGAATTCTTTGGTGTTCTCAGGAAGAGGGCAGATTGTAGCGTAAACCTTGGGACTGGTTTCAGTATAATCTCATAAGGATAATTTGGAGGCGTACGGCCAACTACGAAGCTGGACTGAGTCTAATTCGTTCTGTAAAGCGATCGCTTTGGGAGATTGCTTCGAAGGATCTACGAATTTGGGAGCTTTCCGCTTGCGTCGGTTGGATGCGTCGGCTGAGTCGTGAATTCCACCAAGGGTGATTGCGTGATTTCTGGTGAGACAAGCTGCAAGTTCAGGGTCGTTCCATACGGCTAAGAGAGAATCTTTGATGTCTGAAACGCTGTTCTGCTAATATCAAAGACGACAAAGGTTTCCAGTGTGGAACGCACGGACCTGCATTCATTTGCTATCACGTCCCTCTGCACTTCTGAGACTTCCTTCCATGAATCTGATACCGTGCTGAGTACTGATGAACTGGAGGTGAAAGCTGATAGAATGAATCGAGCAACGTCTATGAGTTCAGACGGTGGACCGAAATGTGATTCGTGGGCATAACCATTCATTGGTAGAATGATTTCCCGATTCGGAAGTAGTTGAAAATGTCGTCATCGAAAAGAGACCTACTTTGCAGTGGCCAATCACAATCCAAGTTGAAGAGAGATCGGGGTCCGACTAGAAAGGTATAAAAGGCTGGTCGAATAACTAATTCCCCCCATTCTACTCTCTCTCTCTTTCCACATCTTTACCCTTCCTCTCATTTAACAACTACGCTCTTTTAACTTGAACGATTATTACGATGTATTCCTCTATGATCAAATTATTCCCCATCATCACCCTTTTCGGAACTATCGCCCTTGCCTCTCCCGTTGTCAACCGCGACGTCGACACGTCCACGGTAAGTTTTATCATGACGTATATTCAGCGTATTTCCTCATTTTAATTTACTTTTATTATAGAATGTCCATCCCGTTAAAATCGGTCCCATGCATTCCACTCATACGGGAGACGTTGATATGTTTGATATGAAGGGGGTCAATAGGCTTCTGAACAACTTAGGCACCCGTGACGTAGTATGTTCATTTATCTGCATAACCTTGACACTATTGTCCACACTAAACCACTTGTAGGTTTGTATGGTCGCCAACGTCGAAATTTCCGACTCTCAGATCAATGAAAATGATCTCTGCTCCACCAAGTTTCATACGGAAGAGCTCCGAGGGATTCTCTCCGACTCTCTGAAGATTGACACTAGCCGTTTGGACGACAAGGTTCTCCGCGATGAACTCAAGATGTGCTGTGATAATATGGGAGGGAACCTCCTTGATGGTCTCCAGTTGACCTCCGCTCAGAACGACATCAAGAAGGTAGTAAAAGAGGTGACAAGCGATGTCAAGGGTTGCTCAAAAGAAGGGTAAGCTAGAATCTGGTAATTATTGTCATATCGTTTCCACTTGGTTCTTGCCTGTAAGTATTGGGATAGTCTTATTTGTTCATGAAATCATGATTCTCTTTTCCATTATCAAACGCGAGAGGTTCAGCTACGAGAACGATACAAAATATTATGTACATTATAGGCCATCATTTGTAGAGTAAGTGGTGTGACCGCTGACGGCGGAAAGATACATGCCCCAATCACCAAACCTGAAACGTTTCCCGATTAGACAATATCCCTCTATACGAGAGTAAAAGGTACATACCCGAACGTGGTCGGTGCATATGACCACATGGGAATCTTACTTTCATCCATCGTCTGGTCGGACGGAAGCTGCAAGTATTCAAGATCCCACCCTTCGGTCATGGTTTGAGTTGATCCGTGCTCCTGAATGGGTTGGATCGGATTAACATTTCCGGGGTCAGTCATGGGTGAGAAGTCGTTGGTTGCAAAGTCGGATGTCAGACTGTTGCTGATGTCGAATATACCGTCGATGGACATTGGTCCATTATTGGCAGGTAGGGAAGCGAGGAAGTCCGAGGGGCCCACAGCCGGCCCTTGGTTATTGCCGGCAAACTTGAATGGGGCATCTAACGGCAATCTACCCAACTCATCAGTGTACATCGGGAGAGCGCCGGTCTGCGATGCTATCTGTCCGTCTGACACATTGAAAGAGAATGGGGGAAACGATTTATTCGACGGCACCTCCCATTTGCCTTCAGTATCGCATGGTTCTGGCGAAGACACCGAAGTTGAAGACGGTGCAGTGCTGGGGCTTGATGTAGCACTATCGTCATCCCTTCCGCGCTTGGTTCTTATCACCGGGCTCGCTTGCGGTAAAGGAAGGTCTCCGACACAAGCCAGTTCATGGAGGATATCCCTGTGGATAAAAGATTTATTCAAAACTGGTGCAATGACGAGAGGGAGCGAAGCTTACCCGAAGCGTCCTGCTGGGTGCCACCTGGCAAATAGAGTTAGATGCACTCGACTACCAACGGATGATGTTGGCTTACCGGTCTTCCAATGATTTCAGGACATTCATGCATTTGTGCACGTCCGCCATTTCCTTGTTGGTATCAGTATAGAGACCCGACTGTCGACCGCCCCAGATCTTGAGAAGCAGCACAATGCCCGCCGCGAAAACAGACATCTAAAAAAGAGATCAATTCGTGATTTCTGGTTACGGTCCGTCCTGGGGCGCACCTGAAGATGGGGTTGCGCAGACAATTTGTGCCGGTTTTGAATAGATGCAACATGGCAGCATGAGCGAGCTGCGTTCGTGCAAATCGCGAGTGAAGGGTATCTGAGTGACGAAGGCTTGCTCGGAGTAGAGATGAAGGGTCTGTGTATTAGAATTTGGACGTAGTAATAATATGTGTAGAGTGCAGCAGATTGATGGAAGAAAAGACACGGTTCTCGATGAGGATCCCACCGGACTAGTTATCAAATCAGTATGACAAGCTGCAGAAAAGGGGACCAAGCTAGCGCGGACGCACGGTGATCTGGGACAGAATCCACCCATTTGTTCAGAGAGGAGTCGAGTTCGGCTATAATTTGATGTTCCCAATTCGGTCCGACTATACCCAGCATAATTTTCGACTTCTTGATAGAATACTGTGGTACAAGACATGAGTTGCCCTTCGATTTTTGGTAACAAGGAAAGAAATCGTACAATCGTGCGTAAGACGTATCCCACGACTTGGCCGAGTTGCAGGAATGAGTTGAAGTAAGCGACGGTGGAAGGCTTCCCTGCCGGTTGTTTGAACGCCAGCTCTGGATCTTCATTCTCCCAGTACTCGTCATCGCATTCGATAGGGAGGTCAAGGTCGAAGCTGAAGGACGA
>Ga0209006_10002839_pt1 | contig 15744 bp, 10 predicted proteins | sample JacPin_JW_Ref_O2_FD_188567 | JGI IMG/M metagenome (GOLD analysis project Ga0209006, IMG submission 188567) | Forest soil microbial communities from Algoma, Ontario, Canada - Jack Pine, Ontario site 1_JW_Ref_O2 (SPAdes) (version 2) | ecosystem: Environmental > Terrestrial > Soil > Boreal... | reverse complement strand
TGGCTCTGATAGGTTTCGGCACATTCTCTGTATCGCAGAGAAAAGCGCGGAACGGGCGCAATCCGCAGACAGGCGCCACTATCAAAATCGCTGCCCGCAAAGTTGCAAAGTTTACACCAGGGGCCGAACTGAAGAAAGCAGTCAACAAGAAGTAAGAGCGGAAATATCCCAACGGGTTTCGAGATTTGTGAGAGACGGCAGGAGGTCGGTCCTGCCGTTTTTGTTTTGCCGCGGCGCGACATCGGCAGTCGTCAGTGTGCGGGCGCGGTCAAGTGCGGATCGAGTTCGGTGGCCCGCTGAAATTCCTTCCGCGCCTCCTGCTTTTCACCTTTTTGTGTCAAAGCTAAACCCAACTGATAATGCGCCTGTGCGTAGCCCGGCACGGCTGTAATTGCCGACCGAAACTGCGAAATCGCTCCGTCCACGTCGCCCACTCCAAGCAGCCTGCGTCCTGAGTTCGTGGCGAAAGTCGCGGCCTGCAGGTTGTTCTGCTGCTTGCTGATTTCGGCGCCGGCTTTGGCTTGCTCGGCGGCGCCAGCCGAATCTCCAAGTTGCCGCAGCACTGCGGCCAGCGTAGTGTGCGCGCCGGCGAAGTCAGGTTGCAGTTTGATGGCTTGCCGCAGCGCATCAGCCGCTTCCGGATATTTTTCCATCTGTTTCAGCACCGTGCCCAGCGTGTAATACGCCTCGGCATAGTCGGGTTGAATCTGAATCGCAGCCCGCAACTGCTCCGCAGCCGCGGGAAAATCGCCACTCTGCCACAGAGTGATGCCCAGGCTGTAGTGCGCATCCGCCAGCTTCGGATCGAGGCGGATGGCCTCTTTCCACTCATTCATCGCCGCCGGCAAATCGTCTTTCAGCTTGAGCGCCAGCGCCAGATCATAATGAAGACCGGCGGAAGCTGGCGTAAGCTTCAGCGCTCCACGAAACTGGCTGACGGCTGCATCGAAATCCGTTTTCTGCAAATACGCCGTGCCCAGGTTCTGCTGAAACTCCGCGTCGTCGGGCCGCAGCTTGATCGCTTCCTGAAATTCCTTGATGGCGCCGTCTCCGTCACCTCGCTGCAAAAGCGTCAATGCGAGATTGTTGTGCCCTTCGGCGTCGCCGGGATTTTGCCGCACGACTTTGGTGAAGGCCGCAACCGCGCGATCCGTGTCGCCCAGCCGCTGCGCCAGCAATCCAAGATGGGTTTGCGCTGGCGCGGAATCGGGTTGCAATTCCGCCGCGTGGGTAAAGCTTTGCAAAGCAGGCTCTCGATTTCCCGTAGCTTCCAGCGCAACGCCCTGGTAGTACCACGCAGTCGCATCGTGGGAATCAAGCTTCACCGCTTGGGCAAGCGGCGGCTCAGCCTCCTGAAAACTATCTTCGCTGCACAACGCCGCCCCCAGGTGCAGATATGCGGGTTCATCTTGCGAATCGAACTTTATTGCCTGGCGGAACGCTGCCTCAGCATCTTTGAACTTCGATTGCTGGGCCAGCAGCACGCCGAGTTCGTCATGCAGGTCCGCGCTCTGCGGAGAGAGCCTCACCGCTTCTTTCATTTCCGCAATCGCTTCGTCTGCCTTTCCCTGAAGACTCAGGGCGTGCGCCAGGGATCGATGAGCTTCAGATTGGTGCGGAGCCAGTTCCACCGCACGCCGCAATTCCCGGACAGCCTCGTTCGATTGTCCTCTGGCCTGGAGCGCCTGGGCGAGATAGGCATGCGCAATCGCAAGCTTAGGGCGCAGCTTGACCAGAGTTCTCAAGTGCTCGACGGCGCCATCTACGTCCCCCTGCTGGAGCAGCACCTGGCCGAGCATGTTCTGCGCATCCGCGCTCGCAGGGTCTGATTGCACTGCTTTTTCAAACGCACTACGAGCGCCCGGGAGGTCGCCCTTTTGCATGGCGGCCTTGCCTCTTTGATAGTCAGCGTTGGCGGCGGTCGATTGTTTCATCTGCGCGGAGCACGCGGCAACGAAGACGATTGCAAGAAGCAGCCAGGAGGCAGACAATCGAAGCGCCGAAGGAGCAGCCATCGCTTTATGTTCAGGGCAAATCAATGGAAGGTTTTCTGCAGTTGTCTCTTGCTGTGGCCTGCAATCGCTTTTCAGGATAGCGCAAATTTCGCGCGCGGAGAGTGGCGTCGCCTGTCTCAGACCCCGGTGATTGCTCCTGAAGGAGACGGATGGGAGTCAGCAGGTACATTTAACCCAGCAGTAGTCGAGCGCAGTGGAAAAATCGTGATGCTCTACCGCGCGCAGGATAAGCAAGGAACTTCGAGACTGGGATACGCGGAGAGCGCGGACGGCATTCACTTTACCCGCCGCCCCGATCCCGTCCTGTCGCCATCGGAAGCATACGAAAAAGACGGCGGGGTGGAAGATCCGCGACTGGTTCTGATCGAGGGCACGTATTACCTGACCTACACCGGCTATAACAAAAAAGACGCGCAACTTTGCCTGGCGACTTCGAAAGACTTGATTCACTGGGATCGCAAAGGCATCATCCTTCCCGCCTACAAAGGACGATGGAATGTGCGCTGGACGAAATCAGGCGCCATCGTGCCGGGAAAAATCAACGGCAAGTACTGGATGTATTTTCTGGGCACGACCGCGGACAACAAGGATCAAATGGGATTGGCTTACTCTACAGACCTGATCCAGTGGACCGAAGCCACGGCTCAACCAGTTCTGCCGGCGCGGGATGGGCACTTCGATTCGCGCGTCGTAGAACCGGGACCGCCGCCTGTTCTGACCGATCATGGCATCGTTCTGATCTACAACGGGGCCGACGATAAACTGGTGTACCGTACCGGCGTTGCGGTGTTCGATCGCAACGATCCGACAAAGCTGATTTCGCGCACCGATACGCCTGTATTCTCACCTGAGAAAGACTGGGAAAAAATCGGACAGGTTCCCAATGTAGTTTTCGTGGAAGGCATGGTGCACCGGGGTCAACGGTATCTCCTTTATTACGGCGCAGCCGACAAAAATGTCGGCGTGGCGGAAGTTGCGACTCCGCGGTAGGCGCGACGCACAAATCGGCGGCGGAAATACCTCGCCTGCTTGACCCCCAGTCCGCGTATCCCTACCATTCTCTCTGGGCCCATGCCACAAACAAGTAACTGCAGCCGTCGCGGTCCGGCATCGATTTCGTTTCTCCTAGTCTTGGTCGCGAATTGTATCGGCCCGCAGCCAAAAGCCTTGCCCACCGCCGCAACTCCTATCGCGAGCTTCATCGATGTCGCAGAAAAATCCGGCTTGACCATGCAGGAAATTTTCGGCGGCATCGACACGAAAAAGTACATCATCGAAACCACCGGAACCGGAGTCGCAATCTTCGATTATGACAACGATGGCTGGCCCGACATCTTCCTGGTGAATGGCACGCGGCTGGATGAAAAATCTGCAGCCAACGGCCCGAGCAGTCACCTCTACCACAACAACCATGACGGAATATTTACCGATGTGACTGCCAAGACCGGCCTCACCGCAACGGGGTGGGGCCAGGGCGTCTGCGTCGGAGATTACGACAACGACGGCTGGGAAGATCTCTACATCACCGACTACGGAAAAAATCGCCTCTATCACAACAACCACGGCGTCTTCACCGAGGTCGCGGAAAAGGCCGGAGTTGCGGGATCAGGCAAGGCATGGGGCACGGGCTGCGCATTCGTCGATTACGATCGCGACGGGCATCTCGACCTAGTGGTCGCGAACTATGTCGATTTCGATCTCGCCACCGCACCCGCCCCCGGCGAACGCCCAACCTGCATCTGGAAAGGCGTTCCCGTGATGTGCGGGCCTCGCGGACTGGCCGGAGCGAAAAACATTCTTTATCACAACCGCGGCGACGGAACTTTTGAAGATGTCACCACCAAGGCGCACATCGACCGCACCGACGGCCACTACGCGTTCAGCGTTTCCACGCTCGATTTTGATGAAGATGGCTGGCCCGACATTTTCATTGCCTGCGACAGCACCCCCAGCATCCTCTACCGCAATAACCACGACGGCACGTTCACCGATGTCGCCGTGACCGCGGGCGCCGCGTTCAACGAAGATGGGCGCGAGCAAGCGGGAATGGGCTCAACCATCGGCGATTTCAACGGCGATGGGCATCTGGACATTTTCAAGACGAATTTTTCCGACGATACCTCAACTCTCTATCGCAACAACGGAGACGGCACATTCATCGATGCCACCGCCGCGGCTGGACTGGGGCTCTACACGCAGTATCTCGGTTGGGGGACGATGTTTTTCGATTTCGACAATGACGGCTGGCTCGACCTGATTCTGGTGAACGGTCACGTCTATCCCGAAGTCGACAGCCAGCATTTGGGCAGCAGCTATAAAGAGCCGCGCATTCTCTATCGCAACAACGGCGATGGCACGTTCAGCGATGTTTCTGCTTCGGCGGGCGCGGGAATCACGACCGCAGCTTCATCGCGCGGCCTGGCGGTGGGAGATCTGTGGAATGACGGGAGAATGTCGGCGGTGGTCAGCAACATGAATGCCGCGCCGAGTCTGCTGGTAAATCAGATTCGAAATTCCAATCACTGGATCGCAATTCGCACGGTGGGAACGAAATCGAATCGCGACGGCATCGGGGCGCGAATCCGCGTGAAGACGACGTCACGAATTTTGGTCGACGAAGTTCGCAGCGGATCGAGTTACGATTCTAACAACGATATGCGAGTTCACTTCGGCCTGGGCGCTGCGACGAAAATCGAGTGGGTGGAAATTCGCTGGCCGAGCGGATTAGAAGAGCGCTTCGCGAATATCGCTGTAGATCAAATACAGGCCCTGAAGGAAGGCTCTGGCACGCCGGTTGATTCGCTAGTGAAGAAGCCTTAGCCTCTATCCGCCCGGCTTGAAATTCGGAAATTGCATCGAGTGTGTGATGCCTTCCCCTTCTTTCACGAAAATCAATTGATTCGCTTTCACATCCTTGAGCTTGTCTACTTGTCCGCTGGGCCAGCGGATTTCCAGTTCGTCGACTTTGTCGGCTTTGCCCAAACCGAAATGAACCCGCAGATCGTTCTGCGAAATGTAGCCCCCGCCGCTGCGAACTTCGTCGATCTGACGGTGCGGCTTGGACTCTCCCGGAAGATGAGTTGTGCAGATGATGCGTGCCCCGATCCCGCTGCGGTTCGATTTCGTTCCTAGCGTGCGAACCTTGATCCAGTTGTTGCCCACCTTCGAATCGCAACGCAGCAGTTGCGGATAATCGTTGACCGTGTTCACCACCACGTCAACGTCGCCGTCGTTATCGAAATCTCCGAAGGCGCATCCGCGGGATGCCGAAGGCTCCGAAATTCCGGGCCCGGCTTGAAAAGAAACGTCGGCGAAATGGCCGTTGTGTTGGTTGTGATAGAGAAGTTTCCGCTGTGCGTAACCGGCTTCGGTTTTGAGCTGCTCCACTTCCGGATACACATGGCCGTTGCAAATCAAAATGTCGGGCCAGCCATCGTTGTCGAAATCGAAGAACCCGCAGCCCCAGCCCAGAAACTGCGTGTGCGCGCCCAACCCGGCGGGAAAAGTTGCGTCTTCGAAATTGCCGCCGCCCTGATTGTGATAAAGAGACGGCGTATCTCCCGCAAAATTTGTTTTGACGATATCGAGATTGCCATCGAGATCGTAATCGGCCGCGGAAACTCCCATGCCCGCTTGTGGCTTGCCATCGGGGCTGAGTGCGCACCCGGCCTCAATCGCCACATCTTCGAACTTGCCATTCTTCTTGTTCTGATACAGCGCGCTCGCCGTAGAATCGTTGGCCACATAAATATCCGGCCAGCCATCATTATCGAAATCCGCGGTGAGCACTCCCAATCCATACGTTCCATTCGCGCGAAAAATTCCAGCCGCCTCGGAAACGTCGCTGAACGTTCCGTCGCCGTTATTGTGGTAAAGAATGTTTTTTCCACCCTGCAAGCCGGGCGGACCGCAGGCCACCATCACGCTCTTATAAAGACACGGACCCGACTCGGGCACCGGTGCGGTCGCTAGGTCGAGATCGATATAGTTCGCAACAAAAAGATCGAGATGCCCGTCGCGATCGTAATCGACGAATGCGCAGCCAGTATTCCAGCGAGTTCCTTTCCCCGCCACACCTGCCTTCTGGCTCACATCGGTGAACGTTCCATCGCCGTTGTTGTGGTAGAGAACATTCTTGCCGAAGTAGGTGACAAAAAGATCGTCCCACCCGTCATTGTCATAGTCACCCACGCAAACGCCCTGCCCCCAGCCGGAATGGGCCACTCCGGCTTTTGCCGTTACATCGGTGAAAGTGCCGTCACGATTGTTGCGAAACAGGTGCGAAGTGGGCTCAGCGCCAGCAGGAAATCCTTCGAGCCGCGAACCGTTTACCAGAAAAATATCCAGCCATCCGTCGTTGTCGTAGTCGTAAAACGCAACCCCGCAGCCCGTCGTTTCCAGCAGATATTTATTCTTGTGCTCGCCGCCGAAAATTGTCTTTGCGTTCAGGCCGGACTCGCGGCCAATGTTGATGAAGCTGACGCCGAGATTCTCGGCCTGCGCATCTGCCTTCGCCGCCGCGTCATTCTGCTGCGGTCGCGGATTCGCGCTCAGCCAGCGCGGACACGCCAGTTCCGACACGCCCTCGAGCGAAAGCACCAGAGCGGAACGGCTGAGAGATTTCAGGAAACCACGGCGCGATGAGGACAAGAGGTTGCTACCTGGGCCGGTTCGGCTCGTGCTAGAATTCGTCCCTGCTCCACTTATATTCAGTGAAACTCGACTTTGCAAGTGCCGCGGGGAATCGAGTGCCGGCCATTAGCAGAATAGCCCTAACCGCCCATCGTCAACTTAGGCGCCATTCTGCTTCGTTATCGCTTTTGCCCTGCATCATTGTTGGCTTTGTCATGTGCCTATGCTTCACTCCTCTTTCGGACGGCCAAACATCAAAATCGCTCGAACTCTCGCGCACCGTCCGCCCCTGGGAATTTCTTCCCATCACCGGCACTCGCGCCGGACTGTTTGGCGACGAAGCAGGGCGGTTCGAGGCCTGGGTGTATCCGCTGAAGCTCTTCCGCGAATTTCATTTGACGTTTCATGTCGGGGATCGAGCGTTGCCCGCGGAAAGCCTGGCGCGCACGCTGACCGTGCATCCGGAATCTGCCTCGATTCTCTATGCTGGCGATTCCTTTCGCGTACGCGAGACTCTTTTCGTCCCGGTGCAGGAAGCGGGTGCAGTCATTTTGCTGGATGTGGAAACCGAGCAGCCCTTGGAAATCGAAGCCGGCTTCGTCGGCGATTTCCAGCTTGAATGGCCGGCTTCTCTCGGCGGGACATTTATTTCGTGGGATGAGAAGCAACGAGCTTTCATCTTCGGCGAAGAAAGAAAGAAATTCTCCGGAATTCTCGGATCGCCCACGGCGGGCAATGCCAAACTCGCCTATCAAACGAATTATTCGTCATCCGAAGAAAATTCTTTTCGCCTCGGCGTGACCCAAAAAGGCAAGGAAAGAAAGTTGCTGATCCTGGCGGCGTCCGTCGCCGGCGAATCGGAAGCGGCTCAAACCTATCAACGGCTGACCGGTTCCTACGCCGACCTGATGCGCGACTCGGCCGGCTACTACAGCGAATATCTTGATCGCACCGTGAGTCTTGACCTGCCCGACGCTACCTTACAGCAGGCCTACGACTGGGCCCGCGTCAGCACGATCCAGGGTCTGGTCACAAATCCATTTCTCGGCACGGGATTAGTTGCGGGTTATCGAACTTCTGGTGTTTCGCAGCGGCCGGGCTTCGCGTGGTTTTTTGGCCGCGATTCTTTCTGGACTTCCTTCGCACTCAACGCCGAAGGAGATTACGCGACCAGCCGCGCCGCGCTCGATTTCGTCAGCAAACATCAGCGCGAGGACGGCAAGATTCCGCACGAGATTTCCCAGAGTGCGTCGCTGGTCAACTGGTTCAAGGATTATCCCTACGCCTACATTTCTGCCGACGCGACACCACTTTTCATCATCGCGATGGACGATTACGTCACGCAAAGCGGAGATATCGCCTTTGCCCAATCCAAGCGCGAAAATATCGAACGCGCTTATAAATTCCTGCGTTCTACTTACGATTCGCAGGGGCTGGCGCAAAATGCGGGAATCGGTCACGGTTGGGTCGAAGGCGGCCCGCTGCTTCCGGTGCGGAGCGAATATTATCAGGCAGCCCTCGGCGTTGAGGCTCTGCGCGCGTTTTCGAATTTGGAGCGCTCACTGGGCGATACCCTGACGAGTCAGGACGCTGCCGCGCAATTCGAACGTCAAAAGAAAATCCTCGACGATGCGTTCTGGGCGCCCGAGAAACAGATTTACGCGTTCGCGTTAAAAGCAGACGACCAGCGCGCCGAGGAGTCCAGCGTTCTGGCTACAGTGCCCATGTGGTTCGGCCTGCCTCAACCAGACCGAGCCGACAAAATGATCTCTCAGCTTGCCGAAAACGACCACGACACTGACTGGGGCATGCGAATCATTTCTTCGCACTCGGCTGTTTACGATGGCAGCGGCTATCATTTCGGTGCAGTCTGGCCGCTCTTTACCGGATGGGCGTCGGTCGGCGAATATCGCTATCATCGCGCGCTGCCCGCTTATTTCAATTTGCGCGCCAACGCGCTGCTGGCCACCGATGGATCCCTCGGCCACTTCACCGAGGTCTTATCCGGCGATTACAACCAATCGTTTTCCACCAGTTCTCCGCATCAGATCTGGTCTTCGGCCATGGTCATCAGCCCGATTCTTCGCGGGCTTTTAGGATTGCAGACCGACGCGGCGGCTCACCAGATCACACTCGCTCCACACATCCCCGCCGATTGGACTTCACTGGCCATTCACAACGTACGCGTCAGCTCCGTTAGCGCCAACTTTGAATATCGCAAAACCGCTGACAGTATCGTGCTGGAAGCGCATCGCAAAGGCGCTGGCGATTGCTGGGTCGAGTTTTCTCCGGCGCTAAGTCTACGCGCGCAAGTGGTCAGCGCCGAACTCAATGGCCGATCTTTGCCTTTCAAGATACAAGCGAATGCCAACGACCAGCACGTGCTAGTCAGGTTCTCCATTTACGGCGGCCCCAACACACTCGTGATTCGCATTAAGAATGATTTCGGCGTCGCGATCTCAAACAAGTTGCCGTCGCTGGGGAGCGCCAGTCGCGAGCTTCGAATCCTCTCTGAGATTTGGAATTCCGCAAGAGATCGGTTGACTCTCGATGCGTCGGGATTCCCCGGGGGCCAATATCAGCTTTCCGTTTGGAACGCGGATCAGATCAGTTCGGTCGAGGGAGCGCAATTGATCAAGCCCGGAAAGCTGGAAATTCAATTTCCTTCTGCGGCCGACGAGGCCTACGTGCACCGGCAAGTCGTTATTCATCTGCTGAAGCAGTGAACGGATTGACAATTCTTCCGCCGCTGGGGTTGCATGCGAGTTAGACTCTTGGAGCGGAAGTAGCGGAGAAGGTCGTCGTTGGGGGTTTGAAATGAATGCTGGAATCTTGTGGTTGTACGTTCTCGCAGTCGGCGTTGCGCTATCGCTTCCGGCGGGCTCCCAAACGGCGGGCAATGCGGTCGATGCCGAAGGGCACCAATGGTGGCAGCACGCCGTTTTCTACGAACTTTATCCGCGCAGTTTTGCCGACAGCAACAATGACGGCATCGGCGACTTGCGCGGCATCACCTCGAAGCTCGACTATCTGCAAAATCTCGGAGTCGATGCGATCTGGATTTCTCCGTGCTTTCCGTCTCCGCAGGTGGACTTCGGTTATGACGTTTCCGATTACGAAAACATCGATCCCATGTATGGAACGCTGGCCGACTTCGACGACCTGGCCAGCGCAGCGAAGACGCACAATATCCGCATCATTCTTGACTTTGTGGTGAATCACACCTCCGACCAGCACAAGTGGTTTCTGGATTCGAAATCATCGCGCACTTCCGCCCATCGCGATTGGTACATCTGGCGCGATGGGAAAGGTCCCAACCAGCCGCCGAACAACTGGCTTTCCATCTTCGGCGGCTCGACCTGGAAGTTCGATCCCACGACCAACCAGTTTTATTACCACATTTTTTACCCCGAGCAGCCGGACCTGAACTGGCGCAATCCGGCAGTTAAGGATGCGATGTTCGACGTGACCCGCTGGTGGTATCACCGTGGTGTTTCCGGCTTCCGGCTCGATGCCGTGGACACGCTCTTTGAAGATCCCAACCTCACGGATAATCCCATCACCGGTCCGGGAAAGAATGCGTTCGGCGATCCGCTTGAAGAAAGCAAATACAATCAAAAGCTTCCCGAGGTGCATGACGTCCTGCGCGGCCTGCGCCACGTTGCCGATGAAAACAATGCCGTCTTGATCGGCGAGACCTGGACTGCCGATATTTCCGAACTGAACAAGTACTACGGCAAGGGCAATAACGAATTGCAATTGCCCATGGATTTTTTATTCACGACGGTGAATAAACTTTCACCGGCGGAATTTCGCAAGCAGATTGCCGCGGTGGATTCGGCTTCCGGATGGCCTACGTTTGTCATAAGCAATCACGACATAATCCGCTCCTACGACCGCTATGGCGATGGCAAGCACAACGACCAGATTGCCAAGCTGATGGCCGCTTTGTATCTGACTCTGCGCGGAACTCCGATTATGTATTACGGCGAAGAAATCGGGATGAAAACCACGCCGCCCACGCGGCAGGAAGACGTGAAAGATCCCATCGGCCGCCGGGGATGGCCGAAAGAAAAAGGCCGCGACGGAGAGCGCACTCCCATGCAGTGGAGTGACGGCGAAAACGCCGGCTTCTCCCAGGCCAAGCCCTGGCTGCCCGTCCCTCCTACTTACAAGACCCACAACGTGGCCGCCGAGTCGAAGGATCCAAATTCTATTCTGGAGTTTTATCGTAACGTTCTCAAGCTGCGTCATTCCAATCGCGCGCTGCTCGATGGCGGCTATGTCGCGCTGAACGAGAACGATCCCAACGTATTGTCGTATCTAAGGATGTACAAGGACCAGGCCGTGCTGGTTGCGCTGAACATGTCCGGTTCGGTGCAGAAGGTAGACTTCCAGCTCAGCCACAATGGATTCTCGTCAGCCAAGAGTCTGCTGTCGACGCCAAAAAGCTCGTCCTCTGGAGATACGGTTACGCTTGAACCTTACGGGGTCTTTATCGGGCAGCTTTCAAAATGATGCGGCTCGCGCGAGGGAGTCCCGTGTCATCTCGGGGAGTGTAAGTAATTTTCCTGATTGGCGGCGCAGGGGCGCATCCGCGAACATTATTTAAGGCAGAAATAGCTGGCGGCCTTGTCCTCGCATGAGGAGTGACTGCACACGGTGGCCCGAGCGGGCCTTTGCAGTTTGACCGGTTGGAAGCCATCCCTGGTCGCTGGCGCTGTGTTTTTCCTTTTTTTTCACCCCAAGGTGAATCTTCCTCGCACCTGCGGGGTCTCCCCTATTCGCCTTCGCCGTCCGATGGATGAAAATACAGCAAAGGAGGGGTTCGCGCGCTGCCAGCTCGGTCAGCGTGATTTTCAAGGTTGGGTCATTAACTCCGCTCTTTCGAATTTGTAAATCATCAAGGAGAAACACAATGGCCAATCAAACGGTGTTCGGAATCTACCTCACCCGCAACGACGCGGAAGCAGCCGTGGCCGCGTTGCAGGCGGCAAATTTCTCCAGTAGGGATGTTTCCGTCCTCTTGCCTCAAGATGTCGAAAGCCAGAGCCTGCCAACACAACACACCACAAAAGCCCCCGCCGCTGCGACGGCTGGAGCCGGATCGGGTGCGGTGGTGGGAGGGACGATCGGATGGCTTGCCGGCATGGGAGCTTTAGTCATTCCTGGCATCGGCCCATTTCTCGCCGTGGGGCCGCTGGTCGCGACGCTGATCGGTGCAGGCGTTGGAGGAGCCGTCGGCGGCGCGGCCGGAGGATTGATCGGACTCGGTATTCCCCAACGCGAAGCGAAGATTTATGAAGGCAGGCTCTCGCAGGGAGCAATCCTAGTAGCGGTTCAGTGCAGCACCTCTGAGCAGGCCAGCCAAGCAAAGAGCGTAGTGGCGGTAACAGGCGCAGAAGATATTTCCACCTCCGGGCAAGCGTCGGATCTCAGTCGTACCGCGGCATAGCTGCCCTCCTGATTTCTGTTCCAATATTCCAAGGCCACGAACCCACCTCTGTTCGTGGCCTTTCTTTTTTCAGTCCTGCATAACGGAAGAATGAATATTTGTTCATGCACCGAATAGAGTTCTGATGTAAGAGTGGCGCGAGTTGGCAGTGAACCTATTGGCACTGAACCTGAAGAACTTTTTAGAAGGGGCAGGTGCCGGTCCTCCCAGTGGACCAGCACCTGCGTGGGGGCGTCGTGTCGAGTAGGAGCCTAGATTAGAACTCTCGTTTTTCTCTCACAATACTGACTTTCCTGTATCTGAGAGCGGGCGGAGTACCCCAATTTTGACCGGGAAAACCGGGGGCCTCTTGCCACTAGGAAAAAACTGTACAGCAACGAACCATCCCCCTTACCGCAGCAACCTTATGGGCCGCGGCGCCGGTTCACTCTAATCTCCCTGTGAACGCTGGATGCTTCCGAAAGCTTCGCGAACGGAAACTGAAGTCCCAGCCAGAAGGAGACTACAGTGGCGACTCTCGTATTTTCACCGACTTCATTCAATGCAATCCCCGCCGCCAAAACAGCGGCCGAAGTTCGTCCTGAACTGACGCTGGTGCAACGTGCCCAGCGCGGGGACCAGGAAGCCTTCTCCATTCTTTTCCAGACTCATAAAAAGCGCGTCTACTCCGTTTGCCTGCTCATGACCAAGGACGTTGCCGAGGCCGAAGATTTGACGCAGGAAGCTTTCCTGCAAGTTTTTCGCAGCATTGGAAGTTTCCGTGGCGATTCGGCCTTCTCCACCTGGCTCTATCGCGTGGCGGTAAACACCGTGCTGATGAAGCTGCGCCGGCGCAAAGCGCCTCCCGCGATTTCTCTGGACGAGCCAGTCTCGGCGGATTCGCCATCGTTGAAGCGTGACTTCGGCCAGCCCGACCTGCGCCTCTCCGGTGTCGTCGACCGTATCGCCCTTCGCCGGGCCATCGAAGAACTGCCGGAAGGCTGCCGCAAGATTTTTGCTCTACACGAAGTCGACGGTTATCAGCATCATGAAATTGCCGAGTTGTTGAACTGCTCCATCGGCAACTCCAAATCGCAGTTGCACAAAGCCAAACTCAAGATGCGCGATCTCCTCTTCCCTAAGAGAAAGGCCGTGCGGCGCAAGTCGCTCCGTTCCAGATCTGAGACCGTGAATTCCGCCGCAGCCATGGAGTTTTAAAAAACCCTCACCCTCCTCTAATGTCGATCCGCCGGCGAAATCTAAAGGCCGGAGGATACAGGATTCACCTTATTCGGCAGGTCGGGCACAAATGCTACGGTGTCTAGGCAAGTCATGGGTATGTGCGTAGGGAAGCCGTGTTTCCGAGCCACATGGGATGTATTTCTTAGCCGAACGAAGATACACTGTTTGGCAGGCCCAGCGTGTCCAAGAGCTTGGCTGGAGCGGAAAATTAGATCATGACGATTCGCATCCTCGTGGTAGACGACCATCCCATTGTGCGCCAGGGTCTTAGAACACTTTTAGAGGGACGCTCCGGTTGGGAAGTCGTCGGCGAAGCATCGGACGGCATGGAGGCGATCGAGAAGGCCAGCCAACTGAATCCGGACGTTATGGTGCTTGACGTGACCATGCCGAGAATGAACGGTCTGGAAGCTTGCCGCGTGATTCGCCGCAGTTCGCCTAAGCTTGAGATTCTTTTTGTGACGCAACACGATTCGCCGCAGATGATGCGCGAGGCTCTGGACGCGGGAGCCCGCGGATATGTGGTCAAGTCCAATGCCGCGCGGGATTTGCTGGAAGCGGTGGAAGCCGTGAGCCAGCATCGGCAGTTTACTGCACTGAACCAACGCGATTCCGTCAGTCCGTCGCTTTGAGCCGCTACTCTAAGCTTTGGAAAGGTCGAAACAATGAAACTCAGAATTCTCCTCGCTGACGATCATGAGATCGTGCGCCGTGGCTTGTGCGCGCTGTTGCAGAAGCATGAAGGATGGGAAGTGATCGGCGAGTGCAGCGACGGTCGCGATGCGGTCGAAAAGGCCAAGCAGTTGAAGCCCGACGTCGTCATTCTAGACATTGGCATGCCCAACCTTAACGGCCTGGATGCGACGCGCCAGCTCATGCAGCACGACCCGAATTTCAAAGTCATCGTGCTGACCATCACCGATTCCGATCAGGTCATTCGTGAGGCTTTGGACGCGGGCGCGCGCGGGTTTGTGCTCAAATCCGATGCGGCGCGCGATCTGGTTTCCGCCGTCGAAGCGTTGCAGCACCGGCGCATGTTTTTCACGCCGCGCGTCAACGACCTGGTCCTGGCTGGCTTCCTCGACAAGGGCCGTGCTATCTCCTCCACCGAACCTCCGACTTTGCCCACGCTAACCGCGCGCGAGCGCGAGATCACGCAACTGTTGGCGGAAGGCAAGAGTTCCAAGGAAGTGGCATCGCTGCTGAACCTGAGCACCAAAACGGTGGAAACCCATCGCAGCAACATCATGCGCAAGCTGAGCTTTCACTCGATACGCGACTTGGTGGTCTACGCCATCAAAAACAACATTATTCAGATCGATATGCCCGTGGGGGCCAAAAACGGAAGCCCGGCGGCCTAGGTCTGCGTCGGAACTAGCGTTATTTGGAATCGTCACCGCAAACCTCTCGCCACGCCATTCTGTGGCTGCGAGCTTCGCCTCCTGCCGGTGTGGTTTATCCGCCGAAAAACGGAATAATGTCCAGCTACAATCCCGTTGGAATCGAGAAGCCGTGTCGAGCTTCCGCTTGAGTTCTTACCAACGGTATGCTTTCCCGGTTACTGAAGTTTTGGGACGGATTGTTTAAACCATTGTTTCTAATAGTTTTAGCTGCTATTCCTTAGTGAGCGCCGTTCCTCACCGGCGCCTTCGCATGACCACTGCCATAAGTATGCCTAGGGGTCTGCCCGGCCACTCCGGATCGTGGAGAGGCATGCCGCTGCTCGCGCAGGCACTGATCGGCGGCATAATCGCTATTGGCACAGCCGTTCTGGTGTATGGTGGCATTCACCAGCGCAGCCGGAACATTGCCGAGTTCATCTGCTACCTCGGTATCGCCATTCTGGCGTCAAAACTGAAAGTCAATTTGCCCGGGATCACGGGCACGCTGTCGGTAAACTTTCTCTTCATCCTGATTGGCGTGCTGGAGCTCAGCTTTTCCGAGACTCTGACGTTGGGCGCCGTGGCGATGATCGCGCAAGGGTTTTATCCCGATCGTCTGAAGCCCATTCAGGTCACTTTTAACGTATGCGCGGGGGCGATTTCCACCGCGCTCGCATACGCGGTTTTCAATGGGGCGCTGCCGAACATGCTGGTGGGCAGCCGGCCCATACTGCTGGTTGTAGCGGCGACGGTATATTTCATCGCCAATGCGGGGACGATTGCCACGGTGATTTCGCTGACCGAAGGGCGGCCGCTGGGCAAGATTCTGGTCGACTGCTATTTCTGGTCATTTCCGTATTACCTGGTGGGAGCGGGGATTGCGGGGGCGATTTCATGGCTGAATCACCGGTTCAATTGGGAGACGTCGCTGTTGCTGGTGCCGGCGGTGTATTTGATTTATCGGTCCTATCGCCTGTACCTGGGCAAACTCGAGGATGAGAAGCGGCACGTGGAGGAGATGGCGAGCCTGCACTTGCGG
>Ga0209006_10002838_pt1 | contig 15745 bp, 14 predicted proteins | sample JacPin_JW_Ref_O2_FD_188567 | JGI IMG/M metagenome (GOLD analysis project Ga0209006, IMG submission 188567) | Forest soil microbial communities from Algoma, Ontario, Canada - Jack Pine, Ontario site 1_JW_Ref_O2 (SPAdes) (version 2) | ecosystem: Environmental > Terrestrial > Soil > Boreal... | reverse complement strand
GTTAGCTGAGAGCCGTTCTTGCTGAATCCTGCGGCAATCCGGTAGAATCTAATGGTTCAGATCAAGATTGGAACCCCTATGAAACCAGCTATTCATCCTGCTTACAACGAAGTGCGTGTGCATTGCGCGTGCGGCAACGCATTTACTACCCGGTCCACCCACAGGGGCGATATCGGCGTGGAAATCTGCTCGGCTTGCCATCCGTTTTTCACCGGCAAGCAGAAGCTGATGGACACCGCCGGACGCGTGGAGCGCTTCCGCCGCAAGTACGCCAAGAAAGAGACTCCAGCCGCGCCGGCGCCCGCAAAAGGCTAATCTTTGCGCGCGGATTTGCGCGGATGCGCCTAAGAATTTTAGCCCTCGCTCCGGCGGGGGCTTTTGTTTTGACCTTAGCGAGCTGGTTTGGATTCGGGTTGCGTAGAGCTCGAATCTGCACCGTTTACAGTCGAGCCGGTCGGCGAAATTGCTTCGGCATCGGTCACAGGTTCGTCGTGCCGGGGTTGGTTTAAACCGTAGATCCAGCGGTTTGCAAAATAGACAAAGACCAAGGCAGAAATGAACTCGATCGTGTTCCCTGTCAACTGCTCCCACGGAAAAGTTCGGCGATTTTTGAACAGTACTGATTCCGTATGACTCTCGAGAACATTGGAGATGGCCGGAATGACCAAGAACCAAACCAGAGCATTGAGATAACGGATGCAGGACTCGGCAAGGATGACCGCCAACGCAATCTGCCCGATGCGCCGGCGAAAGATTGTTAGTTTCAGCCCATCGATGAATTGGCTCGGCGAGTCGGCCGTTCCCGGATCCATGAGGGATGCATTCTGACATACTCGGATTGACTAGAGAAAGCGATAAAATCATCGCAGATGCGGAAATTCTGGGACAATTCGGCCGCTTCATTGCCATCGGCGGAAGCGGGCATCGGTGCTCGCGCCACGCGAATAGTACCGTCTTTGCTTTCGATTGGTGGCGTGCATATCGCGCCCGCGACAGTTCTCGCGCCGATGGCCGGCGTGACCGACACTGTTTTCCGCCGTTTCATCCGCAACCTCGGCGGATGCGGGCTGATCATGACTGAGTTCACCTCGGCGGACGGAGTGCTTCGCAAGAAAGACCAGAAGGCCAAGCGCTACCTTCATTTTTACGAAGACGAGCATCCCATCTCGGCGCAGCTTTTCGGTAGCGACCCGGGAGTGATGGCGGAAGCTGCGCGCATGGTCGAGGGCCTGGGTTTCGATTTGGTCGATTTGAACCTGGGCTGCCCCGCGAAAAAGGTCGTGAAGTGCAACGGAGGGTCTGGGCTGCTGCGCGATCTGCCGGCGATTGGCAGAATTTTCGAGGCGGTGCGCGCGGCGGTGACGATTCCATTCACCGTAAAATTCCGCGCGGGTTGGAGCGACGAAGAAATTGTCTGCGTAGAACTGGCGCGTATGGCGGAGTCGTGCGGACTTGCCGCAGTCGCGCTGCACGCTCGCACGCGCGAGATGGGATACAGCGGCAACGCGCGGTGGGAGTGGATCGCGGCGGTGAAGGATGCGGTGAAGATTCCCGTGATCGGCAACGGCGACATTCGTTCGCCCCAAGACGCTTGCGCCATGGTCACGCAAACCGGTTGCGACGCCGTCATGATCGGCCGCACCGCGCCCTCGAACCCGTGGATCTTCCGACAGATTCAGCAGTACTGTGTGGGAATCGGCGATTCAGGAAATGGAGCGGCGGGCGCCCCCGTCCGCCGGGCAGTATCAACGGGCGACAGGTTGGAGGAATCGTCCCCGGACGAGAGCGTCCGGGGCTCCACTAAGTTCTATGGCTCCGCGAGACTGTTCGACGAGCCCAGCGAGGCCGACCGCTACCAGATGATTCGCACCTACTTCCAGATGCTGATCGAGGAGGAACTTCCCGACGCGGTCGGCAAGATGAAGCAGTTCGCATCGTGGTTCACGCACGGCGTCCCGGGCGGGGCGGGGTTGCGGAAGGCCATCTACGACTCGAAAAGTGCTGCTGACATTCTCGGACGCGTCGAAGAGTTCTTCGAAGCGCGGCTGCTGGTAGTGGGTTGAGACTTTCAATCTCTATTTTCTGCGATTGGCTCTCGCCAGCCAGAAATACCTCATTCTGTTGAACCGATGCGAAACCAGCGTGCTGAAAGAAGCTGGCGCGGCGGCATCTGCAGCCGCGCCACTTCCATCCAGCCTTGCCGAAGCCGGCGATCAGGGCCCTACCGTGAGCGCGATGCGAACGCCGGGGTGTCTTACGTTGAACAGAAAGTATCCGCCGTCGACGTAGTCGATGTAACAATCGTCGGTATAGGCCCACCCAGCCGGCCAGGGCTGAGCGAAGACGAAGTTATACCCGCCGTACGCAAAGCGCCGTTCGCCATTGACCACCGCCACTCGACCGACGGCAAAGTGGTGCTCCCGGCCAAAGTGAGCGCGGAAGTGTTCGTCTGAAATGCGGCGGGCGGCATGTTCATCCGCACGCTTTTCTTCGACGTGCTGGTCATGCTTCTCTTCCTGCCGAACTTCTTCTTTCTTTTCCTGGTGCTCGTCTTGCGCGAACGCGGAAATCACTCCCGCGAAAAGGAATAAGCCACAGATGGTGCCAATCGCTGCAAATCGCTTCATTCTCAGCCTCGCTTTGTCGTCTGAATCTCGGGCGTCATGGAAAAACGCCCGGGCCACAATTTCGTGACTCAATCCAGATGCGGACAGGGACGCCAGCGTTGCCGTGAAAGGCGGATCTGGTCTGCAGTGAACCAAGTGGGCGGCCCAGGCAAAATCTTTTTATCGATCTTTATTTATTGTCCCTAAACTTTCCTGGCAACCATTTTTCCCAATTCATCTTTTTCCACATACGCCCACGGCGTTTTCGGATCGTGCGTGAAAACGGTCAGCCATTTTTCTGGGATTGATTTCGCATAGTAGTGCTTCTTGCTCGCGATGGTTTGCAGCGGGTAGAGATCGAAGCTCATTCCCCACGTGAGGTCGACGTGCGCCGTTGTGGGGATCAGGTCGGAAATGTAGCAGGCGGTTTGACCGCCGCTTTGCACGATCACGGCTTGCATGTTGGCGGTGTGTCCCGGAAAAGTTTGCACGGAGACTCCTGGAACGATTTCTTCGCCGCCTTTCAGCAACGTCATCTGACCGCTTGCGACCAGCGGGTCGTAATTGTCGGAGATGTAGCTGATGGAGTCGCGCTCGCTGGGATGCCGCGCGTATTGCCATTCGCCTTCGGGTGCGTAATATTTGGCGCGCGGGAAGGTGGGGACGAGCTTGCCGTTACGGTCGCGCATTGTGTTCCATCCGCAGTGATCGAAGTGCAGATGCGAATTGATGACGATGTCGATGTCATCGGGAGCGACGCCGGCTGCGGCGAGATTCGTCAAGAGCTGTGCGGGCTGTCCGTAGAACTTGATCATGCGTTCGGAAAGCTTGTTCCCCATGCCGGTCTCGACCAGGACGGCTTGCTTGCCGGTGCGCGGGTTATCCATCCGGATGAGCAGCGAGTTGAGTCCAGAGATGACGCAATTTTTTTCGTCCACGGGAAACTCAGGCCCGAAAGCCGTCGCGGCCTTGCGCGACCACATCACTTTGGGGACGACGCCGAAAAGGGCTCCGCCATCCAGTGGATAAGTTCCGTCGGAAAAGATGCTGAGTTCGAAGTCGCCGAGTGGGAGCCGGTGCATACGTCCAGTGTGCCACACGAGAAATAATTTTTTCACTACGGAGGCACATAATCACTGAGAGCGGAACGAACAACGACGTCCTTGGTATCCCCGTTCCGTGGTGAGATCCGTGGCTGGTTTGTTTTGCTTGTCTGTTCGCCGCGCGTGTCCGACAATTCTTTATCATGCAGCGGCCCACAGGAGTCACGGCGATCGCAATTCTTTTCTTTCTAGTGGGGACCTACTTGTGCGGGGTTGGTGCAACCATGCTGGTCTCGCCCGGAACCTTGTCGATGAGAATTGGCGCGCCGCTTTTGCACGGGCTCGAATTGGCGGGGCCGTTTATGTTTCTGTTGGTGGGCGCCGTCGCAGCGCTTATCGGCTGGGGATTGCTCCGGCTGAATAATTGGGCCCGGCGCGCGGCACTGCTAGTGGCGCTGCTGGGCGTGGCGATGCTCGTCCCGAGCGTATCAGCGGCCGCGTCGGATTTTGGATGGCCGCTGGCTTGGGGCGGACTAGGAATTATGGTGCGTGCGGCGATCGCTTGGTATCTGGCGCAGTTGCCGGCGTTTAGTGATAGCTTCGGCAAGAAGTAAACAAGATCGTTTGTTACGGATTTGCACGATCTTCCCAGATTTCCGTTTTTCTATTTTCTGGGTTATCCGTCCAAATCCGTGGCTTATTTTGTTTTGGCTTTGACCGGTTCTTTCTCTCCGACTCGCTTGCTGAGTTCAAACTTCATTTTGCCTAGCTTCTTGTCGGCGTCGACTACGATGTGGTCGCCGTGGAGGACTTCCCCGTCCAGAATTTTCAAGGCAAGCGGATCTTGCACGAACTTTTGAATGGCCCGTTTCAGCGGACGCGCGCCGAAGTTGGGATCGTAGCCCTGGGTGAAGAGCAGATCTTTGGCGGCATCGGTGAGCTCGAGCGAAATTTTGCGATCGGCGAGCAGGCGGCGCACGTCTTCGAGGCGCAGCTCGATGATCTTGACCAGTTGGTCTTTCCCGAGTGGGCGGAACACGATGATGTCGTCGACGCGGTTGAGGAACTCGGGGCGGAAGTGCGTGTGCAACGTGTTCATCACCTGTTGCGAGGCCTGTTCGAACTCCTGCTCGGAGCGCAAACTTTCAGCCTGCAGAAATGACGAGCCGAGGTTCGAGGTCATGATGATAATGGTGTTCTTGAAATCGACCACACGGCCTTTGCCGTCGGTGAGGCGGCCATCGTCCATGATCTGCAGCAGAACGTTGAAAACATCGGGATGCGCTTTTTCTATTTCGTCGAAGAGCACAACCGCGTAGGGACGGCGGCGGACTTGCTCGGTGAGCTGGCCTCCCTCTTCGTAGCCGACGTAGCCTGGCGGCGCGCCGATGAGGCGGGCGACCGAGTGCTTCTCCATGTATTCGGACATGTCGATGCGCAACATGGAGCGCTCGTCGTCGAAAAGAAATTCGGCGAGGGCGCGTGCCAGCTCGGTTTTGCCGACCCCGGTGGGACCGAGGAAAATGAATGAGCCGATGGGGCGCTTGGGATCGCTGAGTCCGGCGCGGGAGCGGCGAATGGCGTTCGACACGCGCTCCAGAGCTGCGTCCTGGCCGATCACGCGCTGGCGCAGACGCTCCTCCATGGTGACCAGCTTCTTGACTTCGCCTTCCAGCATTTTTGACACGGGAATTCCGGTCCACTTGGAGACGATGCGGGCGATGTCTTCTTCGTCGACCTCTTCTTTCAACATGCGCGGCTTGCCTTTGTCGTCAATCTGAGCGGTGAACTTAGCCAATTCCTGCTCGGCCTGGCGAAGGAGGCCGTAACGGATTTCGGCCACGCGCTGCAGGTTAGCTTTGCGCTCTTCGGCCTGCTCTTCGGTTTTCAGCTTTTCGATTTTTTCCTTCAGCTCGCGGGTACGCGCGATGAGATCTTTTTCTTTTTTCCAGTTCGCCTTGAGGGCATTGGCTTTCTCGCGAATTCCGGCGAGCTCTTTATCGATGATTGACAAGCGCTCCCGGGAATTAGCGTCGTCTTCTTTCTTCAGCGCCTGTTTTTCGATTTCCAGCTGTGTGGCTTTGCGCTCGAGCTGATCGATGTCGGTCGGAAGTGAATCGATCTGGATGCGAATGGATGCCGCAGCCTCGTCGACAAGGTCGATCGCTTTGTCCGGCAGGAAGCGATCGGAAATATAACGGTGCGAGAGCGTCGCGGCGGCGACGATGGCGGAATCTTTGATGCGAACGCCGTGATGAACTTCGTATTTTTCCTTGAGGCCGCGGAGAATCGAGATGGTGTCTTCGACATTGGGCTCACCGACAAAGACGATCTGGAACCGGCGTTCGAGCGCGGCATCTTTTTCGATGTACTTGCGGTATTCGTTGAGCGTGGTTGCGCCAATGGCGCGCAACTCGCCGCGGGCGAGCGCGGGCTTGAGCATGTTGGAAGCGTCGATGGCGCCTTCGGCGGCTCCGGCGCCGACCAGCGTGTGCAACTCATCGATGAAAAGGATGACCTGGCCCTGCGAGTCCTCGATTTCTTTCAGGACGGCTTTGAGGCGGTCTTCGAATTCGCCGCGATACTTCGCTCCGGCAAGCATGGCGCCCAAATCGAGCGCGACCACGCGTTTGTTCTTTAAGACTTCTGGCACGTCGCCGGAAATGATGCGCTGGGCGAGGCCTTCGACGATTGCGGTCTTGCCGACGCCGGGTTCGCCGATGAGCACTGGATTATTTTTCGTACGGCGCGACAAGACCTGGACCACGCGGCGGATTTCTTCGTCCCGTCCGATGACGGGGTCGAGCTTGCCGCGGCGGGCCTGTTCGTTCAGGTCGCGGGCATAACGCTCGAGGGCCTGATACTTGGCTTCGGGATTCTGGTCAGTGACTTTTTGCGATCCGCGGATCGACGTCAGGGCTTGCAGAATCGCGTCATAGGTTGCGCCGTGACGGGCGAGAATCTGCTGCGCGGCGTCGCGCTTCAGGTGCGTCATGGCCAACAGCAGGTGTTCGGTGGAAACGTACTCGTCCTTGAAATTGGCGGCTTCCTTGAAGGCCTGCTCGAACAGTTTGTTGGTTTCGTTCGAGATCGCGGCCTGGGCCGCACTGCCGGAAATCTTGGGAAGCTTTTCGATTTCTTTGTAGATGTCGCTCAGAACCGCTTGCGGGCCGATGCCGACTTTTTCGAGCACAGGCGGGACGATGCCTTCTTTGTCCTCGAGCAGAGCGGCCAGAAGATGGAGCGGCAGCAATTCCGGGTTGCCGTGCTCGGAGGCGAGGTCGTTCGCGCGCTGCACAGCTTCCTGCGCTTTGACGGTGAATTTGTCCCAACGAATAGGCATGGGAGAATCTCCATTTGGTATTGGGTAATTTAGCAATTAGGGAATTGCGAAAACTCTTCAGTCTTTAGTTTTTCTTGACTGGCTTCCGGGCGCTTTGCGCTTCCGGCTTTTGTTGCAGGCCGGCGGCTGCAATCGCTTTCTCGCGATCGCGCAATCTTTCTAGAATCTTGATCTTTTCGGTAAAGCGCAGCGCCGCCAGCTTTGACCGCATTCTCGATTTATCCATCGGCTTGCATTCTGGTGGATGGCTACGAGCGTTTCTTTCACGGCTCCCGCACCCAGCAAGCATTGTGAACTAAGTCCGCCACAGCGCCAAGCGCCCGAGTCAAACAATGTCCGAGACAAACAAAAGCGGGAGGCCGGCATCTTGCCGCCTCCCGCTGAGAGCGAATCAAGCTTTGCTCGACCGGACGGTGAGTCGCCCGACCCTACACGAGCGTTTCTGGTCCCTGGCAAAGTTCCACACTTACGCGGCTTTGCTGGGGGCCTTGCCTTCGAGGGTCTTTTCGACGCCGGCGCCGATGTTGATTTTGATCTGCTTCGGCTTGGCTTCGGCTTTCTTGGGCAACGCGATCTTCAACACGCCCTTGTCGTAGTTGGCCGAGACTTTTTCGGATTCTACGGTGGTGGGCAGGGTGAAGGTGCGGGTGAAACTGCCGTAATTGCGTTCCACACGGCGGTAGTTCTCTTCTTTTTCTTCCTTCTCGATCTTGCGCTCGCCGTGGACCGTGAGGGTGTTGTTCTCCAGGCGTACGTCGATGTCTTTCTCGTCGATTCCGGGCACTTCAATCTTCAGCGTGAAGTTGTGCTCGTCTTCGTAGACGTCGACTGCGGGGGCGAAGCTCGAGGTGGTCAGGGACTCATCCTGGCCCTCGCGGTGGGACTCGCGAAACAAGCGGTTCAGGCGGTCCTGCAGCGTGGAAAACTCACGGAACGGTTCAAAACGGGTAAGTACGGTCATTGGTAAATCCTCCTCAAAGATTCTTTTGTTGATAGCGCGGAAGCACTGATGAGGGCTTCGCTACAGCTAATCAGATGCCTGATTAGCGCAAAAGAATCATAAAATATGAGTGTGTTATTGTTAATAGTGTGATGTGTCCTATTTTCATTATGTTACGTAGGCGATGACACACTTCAGGTAAGCAGTTTCGGGAACGCTGAGCAGGATTGGGTGGTCTTTGGCTTGGCCGCGAACCTCGATCAGGCGCAGGCTGCGGTGGGCGTCGAGGGCAGCCGAGGCCAGCATCTCCAGGAAGTTGAACGAGCTGATGTGATAGGAGCAGGAGCAAGAGACGAGGATGCCGCCGGGGCGAAGCATCTTGAGGGCACGGAGGTTGAGCTCTTTGTAGCCGCGCAGGGCGGCGTCGAGATCGCGCTTGGTTTTGGCGAACGCGGGCGGGTCGAGCACGACGGTGTCGTAGCGGCGGTTGGAAGTGGCGTAGTCCTTTAGCAGGTCGAAGGCGTTGGCCTCGATCCATTCGATCTCGGGATGTCTCTCGCGGCGGTTGAGGGCGGCGTTCTGGTCGGCAATTTCGAGGGCGGGGCGGGAACTGTCGACGGCCGTGACGCTCGCGCAGCGCGGGACGAAGTGGAGGGCGAAGCCGCCCTGATAGCAGAAGACGTCGAGGGCGTCGCCGTGGGCGTAGGAGGCGGCCGCGGCGTAGTTCTCGCGCTGGTCGAGGAAGGCTCCGGTTTTTTGCCCGGCGAGGGCATCGTGATGGAACTGGACTCCGTTCATGGTGATGATGGTCGAGTGTTTATCACCCTGCAGCAGTGCGGATTCGCGGGGCGGGAGAGTTTCCAGTTCGCGGACGCGGGGGTCGACGCGCTCGACGATGGAGGTGGGATGCAGGCGCTCGGTGAGTTCGGAGATAAGAATTTGGCGGACGGGATCGGCATCCATGGCTTGCGTGAGGATCTGGATGGAGACAATGTCGTGGTAGCGATCGACGATCAAGCCGGGAAGGAAATCGGCTTCGCTGAAGATGACGCGATAGGCGTCCGTGTCGCGGACTATCTTTTCGCGATAGGCGAGGGCAGCGGCGACGCGCTCGCGCAGCAAGGCAGGGAAATCCTTCACTGGCTCGTCCGAGATCATGCGGATGGCGATCTGCGACGAGCTGGAGTAAAGAGCGGTGCCCAAGGGTTTGCCGCGCTGGTCGGTGACGGCGGTTAGGGAGCCGGGCGGGACTTCGTTGGCGGAGAGGATGTCGGAGCGGTAGACCCAGACGTGCCCAGCTTTCAGGCGGGACGCGCCTCGAGGAGAAACTTTTACAGTAGGAAGAGTCGAGGGGGATTTGGGCATAGAGTCATCTTAAACGCAGAACTTCGTGGCGCCGCAGTCGGGCTTGGCTCGGCCGGACTGCCGAGGGCGGCTGTCCCCACATGTGCATCTCCCAAATTGGAAGCCGCTTCTGGCCCGGGTGTGATCTGGCGCCGCCTTCCTGGATTAATTCCGTCTCACACGAAAGTTGCGCGTCTTTGGTCGGTGGGCTGATGGCCCGTAACGTTGACACTGGGGCTAAGCAGGGAGGAAACTCTTAGCGGAGCCGAGGCCGTTCGCTGTGCCGAAGTCCCACGTAGTGTTCTGCCCCTCGAGAGTCAGAACCCCGGGCGTGTTCCACAGAGCCGGATCCAGCCGGATCGCCGCCGTTGCGGTGGCTTCCGTGCGCCAGTGGCAGTGGCCCCGATTCCCGGGAAACCGACCGAAACCGGGCTGAAGAAGGCAATGGCTGCTACTTCGGAACATACCAACGAAGATCGAGCAAACGAACCTCCGGCAAAAGAAGCTCGAGCCAAAGAGGCTGCGGTTTCAGCTCCGAAATCGCCCTTCTGGGCCGGATCGCCCGCGCTGCTGTATGCGGTGGTGGGGGCGCAGGTGCTGTGGCTGGCTGCCACTTCGGCCGGCCGGTGGGGGGAAGAGGGTTCGACTGGTTTTCAGCTTCTGGCAGCGCTCCTGGCGGCTGCGGCATGCTGGCAGGCCAGCCGCCGATCGCGTTATTTCGCGGCCAATTTCTGGCGCCTGTCGTCTGCCACATTCGCGCTGTGGTCCTGCGGCGCGGTGCTGCACTGCTACCACACCCTGAGCTCGGCCGTTCCTGACGAGAACCAGATCGGCGTTTATCTGCTCAGCTATCTTTCTACCGCGCCGATGTTCATCGGCTCGGTGCTGACCGGGCACACCGATGAGGAATCCAAAGTCCACTGGGACCTCGTACTCGACGCCACCCAGATTCTGATCCTGGTTCTGGCAATCCATATCATGCTGGTCGATATCCCCGCCATGAGTATTGGGGAGCACCGCACCGCGCTGGTGGCGCTGCGACTGCAGGATTATTGGCGCGCGGCACTGGCCATTGCTCTGGGGGCGAGGGCTCTTCTGGATGAGTCGCCCGCAACTCGCCGGCTGCTCCGGCCCATCGCCGTCGCCATGACGATGTTTGCCCTGGGCAGTTGGATCGGAAACGATCTACAGGTTTTTAGCACCTGGCGCGGCGCCCGCTGGTTCGATCTGGCGTGGACGATTTCATTTGGCATAGTCGCTTTCTCCGCGAGCGCCTGGCGACAGTCTTCTACCAGCTCTTCGTGGGATCACAAACCCGTCAAGGTCGAAGGCGTTTTTCTCTTTTATTTACCGTCGATCGCGCTGCCGATTCTGCTGTTGTCCATGCACGACGATATTCAGTTTGAGCAAATTGTGGTGGGACTGGGCGCCATGATGCTGTCGATTTTCTGTTTTAGCCTGCGCCTGTTCATTGCGCAAAGGCAGCAGCGGCAGACCATGGACGCGCGGCTGGCCTCCGAATCGCGCTACCGGAATTTGTTCGAGCGCAATATGGCCGGGCTTTATGTCAGCAGCCTCGAAGGACAGATCCTCGATTGCAACCAGACCTTTTGCGAGATCTTCGGGTACACCCGCGACGAACTATTGCAGCTGCCGGCCTCAGAGCTTTACGAAGGCGGAAGCCAGGAACGCAGCGATCTGCTGGCCGAATTGCAAAAAAATGGCGCCCGACACGGTGCCGAGCACTGCTACAAGCGCAAGGACGGGAAAAGGGTGAACACCATCGAAAACTATTCTGTGGCCACCGACGAGAAAGGACGTCGCGTTCTGGAAGGTGCCATGCTCGACGTCACCGAGCTTCGCACGGTCGCGCTGCAATTGCAGCAGGCCCAGAAAATGGAGTCCATTGGTCAGCTCGCAGGCGGTGTGGCACACGACTTCAACAACCTGCTCACGGTGATGCGCGGCTATAGCGACCTGCAGCTCGAAAAGACGGCAGCCGACGATCCGATCCACGGTTACGCGGAGCAGATCAAGTCCGCCGCCGATCGCGCCGCCGCCCTCACGCGCCAGCTGCTGGCGTTCAGCCGGCAGCAAGTGATGCAAGCCCGCGTGGTGAATCTCAATTCCCTTCTCCGCGATTTCGAAAAACTTCTGCGACGCCTGATCGGCGAAGATATCGAAACCCACACGCTGTTCGCGGGCGACCTGGGCTACGTGAAAGTCGATCCCGGCCAGATGGAACAGGTCATCATGAACCTGGTTGCCAACGCACGGGACGCGATGCCGGATGGCGGCACGATCACGCTGGAAACTTCGAACATCACGCTTGACGGCCTTTTTCTGAACCACCATCCTTATGTGGTCCCTGGTCCCTACGTGCGGCTGGCGATCAGCGACACCGGCAGCGGCATGGACGCGGAGACCTGCAAGCGGGTGTTCGATCCGTTCTTTACTACCAAGGACGTTGGCAAGGGCACAGGGCTGGGGCTGTCCACCAGCTACGGTATCGTCAAACAAAGTCAGGGATACATCGAGGTCTACAGCGAAGTGGGGCACGGGTCTACGTTTGTGATCTATCTGCCGCGCCTGGGTCCGGGCGCGCAGCCGCTGCCCGCCGAAAAGGCGCTTCCGGCGCGGCGCGGGAACGAAACCATCCTGCTGGTCGAGGATGATCCGCAGGTGCGCACGCTGGCCCAATCTATTCTTGAGTCTTACGGCTACACAGTGCTCGCCGTCGAGGATCCCAGCCAGGCCGAAGCCCTCTGCGGCCAGCATGCCAACTCCATCAAGCTGCTGCTCGCCGACATGATCCTGCCCAGGACGAATGGGCGCGAAGTGGCCCGGCGGGTAGCGACCCACATTCCGGATATTCGGGTGCTGTATATGTCCGGATTCCCCACGCACAACATCGTGAACCAGGGGATTCTGGAACCAGGCATCTCTTTTCTGCAGAAGCCGTTCACCGCAGTCGCTCTGGCTGCGAAAATCCGCGAAGTCCTCGACCAGCCCGCCAGCGCGCAGGCGTGAGGCGAATCCAGTGGTCGGCCGAAAAACTCTTACCACTAAGGCCCCCTTCGATTGCACTCAGGGCAGACGACGTGACACGAACTAAATCCTACAAAAGGGAGTGGGCGTTGTCGGAAGATCTCGCTGGAAGGATCGAGGCAAGAGGGATGCAAAGCACGAAAAACAAAAACTACTTGGCGCCGAAATTGAGAACTACTTCCTCTTCGGTCTGGTTGGGGCCGGGAGCATAGCGCCAGGCTTTCACGGCCTTCACGGCATTCTCGACCAGGATGGGGTTTCCACCCTTCACTTCGACTGCTACTACGCTGCCGTTCGGAAGCACGATCGCGGTGAGGCGAACCAGCCCTTCAATGTGCATGTTTTTCAGTGTCGGGGGATAGACCGGCTTGACGTCGGATACTACCTTGCGGCCAGCCTTCGCGGATTTCTGCGCCAGAGCAGCGGGAACGAACCCGGCAGTCAGGCAGAGCACGAGCGCGAGAGTCGACCATGACAGACTCTTCTTCATGCTTCGCACAGCTTGAGAACCAAAAGGATAATTTGACAAGAGTAGACCGCTGGCCCGAACGGATTGAATCCCCAAGCACTCACCGTATGCCATGGAACGTGTGCCGATAAGATTACCGAGGTGTCCTAGAGGTTACAGAAGTACTTTTTGGGGGCACTGTCCTTTCGCGGCCACAAGTGGAAACAGGAGTGGCGCTTGCCACTGGAGATTGAACCGCAAGGTTCGCGTTTGAGTCGTAGTGAAGATGAGAACCAACTTAGTAACGATGCTCTTAGGGCGCTCCCGTCCCCACCCACGCGGCAGCAGCCTGTCTTGCTGGGCCAATTTCACGGTCATCGCCGTGGCGATTCAGCGGCTCGGGCCCACTATTACTTTCTTGATTCGGCGGGGTTGAGCTCTGCTTGCCGGCTCCGGCGGTTCTGGCTCTAAAACCGCACGGGCGAAGCGCCGTGGTCGCACGAGTTGGTGCTCCTATCCCACCTATGCGGCGCCAGCCTGTCATGCCGGGCCAATTTCACGGTGATCGCGGTGTTGAATTAGCGGCTCGGGCCCACTATTACTTTCTTGATTCGGCGCGGTTGGAGCTGATTGCCGGCTCCGGCGGCTGTTCTAAAACCGCACGGGCGGGACGCGGCTTGTGCCTCACGCTGGAACCGGCTCAATGCTTGCGGATTCGCGGCGACTTCGTCGGGCAGGAATTTTAAAGCGACGAAGCGGTGCAGCTTGACGTCCCCGGCCTTGTAGACCACACCGATCCCGCCGCCGCCGAGTAGTTCAAGAATGCGGTAGTGCGAAATGTTCTGACCGATCATGAGCGGCGTGCAGGGAGCGTAAGAAACGAAGCCACATGGTAGGGACGGTACCACGCCAAGTCAAACTACGCTCATCGAAGTCTGATCGACGTGTGAGAGTGAATAAATTTAGGTGTTGCGGACCAGACGTAGTTGAGCGAGCGCGGCAATTTCTGCACAGTATGCGCGGCAGTTACATTCACGGCACTTGACAGGCGGACGGATTCGAGTTCTGAATAGTCATTCGCTGGAAAATCGCACCGCAAGATTTCCACACAGCCAAAAAATTTGTGCTAGTATGCGGGTCTGTTCCTGCTTTCAAAATTCTTTTTCATTTCGGCAAGGGCGCGCGAAGAAAACGGGCTCTTTTCCGCAGTAGACAAGGTTTTCAGCCAGCCGGCTCATTAACGGTGGTAGAAGAAACAGGCGCTCACCAGCCGCCAGGAGCGCCATGGCGGGCATTTCATATATGTCAGTTCCAAGCACAAGCCTCTCACCCAATCCGTGGGTTCGAATTCTGGACGCGCTGGAAAAGAAAATTAACCGGCACTCCTACGACACGTGGCTCAAGCCGACGCGCTACAGCCATGCCAGCGGCGGAATCCTGTTCGTGCGCGTGCCCACCGTTGAATTCCGGCACGCCGGCGATAAATATGCAGACTTGATTCAAGAAGCCATCGACAATCTGGGGTTGGAATTCGAGGACGTGAAGTTCGTGACGCCCGAAGACGATCCGGCTGCCACCACGATGCGGCACGATGGTGGACTCTCAGCTGTGCCCGCGGGCGGCGGCGCACCGTCACAGTCCAGATTCGATTGGGACGGCGCGGCGCAACTCAACCCGCGTTACACCTTCGACGCTTTTGTGATCGGCAGCGGAAACCAGTTTGCCCACGCGGCGTGCCAGGCCGTGGCGGAACGTCCTTCGAAAGCCTACAACCCGCTGTTCCTTTACGGCGGCGTGGGCATGGGCAAGACGCACCTGATGCAGGCCATTGGTCACGAAATCAAGCGCCGGATGCCGCAGGCGGCCATCTGCTACGTGTCGAGCGAGAAGTTCACCAACGACATGATCAACTCGCTGCGCTACGACAAGATGACCAGCTTCCGCGACAAGTTCCGCAACATGGACGTGCTGCTCATCGACGACATCCAGTTTCTGACCGGGAAAGAGCGCACGCAGGAAGAATTTTTCCACACGTTCAACGCGCTGCACGAGTCCATGAAACAGATCGTAATCGCCAGCGACCGTTCGCCGAAGGAACTGGCTGAGATTGAAGACCGCCTGCGCAGCCGCTTTGAGTGGGGACTGATTGCCGACATTCAGCCGCCGGATCTGGAAACCAAAGTGGCAATCCTGCAGAAGAAGGCGGAGCAAGAGAAAGTCACGCTGCCCACCGACGTCGCACTTTATGTGGCGTCGAATATCCGCTCCAACGTGCGCGAGTTAGAGGGAGCGTTGATCCGGCTGGTGGCGCACTCTTCCCTGATCGGAGCGGAGATCACTCTGCCCTATGCGCAGCAGGTGCTGAAGAATTTTATCGATTCGCAGGCGCGCAAGGTCACGATCGAGTCGATCCAGAAAACCGTGGCCGAACAGTTCGGACTGCGGCTGGTCGAGATCAAGGCCAAAAATAATTCGCGGGCCATCGTATATCCGCGGCAGATTGCCATGTACCTGGCGAAGCATCTCACCGAAGCATCGTTGCCCGAGATTGGACGGCAGTTCGGCGGCAAGCATCACACCACCGTGCTGCACTCGGTCGAGAAAATTGAAGAGGTTCGCAAGAACGATAAAGATTTGAACAGGCTGCTCAACAAATTCACTGAGCAACTAGGTGGATGAATAAAGGGGACTACGAGTTTTGCACGCTGGAGCCGAGTCTTCCTTGAACGTGGCTGTGAATGCGATGTGGAAGTTGTGCAAGAAGTGAGCGGAATTGGAAGTTGAGGCAAGTTGTAGTGGGGAGTCCGCAGAGTTTGGGACCGAGTTTCAACATTAGGCTGCAAGTGGAAACGCCATGAGAATAGGCAAGTTAGGAAAGTTTTCCACTTCTGCGAACCGCCTACTGTTACTACTGGTTTTATAAGTTTTATATTTGATCTTAGGGTAGTACTAAAAGTAGCATGAGGAAGCCGA
>Ga0209006_10002837_pt1 | contig 15745 bp, 12 predicted proteins | sample JacPin_JW_Ref_O2_FD_188567 | JGI IMG/M metagenome (GOLD analysis project Ga0209006, IMG submission 188567) | Forest soil microbial communities from Algoma, Ontario, Canada - Jack Pine, Ontario site 1_JW_Ref_O2 (SPAdes) (version 2) | ecosystem: Environmental > Terrestrial > Soil > Boreal... | reverse complement strand
ACGGTCGAAAAATGCAAGCCGTCGCAGTCGGCGGTGGTGATCTCGCCGAAAAACCGCTCCTCGCGGCCGGTTTGGCAATCGAGTTCGACGAACGTGTCGCAGACCGCATCCTGCCAGAACTGAAAACGCTTGCGCTCGGCAATATCGGCCGTCGTCAGTACGGTTTGCATTTCACCGCACCTGCTTGAGCATGATCGCGAAAAACGAAACCGGTTTTCGGAACAGATCATGCTCCGCTCTGATACCTAGCGAAGACACCGGCGAGAGAAGCCTATCATTCGGCTCAGTCCTTGCAAATCCGCCGAAAGCTCCTGCGCTCCCAGACAATATTTATTGCGCGCACGGCCAAGCAAGGGGGACGGCCGTCCATAGACTGTGGCTCCAGCAAACAATCTGTTCCGGGGAAAGGAACCGCCATGGCCGTCGTGCATCCGAAATACAAAGTGGCCGCCGTGCAGGCCGCGCCCGCTTTTCTCGACCTGGAGGCTTCGATCGAAAAAGCCATCCGCTTCATCGACGAAGCCGGCGCCGCCGGCGCCCGCCTGATCGCCTTCCCGGAAACCTGGATACCCGGATACCCCTGGTGGATATGGCTGGGCGCACCGGCTTGGGCGATCATGCGCGGCTTCGTTTCGCGCTATTTCGACAATTCGCTCAACTACGACAGTCCGGAGGCGGAGCGGCTGCGGGCCGCCGCCAAGCGCAACAAGATGGTGGTGGTGCTCGGCCTTTCCGAGCGCGACGGCGGCAGCCTCTATATCGCGCAATGGATCATCGGCCCGGACGGCGAAACCATCGCCAAGCGCCGCAAGCTCAAGCCGACGCATGCCGAGCGCACGGTGTTCGGCGAGGGTGACGGCTCCCACCTTGCGGTGCATGAGCTCGATGTCGGTCGGCTCGGCGCGCTGTGCTGCTGGGAGCATCTGCAGCCGCTGTCCAAATACGCCATGTATGCGCAGAACGAACAGGTGCATGTCGCGGCCTGGCCGAGCTTTTCGCTCTATGACCCGTTTGCGCACGCGCTCGGCGCCGAAGTGAACAATGCGGCGAGCAAGATCTATGCGGTGGAGGGCTCCTGCTTCGTGATCGCGCCGTGCGCGACGGTTTCTCAGGCGATGATCGATGAGCTCTGCGACACGCCGGAGAAGCATCAGTTTCTGCACACCGGCGGCGGCTTCGCGGTGATCTATGGTCCGGATGGCTCGCCGCTGGCGCAGCCGCTACCGCCCGACCAGGAAGGGATTCTCTACGCCGACATCGATCTCGGCATGATTTCGGTAGCGAAAGCGGCGGCCGATCCCGCCGGGCACTATGCGCGCCCCGACGTGACCCGGCTTTTGTTCAACAATCGGCCCGGCCATCGCGTCGAGACATTGGCGCTGCCGGTCGACGCCGAGCCCAAGGCTGAACCCAAGACCGAGGCGCCCACGAAGCCGGACGTGAAGGCAGCGAACGTCGCATCCTTTGCGCCGGTTCAGGCGGCCGAGTGAGGGTGTGATGGAATCCGCGATCCCCCCGCATCTGCAAGTCGCACGCACCCGTCACCGCCGGGTACCGGACGACTATCAGCCGCCATACCCGGCCTTCGTGGCCCGCCATGGCGCGGCTGTCGAGCGTGTGGTGATGGCCTATTTCGGCCTCCAATATCGCGGTGACGCACCGCCTGCGTGCGCCACCGGGCTCGCTTGGCTCGAGGGCCAGTTTGCCGGCCCGAATGGTCCCAAGCACTGGGACCGCGCCGCCTATCGGGACGAAGCTGGCTACGACAATATCGTCTCCGTCGCCTATTGGGACGATCAACAGACATTCGCAGCCTGGTTCCCGGCTGCGCGCGAGGGTTGGACTGGCGAGCAGCAAGAGCACTCAGCTCTCGGAACGTTTATCGAGGTTTTAAGCCCCTCGGTGAACGACTACGAGACGCTGTTCTCCTCGCTCGGCCGCCCCGAAGGCGTGGCCGTGGTCGCCGATAGCCTCAGCGGCGATATCATGGAGCACGCGTACTGGGGCGGCATGCGCGACCGCATTCCGCGGTCGCAGACCAACGAGATGGCGCCGGCCGGCGCGCCGGGCCTCGTTCGCGAGGGTGAGCGTCTGCGCGTAAAGCCGCACGAGAATATTTGTTTGATCCGCTCCGGCCAGGATTGGAGTGACACCGACGCTGCCGAACGCAAAATGTATCTCGACGACGTCGAGCCGGTGCTTCGCGAGGGCATGGAGTTTCTGCGCGACGATGGCCGCTCGATCGGCTGCTTCGCCAATCGGTACATGACGGTGCTCGATCGCGACGGCCAGCCCACCGAAAAGAGTTACGGCATGAGCTGGTGGAAGAGCCTCGCGGCCTTGGAACGCTGGTCGGAGTCGCATCCGACGCATGTGCGCATCTTCGGTGCCGCGATGAAGTATCTATCGAGCCTCGGCCCAGCCGCAAAACTGCGGCTCTATCACGAGGTGACGGTGGCGCGCGCTGACGACCAGTTCTTCGAATACCGGCGCTGCCACGAACGCACTGGTATGCTCAACACGGTGACTGAGGCGGTCACTGCCACCGCCTAGCGCCGGTCGATCCTCCGGCGATACCGCCCCGGCTTGGTAAACGCACGACCCCGTGGTCGGGCGGCGCCGCAAGGTCGCGCTCCACCCGCTATTTTTGCCGATGCCGCAGGTCGATGAACGGCGGTATAATGTCGCCAAATCGGGTTGCGAGCCTGGTGGCCGACCTGCGGCGCTGTTTTGAAAAGCCGCCGACGGCCTCCGGTCGCTCGCTGATCTCAAGGGAGGTTCTTCGTGCAGACACTTGCCGTTCGGCCGGGAATGCCGGCGCTTGCCGAGCCGGTTCTCGGTGCCTCGCTCGCGCAGGATTCCGAGGTCGCGTCCAAATATTTCGTCGAGATCGAAAACCTGCTCGCGACCAGCAAGACCGTGGATGCCGCGGCACTCCGAGCCCAGGCCTTAAGCGTCAAGGAAAAATTCTTTCGCCGCCACGCGGTGGCGCTCTACGACGAGGCGACCGATCGCGGCGCGCGGTTTCTGCGTGTCGGCGAGTTGCTCATGGCGGTGGCGGGCCGCTATCCGGCGCTGCTGCCCAACCGCGAGCAGATCGACGACGAGCGTGCGCTGATGCGGCAAAGCGCCAAGCGCGGCCGCGAGGTGGAGCAGGGGCTGTTCATCGCCCAAGTGCTCGCCGACGAGCGCTGCGGCCTGCACCTCATCCACGCCATGCTCAAGCCCAAGCGCGAAGCCCTGGAAAGGATCGAGGAGTTTCGACGGACCGGCATGATCGATCTCGGCGAGGCGAGGGCCGAGCGCAAAGGCAAAGTGGGCTATGTCACCTTGCTCAACACCAAATTCCTCAATGCCGAGGATGATCGCGCGAGCGCGGCCCTGGAAACCGCCGTTGATCTTGTCCTGCTTGACGACGCCATCGAAGTGGGCGTGCTGCGCGGCGGTACCGTCCAACATCCGAAATACCGGGGCCGCCGCATCTTCAATGCGGGGATCAATCTCACGCATCTCTATTACGGCCAGATATCGTTCGTGCATTTCTTCATCGAGCGCGAGCTCGGCCTGTTGCACAAGATGTATCGCGGCCATTGGCGATCGGAATCCTACGACGAGCAATACGAGGATTATGCCGAGAAGCCATGGATCGCGGCTGTCGAAGCCTTTGCCATCGGCGGCGGTTGCCAGCTTCTTTGCATCATGGACCGCGTGCTCGCCGAGCAGGGGGCTTATTTCAGTCTGCCCGCCAGCAAGGAAGGCTTCATCCCCGGTGCCGCCAACCTGCGCTTCCCGCGGCTCGTGGGCGGCAAGCTTGCGCGCGAGGGCATCTTCTACGAACGCGTCTTCCATGCCGATACGCCGGAAGGCCGCCGCATCTGCGACGAAGTCGTTCCCGCCGCCGGCATGGATGCGGCGATCGAGGCCAATGCTGCGCAACTCGTCCGCGCCGGCATGATGAGCGCGGTCAGTAACCGCAAGGCGCTGCGCGTCGCCGAAGAGCCGCTGACGATCTTCCGCCGCTACATGGCCACCTACGCGCGCCAGCAAAGCCGCTGCCTCTACGATCAAAAGCTGATCGACAATCTCGAACACAGCTGGAAACCGGATAAGCGGCGGATGTAGCGATTGCAGAGGCCGCTCGTCCCCGCGAAAGCGGGGACCCAGCGCTGGATTCCCGCTTTCGCGGGAATGAGCGAAAAATACCCAAACAGGGAGATACGATGACATCCGCTAACGCGACGGCCGCGCAAGAACACCTCACCTCGGTCACCCGCGTGACAGTCGAGCCGAAAGACACCGTCGGCGCGCTCGATCCTTCGATGCCGCAGGTTGCGGCGACGCCCTATCTGGTCACGATCGCCGAATTCGCCTGCGCGAATTTGGTGAAGGGGCAGCTCGAGCCTGGGCAAATCACGGTCGGTACGCGCGTGGTCATCGATCACTTGGGCGCCAGCAAGGTCGGCGCGGAACTGGTCGTCAAGGCGGCATTGTTGAACAGAGAAAAGAACCGCTTCCGCTTCTTGGTTGAGATCGAGGACGGCCCGCGCGTCGTCGCCAAAGTCGAGCATGAACGGGCGGCGGTTTCGCTTGAAAAAATCATGAAAAGCTTGGGTTAGCGCGTGCCCATCCGAACCATCGTCACTGCGAGGAGCGACAGCGACGATGCAATCCAGATCTTCTGCGAGGCATCTGGATTGCTTCGCTCCGCTGGCAATGACGAAGTCGGATCGATCGTGGGTATTCGGCTCTGGTGACGGGGTATTGTTGGGAGGTTTCGCGTCGATGCGGACGATAGCGGAAATGCTGCGCTGGCGCGCACAGCGGCACCCCTCGCTGGAGGCGGTCTGGTTCGAGGGCCGGGCGCAGACGTTCGCCCAATTCAATGAATCCACCTCGCAACTCGCTGCTGGCTTTGTCGAAAAGCTCGGGCTTTCGCCCGGCGATCGGGTCGGCATTCTCGACAAGAACAGCGCCGCCTATTTCGAGTTGCTGTTCGCGCTCGACAAAGCCGGATTGGTCGCGGCGCCGCTGAACTGGCGGCTCACGCCGCGCGAGATCAAACAGATCGTCGACGACGCCAAGCCGAAGCTCATCGTCGTCGGGGCGGAATTCAAGGCGGCCGTCGAAGGCACCGGCGTGCCGGTCATGACCTTCGGCGATTTGCCGCGCGGTGGGGAGGATCCGCGGCGTGACCGCGACGGCGCCGTCTGCGCACACTTTTGCACCTCGGGAACGACCGGTGTGCCCAAGGGCGCCATGCTGACCGGTTGGAATTTGCTCAATATCGGCTCTTGCGGCGCCATCGAGGCGCCGGAGATGCGCGAGAACGGCCGCTCGCTCATCTGCCTGCCGCTGTTCCATATCGGCGGCACCATGTGGGCGATGTGGGCGATGCAGACCGGGTCGACTGTGGTGATCGTGCGCGAGCCGCTGCCCGATGTGCTGCTGAAAACCATGGTGGAACAGCGCATCGAGAGCACGCTCCTGGTGCCGACGCTGATGCTCTTGATCACCGAATTACCCGGCGTGGGCGCAGCCGATTTCTCGGCGCTCAAGCTCATCACCTATGGCACCGCGCCGATCTCGCCGGACCTGCTGCGGCGCTCGATCGAAACCTTCAAATGCCGCTTCATGCAATTGTATGGGCTCACGGAAACGACCGGGCCGTTCGCGACATTGCCGCACGAAGAACACACCGGCGAGCGGTTACTCTCCTGCGGGCGGCCGATGCTGGGCAGCCGCGTGCGTATCGTCGATTCCGACGGCAAGGATTTGCCGCCTTACGAAGTCGGCGAGATCCTCTACCAGGGCGAAAATCTTATGACCGGCTATTGGGCGCGGCCGGATGCGACCGCGCAGGCGATCCGCGACGGCTGGTTTCACACCGGCGATGCTGGCTACGTCGATGCGGAAGGCTTCATCTTCCTGAAAGACCGCATCAAGGACGTGATCATCAGCGGCGGTGAGAACGTTTATCCGGCCGAAGTCGAGGCTGCGCTGATGGCGCATCCGGACGTGCTGGAATGCGCCGTGATCGGCGTGCCCGATGCGAAATGGGGCGAAACAGTCAAGGCCGTGGTGGTGAGACGCCAAGGTGCGGATGTGGGTGAAGCCGGCCTGATCGAATGGAGCCGCGGCAAGCTTGCCGGATTCAAGCGGCCAAGCTCGGTCGATTTTATCGATGCATTGCCGCGCAACGCATCGGGCAAGCTCCTGAAGCGGACGCTGCGCGAACCGTATTGGGCCGGTCACACACGCCGCATAGCGTAAGGGGCAACGGGGGCGAGCGCGAAACCGCTGGCTCAGCACGGCGATGGCTTTCTGATCCAGTGCACTCAAAACATTTTGTCTAATTTCCGTATCCAACGGGAATTATTTTACTTTTTATCCACCGTTGCTTGACTTGCGTGAAATATTATACTCCGTACGCAGAGGGGCGGCGATCATCATCCCGCCACGCGTTCACAACGGGAGATCGCGCTCATGTCCGCAACGTCGAAACATCCGGAAACCATTGCGCTTCACGCCGGCTGGCGTGCCGATCCGGCCACCGGCTCGGTCGCCGTGCCGATTTATCAGACCACGTCCTATCAATTCCGCGATACCGAGCACGCCGCCAATCTGTTTGCGCTCAAGGAGCTCGGCAACATCTATACCCGCATCATGAATCCGACGAACGACGTGCTGGAAAAGCGCGTCGCGGCGCTCGAAGGCGGCGTCGGTGCGCTGGCGCTTGCGTCCGGTCAGGCGGCTTCGGCTTTCGCCCTGCAGAACCTGGCGCGCGCTGGCGACAATGTCGTGAGTTCGACCGATCTCTATGGCGGCACCTGGAACCTCTTCGCCAACACGCTCAAGGATCAGGGCATCGAAGTCCGCTTCGTCGATCCAGTTGATCCGCAGAATTTCCGCAAAGCCTCCGATGAGCGTACGCGCGCCTATTACGCCGAAACCTTGCCCAATCCGAAGCTCACGGTGTTCCCGATCGCCGAAGTCGCCGAGATCGGCCGCAACCTCGGCATCCCGTTGATCGTCGACAACACCGCAGCACCTATCCTCACCAAGCCGTTCGAGCACGGCGCCGCGATAGTAGTCTATTCCTCGACCAAATATCTCGGCGGTCACGGCACTTCGATCGGCGGCCTGATCGTCGACAGCGGCACCTTCGATTGGGCCGCGCATCCGCTGCGCCAGCCGGCGCTCAATACGCCGGACCCGAGCTATCACGGCGCGGTCTGGACCGAGGCGGTGAAGCCGCTCGGGCCGATCGCCTACATCATCAAGGCGCGCGTGACGCTGTTGCGCGATCTCGGCTCGGCGATGTCGCCGTTCAACGCCTTCCTGACGCTGCAGGGCCTGGAGACGCTGGCGCTGCGCATCGCCAAGCATTCCGAGAACACCCAGCATGTCGTCGAGTATCTCAAGAAGCGGCCAGAGGTGACCCGCGTCATTCATCCCTCGGTGCAGACCGGGGTGCATCGCCAACGCACCGAGAAGTATCTCAAGGGCGGCCTCGGCGGTCTGGTCGGCTTCGAACTCGCCGGCGGCAAGGACGCCGGCCGCCGCTTCATCGATGCGCTTGAGTTGTTCTATCACGTCGCCAATATCGGCGACGCGCGCAGCCTCGCGATCCATCCGGCAACCACGACGCATTCGCAATTGTCGCCGCAGGAACAGGACGCCACCGGCGTTACCGATGGCTATGTGCGTCTGTCCGTGGGCATAGAGCATATCGACGACATCGTCGCCGACATCGAGCGCGGCCTAGGCGCCGCCGGCAAAGTCGCCAAGGCGGCGTAATTTTCGTCATTGCGAGCGAAGCGAAGCAATCCAAGCGGAGCTGCCGAACTGGATTGCTTCGTCGCTACCGCGCCTCGCAATGACGAGGTTTCAAAACGCGCCGGCGGTGAAATTAAGCCGCTGGGTCACATCATAGCTCTGTTTGGCGATCGGGTAGGCGTAGTCGACCCGCAGCGGGCCGAACGGCGAATCCCAGATCAGGCTGGCTCCGACCGACGCACGGATCGCTTGTGTGTTGGCGACCTGCGTGCCCGACAGCGAGGCGAGGCTCGCAGCGCTCGAAGCGTTCGTCGCCCAGAGGCTTCCGGCGTCGGAGAACAGCGCCATTTTCAGACCCGCGTCGCCGGGGACGAACGGCACCGGTGCCTGCAGCTCCGCCGTCGTCGTCCAATAGACGTTGCCGCCGACATTGTCCTGGCTCACGCCGGGCGTGACGACACGCGGCCCGAAGCCATTGGGCGCGAAGCCGCGGATGAGTTGCGGCCCGCCGAAGAAGCCATTGAGCAACGGCAATGACTGGCCGCCCCAGGGCGCCACGTAGCCGCCTTGTGCGCGCGCCATGCCGGTGACGTCGCCGAAAATCTCATGATAGTAACGCGCATCTTCGGTGGTGCGGGCGAACTTGGCCGCGCCGCCCAGTCCGGCAAAGTCGTTGTTTGTTTGCACGCGAACGCCGCTGGTCGGGTTCTTCGCATTGTCGAGCGTCGAATAGGTCATGCCGGTGCCCACCGACGATACCCACATCGGCCCGGCGGCGGCTGCCTGCTGGATTGGCACCGAAGCCGTGGTGCCGGCCGGCAGCGTGAGATTCTGGTTATAGATCGAATAGTTCCAGCTCATGCCGAGCTGCTCATTCAGCGGCGCTGTGGTGATGATCTTGGCGCCGTAGAAGGTCGAAGTGTAGGACTGATAATCGCTGGCCAGCGTCTCCTTGGCGAACAGATCGCCGCCGAGCGAAACATGCGGACCGAGCGCGTAAGGGTCGGTCAGCGAAACCTCAAAGCCTCTGGCATATTGACCGACGGTAGCGGAGGCCTTGGCGATATCGCCGGTGCCGAGAAAATTCGTATCGCCGATGGTGATCGTTCCCGATAGGCCGTCAGTGTTGGAATAGCCGCCCATGACCGAGAAGGTGCCGGTCTTGTCCTCCTCGAGCGCGATGTCGACCACGACGCGATCGGGGGCAGAGCCGGGCTGTGTGCCGATCTTGACCGTCTTGAAATAGCCGAGCTGTTTGAGCCGCCGCTCTGCGCGCTCGATCAGGGCGCGGTTATAGGCATCGCCCTCGACGAAATCGAATTCGCGCCGGATCACCTCGTCGCGGGTTTTGATGTTGCCGTGGATGTCGATGCGTTCGACGTAAAGGCGCCTATCGTCCACGATTGTGTAAACGAGATCGATGACGCCGACGGCGCTCTCTCCGGCCTGCGCCGCCGGGGCAGGGCGATGAGCTTGCGGGCGCACGGTTGCAAACGGTGCGCCGCTTTTGGCCAGTGCGAGGGCGAGGTCTTCGACGGTCTTGTCGATCGCGCCGGCGTCGTAAAACTCGCCCGATCGGGTCCGCAAAGCGGTGTGCAGGGCCGCCGGATCGACCGTCTTGACGTCGGAGACAATATCGATGCGTCCGAAGCGGTATTGCGTGCCTTCCTCGATCGTGAAGGTCACCACGACGCCCTTGGCCTCTGCATCGTAGCTCGCCGCAGAGCGCACGCGTACGTCGGCATGGCCGTGGGCCAGATAGAAACGGCGGATGAGATCGCGGTCGTTGTCGATCTGCTCGGCATCGTAGACGTCGTTGTTGAGCAAAAAACTCAACAGATGCGTCGCGCCGGTCTTGATCACGCCCTTGAGCTTGTTGGCCGGATAGGCATTGTTGCCCGCAAAGGCGACGCGCCGCACCGCGAGCTTATCGCCTTCCCGGATTTCGAACACGAGGGACGCGCGGCCGTCCTTGCCGGCGATGGTTTTTGGATCGACTTGGATGCCGAAATAGCCGTGCTGGCGGTAAAGCTCGATGATGTGGATGACGTCATCGTGCACCTGGGCGCGGCTCAGCGGGCCGCCGGATCGCGATTGTACGGCCTTCTTCAAGTCCTCGTCTTTGATCTTTCTGTTGCCCTCGAAGGCGAGCCGCTCGATGGTCAAGTTTTCCACGACGCTGACGAGAATGCGCTCGCCTTGCCGCTCGATCTTCACATCCGCGAACAAGCCGGTGGCATAAAGGCTCTTCAGCGCCGCATCGATGGCTGTGGCATCGAACGCGCCGTCAGAAGCCGCGTGGAAATGCGCGCGGATCATGTCCGCGTCGATGTGCCGGTTGCCGGCGACGATGATCGAAGAATCTGGCGCCGCCGCCCGCGCGCCTTGCGGGGCGGTGATGAGACAGGCGAACAAAAACAGACAAAGAAAAGCGCCGGCTACCCGACGAGGCATCAACGCAGCTCCGCACACTCTGAGCGGGCGGAGTTAAAGGAGGCTACCGGGGCGGAAGCGTGTCGGATTGTGTTGGAATCTGCGGAATTGTTGCGCCGGTCGCGACACAATGATTACGAAAAGGAGGCCCTGCCGGGAGCGCGGCGGCTATCTCGGCTTGGTCCTGCCATATTGCAATACCTGCACGTTCTGCATGGTCACAAGCCCGCCGCCCGATCCCATCATTTCATCGAGTGCCGGCAGGAAAGCATCGATCTTTTCCTTGGAGGCGACGATCTCAACAATCACCGGCAGGTCCTGCGAGAGCTGCAGAATCTTGGTCGTGTGAATATGATATGATTCTCCGAAGCCGATATGGCCGCGAAGCACGGTGGCGCCACCAAGCTTCAATTCGCGAGCTTTCAGTACGATTGCTTCGTGCAGCGGCGAGCCTTCAAATTTGTCGTCCTCGCTGAAGAAAATTCGCAGCAGGACAGCGTCGTGGGGCATCTGCATGGTCATATCCAGTTTGCCTTATCTTATCTCATCGCGTTGAAGACATTTGCGAGGATGACGCCGCCCCATACCGCAATCAGGCACAACAGCACCGAAAGAACAATATTAGCGCCGGCACGAAACCACTCGCCGTCGTTCACCAGGTTCAGTGTCTGCAAGCTGAACGATGAGAACGTCGTGTAGCCGCCGCATATGCCGATCATGACGAACTGACGCACGGTCGAACTGGCGAACACGCGGCCGTCCGGACCAGTCAACGCGGCGAAGAAGCCGATCACCAACGAGCCGGTGACGTTGATGATCAGCGTGCCCCATGGAAACGTTTCACCGAACGCACGCGCCACCACAGTCGAGAGCCAGTAGCGCGCCGTCGTGCCGAGCGCTCCGCCGAGTGCGACCCATAGGTATGTAAGCATCGAGCCCTAAATCCTCATTAAAGGCGCCAGAACCCGCTCTCAGGATCGCGCCCTCCCTTTTGAACCGGCACTACGTAGATCGCCGCATTGGCAAGCGTTCAATCCAGGTTGTCGTTGTTATCTCACTACCGGGATCGACGTTTGAACGACGTTAACGACGTCATCCCGTCCTCTTGCAAGTCACTAGCCGCCCGCAAGGCGCTCCGCGCGTTCGCGTTCGAGCAATTACACAATCATCTTGGGGGCAGCAGGAGCCTAAATACATCCTGCCGGCGCCAAGCACCCTGCAGGAGTCATCAGCCTCATCGGCGGTTACGGGGGGACTCCATCCCGGAAGTGGGCGCATCTTACTTGGAAATGCGACAGCGACAAGCGGCACCGGTCGTTGCGCGGATCACGGCTCGCGTCGGGTAGCGCGGATCCCGCGACCCGTAATGGCTTGGCAAATCCCCTTCTCATGTGCGCCCGCTTGATTATCGTGTCTGCGGGCGGCAACTGATTCGCAGCGACAGGGCCACGCGCAAAGGTGAACAAGCATTCGCCGCTCACCGGCCGCGGCCGGCGCATCGAAGAGCTCGACCGGTTGCTGGAACGAGACCCCGACGCTCCGGGGGCGCGCTTCGAGCGCGCCGGGCTGTTGCGCGAGCAGGGACTGTTCGAGGCGGCTAAACGCGATTACTTGCAGCTTCTTCGCCATGCGCCGACCGACTTCGGCGTGCTGAACGATTTCGGTGCGCTTGCGCTCGCCGCCGGCTATACGGATGCCGCGCGCTCGTTGTTCGACGAGGCGGTGCGCTATCACCCGCACAATGCGAACGGGCACGTCAACCTGGCGAATTTGTTGTTTCTTACGGGTGAACAGGAGCTGGCGCGCGCCCATTTCGAGAACGCGCTCCGGATCGATCCGCATCACATTCATGCCCATCGCGGCATGGGCAACCTCCTGGCCGCCGCTGGCGACGCGCGCGGCGCCCGGCAGCATCGCGACAACGGGTTCCGGGATCATTTTCAGACGACCTTGCCGTATCGGGGCGAGGGCCCGCCGATCTCGGTTTTGCTGTTGATCTCGGCAGCCGGCGGCAACGTCCCGACGGCAACGCTTCTCGACGACCGCCACTTCCTGACCACGGTCCTGGTCGCCGAATATGCCGATCCGGATATGCCGCTACCGCGCCACGATCTCCTCTTCAACAGCATCGGCGACGTCGATCTGTGCCGCGAAGGCCTTGAAGCGGCGTGCCGTCTGGTGACGCGGACCGATCGCCCGGTGATCAACGACCCCCGTGCCGTGCTCAAGACCGGCCGCGCCGCGAACGCCGAACGTCTGCGCGGCTTGCCCAATTTGGTCGTGCCCCGGATGGTCACTGTGCCGCGGGTGCGGCTGACGGCCGACGAGGCGGCTGGGGTAATCGCGGCGTGCGGATTTTCGTTTCCGTTTCTGCTGCGCGCACCAGGCTTCCATACCGGCCATCATTTCGCGCGGGTCGAAAACCTCCACGAGTTGGCCAAGGTGGCCAGCGAAATTCCCGGCGATGACGTGTGCCTGATCGACGAGCTCGACGCGCGCGACCCCGACGGATTTCATCGCAAGCTCCGCGTGATGATCATCGACCGCAAGATCTATCCGCTGCATCTGGCGATCGCCCGCCATTGGAAGATCCATTATTTCAAAGCCGACATGGCGCATTCGCCCGAAAACCGGCGCGTGGACCAGGCTTTCCTGGACGATATGCCCCGGTTCATCGGGCCACGCGGCATGGCGGGGCTCCAACACGTCAACGCCGCGCTCGACCTCGATTATTGCGGTATCGACTTCGCCGTGAACGCGGCGGGCGACATTCTGTTGTTCGAAGCCAACGCCACCATGGTGATGGTGCCGCTGTCCGACGACCCGAAATGGGATTACCGGCGGCCTGCCTTCGACGCAGTGTTTGCTGCCATCCGCACCATGCTTTTGGATCGCGCGAGGCAAGGCCAAACGGCGGTTTGATCAGCTAGCCGCATATTCCGCTCGTTCCCGCGAAAGCGGGAATCCAGGGGGGCCGTGCTCAGCCCCTTGCGTCCCCGCGAGCGCAGGAGAGGAGCTCGCAACTGCCCATTCTGAGTGCATAGAAATGTGTTGAGTGGCTGCCCAATTTTTAATCAATGCGGATGTCGCCGGCACAGGGGCCGGCGGGCCCACAACCAAACGATGTAGGATTTCCAAGCTAAATCAAACGGTCAGCGCTCGCCCCCCGGCCGCGACCCTGTGGCATGGGCCTTGCGACGGAACCCGCGTGAATCCGACAACAGCCATCGTCCTGGTGGCTAGCCAGCAGCGGCGCCCTCGGCGTTCGCGTGCGTACAGGGAGCAAGCAATGAATTTCGACAAGCTATCGCGTCGTCACCTCTTGAAGGGGACGGCAGCCTTGACCCTCGGTACCGCCTTGCCGCTGCGGGGGGCATTTGCCGCCGAAACGACCGTCGGCTTCATCTATGTCGGCTCGCGCGATGACTATGGCTACAACCAGGCGCATGCCGCCGGCGCCGCGGCGCTCAAGAAGATGTCCGGCGTCAAGGTCGTCGAGGAGGAAAAGGTCCCCGAGACCGATGCCGTGGAAAAGACCATGGAGTCGATGATCAATCTCGACGGCGCGACGCTGCTCTTCCCGACCTCGTTCGGCTACTACAACCCGCACATGCTCAAGATGGCGGCCAAGTATCCGAAGATCCGCTTCGAGCATTGCGGCGGCTTGTGGTCGGAGAAAGATCCGAAGAATGCCGGCAGCTATTTCGGTTATATCGACGAGGCGCAGCACGTCGCCGGCATCATCGCCGGCTCGATGTCCAAGAGCGGCAAGCTCGGCTTTGTTGCCGCCAAGCCCATTCCGCAGGTGCTGCGCAACATCAACGCCTATACGCTCGGCGCCAAGCTCGCCAATCCGAAGGCGACGACGCAAGTGATCTTCACCGGCGACTGGTCGATGCCGGTCAAGGAAGCGGAAGCCACCAACAGCCTGATCGACCAGGGCGTCGACGTTCTCACCTGTCACGTCGACGGTCCGAAGACGGTGGTGGAAAATGCCGCCCGTCGCGGTGCTTTTGTCACCGGCTATCACGTCAATCAGTCGGTGCTGGCGCCGCAAGCTTATCTGACCGGCGCCGAGTGGAACTGGGAAGTGCTCTATCCGCGCTTCGTGAAGATGTTCACCTCGGGCGAGACCATCCCGAACTTCTATCGCGGCGGCCTCAAGGAAGAACTGGTGAAAGTGTCGCCGTATGGCGCGATGGTCAGCGAAGAGGCGAAGAAGAAAGCCGATGAAGTGAAGGCCGGGCTGATGGCTGGCAACTACGTGATCTTCAAAGGACCGATCGCCGACAACAAGGGCGCAACCGTGATCGCGTCCGGCGTGTCGCGCGGCCAGACCGACCCCGAGTTGGAAAAGATGAGCTACCTGGTCGAGGGTGTCATCGGAGCCACTTCGTGAAGGCTGATGTCGGCACGCCTATTATGAAATCGGGGCCAGGCGAGTTTCTTCGCCTCGCCTCGAAGTTCGGCGGCACGGCGGAATACATCGTTTTCCCCGTGCTCGCCCTGCTGGCCTCGCTGGTGTTGTTCGGCATTTTTGTCGCGGCATTCGGTAAGAACCCGCTCGACCTCTACTTCTACATGTACCAGGGCGCCTTCGGCACCTGGTTCTCCTGGCAGAATACGCTCACGCGTGCCGCCCCGCTCATTCTCACCGCGCTCTGCACGGCGCTGCCCGCGCAACTCGGCATGGTCATCATCGGCGGCGAGGGTGCGCTTTTGATCGGGGCGCTGTGCGCCACCAGCGCCGCGCTGGCGATGCCGAACGCGCCGCCGCTCATTGTTGATATCGCCATGGCGGTGGCCGGCATGATCGGCGGCGGCTTGTGGATTTTGCTCTCCGGCGCACTGCGCCAGTTTCGCGGTGTCAACGAAACGATTTCGAGTCTGTTGCTGGTCTATATCGCGCTTGCCATTCTGAACTTTCTGGTCGAAGGCCCGATGCGCGACCCGACCAGCCTGAACAAGCCGTCGACGCCCGAGATCGGCGCCGCCAACATGATCGGCAACATTCCGGGCACCGATGTGCATTGGGGGCTCGCCTTCGGCATTATCGCGGCGATCGCCTCCTACATCCTGATCTATCACACGGTGTTCGGCTTCGCCGCCCGCGTCGCCGGCGGCAACCTCCGCGCCGCTAAGGTCGTCGGCCTGAGCGTCGGCAAGCTCATCCTCATTGTTTGTTTCCTCGCCGGCGCCGCCGCCGGGCTTGCCGGCATGATGGAAGTCGCCGCCGTGCAGGGCCGCACCAATGCCAACCTTGCCGCCGGCTACGGCTTCGCCGGCATCCTGGTAGCCTTCCTGGCGCGGCAGAACCCGTTGGCGGTTATTCCGGTCGCTGTTTTGCTCGGCGGTATCGGTGCGAGCGGCGGCCTGCTGCAGCGCCGGCTCGGCTTGCCGGATGCCTCGGTGCTGGTGCTCGAAGGCATGATGTTCGTCATGGTGCTGGCGAGCGACACGCTCTACGGCCGCCTGAGCTTTCTGAAAGGCAAATCCTGATGGCCGCGCCCGTCGACATCGGCTTGTGGACCGTGCC
>Ga0209006_10002836_pt1 | contig 15747 bp, 10 predicted proteins | sample JacPin_JW_Ref_O2_FD_188567 | JGI IMG/M metagenome (GOLD analysis project Ga0209006, IMG submission 188567) | Forest soil microbial communities from Algoma, Ontario, Canada - Jack Pine, Ontario site 1_JW_Ref_O2 (SPAdes) (version 2) | ecosystem: Environmental > Terrestrial > Soil > Boreal... | reverse complement strand
TGGCCACCGAATATCTACACGGTCTCAGGGCACTTGGAGCCTTGGGTTCGTTTCGTAATTTTTGGCACAGGCTGAGACGGAAGCCGGTAGCTTGCAAGAAGCCGATGGGTCGTCCCGGCCGCCTTGGGTTCGTTTCGTAATTTTTGCGCGGCTGAGGTGCAGCCCGCCACGTGCAGGAAAACGATGCGTCATCCGCCCATCTTCGGCCCGGCAGGCGCAACGGGCAGAGATCGGAGCGCGTACGCGATGGGTAATATTGGGGAAAGCATCTGCGAGACGGTTGTGACGGGCCGCCTAGTGTCATGCGTTGTAGGTCCGTCGAATTAGTCTGCGGCGGCTAAGTGGAGCTGGTGGGGCGGACTTTAGTCCGCAGCGTTTTTGATCGAGCCGGGAATCGGCTGAAGCCGATGCTGCGTCCGGCAACAAAATATCCGGGAGCTGACTTACTGCGCAAATGGCGCTACTCTTGTAGCCCGCGATTTTCACATGGGAGCCGATGCACAGGTAACTATAGAAATTGAGCAATATCCCGAGCCGCCTTGATCACTGCCTCGACGGTGGCCCTCTCCCGTTCGGGAGTCATGCGGGCAACGGGCGTGGATAGGCTGACTGAGGCAATGACGCGGCTTTGACCGGAGCGGATCGGAGCGGCCACGCAAATACCGCCCTCCGAGGCCTCCTCCCGGTCGACGGCGTAGCCGCTGCGGCGGATTTCCTCAAACATGGCAAAGAGTTGCTGCCGGTCTGTGACGGTGCGCGGCGTACGGCGGATCAGTCCGTAGACTCCCAGAATTTCGTCGCAGGTTGCGGGGTCTTGAAAAGCCGCGATGGCCTTTCCAAGAGAACTGCAGTGCGGCGGAAGGACACGACCTGGCTTATTAATGATGCACACCTCGTGGAGGGTGTCGACCGAATCCAAAACCTGAATGCGCGTTTCGAACAAATAGGCGATGCTTGCCGTCTCATTGAAGCGGCTGGCAAGATCGCGCAGGATCGGCCGGGCGCGCTCCCGCAGGACGCTGGCCCGGTCCCTGACTTTTCCGAACAGGAGCTTATCCGCGAGCCGGTAGCACCCCGACGAATCCTGCGTAAGGTAAGCGCGATCCTGCAGGGTTACGAGAATCCGGAATAACGACGATTCCGGCAGATTCATCTGACCGCTGATCTCCCTAAGATTGAGATAACAATTCTCATCGGGGAACAGATCGAGCACATCAAGAGCGCGGCCGATGGCCTTCGAGAGATACCGCTCCGAACCGTCTTTATCGAGCCCGGCGTCATTCCGCTTGGGACGGCGACGTTGAACCGCCGGCGACGCGCTCACCACGCTTTCTTCTGAGTTTGGACGTCGATGACTAGGCATAGAAATTATGTCAGCTCAATTGAAAGTAGTTCCTGAAATCTGATGATAACATTTCGAGAAATTGCTTCCGCTGCGATCACGAGCCATCCGCCAGACGGACGGCTAATTCCATTGCGCGAATCAGGCTGACAGTGGACGCGACTCCCGTACCCGCGATGTCGAACGCTGTACCGTGATCTACCGAGGTTCTGATGATAGGAAGGCCCAGTGTAACGTTGACTCCGTTCTCGAAATCGAGAAGTTTCAGCGGCACGTGTCCCTGGTCGTGATACATGCACACAATCGCGTCGAACTTATTTCTACGCACGGCCATGTAGAACAGGGTGTCGGGTGGAAAAGGTCCCTCTACAGGCAGTCCTTGCTGTTTGGCCCAAGCAATCGCGGGCTCAATTTCGAGGATCTCCTCGTCGCCGAACAGTCCATGTTCGCCGGCATGTGGGTTCAGCCCGGCGACGGCGATGCGCGCGTTGGGAACCAGCCGGCAAACCGCATCGCTGGTCAGTTGGAGGATCTTGCAGATGCGCTCCTTTTTCGCCGCGGCGATCGCATTTCGAAGAGACATGTGCGTGCTCACATGCGTGACGATCAGCTGGTCTGAGACCAGCATGATGGTGACATCGGGAGCCCCGCAGAGGTCTCCGATGAGTTCGGTGTGGCCCGTAAAACCCGGATCCGACATCTGGGTCGCCTCTTTATTTATCGGTAACGTGATTATGGCGGCGATCTCGCCGGCCAGGGCTGCTTTAGTTGCCGAAACAACGTATTCACGAGCCGCGGCGCCCGCTTGGCGATCGAGCTTGCCCGGTCTGATATCGGAGCCCGTCAGAAGGACGTGATCGATGACGTTCAGACAGCCGGCCGAATAGGCAGCGGCCGAGGAAACGGTTCGGATAGATACCCCCAGACCGAGTTTCTCATTATAAAAACGGAGGACCGCGGCGTCTCCATAGGCTACATAGGGATGTTGAATTTCGCCGAGTGCTTCGGCTTTCAGCAGGATTTCCGGACCGACGCCGCTAGGGTCGCCTATTGTAACCCCATAGACGCTATTGGATCGCATGAAGCATTCCTTTCAGTTGACAAATAAGTTCAGCTTCTCCAAAAGAGCCCGCCTTACTGATCAAATAGAGTGCGCGGCCGTCGATTTTCGAGATCGGAACGCCTGGAAGAATCTCACCGATGGGTTGCAGGTCAGGCCGGTTCATCGATTCCAGGATGGCGAACGCGGTATCGCCGCCAAAGGCCAGCACCGCATCCGGATCGGAGCGATCGATTTCGCATGCCAGGGTCTTTTGAACCGCCGCGGCAAACTCGACGGACGTCGCTCCGGGCGAGCAGGGTGGAGAAACCAGCCTCCACGGGGCGGCCGCGTCGGTCGAAATGCACCCTCGATCCACCGCGTAGGCGGTCTGGCCGATGGACGCCATGTGCCGGCTGCCATTCACGATCAGGCACCTCTCAATGCGCGGCCACTTTGGCAAGATAGCCCTGGGCTCAAAATAAGCGGCAATAGCCGCCGCAACCGATGCCGGTCCGGCGATGATATGGCGGCCTGGACGCCTGAGAGCAACGGCGATGGCGGCGCTCACATCGCCAGGACTTTCTCCATCGTAAATGGTGCAAGGAAGGTCCTCTCCCAGCAGTTCAGCAATCGAACTGGTCGTGACCGGATTCAATCGGTCCTGCGCGAAATCCGACAGATGCGCCGGAATGCCGTGGATAAGCACCGAACCCGCCCGGGCCGTGCGTCCGATCTCCGGATAAGCTGGAATATAGGAGAGTGTTGCGTCGGGGAGAGCGCAATGCAACGCGCGGAGCTCGCAGGCTATGTTGCCGCGGAGGGCGGAGTCCGTCTTCTTATAGACGATCTGCGCGCCGGCAGGAGCGAAAGCGATCGCGGCGGCTGCGTCCCGGGGGGAAAGATGCCTGCTTTCCGTATCGACGATCGTGACGGGAAAATCCAACCTTCTCTCCCGGCGAGTCGTCACCAGCGCGCGGAAGTTATGTGCGGCAAACTTAGCGCCAGCCTCCAGGGCGCCTGTCAGATCATCGGCGAGAACGAGAATCGATCTCATGGGCGGCGACAGGTACGCTCCATTCTGCCATCCAGAAAGAGCGGAGTCAAATCATTTTTCATAACACAAAAACAACTTTCAGGTTGACGTGGGCATGGTGTATATTTGAACACATGTTCAAATTCTGTGTGCCTGAAGGGGACGCTCTGGACCGCGGCGCGCTCACGATGATCGCTTCGTCGTGATCGATGAGAAGGATGGACCATATGGGGAATATGCGGTGGTTGGACTTGTTGATTATGCTGGCGTACCTGGCCGCCATGGTATCGGTGGGTCTGAGATTTTCCCGCAAGCAAACGAGCACTGAAGAATACTTCGTCGCAAAGCGGTCGATTCCGTCCTGGGCGATGGGATTTTCCCTGGTGGCTACTCTGATCACCAGCGTTACGTTCGTCGCGTATCCGGGCTCCGCCTATGGCAAGAACTGGTCCCTGCTGGTTCCGGGTTTCATGGTGGCGGGGGCGCTGTTAGTTTGCGGGCTGATTGTTGTTCCCTTCTATCGGCATGCCGTCGGGATGAGCGCTTACGAGTATTTCGGCCGGCGCTTCGGATTGGTGGCGCGCATGTACAGCTCCATCGCATTTTCGCTGATTCACTTTTCCAAGATGGGATTCGTGTTCTACCTGCTGGCGCTCACGGTGAACAGCATGACCGGTTGGAGCATGGACCTGATCATCGTGGTAGTGGGAATTGCCACAATTTTCTACACCGTAATCGGAGGCATGGAGGCGGTGATCTGGGCAGACGTGATTCAGGGATTTGTGCTGTGGGTGGGCGTGTTGGTGGCGCTGTCGTTCCTGCTATTCTTACCCCCCGGCGGTCCGAGCGCGCCGTTCCAAGTGGCATGGGAAGCCCATAAATTCAGCCTGGGCTCATGGTCGGGCAGCTTTTCGCAACAAACCATTCCGGTGCTGCTGATCTACGGTTTCTTCTTCTATCTGCAGAAATACACGGCCGATCAGACCATGGTGCAGCGTTACCTGGTGGCGAAGACCGATCGGGCGGCGATCAAGGGTGTGGCGCTGGGCGCCCTGCTGTGCATTCCGGTATGGGCTTTGTTCATGCTGATTGGGACGTGCACCTGGTCCTTTTTCAAAATTACCGGAGAGAGGCTTCCTGGCTACATTACGAAAGCCGATCAGGTCTTTCCATACTTTCTGACGATCCATCTGCCGCGCGGGATGGCCGGTTTTTTCATGGCTTCGCTGATGGGCGCGGCGATGTCAGGGTTATCGTCGGACTTGAATGCGCTCGCCGTTGTGGCCATAGAGGATTTTTACCGGGTCTTAAAGGGCGCGACTACGGACAGGCAGCGGCTCTCGGCCGGAAAGCTGGTTGTGGGCTGCGCGGGGGCACTTTGCATCGTGATCGCACTGGTGCTTGCGCATTCCAACGGAAGCGCTCTCTCGATGTGGTTTTCGGTCTCCGCGATCGCTTCAGGCGGACTGGCGGGCCTGTTCCTGCTGGCCTTCCTGACCAGGCGCGCTAATCGGCAAGGGATTTGTGTCGGTATCGTCGCGACCACTGTGTTTACAGCGTGGGCGACGGCGACCGTCGGCGCAAAGCCATTGCTCAATCTGGGCGCATGGAATTTCCCGTGGAACGATCTGATGATCGGTGCGGTGGGGCATCTGGTCATGCTGGTTTTCGGTTATCTGGGAAGCCTGTTGTTTCCGGCGGCGCCTTCTCCCACAGCGGAGGTGACCCTGTGGCGGTGGCTGGCGCTTCGTCGCGAGAAGACGCCGGCTGGTGGTGTGGTCTAAGCGGGAGGAATATCGAACCAGCGGAGGATGGCGCTCTAGTCTTCTGCTCAGTGACCGCAACTTCGAGATGAGAAAGAAGCGTCTTGTGAAGGCTCGAGAGCGGCAAAACCAGACGCATGTCCTTGAGATGTTGCGAGAGCCGGGCCTGCGGTTCGAAATCCGTTCGATCATCTTTCGCCTTTGGTATCCATCATTCAGATTGGCGTAGCGCGGCTGAACCGCTCTGCCAGCCAGCGGATGCGGTCGACTAGCTCCGGAGGTTCGCGCACTTCGAAATCGAAGCCGATCAGCGCCAGAGACACCGCCAGTGAGTCGAGCGAATGGGCTCCCGTATGGAGCAGGCACGTCTGTTCGTCGACCGCCTCCAGCCTTCCGGCCCAGGGCGGCATGTGTTCGGCCGCCATCTGAGCCGAAGCATGCAAGACAATCTGTGCGCGATGCAGATGTCGCTCGTGTGAAACGCTCCGAGACACATACGCCTTGAAATCTCCGTCGGGAGGTTTGCGCGGCCTGAATCTGGACCCGGTCGCGAGTCCCGGCTGGATTCGGTCGACGCGAAAGGTTCGCCAATCGTTCCGGCCGACGTCCCATGCGGCCAAGTACCACCGGTGTCCGGTATGCACCAGCCTGTGGGGCTCCGCGTCCCGGTCGCTCGACACTCCATCGCGGCTGTGGTACTTGAAGCGCAGCTTTTCATAATCGCGGCAGGCGCCCGCAATCAAGGTCAGGGTCTCCGCATCTACCGTCGGACCGGTGTTGGCCATCGGCTCAATGGAGGATTGGAGCGCCGCCACCCTGCGCCGCAACCGCGATGGCAGAACCTGCTGCAACTTCGCGAGCGCTCGCACGGAAGCTTCCTCGATCCCCGTCACGGTGCCGCTCGCGGCCGTTCGCAACCCGACTGCAACCGCCACCGCTTCATCGTTATCGAGCAGCAGCGGTGGCAACGTCGCGCCCGCCCCGAGCTGATAGCCTCCGCCAGTGCCGGCTGTCGCATTCACCGGATAGCCTAGACTGCGCAGCTTGTCGACATCCCGCCTCAGCGTACGCGGGGTGACCTCCAGCCTTGCGGAGAGCTCGGCTCCAGACCAATACCGCCGCGCCTGAAACAGCGATAGCAAGCGTAGCAGCCGGGCGGACGTCTCTAGCATACTTTCTCAGTCTGCCACGGACTGCGGACTGAATCTGTCCGCAAGTGCTGTTATTGTTCCAACAGGAAAGAATATGCCGCTCGCGATCGCCGAAGCCTCCGGAAGAAGTTGGACCTTTAAGTTCGCGGGCAAGACCATCATTCTATCCGCAAGGCCGGTTATCGTTCCCAAAGGAGAAAAAATGTCTTTCAGCCAAACACTCTTACCCGAATTCGATGAAGAGATGAAGAACACGCGCAAGATCCTCGACTGTGTCCCGGACGGCAAATTCGACTACCAACCGCATCCGAAGTCGATGACTCTAGGCCGTTTAGCGACTCACGTGGCGGAGCTCCCGTCGTGGGCCAGTTTTACTCTCGATCGCGAGGTGCTCGAAATGACGCCCGACTGGAAACCGAACTTCGCCGCGTCTCGAGCCGAGTTACTTGAGATCTTCGATAAGGGCGTAGCACAGTCGCGTGAAAAGATCGTTGCCGCGACCGACGAAGACTGGAAGAAGATCTGGACGTTCAAGTTCGCGGGAAAGACAATCTTCTCGATGCCGCGTTCGATGGTGGTCCGCAGCACTGTGATGAACCACTTAGTCCACCATCGAGCGCAATTGGGCGTTTTCCTGCGGCTCAACGAGGTCGAGTTCCCCGGCATGTACGGGCCTTCGGCGGACGAGAAGAAATTCTGGGAAGCGGCGAACTCGTAGAAGCATATTCACGCAAGCTCGCCTCATCCCGCGTCAGAACGCAAACTTCAGCGCGAGCTGGATCACGCGCGGAGTAAATCCGATATTGGTGGCCGTGATCTGTCCGAACGCTCCCGCGCTTGTCGGAATTCCCGCGGGGTTGTCCTTGACTGTCCAACTGGAGATGGCGGCGTTCGGAAGCGCGAAGTTCGGAGTGTTCGTGATGTTATAGGCCTCGGCCCGAAACGATAGCCGGTACTTTTCGGTCAGAAAGAAGTCTTTGAAGACTGAAAAGTCCAGTCCTCTCCAGTCCGGACCGTAGCACTGGGCGCGCCCTTCATTCCCGGGATTGCCGATGGCCTGCTGCTGGAAGGCATTGTAATTGACCCAATCGCTGATCGACGGGTTCGCGGCCTGGCAGGATTGGCCTGAGACCTGGTTCGGGCGGTCCGAAGAGGTATTCGGCAGATTGATCAGATTCTGTCCGTCCGTAATTGTGTACGGCTCACCGGACTGCCAGAATGCGATGGCGTTCAACTGCCAACCGCCGATGGCCGCCCTCTGGAGGCCCTTCGAGGCCTTCCCGAACGGGAGTTCGTAATTCACGCGCATGGTGAACTTGTTTTTGAAGCCGATATTTGAATTGCCCCAATCGTAACCGCGATTGTTGATCACCTGGCCGATGGTCTCCGCGATGTCGGTCAGGCTGGTCAGGTTGCGGTTGAACACATAGTTGGCGTTCACGGTTACTCCATGCGAATAGCGCCGCTCGTAAATAAACTGGGCGGCATTGTATTCGCTGGCTCCGCCCGTACCGTAATCCGTTATGCCAGTAATGTTGGGGAGGGTCGCGGCTTCCACGTAGCCAGGCGTCACCGCCGTTCCGGAAGGCACGGGTAGATTCACATTCGGAGCATATTGCAGATGACGCCCGAGCGATCCGATATAAGCCATGGTAAAAACGTTCTGGCCAAACCCCTTCTGTACGGTGAAATTCCATTCCATGACTTTCGCGCCCGGATAATAGTCGGAATGCGCGCTCAAGGAAGAATTCAGACCGCCGGCAACAGGTCCCAGAAGTTGCGGGATATTGGCGGGCACGATCGGAGGCGGGCCCTGGGACAGTGTACCAACGCCCGCAGGACACACCGTCGATCCGGTTAACGAGGCCGGAGAACAGGTGAAGCTCACCGTTACGAAAGGTGGGTTGGGGAGATTCAGCGAGCCCGAGGCATAGTCCTGCGCGAAGTAGCTCATACCGAATCCTCCACGCAACACCAACCCCTTACCCGGGTTGTACGCATAGCCCAAGCGCGGCTGGAACTGCTTCCAGTTGGGCTGCACGCAGGCAGCTTGCCCGATGCAAAACGTGTTGGTGTTGATCTGATAATTGGAGCGCTGGCCAGTCGCGCTCTGGAGCTGACCGATGTGATCCCAGCGCAGGCCGATATTGAGCGTCAGCTTGCGGGTGGCGTGCCAATCATCCTGGATGAATAAGTGAGGCTCCCAGGTCCGGTAATATTGGAACTGATAAGGGTACTGCCGCGTGATGGTGGTCGGAACACCCTGCAGGAAATTCGCGAGGCTATTCGGTGGCGCGCCCGCTGTTGCCGCGCTCCAGACGAAGTTCCCCGTACCGTTCTGGATTTGGTAGTACTGCTCCTGGCGACGGATCACGCCCGCGCCGAACTTGATGTTATGGGACCCCCGAGTCCAGGTAAACGTGCCCTCTTCCTGAAACACGTTGTCGATTTCATAAATAGGAACTGAGGTGCAGTCGCCGAGCGTGTTGCAGCTGCCCGTTCCGGTATAACCGTTGATGGAGACATTCATCAACCCCGAGACGTATTTATTTACGTCCGCTCCGGGGATGCCGAACAGGTTGGAGAGATTCGTGCCCTGGTTTGCCGACAGCGTGGCGATGTTCAGCCGGGTAAATCCGTCCTTCAGTTCCATCGCCAGCGTCGGACTGAAGATGTGAATGTAATCGAGCATGTATGCCTGGGAGTTTTCTGTCGAGTTGCCCGGATAAATGCCGTTGCCCGGATTGACGAGGATGCCATTGTCTTCCACTTTCGGATACAGCGTCGGATATACCGTGGTCGTCGGGTTGTACGTGAAACGGCCGAACATGCTGTCCTTGTCGGAGAAGCGATGATCGACTCGCGCATCGATCGTCTTGGCGAAATATTGGTTGTTGACGTTGCCCGAGTAGTTGGCCGTGGGAGGCGCGCCCGGGATGTTCGCCGAAGGGAAGAGCGCCAGATACTCGACCGCGACGCGATCGAGCTTGGTAGGCGCAATCACCGGGCCGCCTACATCGGAGAAGTTTCCGGGGTTCGCCTTTTCAAAAGCGGTCGGAGTCGCCAGCAAGCCCGTATTCTTGCCCTGGATCAGCCGCAATACCTCAATATCGGCAAAGAAGAAGGTCTTGTTCTTGATGATGGGCCCGCCCATGCTGCCGCCAAATTGGTTTTGGTGGAACTCCGCGCGGCCTATGGCCGCACTGTTCGCAAAGAAGTCGTTGGAGTTCAGCTCGGTGTTTCGAAAATACTCGTATGCTCCGCCGTGGAACAAGTTGGTACCCGACTTGGTGATCAGGTTGATCACCGCGCCGCCCGCCCTTCCCTCTTCCGCCGGGTAGGCGTTGGTGTCTATCTTGACTTCCTCAAGCGAGTCGATGGAAGGCCGGTATAGTATCGAGAACTGTTCGCGCTCGTTGTTGTCCAAGCCATCGACCAGGTGATTGTTGAAAGTCTCATTCTGGCCGTTGGCGACAACACCCGAAGTCTGCCGCCGATCGTCCGGGCGGGTACCGCTGATAATCGAGTTGGAAGGTGCGGCGGCGGCGCCGGGCGCGGTCTCGACCAGGGTGATGTAGTTGCGGCCGTTCAGTGGAAGGTCCTGTACGGACTTCGCCGCCACCGTATCCCGCATGGTGGAACTGTCGGTCTGAAGTGCCGGAGTGATCGCCGTCACTTCCACGCTCTGAGTCGTATCTCCGACTTGCAATTGCGCATCGGTACGGGCGCGATCGCCGGCAACGAGAGTAACCGTGGTTACAAATCTCTTAAAGGCTGGTGCTTCGACCGTCACTCTATACGGGCCGGGCGGCAGTAGGTTAATGAAGAAGTCGCCCGATCCGCTGGACTGCGTGGTTCTCGCTTCCGAGGTATCCGTGTTGACGACCGTGATCTTGGCATTCGGCAGCACCGCGCCCGCAGCGTCGGTAACTGTACCTAAGATATCCGCGGTGATGAGCTGGGCGGATGCCTGAGCTCCGAAGAAAGAAAGAAAGAGAAAGCACGCACTGAGTGTGCGAGACAAACGTTGTTGCATACTCACCCCCTGAGAGTTCCGGATTTGCTAGGAGCTTCCAGACTCGCGAACTTACGACAAACTACTCCAGAAACAAGCCGGTGTCAAGGGGGGTGGCATTTAGAACGTTGTTGAGTCTTTGTCGATGGGCATCAATACCGCAAGCATTCTACCGTTCGCCGATAGAATTGAAGAAGAGCTAGTGGCCCGTCGCAAGGTTCGGTTGAATGAGTCTCTGTGAAAAGTGGGGCTGACCGCTCCCGCTGGTCGCGGCTCCATTAAGCGTCAAAAAGTCAGACTGATCACACAGACTCGTAAAAGGAGAGGACATACCAACCTCCCCAATCTTGCCGGTTTCCTCGCCTGCGATGGCCGCTAGTCAAGGCCGAAAGTGGCGATCACATCTCCCACTGCCAGCGACATGTACTGCTTGCCGTTGGCCAGATACGTCATCGGCGAAGCGTACACCCGGTCGTTGCCGGCGAAATACCAGAGGCGCTCGCCGGTGCGCGCGTCGAGCGCGAAGATCACACCTTCCTGTGTGCCCCCGAATACCAAGTTGCCCGCCGTGGACGTAACTCCGCCCCACGGCGGCGTCAGCACCCGGTATTCCCACCGGATTGTTCCTGTAAGCGGATCGACCGCGATCACCTTGCCCCAGCTCTCTTCCGGAGCGAATCGCGCCGGACGGCCCCGGCCGCCACCGCCGCCGGGCAGGTTGCCGCCGTTCCCGAACATACCGTTCGTGTTCCCCGGAGCACGAACGGCACCGGGCCCCGGAACGGTGTCGTCGTCATTGCCGTGGCGAATGGTGTTCTTGGTAAACATGCGGCGCTCATCGCGGGCAAACACATACATCAGCCTGGTGATCGGACTGTAGCTGTTCGGCATCCAGTTGGCCCCGCCGTCCACCCCGGGCTGAATCTTATCGTTGCCTTCGGGCGTCGGATCGTTGCCGGGAATAATGTCCGGGCGTCCCTTGTCGTCAAAGCCCTTGTTCCAGGTCTGGCGCACAAAAGGCTTGGCAAATTGGAATTCACCATTGAGCCGGTCCAGGAGATAGAAAAACCCATTGCGGTTGGCCCACGCCATCAGCTTCCGCGGCCGCCCGCGCAGTTCTGCGTCGATCAGCACAGGAACCTGGGTCGAATCCCAATCGTGAGTATCGCTGGGGGTGAACTGAAAATGCCACTTGAGCTTTCCCGTGTCTGCATCCAACGCCACCACCGAGCATGAATACAAATTGTCACCTGGCCCGCGCTCATCGCGATTGTAGTCCGGCCAGGGATTGCTGGTGCCCCAAAAAACTGTGTTGGTATCAGGGTCATAGGAGCCGGTGTTCCAAGTGGTTACGCCGCCCGTCTTCCATGAATCGCCAGCCCAGGTTCCGAAATTCGCCTCGCCCGGCTGTGGAATCGTATGAAAGCGCCACGCCAGTTTGCCGGTCCTGGCATCATAAGCATCCAGGAATCCTGAGACCGGATGCTCGCCGCCCGCCATGCCGACGATCACCTTATCCTTCACGATCAGCGGCGCGCCGGTGGCGGCATAACCATCATCGGCGGCGTAATCGTGTATGCCGGTCTTCCAAAGTTCGCGGCCCGATTTGGCATCCACCGCGACCAGATGCATATCGAGCGTGTTCATGTACAGCGTCTTGCCCAGAATCGCCAACCCCCGGTTCACCCTCCCGCAGCAGTTGTACGTGCGCTCCGGATTGCGGTAGCTGTAGACCCACACCACGCGTCCCGTTTCGGCGTCCAGAGCGTAGATATCGTTCTCCGGCCGGGTCAGGTACATGATTCCGTCCACCACCAGCGGAGTGGTTTCGAACTTCTCATTGTGGCGGCCCTGGAACAGCCATTTTACGTGAAGGTTTTTCACGTTCCCCTGGTTGATCTGATCGAGGCTGCTGAAACGCCAGCTATTATAGGTGCCGGAATACATCAGCCAGTTGCCCGGCTCTTTGTCGGCATGGAGCAGCCGGTCGTTGGTAACCGGCAGCCCCTGCGCGTGCAGCAGGACGCTTGCCGTGATGGCAAGGACACAGGCTCGTCGATTTTTCATTGCTCTCCTCGCAGAGAATTCAAGTACGCCACCACATCATCCAGTTCCTTCCCGCTGAGAATCGCGCCGTAGACCGGCATCAGGGCGGGTTTGTCGTGCCGGATATCCTGGATATTCTCCTTCGTAAACGATCGCAGATTGTCGCTGGTGTCCCGAAGTTGAATGGAAATATCGTCCTCGTTCAGCCGGATCCCCGTGACCGTCCCGCCGTTCTTAAGCACCACTTCCACTGCGCGATAGCGTATCGGCACATCCGCTTCGGGGCGGACCAGAGATTCGGTGAGATATGCGAGACTGCGCCGCCGGCCCACGTCGGCTAAGTCAGGCCCGACTGTGCCGCCTATCAAGCCAATGGAGTGACAGGTCGCGCAGTGGCCCTTGCCTTCAAAGATCGCCTTGCCAGCGCCGGCATCGCCGACAGCTTTCTCGCCTATGCCCGCGGACCCGAGTTTCCTCACGAAGGCGACCAACTTCCAAACCTCAGTGTCAGTGATCGCAACGGCAGGCATTGCTCCCGGAATGCCGTTGCGTATGGTTTTAAAGAGATCCGCATCCGAACCGCCGTGGTTATAGATGCCGGTGGTGAGATCGGCTCCGCGCCCGCCTTCGCCGCGGCTTCCGTGGCAATAAGCGCAGTTTTTCGAAAACAGAGGCGCGGTGCTCGGGCCATCCGCCGGAGTCTGAGCCGCGGCCAGCGCAATCGCGCAGCTAAACCCGATGAGTTTCCGCATTTTCCCCAACCTTTCCGGATCTTATGCGCATTCTCTGAACCTATAGCCTACGCAAACCGTCGCCGCTTTGCAATCGGCTCCGTGCAAAATGGAAAATGATCTGACAAAATCATGGGCAGCCATGATCCGCGTTTCCTTCCTCCTCTTTTTATCCGCTCTTCCAGCGATATCCCAGGCGCCCGACGTCATCTACTACAACGCCGCGATCATTACGATGTCGCCTTCGCAGCCGGCCGCCGAGGCCGTCGCCATCCGAGGCGATCGCTTCACCGCCGTCGGCGCCAATGCCGAAGTGCTCAAGACCGCTGGCCCCGAGACTCGCAAGATTGATCTCGGCGGAAAGTGCATGGTCCCTGGCATCATCGAGACTCACGTCCACCCCATTGGTGCGGCGCTCAGTGAGATCGACGGCCCCGTGCCTCTGGTCCATTCCATCGCCGAGTTGAAGGATTACATTCAGACACAGGACAAAAAACTTCCGCCCGGGCGGCTGATCTTTATTCCGAAAGTCTACTCGACGCGCCTCACCGATCATCGTTATCCCACCCGTTATGAGTTGGACCAAGCGGCGCCCGACAATCGCGAAGTGGTCGCCGATAACGGATACGCGGCGGTGGTTAACTCGCTGCTCCTCAGGAAACTTGGCATCAACCGCGAAACGCCGCAACCGGCGAATGGCCGCATTGAAAAGGACGCAAAGGGCGAGCCTACGGGTCTGATTCTCGGCGCGCCGCAATTGCTCGAATCCGTGCGCAGTCCACGACCAATCAACGCGAAAGACCGTTTGTGGGCGCTGAAGACTATGCTCGCGCGCTATAATTCCGTCGGCATCACCAGCATCATCGACCGCTCCGAGGGACCGGAAGGCTTTAGAACTTATCAGACGCTCTATCAGTCCGGCGGGTTGACGGCCCGCAGCTTCGTCACCTATCTTATCCAGGCGCAAGGCACGCCCGCGCAGGTGCGAGCGGAGATCGAGCGCATCCCGTTCACCACCGGCACTGGCGACAACTGGGTTCGCGTCGGATCGCTCAAGACCGTTGCCGACGGAGGGATCCTGATCGGCACCGCGTATCTGCGCGAACCCTACGGCCCTCATACTCAGATCTACGGCTTCGTTGATCCGAGCTATCGCGGCGTCCTTAGCGTACCGATAGACAACCTCTTCGAAATGGCGAAGACGGCCGCGGAGCTGGGCTGGCAGATGACTGCGCACACTACCGGTGGCGGCGCCACCGACGCGCTGCTCTCCTCCTATGAATATGCCAACCGCATCACGCCGATTCAGGGTCGCCGCTTCACCGTGACCCACGGCAACTTCCCGAACGGCCAAGCCATCGAGCGTTCAAAGAAATTAGGCGTCGTCTACGATATCCAGCCGTTTTGGCTGTACCTCGACGGGCCCGCGATTAAAGACGTCTTCGGCCCTGAGCGAATGAAGGACTTTCAGCCGCTGCGCTCGCTGTTCGACGCCGGAATCATCGTGGGCGGCGGTTCCGATCATATGGTCCGCTCCGATCCCCGCGAAGCGACCAACCCGTATCATCCATTCCTGGGAATGTGGATCGCGGTCACCCGCAAGATGGTGGACGGACAGGTCCTGAATCCTGAACAGCGCATCACGCGGATGGAAGCACTGAAAATGTGGACCTGGAACGGTGCCTATCTCACGTTCGAGGAAAAAGAAAAAGGATCGATCGAGCCCGGCAAGCTCGCGGATCTCGCCGTCATCTCGAGAAATTACGCCACGTGCCCCGAGGATGAGATCAAAGACATCGAAGCGCTGCGCACCGTCGTAGGCGGCAAAGTGGTGTATGACCGGCTTCCTTGATTCGGGTGTTAACCATTTTCACAGTAGCCATAGACCCAGCCCGCTAGCGGAATCCCTGCATTGACGGGACGGGGTTATAACATCTTGCGCAAAAGTGTCACCCATGTCGCCGGGCCAAAATGTTACCTATGTCCCCGGCCGCACCACCCCTGGCGTCAGAGTCCATGTGAAAAGTGCGGCTGACCGCTCCCGCTGGTCGCGGCTCCATTAAGCAGGAGCTTTGAAATCAACTGTTTTTTAGACCCGCGACCTTCGGGAGCGGTCAAAGCAAGAATAATCATACAGATTCGTCAGCCAGGGGACTAGTCTATAGCAACTAAATTGCTCTAATCGACGACGATCCGGCGCGTCCATTGCGAATTGTCCTCGCGATTGCTGATGAGTGTTTCGCGCAGCTGATCGCGCGTGGGCTGGATGTCGCCGCGAGCATTGATCGCCCGCGACACCAGATGGTGCTCTCCGGGCGCCGGCTGCTTCCAGGGCAGAGACCAGAGGACCCACGCGGCGTCCCCCTCCCGGTGATCGATCATCGCGCCAAGCCAAGGACCGCCGTCGATTTGAACATCGATACGGTCGATTCTCGCGGATCCTCCCCACGCTGCTCCAGCGATTTTGTATTCGAACCGCTCTCCCGTCTGGCGCCGCGTGACCCGCGCGATGACCGACTTTAGATTGTTGCGCGAAATAGAGCTATCGAGCCAGAGAGTGCCCGCAGGCGACTTCAGCGCGCGAAGGCTCTGATAGTTTCGCGCCATTTGCCGGCCCTCATAAG
>Ga0209006_10002835_pt1 | contig 15749 bp, 6 predicted proteins | sample JacPin_JW_Ref_O2_FD_188567 | JGI IMG/M metagenome (GOLD analysis project Ga0209006, IMG submission 188567) | Forest soil microbial communities from Algoma, Ontario, Canada - Jack Pine, Ontario site 1_JW_Ref_O2 (SPAdes) (version 2) | ecosystem: Environmental > Terrestrial > Soil > Boreal... | reverse complement strand
GAGCCATATCCGGCTGTTGCTGCAACCGGGCAATATCACCGAGAGCAATCGAGGCATTGGCGGACTTGGGATTCAGTTGGAGAGCCTTCTGGAATGCTGTCTCTGCCACCGGCACTCGGCCAGCCCGAAGCGCAAGCGCGCCAAGAACCTCATAACCGGCAGGCCAATCCGGAGCTCTTCGCAGTACGCCCTCGACGGCCTGTAAGGCTTTGTCTGGTTGTTTCAGGTTCAAATAGGCTAGGCCCAGGACGGTAAGCGTCAGTGGATCTTGGGGATTCGAATCCAATGACTTAGCGGCGGTTTTGGCAGCATCCTCAAATCGTCCCTCACGCAACTTCACCCAGGCCGTGGTGCGCAATACGGCAGAAGTCAGTTCCTCCTGACCCACAGGGCGATCGTCCAGCTGACGCAAACTATTGTCCGCCTGGTCGAACTGACCCTGTAACGCATAGGCCTCCGCCAATAGTAGTTGCGGCGCCGCGCCCCTTGGATGCTTTTCAAGAACTCTGTTAAGGTCCTGAACGGCTTCATTTAACTGGCCGCTGCGCACCTCCAGCTCCGCGAGAAGAACACGGGGCAGCCCATAATCGGGCGCCAAACGCAACGCTTGCAGCAAGTCCGCCCGGGCTAGTTCAAGTTTTCCTTGAGAGAGATAGGCCTTTGCGCGGTAAAAATAAATTGTCGGGTCGTCGGGGTTCCATTGCCTTGCATCCTCCAGCGATCGCAATGCGACGGCCGGCTGGTTTTCCTCAAGTTCCATTCGACCGCGCAACTCAAGAGCCCGCCAGTCCTTGGGATTGGCCTTAAGTAGGCCCGCGACGACGGCTCGGGCATCAGGGCGGCGGTTGGATTGCACATAGAACTCGGCGAGCCGTTGACGATTCAAGGTATCGTCGGGGTATTGCGCGAGGATTCGCAATAATTCCTGTTCTGCTTCCTGTGATCTGCCGGTTTGGACGTAGAAGAGTGCCAGTGCACCGCGCTGTTGAGGGTTGCCTGAGCCAAGGGTCTGAATTCGCCGGTAAACCTGTTCCGCTTCCGGCCAGCGCTTATAGCCGACATAAAATGACGCCAGCAGATATTGCGCCAGCACATTGTCCTGCAGGCGTTCAGCGACTTCTTTTACGACCGCTTCGGCACCCTTAATATCTCCCCGGGTCTCTAGGACCTTGCTTAGCACGAACGGAGCGACCAGGGAGCTGGGGTTCAGCTCCTGCGACTGGCGCAAGCTTTTCTCCGCCCCGATCCAATCTTTGGTCATTATCTGAACGGCAGCGAGGTCCAATTGCGCGCGTGCATTGTTCGGCTCAGCGCGGAGTATGGGCTCTAAACCCTTCCGGGCATCTTCGGCGTTCTTCAATCCAAGATTGCCTTCCACTTGGATCAGAATGGCTTCGCGGTCGCCCGGCCATTTTTGAAGAATCAGGCCAGCCTGCCGTTTAGCGCCGGCATAGTCGCCCGACCGCAAGATCAGTTCGTCAAGCTTCAGTTGTGCGTCGTGATTGGCCGGGTCCTGTTCGATGGTAAGCGAGAATTCGCGAGCGGCCAGCGCAGAATTGCGGTTCCGCAGATAAATGTTAGCTAATTCGAAATGCGCCTTGGTCAACTGGGGATTGAGTTGAATGGCCCGGCGCAGCTCCAGCAAGGCTTCCTCTGACTTGTTTTGCTTCAAAAAGGCTTGTGCGCGAGTAAAGTGCTCTTCGGCGCTTGCATGGGAATCCTTCCCGCAAGCGCCCGCAAACAAAACCGCCGCCGCGAGGGACAGAATCAGACTAGGCTTGGAGATTCGCAGGCCCGCCGACCAGCGGTGTGCCTCACCGAATTCTTTCAATGTTCTCACCGGTTAAGGTCCTTTCCCAAAAATTCGCGAGTCGGGATAGAAATGGGTCAACCGCCTGCAGTCGCAGCCCGACTAGACCAGACTCCGTCCGATACATTTCTACTCGACATTGCCGACGCGGGGAGGAATCAGGGAGGATTTTAACACCAAGAGGGGTCAATCAAAGAGGCCGGGACCGCACGGTGTCTCTTGGATGTCCTGAACGGTTACTGCGTCCGCCAGCGGTACTGTTAACTAGATAGTCTTCTGGTTACGGATCAAATTTCTAAACACTTGCAAAATCACACCTTGTACTGTTGGTTTCGACGCCGATGGCGCAGATATTGCTTGCTGATGGGTTGAGACGTGCAGGATAATCTGCGGGATAGATGACGTCTAGCCAGCCCTCAATCATGATCTGCCCTTCTTGCAAAGGCAAAAACCCTGCCCTCGGCCTCCGCTGTCGTCACTGCGGAGCAGTCCTGCAGGCCTCCGAAGCTGGCGCAGCCATTGAGAGTCAAGATCCTGGCATGCCATCGGATGGAAAGCATGAGCCGAAGCCTCCAGCAAGCGGCTCACCGTCCTCCCGAAGGGATCGCGGAGATGAGCATACGATAGATAGCCCGGTCCCCTCGGCGCGGTACCGGAAACAAGAAGGACCAAAGGTGTCTACCATGAGCAAGACGCCTTCCGGACCCCTTCCTGTCGATGATCGCACGATGGAAAGCTCTGATCCGGGCGGGCTCGGGGGAAGAGGTGGGACGGGCCGCAGTCTGAACTTTTCGGGGGGGTTCGAACCGGGGGTAGACTTCGGGCCGAGGTTCCGGATCGAAAAGCTGCTCGGCGCAGGTGGTATGGGCAAGGTCTACCGGGCCTTCGATAAGGAGCTGTCGCGCACGGTGGCTCTCAAGACCCTGCAGCCAGAGCTGGTCAGCGATCCCCTTCTAACAGAGCGCTTCAAGCAGGAGCTGCTGCTCGCTAGCAAGATTTCCCACAGAAACATTCTGCGCATCCACGACCTCAGCGAAGTCGAGGGTGTGAAATACATCACCATGGCCTTCATCGAAGGCAAGGACCTGAACGACTTGCTGAAAGAAGAGGGGCCATTCCCTCTCGAACGGTCTCTTAAGATCGCAAGGCAGCTGTGCGAAGCACTCGATGCCGCTCATTCCGAGGGCGTGATCCATCGCGACTTCAAGCCGCAAAACGTATTGGTTGGAAAAGGCGACCACGCCTACGTATCGGACTTCGGACTGGCGACATCGTTGGAATCGGCGAAGATGGGCATGACGCGTACTGGGGCCATCATGGGCACGCCGCGCTACATGTCGCCGGAACAGGTGGAAGGAAAACCGGTCGATAGCCGATGTGACCTTTACTCTCTGGGGCTGGTGTTCTACGAAATGGTGAGCGGGGAGGTCCCCTTTTCTGGAGGATCGACCTGGCAGTTGATGTACCAGCGCGTCCAGGAGATTCCCAAGGACGTGAAGCTAGTCAATCCGGCTGTGCCTGACTACGTAGCGCGCATCATCATGCACTGTCTCGCGAAAGACCCGGCCGATCGTTACCAAAGTGCCAAAGAGATTCTGGCGGATCTGGACGCAGGACGCAGCCCCTCGCTCCCTGCCTCGCGGACCGTGCAGTTCAACCTCCCGGTCGCCGAAAAACTCTGGTGGTATGCCGCGGGCGGGGGCGTGCTTCTCTTGATCGGCCTGTTTTTCGCAATCCCCAAAACAAGACACTGGGTTTTTGCAGCCTCTCCCAGGGGAACCCCCACTCCGACGGCCACCGGCCTGCCCTCCTTATCGCAGGGAAAGTTCGTCGCCGTCCTGCCGTTCCGCGTGCTGGGGGACCAATCGTCGCTCGGCTATGTGGCCGATGGACTGGTAGAAGCCTTGTCGGCGAAGCTTTTCCAGCTGAAAGAGGTACGCCTAGCCTCTTCGACAGCAGCTGCCAAGGTCGACCCGAAGACTCCTCTCCCCCAAGTAGCGAAGGATTTGGGTGTGAATCTGATTGTCCATGGAACGGTACAAGGCTCCGGGGATAATCTTCGCGTGACGGTCAACCTCGAGAATGTGGCTGAAAACCGGCTGGTGTGGAGCCAAGAGTTCGCGGGAATGACTGGCGATTTGCTGACCATCGAGGATCACATCTACACACGTCTCATGGATGAGTTAGAGTCGAAACCCAGCGATGAGGAGATGGCCGCAGCCTCGGCGCACCCCACCGAGAACGTGGAGGCCTACAACCAGTATCTCAAAGGACGCAATGCTTTGGGCGGTCGTCCCGACGAGAAGAACATTCAAGTGGCGATGAACTATTTCAATGGGGCCTTAGAGAGAGATCCCGGATTCGCGCTCGCCTATGCCGGGCTGGCCGATGCCGATCTCATGATGTACAACGAGAAGAAAGACAAGTACTGGTCGGAAAAAGCCGTGGAGGCAGCCAAACAAGCCGCCCGCCTCAATGACAAATTGCCCGAGGTGCACGTCGCGTTGGGAAGCGCCTATGCCGCGACGGGCCAAAACGTACAAGCCATCGCAGAACACAAACGGGCGCTGGATCTAGCACCCAATTCGGATGGAGCCTATCGTCGTCTGGGAAATGCCTACAAAGCAAACGGCCAAAAACAGGAAGCGCTCCAGGCGCTCGAAAAAGCGGTGCAGATCAATCCCTACTACTGGAACAATTTGGCGGCACTTGGCAAAGCCTATTTTGCTTTTGGCGAATCAGACAAGGCCGTCAAGGTCTTTCTGCAGATCATTCAACTCGAGCCGGACAATCCGGCGGGATATAACAACCTGGGAGGGGTCTATCTCAATCTAGGCAGGTTTGAAGAGAGCATTCCGGTCTTTCAAAAGTCGCTCCAGATTCAACCCTCCGGAGATACCTATTCCAACCTTGGTACCGCCTTTTTCTATCTAAAGCGGTATTCCGAAGCCCTGCCCATGTTTGAAAAAGCGGTCGAAATGAGCCCTGAAGATGAAACCAATATGGGGAATCTGGCAGATGGTTACCGCTTGGCCGGTGATCGGGAAAAGGCACAAGCAACTTATGAGAAGGCCATCAGCCTGGCCTATAAGGAACTACGGGTGAATCCCCGCGATGCGAGTGTAGTAGGCAACCTGGCGCTGTACTATGCGAAAAAGGGAAATCCTCAGCAAGCCAAGGAGTTCGTAAGCAAGGCACGAGCAATTGATCGCTCCAATGTCTATCTGATGTATATTGCCGCGGTCGTGGACACCATCAACAACAAACCTGCAGATGCCGTCAAGGAACTTAGCGTGGCGCTTGAGAAAGGCTATTCACCTGTGGATGTCGCAGCCGATCCGGAGTTCGAGTCGCTGCAGTCCCGTGCTGACTTCCAGTTGATGATGAAGCAATTCGCTTCTAAAAAGCGCTAGCATCGCCGAGCGTCGTCCACTCAGTTTCGCCGTTCTCCAGCTCATGGTTTTGCATCACCGAGGGCGCGGGAACCGGTGGAGTTTTGGCCCACGAGCGCCAGCAAAATCAGAGTTCAGTGAACTCCGACCAGGCACACAATTCTGGACGTTTCGGCCCACAGGAAAATCGGATTGTTGACAGCAATTGACATCCTCCTCGCCATTAATGGCGAGGATTCCGACAAAATTCCCGGAAGGTTCCTGCTTCACAGAATGGGCCTTACTGCGCCGCATCTCCACAGGCTTCACATCGGGGCTGGCCCTAGGTCCATGTTTCAGGTCGCGAGCAATCCAGGACAGAATCACACACAAAGCAAGCCGTAAATCCCCGGCTTGAAGTCCGGGGCTTTACGGTCCAGTTTGGCAAGTTTAGGAATGCTCGCTCAAGACTTGCGAACGCGCATTCGGGTGACGAATGTCAGCTGCGTGATCGTAGAAGGGCGACTTCCTGGGATCGTTTGAAGAGGAAGAGAAGCACTCCGCCCCCCAGAACCAGGAAGATGCTGGAGGGTTCAGGAACCAACAAGGTTCCCTGAACCTGAAACCCTTGGCCCTGACCAAGATTGACCAGGTCACCATTGATGTCCGTGACGACCACCCCAAAATCGGCCCCGTTTGTGGTGGTAGAGCAAGACTGGGGTCCATCACAGCTCGTATCGCTGAAGTCGGTTGCGAACGGGATACCCCCCAATCCGCCGTCCCCAGTATTGGGGTCGAAATACCTGATCAGAGTTTGCCCTGATGCGAGAGGAGTCACGCTGCACTCTAGAAAGTATTCGCTCTCTGCACCGCACGTATAAGTAAGGGTTGGCGTGCCGGGGAGCAGGGTGGCAACTAAATTCACTCCGATGGCCACCTCATTTGTAAAATTGATAAAATCGAACTCTTCAGACTGGCCCACAGCAGTGAAGTTACTACCAAAGACGGTGAAGTTGAAGTTGGGGTCGGCCGGGGTAAACAGACCGGTTGCATCATTACCCCCTTGCAGCTTAACTCCGGGGTCTATCCCGTCGGCTAATCCGGCGGAGCAGGACAACCCCAAAAGAATCAAAGTCAGGAACCAGCGTGAAATCTTCACGAGCACACTCTCCGATCCTACACCCGTACCAGGGACAACACGAACGAGCAATCTGGTTACCAATATGGATGATCCCCGCAAGAAAGATCGCGTTTGTTTTCTATAGCTTGGGGAAACAGAGAGAAACTCGAAGATTGGTATGCGCAAGCATTTTCCTAATATCAGACCATGAGTTCTTAAATCGTGCATATTCCGTGATCGCGACGACGGTTGGGATGGAGCCCAAAAGGCAAAGACAGGATTATTCGGAAGCGTTCTAAAACCTGTGAACTCTACGACAATCGTCAGCAGCCATCAGAGACGGGGAAATGCCGAGAGCGCCGGAACGCTCCGACGCTCGTTGGGTTTGCCCGGAGGCGAAGAATTCGGTGGCCCACTCGCACACATGGGCTTCTGGCAGGTCAGCCGCTCGCTCACCGAGTCCGGCGCGATGAGGCAGACGCAGTTCCCCGAAGGCGAGCTTTCGTTAAGGCGCTGAGGCCTACCTGGCAGCCGCTGCCCGTACGGGGCAGCCTTACTCCAGTCGCTATCGGTCACACCCGTGGCAATCCGTTCTGGAGACGGGTGGGGCTTGCACTTCGACTAGGTGACCCAGGAGAAACAGACCGCACGCACTGCGACCGGTCAGCTTCACAAATTGTCTGGGCCACCCCGCCGAACAGCCAGATCTAGGCTAGCCGCGATTTGACCAACCGCAACAATCCGAGAGCCGATCCCAACAACAGTGCCGTGGAGGGTTCCGGAACTGGTGTTGTCCCGCCGCCGCCGGTGCTACCGTTGCTGCGGAATTGCAGATTGTCCAGTGTGAAGCTCTCGCCGTTTCCTGTAATGGCTGCGCCATTCAGTTGCAAAGAGGTGATGGACGCGCCATTGGATGTAACTCCAAAGAAGCCGTTAAACTCAGGGTCTGTGCCGGAAATAAAGACGTCCGTAGTAGTGGCGTTGCTGAAGCCGATTAAAAGATCAAGGCCGCCACCGTTTCCGCCCGGAGTTAGGTCAAAATCTCCACCAAAGGCACTCGTTCCAGGAGTGAAAGTGAAAACCGATGCGTGTAAATTGCTAAATTGACCGTTTACATTTAGAAGTCCACCGCCGATGCTGGCAGTCGACCCAAACGTGGCGCTTAAGCCCGTCGCCAGCGTGGTGTCAGCGAAGTCTTCCGTAGTTGTTGGCGAGCCGGCCGCTGCCTGCCAAACACTAAGGCTTGTGTACGTATTTACCGTATCGGCCAAGGCAGAATTGCTAGCCAATAGTAGTGCCGACCCGATCATGAGTCCGAACACGAACTTTCTCATATTTTCTCCTTCGAGAGGTTTTATGGAGTCCTGGATTGAGTTGAGATTCCGACTGCCTTACCTGAAAAGAGAGCACGTCGCGGGCCGGAGAGAAGCTATTGAAAAACGAGAACTTACCTGTCAGAAAATCAAGATGCCTGGTTCAGATGTGCATTTTATTGCCGAAAGTATGCAATCGCGCTGTTCGATTAATTCTTTCCTCCCTGCCGTAGGTGCTGTGATTACTACCCGAAACGTAGAAACAACTACGAAGCCTTGCAGTCTCTAGGGATCGCCCAAAACCGGCCAACGAATCGACTGACGCTGACTGGAATCCCCAGTGCGAGCCCTGGATCGAAGTGTTGTAGTTCGACCTTCCTGCGATTCTCCGGCCCGGCGAGCTCCAGTACTAGGTCCCGTCGCCATAGCTCCCTCTCCGTTGCCAAGCGAGGTCGACTTCAACGGAACGCTCCTCTCAAACTAAAATGCACCGGGGATTCGTGATCGTGTACCATTCGAGTCGCACTAAGGTCGCTGAAATCGTGACGGATCTCTCCAACCGAGACTCAGCCGAGGGACCTGGTTTTGCAGTGTTGTGGCGTCGCAGCTGCATTATTCTTGCCTGCTATTTGTTGCTCCTCGTCTTGCTCTACTGGTCCACTATAGTTGCCACCGTCTCGCAGTGGAGAACGAGTGCGTTCGCCCACGGATTTCTGGTCATCCCCATCAGTGCATATCTGGTTTGGTCACGCCGGAAGCGTCTCGCCTTACTGAAGCCCGTTCCAACCTTCTTGGCCTTGCCATTCTTGGCCTTGTTTGCTCTCGGGTGGTTGCTCGGACAATTGACTTCGACTGGCGTTCTCCAACAATTCTGTCTCGTCGCCATGATCATCGTATTGATTTGGGGCGTGCTGGGAACGCTGGTGGCGCGGGCACTGCTGCTGCCCCTTGCTTTCTTGATGTTTGCGGTGCCGCTCGGTGAGGGTCTGATCCCGAAACTACAAGACTTCTCCGCTTGGTTTGCAGTAAAGATGCTCGATTTTTCAAGGGTACCTGTTCTGCTTGAAGGGCGTTTTATCTCCGTTCCTTCCGGACGATGGGAGGTGGCCGAAGCATGCAGTGGCATTCGCTATCTCACGTCTTCGATAGCGATCGGATTCTTGTATGCCGGATTAATGTACCGATCCTGGATTCGTCGTATCGGCTTTCTGTTAGCGTCTGCGGTGGTACCCATCTTGGCCAACGGCTTCCGCGTTTACGGAATTATTGTGCTTGCCTATCTCAGTGGAAACCGAATCGCCGCCGGCGTCGATCACCTGTTGTACGGTTGGCTTTTCTTTACAATCGTGATGATCTTGCTGTTTTGCGTTGGCTTCTGGTGGCGCGAGGAGTCGCACACTGGAGTCGATTCTCTTTCGGTTTCAACACCCCATTCTCGGCATCGCGCACAATACCAGTCGCCAGGGGAAGGGCTTCGGGCGTCAGGGACGCGCACAGCGCTCTTGTCTACCTCCTTCTTTCTGGTGACAGTCCTCGCTCCCCTTTCCGCAAGGCTCCTTGGGAATCCGGCCGCTGGAATACAGCCGTTGAATCTTGGCGCGCCCCTGGCGTCCCTGCCTTGGCGTATGTCCCGCAGTGACGCGTACGGATGGCAGCCTGGTTTCCCAGAATCAAACGCCGAATTGATCCAATCCTACGAATCGCAGGAGCAGGCCGTGAAGTTGTATCTAGCCTATTTTGCCCCGGGCCGACAAAACGCGAAGCTGGTGAGTTCAACGAATTCCCTATTTGACAGAGAATTCTGGTCGCGTACAGGCGAAGGGGAGGTTGCTGTGACTCTTGAAGGACAATCCTTCTACGCGCACGAGACATCTATTCGTTCCGCACAACAATCCTTAGTGGTGTGGAACTGGTATTGGATCGATGGAAGATTTACGAACAACGAATATTTCGCGAAGTATCTTCTCGCCCGGGCACGACTCTTAGGCAGTCGCCAGGGTGCCGCTGCCATTGCGGTCGCTACCGAGGATTCACCGGGTCCACAACGAGCGGCCGAAGTATTGAGAGAATTCTTGAATCACATTGCGCTCGAGGAGGACCTGCGGAAGAACCGAAACTAACAAATATTGCTTCGAGCGTAAGAAAGACTGGTGCCGTGGCGGGACTCGAATCCCTCAGAGGGATTGATACTAGGCAACCTATCGATTCTAAGAAACGAAAAAAATGGAGAAAAACTGCAAAAACGCCGAGCCGAGGTACGCGGCGGGTACAGGGAATGATCGCAGGACTCCGGCCGAACGGTACGGAACATGAGAACACCTATTAGCGCACAGGAGGAATGGACCAGTTAGGAAACGCGCACCGACGCACGGCGTTGGCGGTCGCTTGCGCGATGATCCGTCTCTCTGTACAGGTCGATTTGTTCTGCGCGAACAAGGACTATGGGCAAGGATGTTCTCATCCTGCCCAGGGCCGTTCACAACCATCGTACGGTCGTTAGTGGCCGATGGTGGTTGCTACCCCGTTTGTGAAAAGAGGCAGCGCAGTGGACGAGGAGACTACGGCGAACGCCACCACGGACCGGTTTCCGTGCCCTCCCGAGGAAACCATGGTGTCGACGGATACAGTTTGTTCCGTGCCGGCCGTCAAGCGTCCGACAGTGACCACAACTACATCGCCCTGCACCGTTGTCGTGCCGCCGGTCGCTCCCGCGAAAATCACATTGGAAGGCAGAATCAGTCTTACTTGGGTGCCGTTGAGCGAATACTGCGAATTATTCTTGAGAACCACCGAGTAGGTGAGAGCTCCTCCGTGTTGAATATGGCTCGGCGCGGACAGAGTTGCGGACAACGAAGAAGCGACATCCGCTTTGGTGACGGTCCACTTGTCGAGTAGCGCGGATGAGCCTGTCGCCGCAGAGGAGACCACCAATCCGGTCGTAGGATCTACTTGCGTATCCGGAATGGGATCATTCAGCGGCTTGCCATTGACGTCCGTACCATAAGGGGCAGGATCGGCGGAAGTGGCCGATGAAGTTGCCTGCAGCGGCTCGCTGATCTGAAAGAGTGTCAGCTTGTTGCGATCTACCTGCACGTCGCCAAAGGAGAAGACTTTTGCTTTAAGTTTGGCGGTGATCTTTTCCCCGGTGCCGGCATTGGGGAAGAAATTGATCATCTCAGGATTGGTTAGATTGGTGTCCAACCAGGAAGCTGGGCCTTGAGGAACCGTCAGGCCAGGTTCGTCGGTGAATGTTCCCGCAGCTGAGTCATCCTGATCAAGGCCCAAACCGCTTCCGCGAGGCGGCGCGTAGTCGCCATCAAAATCGCGGTTGCCGCCAGCTCCTTCCACGAGATATAGAACACCGTCGGGGACGGTGTGTGTGGCTCCGTCGAAAAGGCTGTCTACGTAAACGGCTGGTGTTCCCGCCGTGGTGCTTACCGGGCCCGCCGTGCGGTCCGTCGACCGAATGGGAAGGCTGCGCTGGTAGTTGTGATCGTGGCCGTTAAACACCAGGCTGACGCCGTGATCTTCCAGAACCTTGGCTACCGCACGCATTTGGTTGTTGACGATGGTGGCATCTCCGGAAGTGAATGCGGGCTGATGATACACGACAATTTTCCAGAGTTGCTTGCTGGAATCCAAGTCATCAATCACCCACTGCTTCAGCGCGGAAGGATACGAAGTGAAGACCGGGGGCGGAGCGTTGAAAGCGTTGGAACCGGGTAGATTGTCGTCGAAGAGGTGCGGGTTGGCGTCGAGAAAAAGGAAGTGGGCGTCGCCGTAGTCGAAAGAGTAGTTGCTCTGGTGATCGATCTGCGCCTTCACGCCTTTGCCGGTATCCACTTTGGTGGAGTCGCGGAACGCCTGGATGGCGGCTGGCGAGGTATAGTTTTTTTCCAGGTAGGTAAAAAGCATGCCAGTGGCGGAGGGAGTGTCGCCATTCCAGGCAAACTGAATGTCAAAGCCCTCCGGTCCATTCTGAGGAAAATAAAAATCGCCGAAGTAGGAGAGCGCGTCTCCACCGTCGATATTCCCGCTAAAACGCGGTGACGAATCGCTGGCCAGAAGATTTACAGAAACGCCGGTGCTGCCCACGTCGTGATTTCCATCGGTATGAAAAAACAATTTGTGCCGGAGGATTGGCGCGCCGGTTTCGTTGGAGTCCTGGTCGCTGTTATAAACAGGAAAAAAGAAGTCTCTGTAGTTGCCTTCCGTGCCAAAGGTGTACACGTTGTCGCCGGTGTTGAGGATGAGATCCGGCGAGGAGAGCAAAGGCTCGTTTGGCAGCGAGATCTTGTCGATGCTATTGATCAGGTGAGCGATCCGGGCTTCATAGTCGACCACGATAGCGGGACTGGAATTCGGTACCGTTGGGAAGAAGCCTTCATCGCCCACGACTGCGAAGGAGAACTTTGGCCCTCGTTTGCGGGTACGGAAGTCGGAGGTGAAGCCACCGCCCGGCATACCGGGGCCGGTCACGGAATATTGGTAGACGGTGTCATATTCGAGGCCGGCCACGACAGCCGTGTAGTTTGTGTGAGCTCCGTAGGCTCCTGGAATGGTCGGAAGCGAAGGATCGGCCGAAAGATAGTTATCGACAACGCGAGCGCTGGGCGTGACGGGGCGGCGGTGGTGGTCCCGGTCCTTTTCCGACTCCGTGATTTCAACTTTATATGCGGAAGCGTGGGGTATGCTCTCATTGGTTTGCCAGGCGATCACCACCTGGTCCGCAAAGCCAAAAGTTCCGCTATCACCCAGCTGGATATACGGAGCAAATGTGACTTGCTGGGCGAGCATCGGAGCCGCGAGTGCGATACACGCGGTCGCGGCCAGAATGCTGAGCCTCGAGCTCAAGCCCACAAAAGGGGACGCTTTCATGAGGACCTCCTATAGCTGCAATAGCAACGTCGCGGTCGTCGGGCCTTGCAGTTGCCGAGCCTGGCCCGATGCGCACAGCGAAGACGAGCGTGAGCGTATCCTCCGCATGGTAAAAGCTACATGAATGAGACTTCAATATTTGTGTTCCGCGGCCAACGGCCGGGGAAGCGGGATAGAGGAAACGCGAGCTTTAAACAAGAGTGCCGCGAAAATGCGACCCAACCGCCAAGGAGAAACATTAATATTCCCGCAATCTGGTTCGTTCAAACTCAGGAATTCGCGGATGGGCGCTCACATTGGATCGCTACTCCTTTTGATGGAACAGTGTCAGTAGGAAATCTGGGCTTGTAAACGGGACAACGAATGCGGACGACGAGACGGCGCTTCCTGGAGCATATGACTTGGATGACGGCAGCCTTTGCGACGCGTAACGCGCATGGCGGGTGCGCCGGCGCCGGTATTTCCGGGAAGTTGCTCGACACTAGCGCGCTCGCCCGTTTCGTTGATCCCTTGCCGATCCCGGCTTCGGCGAAACCGTCAGGTTTGCGGCCAAGCCCGGCTGATAGAAAGCTCCAGATTCCCTACTACCGAATGGCCATGCGGCAATTTCAGATGAGCGTGCATCGTGATGTACCACCAACCACGTTTTGGGGATATGACGCGTCGTGTCCTGGCCCAACTATTGGTGCCCGCAGTGGAAACCCGCTGCTGGTGGAATGGGTGAATGAGCTGCCGCATCAGCACATTTTCCCCGTCGACCACACACTTCATGGGGCGGAAGCCGACAAACCGGAAGTGCGCACGGTGGTGCACCTTCATGGGGGCAGAACCGGTCCAGAAAGTGATGGCTACCCGGAAGACTGGTTTGGGCCCGGGCAATCCGCAACGAGCTACTATCCGAATCGACAGGAGGCCGCGATACTTTTCTATCATGATCATGCAATGGGTATCACTCGGCTGAATGCCGCGGCCGGCTTGCTGGGGCTTTACGTGATACGGGACGAGTTCGAAGAGGGATTGAATCTGCCGAAAGGCGCGTATGAAATTCCGCTGGTCATCTTCGACAGATCTTTTCAGCCGGACGGCCAGATTCACTATCCGGTCTCAGGAAAAAGTGGCGCACCGTGGGTTTCTGAATATTACGGCAGCGCCATTCTGGTCAACGGGAAGGTTTTCCCGTATCTCGAAGTCGAGCCGCGAAAGTACCGCTTGCGGCTCTTGAACGGTTCGAACGGCAGCTTTTACAAGCTCTCTTTTTCAACGGATCCCTCAGTCACTTCGGCAGGCCTCGCGTTCCATCAGATCGGCAGCGAGCAGGGCTTTCTGGCGGCGCCGGCGCAAATGAATTTGCTAATTCTGGGTCCCGGCGAGCGCGCCGATGTGGTTCTGGATTTCAGCGGTCAGTCCGGCAAAGAGATCTATCTACGAACGAACGTGGCCATAATTATGCAATTTCGCGTTTCCGCAAAGAAGGCCGCTGATTCCAGTACCCTCCCGGCGATGTTGCGGCCGGTACCCCGCATCGAGGAAAGCACCGCGGTGGTCACCCGCGAACTTACCATTGCTGATTATCAGAATCGCCTGGGGCGTTCGAATGTCATGTTGCTGAATGGCGCGCACTGGAATATGCCAGTGACCGAAAAACCAGTGCTGAACTCCACGGAGATCTGGTCGTTCATCAATCTCACCGATGACTCCCACCCGATCCACTTGCACCTCGTCCGCTTTCAACTTCTGGACCGCCGACCCTTCGACCTTGCCGTCTACCAGTTGACAAAGAAGATCGTGCTGACGGGCCCGGCCATCGAACTCCCCGCCGGAGACCTGGGCTGGAAAGATACCGTTCGCGTCGATCCCATGACCATTACGAGGATCATAGTCAAGTTTGACTCCTTTGCTGGTAAATACGTCTGGCATTGTCACATGCTGGAGCACGAGGACAACGAAATGATGCGGCCATATATCATCACCGAATCCGGCCCGAGGCCCGAGGAAAGTCCACACTTCGCTCGATCAAATCGACAAATCCGAAATAGTTCAGAAAGCCAGAGACTGTCAGATACCGAATGAGTGAACGAGCTCGGAAAAGTCCTATTTTCTATTGATGGAGGTCGCGAGTGGCTTCGAGGGGACTCGTTTTTGTTTGTCGCCACAAGTCTCGACGAATAGGCTGGCGCAGCCAACGGAGAAGAGTGCTTTTCATCTTCGGCGACGCCATGGTGTCGATCATGGCATACCAATCGCGTTTGAAGTCAAACCACCAATGCCGCAGCATTAGCGGAACCAGGAGGACCCGTTGTCCAATTTTTCGAAGAACTTCGAAGCATACGCGCCGCCATTTTGCCAATGAAATCGAGAGCAAGAAACGATTTACCCAGCGGAGGCTCCCCCAATTCCACGAAAGAAGAAGCGCGTGAATTGACGTTTCGCGAGAATTGACGGCAACCCGGTTCATAGCTTCACGTGCGCGTGCGCGTTTCTTCGAGAAGGGAATTCGGCTGCTGTCGGCGGTTGATGGCGGCTCGATCTCAGTTCTCGGGCCTACCAAAGAACGCGGAGGAGCACTTAAAACTGTCGGTTTCCTTTCTGTAATGAGGGGATCAGCAGGGCCAGACGAGCCTGCCAATAAGCCCAAGTCTAACGCGCGCCCTTTGTGATTTTGTTCCGGCGCAAGCGGTGCAGGATTCGAATCTTTCAAGAGAACGGATATGTTTGAACTCTCCATGGCAGCCGAAATCGCTTCACACTCCCGAACTGCTAAAGGGGTGTTGGTTCCGGCGTTCTGTGGGTGACACTCAACTGCAACAAATGCCGGTACTTTAGCGGGTAATGTGGCGCGAGACAGTTCCTGCAAATTTGCTTCTTCCGGTGCGAACAGGCGCGCCGAGCCATTTGCAAGAATCGATCGCATGGCGTCCGCTGTGTCAGGGGCAAAGACTGGGTCGACCTGGGCGGACAATGGATCGGTCCGACGCAGGACCGGCTCGCGGCGCTGGCCCGCGAACTCGACGTGCCGATCTTTCCGCAGCACCACGAGGGCAAAAAGCTCCTTTCGTGGGGGGGCAAGCTCAGCACCTTCAAGGGGAGCTTGCCGTGGCTGTCGCTGGCGACGCAGCTCGAGTTGGGGCTGTTGGACTTGCGAGTGAAGCGTTTCGGCAAAACTTTTCCGGCCGACGCCCCCTGGAATGCCCGCCGCGCGGCCGAGTGGGACGGCGAAACGGTTGAATCGTGGAAACGGCGCCATCTGCGGGCGGGCG
>Ga0209006_10002834_pt1 | contig 15752 bp, 10 predicted proteins | sample JacPin_JW_Ref_O2_FD_188567 | JGI IMG/M metagenome (GOLD analysis project Ga0209006, IMG submission 188567) | Forest soil microbial communities from Algoma, Ontario, Canada - Jack Pine, Ontario site 1_JW_Ref_O2 (SPAdes) (version 2) | ecosystem: Environmental > Terrestrial > Soil > Boreal... | reverse complement strand
TACACCCGTCAGCGGGTTGCCAGTGAGGTCGGTGTTGACCGACAGGGTGCGGAGACCATCGGGAGTGAGCAAGCAGCTGCAGCACTCAGACAGTTCCTGTTGTGGGTCGAACACGAAGATGCTGGCGCAAACGTTGCCAGCAGCTGTGCCCGGGTTGTCGATACGCGCCGTTCCATCCGGTGCACCGGCGGTGTTGGCGTTCGCGAAATAGTCGACCTTGAGCGTATCCGCCGGGGGCGTGGTAACCGCTCCCGCGCAGATGGCTACGGCCAACATGCACACTACGAGCATGGTAAAGTGACGCATTTAAGTTTCCTCCTTAGAGTTACGCCGCCAAGCTGGGGAGGGGTGGTGCTTGGCTTTCGTGGCGCTTGATTACTCTACCTTGATTACCACAGATCACAAGTACCCAGGTGACCTAATCCATTTTGACTAGTCCACCAAATGCCGCTCACAGCGCGGCATTTCAGCCTTTGGGCCCTACGATCTTTCCGATAATCCCGGAACGCGTCGATACATTCATCTTCACCATTACCAGCCGTATAAAAGCTTTCACCGTATTCGGACTGATTTGCATTCTTTGTGCGATCTCTTTACTGGTCAGCCCTTGCAGCAACAATTGCACGGTCTCCTGCTCGCGCGCAGTTAGTCCAAACCGTTCCGCCACCTCGGCCAGCTTCGTTGCTCCGTTGCTGCGGCGCTCCATCATCAAAACCAACAATGCGGTCGGTACGCCCGAGCCGTTGTCGTCCTCGGCGTGATGATTCCCGCCGTTCTGATTCCCGTTGCCGTTGCCATTGGAATTTACATCCAGCGGAAACGAGCGGCAAAGATACGTTCTCTTCGCCGAGCGGAATTCGCCCACAAACGCCGTGGGACGCTGCGTTTGCCGCTCTACCAAGTGTGCGCGGATCTTGTTGGTCAGCCAGGAATCCAAGTGCCGGATCTTCTCCAGCGGCTCGGGAAACGTGAGGATCTGTATCGCCTCCGTGTTGGAAGCCACCAGATTCAGCGAGGTATCTACCACGATCAAACCCGGTCGGGTCGCAGCTACATTCACTTTTTACCCCTTTTTTGCTACGGCGCTTCTACTTGCCCGGTTGCTTATGACGAAGTGGTTTCTGACCTTTTGAGGCCATGCTTCGGGGGTAGCCCACTTGGCCTAAGCGCAGAACTCCTGAGAAAAATTATGCTACTTACGCCACCGCTCTTTTACCAATTTTTCGGTCGACTTGGACGGCGGTCGGAACCTTCCGGTGGGAGCTGGAAAAATTCCACCTAATCCGGGGGGAGGATTAGAATCGCTGGTATTGTCCTTTTAACTAGCCCGCAAGTCAAGAGGAATGCTTGATTTGGTAGGAGAAAACAAAACAATTTTTCGCGACGCGACTACTCCCAAAGAACTACTATGCAAGATTCTGCAGGTTTAGACGGCGAGTGCGCAAGAAATTGCAACTCTTGGCCTCTTGATAGTTATAGTTACCCCCACGCACGGCCCCCTTCCGGAACTGCATCCGCGCACTCGATTAACTAGCCTTGCTCCCTCGCTTGCCGCGTTTCTTGTTGGGTGGGATGGCATCTTGCGCGATGGGTTTTCGCAGTTCGCTGGGAGGCGCCGGAGGCTTAGAATTCGTTCTAGGGAAATTAGGATTTGCCGCGGCTGCGGGCGCACCACTTACCTGGCCTCCAAAGATTCTCTTCATCCCCGCCGCAAATGCCCGCCGCGCACCGCTCAACTTATTTCGCACCCGCCTGAACCGCGAGGGTCGGACCGGGTTGTTATCCAACGCCGCCCTATACTTTTCGATCCAGTCCTGTTCCGCTTCGGTCAACGGAGTCCGATTTACATCCATGGGAAGGCCTGATCTTACAATTCAAATGTGACTTAAGGGTTATACACTCGCCCCGTAAGCTGGCCAAGCCCCGAATGCATTAGTCAGATCGGATAAAATTCGCATCGCCGATGTGATTCGCACGCTGGGGTTAGCAAAGGCCTGCCGCAAGCTCGGGCAAGGAACTCGATCCATTTTTTCCGATTCCTCGCAGGTGCTAGAATCGCTGCGGGAAATCGGCAAGCGGGCGCAAGGAACCATGTCGCTGCAAACGTGGAGTAAAGAAAATTCGATGATGAACGGAACAACGATGAACAGAACGAAGACGCTGGCTTTGGTGTTCGCGGTCCTCATCGCGCATGCATGCGCACAAACCGGCGCAACCCCACCCGCCCAAACCGCGCCGCCCGCGGCAAAAGAAACCCCAACTCCGGCGGCCAACACTCCCACCACAATCGCGGGCAGCGGTCCTCGTCCGCTCCAGCAGGCCCTGGGAGCCCTCCGCTTGAAATATAACGGCGCGGTCAGCTACGAGGAGCCGCAATATCTCTCCGCCAGAGCCCTGGTTGAGGACCCGCACACAAAAGGATCGTTCATCCCAGCCAGCAAACCTTTCAGCGTAGAAATTCCTCCAGTGCAGTCGGCCACCGACGCCCCTGCCCAAGAGAAATCTCTACAGGTGATCGTGGACGCCTACAATCACAGCGGCAATCCCGGCCAATTTGAAGTCCGCAAAACCGAAGGCAAAGCTATCTCGGTGGTCGGTGTCGCCGCCATCGACGACAAGGGTGCATTCTCGCCCCAGAAACCGCTGCTGGATTCGCCCATCATCATCCCGGCGAAAGAACGCACCATCGCCGACACGGTGGATTTACTTTGCCAACAATTGACCGACGCCACGCACATACCACTCTCCGTCGGCATCTCGCCTCGTAGCCTGGTCGATCACACCAACGTGCACCTCGGAGGCGACAAAACTTCCGCTCGAACCATTCTTGCTCAAGCTCTGGCCGCAAGCACCGCACCGCTCTATTGGCAACTCGTTTACGACCCCAATTCCAAAGGTTACGTGTTGAATATTCACTCGGTACACATCGCGAAGCCCGCGGCTCCCGCAATTCCCAGTAAACCGCACAATTCCGATACGCATCCATCTATGCCTGGCCTATAGTTTCTGCGAACAAGCTTGATCGAATAGCTCTAACCGAAAGTCTGTTTATGAGAACGCGCATGACCCTCCCCAAATCCAGAATTCTCCCCGTCCTTCTCGTCGCTCTGTGCACCGTCGGAATCCTTTACGCCGTCGACACAAAGTTTCACGACGCGCCCGACTCCGCCAAGGCAATGAAAAATCCCTACGAGGGCCAGACCACCGCGGCGCGAGCGGGCCAGCAGCTTTACGCCAAGAATTGCCTCTCGTGCCACGGCAAAGCGGGCGAAGGCAAGGGCAACATTCCGGGCTTAGTAGACGGGAATATCGAGTCCGCAACCTCCGGCGAAGTCTTCTGGTTCATCACCAAGGGCAGTAAAGATAACGGCATGCCTCCCTGGAATTTTCTTCCGGCCAAACAGCGCTGGGAAATCGTCACCTACGTGAAGTCGATGGGCCAATCGCACACCGGTCCTCAAACCAGCGCCGAAGCCGCTCCCGAAGAGGTTCCCGTCTCCACGATCAAAGCTCCGCCACCCAAGCCACCCTTCACCGACTTCCGCTACCAAAAGCCGGGCAAAACTCGCAAGATTACCGCGCAGGATCTTCCCGCACCTTATGTAACCCAGTCATCGAATAACGGACCCGACGTCGTTGCGCGTCCCTCCAACGCCTGGCCGATCGCGCCCGCAGGTTTCAAAGTCGAACTCTTCGCCGCCGGCCTTAACAATCCGCGCCTGATGCGCACCGCTCCTAACGGCGATATTTTCCTCGCCGAAAGCGATCCCGGCCGCATCCGCGTTTTTCGCGGCATGACCAAAGATGGCCAGCCCGAACAAATGCAGGTTTTCGCCGAAGGCCTCCGCCAGCCGTACGGAATCGCCTTCTATCCTCCCGGTCCCGATCCACAGTGGATTTACATCGGCAACACCAACGAACTCGTCCGCTTCCCCTATCACAACGGTGATCTGAAGGCCAGCGGCGCCCCGCAGCACATCGCCGACTTGCCCTTCGGCGGCGGCCACTGGACTCGCTCCGTCGAATTCACCGCGGACGGCAAACGCATGTTCGTGGCCGTCGGCTCCGCGTCGAACGTTGACGACACCGACACGCATCCCGGCGAAAAAGATCGCGCCGACATCCTCGCTTGCGATCCCGCCAATTGTCAGTTGAAGGTCTACGCCTACGGAATCCGCAATGCGGGCGGAGGAATCACGATCAATCCCCAGACCGGCGAGCTCTGGTGTTCGGTCAACGAGCGCGACGCTCTCGGCGACAACCTGGTCCCCGACTACATCACCCACGTGCAGGAAGGCGGATTCTACGGCTGGCCCTGGTGGTATATCGGCTCGCATCAAGACCCGCGGCACAAAGGCAGGCATCCCGAACTAAAAGATAAAGTGATCGTCCCCGACGTTCTCTTGCAGCCGCACAACGCATCTCTGGAATTTATCTTCTACGGCGGCAAGCAATTTCCGACCGAATACAGCGGCGACATCTTCGCCTCCGAACATGGCTCCTGGAACAAAGAAGTGCGCGCGGGCTACGAAGTGATCCGCATCCCTCTGCACCAAACCGGCCACGCCACCGGCGAATATCAGGATTTCCTCACCGGATTCGTTCTTCCCGATGGCCACGTCTGGGGACGCCCCGTAGGTACCACAGTCGCCCCCGATGGCTCCCTGCTAGTCAGCGACGACGGCTCAAACTCCATCTGGCGCGTCAGCTACACCGGCAAGTAAACAAAGTACCGCTGTCTTGCTCAAATTAGGAACATGTTCCCAAGTGATCTTCGGGCCGCTACCTAGGGTAACTTTCGCACCCGAGGAGAGCGTGACACGATGTCAGGCAACCGATCAAATGAGGAGATGTTGGGAGAAGTTCTGCGCGAGGTCGGTGTGCTTATAGTCGTATTCTTTCCCTTCGATGAATGGATAACATTCCGCGCGCTAACCTGGGGATTCATGCTGGGATCGGTTTCGTTAAGCGCGGCTTGCATTATCTCGGGAATGTGGTTGGAGCGGAATCGTCGGAGGTAATTTCATTATGGCCTTCATTGTTACGGGGATCTATATCCTCGCCCTATTTTCCGCTGGTGTAGTTTTCGTTCGCCGCGGCAAGAAAGAACGGCAAGACAAAGAGGAACATTGCTCAGGGACCACGCCACCATGGAACGGAACCGATAGACGAAGCGCCGCGGACCGGCGAAATGGAGTTGACCGGCGACGCCGAGACGTCGTCCTCACACCCTAAGCCCCACCGGCCATCCACAATCACTCAGCGGCCCACAATCAACGCATCCTCACCAGCACATACAAACTCCCGACCGCAATCGCCGGCCCGCCCCAAATCATCGCCATGCATTTCCATGCCAGCGACCCCGCCACCTCGCGCTGGCTGCGCCACGAAATCATAAACGCTTTATTATTCGTCCCCTTGGTCAGCACCACTGCCGGATGCTTTTCAAAGCCATCCTTCTCCGCAGAATTCTCGTTCACCGCAACCGCCGTATCCAATCCCGCCGCCGCCCACGCCGCCGGATTCCGAATCCCCGCCTTCACCATCGCCGCCGCGATTTTCTGCTGCTGGCTCATCTCCGTAGATGACGTCGCCACCGCCGCGCTCGAAAGCCGAATCACCTTCTGCTCCGGCCGCGCCCCGGCTATGCTCATGGCAAACCGCGTATCGATATTGTCTTCGCCCTTCTCAAACGTAAACATGGAAGACACCAACTCGCTCGCGCCCATCGACACTCGCGCCAACGGCGGCCGGGCCACATTGGCATCCGCATTTGCAATCGGCTCCGGACCCACTTCAATCTCCGCGTTCTCCGCCAGCGTTCCCAGGATGAAGAGCGCGTTCTTCGGCTTGATGCAGTGCTCCTCCACTCTGATCTTGTTGCTGGTCTCGACTCCGTACCGCGCCAGAAAATCGCGCACATTCGCCGGCGCCGGCTCCTTGACGCTGAAAAACGAATCGCAAAATTCCTGCTGAAAGTCGCAATACAAATCCAGTTCCGCCTCGCGCGGATCCACCAGCACCCGCCCCGTATTGTCGTCCAGAAAAAACGGAACGTGGTTGCACTCCTTCGCCACCTGCACCCATTCCTTGTTCTTCCCGCGTTGCTTCAACTCCCATGCTAGCGTCCGGTAGAAATAACATGGCTTCGCAGTGACCGGCGCAGTCATGCTGTAAGGCCCCACCGCCAACCCACTCACTTCAACCATTCCCATCGCAGCGCTGCGAATCTTGGAAAACGGCGTATCCAGAATCAACCGCCGCCGCTGCAACAAAAGAAAGCCACGATAAAAGAGATAAATCCCGCCGCAGAGTGCGAGGAGACAAACCAGGCCGAGCAGCCCGAAGTTCGATGAGAAAATGAATGATGCGTAGAGAGGCAAGGTTGGATTCCGGCAGGGCCGAACTATGCGCAGACGCCCTGCGTATAAGCCTAACCGCCAGCGGGCAGTCTACGAACCTTACCTTGGTAATCCACGTGTGGCGCGGGCGCTCCTGCCCGCGAACTGTAACCAGGGACTAAGACCCGCAATTCCAGGCAAAACTAACCAGCTTCAAGTCCACCGCCGGCTCGCGGGCAAGAGTGCCCGCGCCACACAAGCTACTTCACGGTGACGGTCAACAACTCCGCTCCTGACACCACATAATCCAGCGGCGCCGTCGCCGTCTCATCCACCGACGATTCTCCGCTCACCACCATCTCCTGATTGCCGCGCATCCCATCCATCACGTTCATCACGGAAATCGGCAGCGTGGGCATGACTTTATCCGCGACGCGCGCCTCCGGATCGGCCTCGAGCAGCGAAACATAAACGCGGTTGTTGGAATGCTCTTTATTCAACAACGAAATCGTCGAAGCCAGATCAAGCTTTCGCCCGAACGCCGCCGACCCGCGCCCCACACGGTCCAGCGTGTCGCCATCGCTCACCAGAATATGCAGCGTCCCCTTACTGGCCGAAGTCGGAATCTTCACCGCGATCTGCCGCACACTGCGTTCCCCGCGATAAGGAGCGAGCACGGTCTCCACGACAATCTCATCCCCCGGCCGCGCCTCGGTCACATCGGTGCGCGCACTTTCCAACCGCGCCCACCGCCGCTCGCGCACCAAATCAAACTCCAGCTTCACGCCCTCCACCGCCGGAGCGTTATAAGGATTGTCGTAAATTCTTCCAAACCGTTCACCCAGCGATAGCGCCGCTTGCATGGCCGCCGGCTGTCCACCATCGGCCGGAGAGAACATATTCTTCAACGCCACTTCCGGAAACCCCTTCACGTCGATGCTGCCATTCAGCCGGTAAGTAATTTCCTCGCCGTATTCATTCACCCCATGCAGCGCGTTGAACACAGTCGCCATAATCGCCACCGGGCTCAGCCGCGCGTTGTTCAGCACTTCATAATGAAATTCCTTAAGCTTTGATCCCGCGCCGCCATTAATCGTGAGCGTCACCGGAATCATCTCCGGCTGCTTGTTGAACACGCCCATGATGCCGGTATGCCGGTCCTGCACAAATGTTCCCGCCGCCTCAGTCGTATTGACGATCTTGAACGCATTCATCGGCGAAGCCAGGGTGGCCAGCACCTGCGCCTTATTCATCGGCAGATCGACCGACCCAAACTGCAACAGCGGATGCCCACACGCCAGCAACCGTTGCGGATCGATATACGTCACCGTGCACGTCGCCTCAATATCCATGTCGCCGCGCACCAGCACCGCGCTCACCGCCGACCCCGGCTCCAGCGGCTCCGGCTGCTTCGCATCGCTCACCGATCCCGCGCCCATCACCGGCACAATTCCCGCTGATGCAAACTCCGTCGCAAACCGCTTCATCGTGTCTTCGGAAAATCCGCCGAACACCAGCGGCGTCTCAATCGGCTGCAAATAATTCGCGAAATTCTGTGTCGAACCAAGCGACGCAGATCCATCCCCCGGCGAAGCCGTCTTCCCCGCCACGTTATTGATCGCCGGTTTCGTCGCCGCAACCTCTTCCGCCGGCGACCGATCCAGGCCATTGATCTCCAGCATGTCGGCAATCGGAGTCACGCCCGCAATCGGCTCCTTCGAAAATTCACCGATGCGAAACGCCAGCGCCCCCGCCAGTTTTCCGTCAATGTAAACCGGGCTGCCGCTCATGCCCGCGACCACGCCCGTATACTCCACCTTTGTCCCGTGCAAGCGCACCAGAATGATGTCGCCCTTGGGCCCATTCACATTCCGCAGCACGCCCAGAACTTCCACATCCATGGCCTCAGGCTTGATTCCCTGAAACACGGTGTATGCCACGCCGCGCATGCCAGTGTGAATCTCGTTCACGCCAATCGTTTTCAGCGAGGGACCGGACGGAGCTTGGCCCCCGGGATCTTTCGCTTCCGGAACTTGGGCGCTCAGAACTCTGGATAGGGATAGGACGAAGACGAAGAGGGCGAAAACAACTTTTCTCATGTGACGCCTTGGAGACCGCAAACAGGTCCCTCTTTTTGCAGATTAAGACTCGGTCAACCGTTAAGTCGTTGCCAGGAGGGGAAAACCGGATGCCGGGCAAACATCCCAACTACGAATCCTTGCGTCTATACTAGCATGGAGAAATTCCTCGAGGCTCGAAATGTTTCAATCGGTTAAATCGTTTAGACGTATGCACCTGCCCCTTAATTCAGCACTCCGCCGCCTTCTACTTACGTTTTCCTGCGCCGCTTTTCTATCCACAGCTCTTCCGGCGTTCGCCCAGAGCCAGCAAACCGATCAGCAGTCCCCGCCCGCGGCACAAGACGACAACGGCAAGCCCAAGCAGGACGCCCCTCCCGAAGCCGGCGGTCCCACCAGCGATGTTCCCTACGCGATCCCCAAGAAAAACCCCGAAGCTCCGCCCCCACCCCCGCCGCCCGCGACAGCAAAGAAAATCGAAGGTCTTCCCGATTACTCGCTCAAAGTCAACGTCCCCCTGGTCAACGTCGACGTGATGGTCACCAGCAAAGACGGGCAGTTCATTCCCGGCCTCCACCAGAACAACTTCCGCATTCTCGAAGACGGAGTGCCGCAGGAAGTCACCAACTTCGCCGTGACCCAGGCGCCCATCACCGCCGTCCTGCTGGTCGAGTTCGCTTCCACCAATTACGTTTTCATGCGCGACGCGCTGCAAGCCTCCTACTCCTTCGCCAACACACTGAAGAAAGACGACTGGGTCGCTATCTCCTATTACGATATGCAGCCCCACATCCTGGTCGACTTCACCCAGGACAAACGGGCCATCTACGGCGCCCTCAACCAACTTCGCATCCCCGGTTTTTCGGAAACGAATATGTTCGACGCCCTCTACGACACGCTCGACCGCATGGATCGCGTCGAAGGCAAGAAATACATCATCCTCGTTTCCACCGGTATCGACACCTTCAGCAAACTCACGCTGGATAAGATCATGAAGAAGGTGAAAGATACCAAGGACGTAACCATCTTCCCCATCAGCATCGGTTTCATCCTGCGCGAAATGTATGAAGCCCGTGGTGGAACCCGTGCGCCCCACTCCTTAGGCATTCCCCTGACCCAAATCGACTATCTCCAAGCCGACAACGAAATGCGCACCTTCGCCGCCATGACCGGCGGCCGCGCCTACTTCCCACGCTTCCAGGCGGAGTATGGCGAGGACTTTCAGGCAATCGGTGACGATATCCGCCACCAATACACTTTGTCCTACCACCCCACCAACACCAAGCTCGACGGCACCTACCGCAAGCTAAAAGTCCAGGTCCTGGCCCCCGACGGCGGTCCGTTAAAAGTGAAAGATCAAAAAGGCAAAGACGTGAAGATCGACGTAGTAGCCCGCGACGGCTACACCGCCAAACACACCGTAGACTAGCTGGCGCGCTCCGCATGATGCCTCACACACCCTGTCATTCCGACCGCAGTCGGACCCTGAGCGAAGTCGAAGGGGACGCGGAGTGCAGGAACCTGCTTTTTTCTGGCCTCACACATACTCTGTCATCCCTGCGGGCTTTCGCTATCCAGCAACTTAGACGAACAATTCGTCCCAAATCCGGAATCCCCACTTTGCCCAACCCCCTGTCAACCCCCCACAAAATATTCTTAACTCCTACTCCTCCCACCACATGATCCTCGTTTTCCACAGATCACAATCAACTTCGGCTGGTAAAATGTCTACAGTACTTAACCTAAAGAAACGAAAGCAGTTATTCCCGAAATGGGAAAGAAAAACTACACCACCGCCGAGATTAAGTCCATAATCCGCAATACCTTAATCACAAGCCCAGCGTTTCCAATATTATGCCAACGACTGGGCATATCTCCAGTTCTTAACCCAGCAGAAATTAAAGATGTTAGGCAAAAGGTATCCACACACCCCCGGAGATATGAATATGCCAGTTCACAAAAACGTCAGCGTCTGCACCCACATCAAAGTCACCGGCATCCGTTGCGGCTCCCCCGCTCTTCGCGGCGAGGAATTCTGCTACTTCCACCAACGCATGCTGCGCGGCGTTCCCACTCCCCCGAAAGCTCGCCTTCATCCCTTCGCCCTCATCGAAAACGAGGAAGCCATCCAGGCCTCCATCATGGAAGTCCTGAACGCCCTGATCCGCAATACCATCGATCTGCCCCGCGCCGGACTCCTGCTCAAAGGCCTTTACATCGCCGTCATGAATTCCCGTCGCGCCCGCTTCGACGTCGACCGCTCCAACATGGTCAAACAAATTCCCGAATACGCCGCCCCGCCCGCCCGCCCCGTTCCGCCTCCAGCCCGGGTCTACGACGAAAGCGTCCTCGTCAACCCTCCCCTCACCGCCGCCGAAATCGAGGCTCATCGCAAACAGCGCGATGCCATCGAAGCCGTCCTCCGCAAGCCCCCGCATACCATCCCACCCTCCATGGAAAACTACCGTCACGGCTGAGCGCAACACATTCGACACATGTGGGGACGGAACACTTATGTGGAGACGGCCGCCCTCGGCCGTCCGCCTCGATAGGCCCGGGCATCACCTTTGGCACCAAATTCGCCCTTGACACGCGCGATTGGCGCAGATAGCATTCTGGAATACCGACCGACCGGTCGGTTTGACGTTGATGTCCCCAAGCAAGGGCTTCTTCCCCTCCCTTGTGAACGAGAGGAGCACGCTGGTGGCTACCATTTTTTATGAACACGACGCCAAGCCGGAGGCGCTGAAGAACAAGACCATCGCCATCCTCGGCTATGGCAGCCAGGGTCACGCGCAGGCCCAGAATCTGCGCGACAGCGGTTTCAAAGTCATCGTGGGCCTCGACCCTTCGCGCCCCAGCGCGGCGCAAGCCCGGGCCGATGGCATGGTGGTGGTCGCTCCCGATGAAGCCGCCAAGCGCGCCGACTGGATTCACGTGCTCACTCCCGACGAGACCCAGGCCGCGGTGTACGAGCAATTCATCAAGCCCTACCTGCATCCGGGAAAAATCCTTGGCTTCTCGCACGGCTTCAGCATTCACTTCAAGACCATCGTTCCGCCCGACGATGTGGACATTGTGATGATTGCCCCCAAGAGTCCCGGCCACTTGTTGCGGCGCGTCTATACCGAAGGCCGCGGCGTGCCGTCGCTGATCGCGATTCAGCAGGATGCCAGCGGTCGTGCCCACGAACTTGCCCTGGCCTATGCCTCTGGCATTGGCTCCACCCGCGCCGGAGTTTTGCAAACCACATTCAAAGAGGAAACCGAAAGCGACTTGTTCGGTGAGCAGGCGGTGCTGTGCGGCGGGTTGACCTCGCTGATCAAAAAAGGATTCGAGACGCTGGTGGAAGCCGGCTACGCACCCGAGATTGCCTATTTCGAATGCCTGCACGAAGTAAAGCTGATCGTCGACCTGATTTATGAAGGCGGCCTGGCGCGCATGCGGTATTCGATTTCCAACACCGCCGAGTATGGCGACCTGACGCGCGGCGAAAAGGTCGTCGGCGAGGAGACGCGCGCGGCCATGAAGAAAATTCTGGCCGACATTCAGAATGGAACGTTTGCCCGCGAGTGGATCAAGGAAAACAAAGACGGCGGCTATCACTTTGCCGAGTTGCGCGAGAAAGAGCAGAAACATCCCATCGAAATTGTCGGCGCGCAACTGCGCGGCATGATGAGCTGGCTGCCCGGCGAGAAAAAGAAAGCGGAACCACAGAAGGTAGAAAAACAAGTGGTAAATGCGTAAGGGTTGAAGCGATGGAAATTAAAGGAGCCGATATCGTTTTGCAGTGCCTGCGGGCCGAAGGGGTAGACCTGGTGTTCGGGTATCCCGGCGGCGCGATTATGCCGTTGTACGATGCCCTCGAAGGCAGCGGCGTGCGCCACATTTTGACCCGGCACGAGCAGGGCGCAATTTTTGCGGCGGAAGGCTATGCGCGAGTCACGGGCAAGGCTGGCGTGGCCATCGCCACCAGCGGTCCTGGCGCAACGAACCTGGTGACCGGCATCGCCGATGCCAAGATGGATTCCGTTCCTCTGGTTTGCATCACCGGACAAGTGCGCAGCGCGCTGATCGGCACCGACGCGTTTCAGGAAACGGATGTTTTCGGTGTGACGCTCTCGCTTACCAAGTGGAGCCGCATCGTAAGGTCGATTGACGAGATCGCGGATGTGATCGCCGAAGGATTCTACTGGGCTCGCAGCGGACGGCCGGGTCCGGTGGTGATCGACATTCCCACCGACATGCTCAAGGCCAAAAAAGAGTTTTCTGGGGCGGTGAAGTTCGTACCCCGGGCCCGGCCTGAAAAAGCCGAGAAGCATGCCGCCAATGGAAACGGCAACGCCGCCGGCAAGCCGAATAGGTTTGATTCCATCGTCGCGATGCTGCAGAAGGCGCAGCGTCCGGTGGCCTTGGTCGGTGCGGGAGCGAAGTTGTCAGGAGCGATTCCCGAGTTGCGGCGATTGCTCGACGATCTGAATGTTCCTTCTTTCGCCACAGTCCACGGTCTTGGTGCGGTCCCTCCGCAGGCCCCGCATTATCTGGGCATGGTCGGAATGCACGGCACGCGCGCCGCTAACATGGCCCTGCACGAGACGGATCTGCTGTTGGTTTTCGGGGCTCGCTTAGATGATCGCGTCACCGGCGATCCATCCCGCTTCGCGCCCTTCGCCAAGATCGTTCACTTTGAAATCGATCCCGCGCAACTGGATCGCGTGCGCGCTTGCGAAATTCCCGTCGTGGGAGACCTGGCCGAGACGATTCCCGCGTTCCACAAGGCCATGCGGAATGCGGGATCTTCCTTGCCTGACTGGAACGAGTGGCGCGACGTGGCTTGCGGAGCCGAGCGCGCGGAGCTAGATCCACGAGGCCTGGCGCAACCGACGATTCGCTTTCTCGACGAACTTTTCAGCCGCCTGCCTCAGAACAGTGTCGTAATCGCCGATGTCGGCCAGCACCAGATGTGGGCCGCACAGCGTTATCGTTCTTCGTCGCCACGCGGCTTTATCACTTCCGGCGGACTGGGTGCCATGGGCTTCGCTTTGCCAGCGGCTGTGGGCGTACAACTGGCCCAGCCCGAGACTTGCGTGCTTTGCGTTTCCGGTGACGGTGGATTTCAAATGAACATTCAGGAGCTGGCCACGGTCCATCGTCTCGGCCTGCCGGTGAAGATGGTGATCGTCGACAACAAATATCTGGGCATGGTGCGGCAGTGGCAGCAGCTTTTTTATCAGCGCAATTATGCTGAGACGGATTTGAGCGACAATCCGGATTTTGTGGAGATCGCCAAAGCGTACAAGATTCCGGCGCGGCGGTTGAATGAAGACGCGATGCGCGAGTTTCCAGTGTCCCAGGGCACGGGAGACTTGATCGACGGTTTCCTGCATTCGCGCGGACCGGAATTGCTGGTCTTCGATTGCGCGCCTGAGGCCAACGTATTTCCGATGGTGCCTGCGGGAGCGTCGCTATCGGAGATGGTGTTCGAGGAAGAGTAGGTCAATTACTCAATCCAACAATTTCTGTTTGAGGATGAAAACTATGCAGGCCTTCTACATTCGCTATCGCAACACGCAGGGAACGTTGATGCGGATTCTCAACGCTGTTTCGCGGCGCGCGCTCGATTTGCCTTCGGTGCACGCCGAGGCCACCGAACCGGATCATCAGGTGACTCTGCAGCTCGAAGTTACGCCCAAGCAAGTGGGACAGCTTTTCCGCGAGTGGTATGCGATTGCCGATGTCACGGACGTGCAAACGGGAGCGGAGTTGCATTCCGCGAAAGTGAATGTGGAATTGGCCGCACCCTGGAATTTGCCGCATCCTCCGGCATCGGTCGCGGGAAACACGGAAGAAGGAAACGTAATCCGGGCCTAGCCGGAAAGGGTTTGGAATCGATTGTTGGGCATGACGGTTCCTGGGCAAACGTCATGCGAGCTGGGGAACCCGTACTGAGATGTTCCTCCTTACGTCGAATTGTTCAGTGCGGGCTCCCCGTTTTTCCGCCGTCCGCCATAACTGCCGTCGTTCCAACCGCGGTTCGACTTTTGTTGTAATCTCTCAAGCGTTGTAATCTTTCACCCTGGATCTCAAGCAATGGATCTCAAGCATCGCAGCCGCGGAATCACCGACGGGCGCGACCGTGCCGGCGCGCGCGCCATGTTCAAGGCCATCGGCTTTACCGACGCCGATCTCAGGAAGCCGCTGATCGGCGTGGCCAACACCTGGATCGAAACCATGCCCTGCAATTTTCATCTGCGGCGGCTTTCCGCCAAGGTGAAAGAAGGCATTCGCGACTCGGGCGGCACGCCGATGGAGTTCAACACCATCGCCATCTCCGACGGCGAAACCATGGGCACCGAGGGCATGCGCGCTTCGCTGGTGAGCCGCGAGTTGATTGCCGATTCGATCGAACTGGTTTGCCGCGGCCAGATGTTCGACGCAGTAGTCTGCGTGGTGGGATGCGACAAGACCATCCCCGGCGCAGCCATGGCGTTGGCGCGTATGAATCTGCCGGGGATGGTGCTCTACGGTGGGACAATCGCGGCGGGAAGTTTTCGCGGAAAAGATGTCACGATTCAGGATGTATTTGAAGCGGTGGGCGCGAATGCCGCGGACAAGATTTCCGACGACGATCTGAAAGCACTGGAAGATGTCGCTTGCCCCGGCGCAGGCGCGTGCGGCGGACAGTATACGGCGAACACCATGTCGATGGTGATGGAGCTGATTGGGCTCTCGCCGATGGGATTCAACAGCGTGCCGGCGATGGACTCGCAGAAAGATCAAATCGCGTTCGATTGCGGCAAGGTCGTGATGAATTTGTTGCAGAAAGGAATTCATCCCGCCGATATTTTGACGCGTGCGGCGTTTGAGAATGCGATTGCGGGCGTGGCCGTGACTGGCGGGTCAACCAATGCCGTGTTGCATCTGCTGGCGCTGGCGCGAGAGGCAGGAGTCGAGTTGCAGATCGATGACTTTCAAACCATCAGCCAACGCACACCGCTGCTGGCGGATCTGAAACCTTCCGGACGCTTCGTCGCCGCGGACATGCATCGCGCTGGGGGAGTGCGATTGTTGGCGCGAAGATTGTTGCGCGGAAAACACCTGAATCCCTCGGCCACCACGGTGACCGGACTAACGATTTCGAGCGAGAGCGAGAGTGCGGTGGAAACTCCGGGGCAGGAAGTGATTGTTCCTCTGGAAAAACCGCTGAAAGCTACCGGCGGGCTCGTGATTTTGAAAGGAAATATTGCGCCCGAGGGTTGCGTGGCGAAGATCAGCGGGCATGAGCGACTGTCGCAGCGCGGGCCGGCGCGGGTGTTTGAATCCGAAGAAGATG
>Ga0209006_10002833_pt1 | contig 15753 bp, 18 predicted proteins | sample JacPin_JW_Ref_O2_FD_188567 | JGI IMG/M metagenome (GOLD analysis project Ga0209006, IMG submission 188567) | Forest soil microbial communities from Algoma, Ontario, Canada - Jack Pine, Ontario site 1_JW_Ref_O2 (SPAdes) (version 2) | ecosystem: Environmental > Terrestrial > Soil > Boreal... | reverse complement strand
GTCGAGCACGTTGCTGTAACCGCCGGTGATGGCGACGGTGATGCCGGGATAAAGCGCGTTGAAGGCGGCGGCGTCGCGCTCCCACGGCGCGGTCGGGCCGCCGGCATAAAGCGTAAGCGCGCCCTCGGCCTTGGCCTTGGCGTAAAGCGCGGCGATGGTTTCGGCGCGCGCGGCGCCGCATAAAGCCGATGCGGCCAGGGCCAGCGCCAAGGCGGCGGTAAAAATCCGGCGGCGATGCGTTCCCGGCATTGTTCAGTCCTCCCCATTGCCCTTGTGTCCGGGCATCGCCGGAACCTACATCAGTTCCGCCCGGCCGCTCCAGCGGCGCGCGACACTCCCATAACCCCTTCCGGTCGCTCGACTTTCCGCCGCCGCCTCAATAGGATGCGGCGCATGGCGGGCGAGCGCATTTATCTTTACGACACGACCTTGCGCGACGGGGCGCAGACCCAGGGCGTCGATTTCGGCGTGCCCGACAAGCTGGCGATCGCGCGCGAATTGGACCAGCTCGGCGTCGATTACATCGAAGGCGGCTGGCCCGGCGCCAACCCGACCGACGACGCGCTCTTTTCGAAGCCTCCCAAGCTCAGCCATGCGCGGCTGTGCGCCTTCGGCATGACGCGGCGCTCGGGGCGCAGCGCCGGCAACGATCCGGGCCTGGCGGCGGTGCTGGCCTCGGGCGCGAAGGTGGCGACGCTGGTCGGCAAGGCCTGGGACTTTCACGCCAAGGTCGCGCTCGGCATCGGCCTCGACGAGAACATCAAGATGATCGGCGAAAGCGTGGCGCACGCCAAATCGAAGCTCGACGAGGTGATCTTCGACGCCGAGCATTTCTTCGACGGCTTCAAGGGCAACCAGAAATTCGCGCTCGACTGCATCGCCGCGGCTCTCAAGGCCGGGGCGCGCTGGATCGTGTTGTGCGACACCAATGGCGGCACCTTGCCCGACGAGATCGAGCGCATCGTGCGCGAGGCGGCGAAAACCGTGCCCGGCGACCGGCTCGGCATCCATTGCCACAACGACACCGAGAACGGGGTGGCGAATTCGCTGGCCGCGGTGCGCGCCGGGGCGCGGCACATCCAGGGCACCTTGAACGGGCTGGGCGAGCGTTGCGGCAACGCCAATCTCATCTCGATCATTCCAAACCTGGTCTTGAAGATGGGCTATGCCACCGGCGTCAACGCCGAGGGGCTGAAGCGCCTGACCCATGTGTCGCGCTTCCTCGACGAACGCCTCAATCGTGCGCCCGACCGCCACGCCGCCTATGTCGGCGAAAGCGCCTTTGCCCACAAGGGCGGCTTGCACGTCTCGGCGGTGGAAAAGGATCCGCGTTCCTACGAGCATATCGAGCCCGAGACCGTGGGCAACCGCCGCCACATCGTGGTGTCCGACCAGGCCGGCAAGGCCAATCTGCTGGCGCGGCTCAGGGAGCTCGGCATCGAAATAAAGCCCGACCATCCCAAGCTCGGCGCGCTGTTGGACGAGGTGAAGGCGCGCGAATTCCAGGGCTACGCCTATGACGGCGCCGAGGCGAGCTTCGAGCTGTTGGCGCGGCGCACGCTCGACACCGTGCCGGAATATTTCCGCGTCCAGCGTTTCCGCATCATGGACGAGCGGCGCACCAGCGCCAAAGGCGATCTGATCACGGTTTCCGAGGCGACCGTCACCGGCAATGTGGGCAACAAGCCCTTCCTCGAAGTGGCGGAAAGCCATGACGGGCCGGTCGACGCGCTCACCACCGCGCTCCGGAAAGCGCTGGTGCCGGAATTTCCCGAGCTCGAGGCGATTCGGCTCACCGACTACAAGGTGCGGATCTTGACGCCGCAGGACGCGACCAAGGCGGTGACGCGGGTGATGATCGAAAGCGCCGACAAGGACGACAAGGATGGCGAGGTCTGGTCGACGGTGGGCGTCTCATCCGACATCATCAACGCCTCCTACAACGCGCTGCACGACAGCCTCACCTACAAGCTCTGGCGCAGCGGCCGAAGGGCCTGACATGGCCGGAACCGACCGGCGCCGCGCCAAACTCTCCGGCGGGCCAGCGATTATCCTGGTCGAGCCTCAGCTGGGCGAGAATATCGGCACGGCGGCGCGCGCCATGTTCAATTGCGGCCTGACCGATCTGCGGCTGGTGAAACCACGCGACGGCTGGCCCAACAAGAAGGCGATCGCGGCGGCAAGCGGCGCCGACGCGGTGCTGGAAAAGGCCCGGCTCTACGACAGCGTGGAAGAGGCGATCTCCGCCCTGCGCCGCGTCTACGCCACCACCGCGCGCGACCGCTACATGGTGAAACGCATTCTGACGCCGCGCTTCGCCGTCGGCGAGATCAAGACGTACCTCGCGGCGGGCGAGAGCAGCGGCGTGTTGTTCGGGCCGGAGCGCACCGGCTTGCTCAACGAGCATATCGCGCTCAGCGAGGCGGTGATCTCGGTGCCGATGAACCCGGCCTTCTCTTCGCTCAACCTCGCCCAGTCGGTGCTGATCCTGGGTTACGAGTGGTTCAACGCCGGCAACGAGGCGGCGGGCGAGCTGACCGCCACCGGCCATTCCAAGCCCGCCACCAAGCAGCAGCTGATCCGCTTCTTCGAGCATCTGGAAGAGGAACTCGACAACAGCGGCTTCATGCGCAACGCCGAGAAGCGGCCCTCGATGGTGCGCAATTTGCGGAATCTCTTTCAGCGCGCGCAATGCACCGAGCAGGAGCTGCGCACGCTGCACGGCGTGGTCACATCCTTCGCCGGGCCGCGGAAGCGCAAGAAGAAAGCGGAGGATTCATGACCACGATCTACAAAATCTGCCCGCACTCGCTGTGGGAGGAGGCGGAACGACTCGGCGTTTTCCGCGGCGCGGGGATCGACAGCGAGGACGGATTCATCCATTTCTCGACCAAGGAGCAGGTGGCCGACACCGCCAACCGGCATTTCGCCGGCGCGCCCAATCTCGTTCTGGTCGCGGTCGACGCCGAATCGCTCGGGCCCGCGCTCAAATGGGAGATATCGCGCAACGGCAAGCTTTTCCCCCATCTCTACGGCGTCCTGCCGGTCAACAAGACGCTGTGGGTGCGCGAGCTGCCGCTCGGTTTCGGCGGCAGCTTCGATTTTCCGCCCGAGGTGACCGGCTGAGCCGTCCGCTTATGTTTCATAATCAGGTGCCTGGCGGCGATTTTTAACGCGAGTCGCGGGACGCCTCCGGGTTGACTTTCGGTCCCCGCCGCTTATAGTCCCGGCCATTCCCAAGAACGTGGGTTAAGAACCCCGTCTGCCAGCGGAAGCGAACCGCCCGGGAGGCCTATTGGGACAAACAACAACAATCCTAACGGAAGCACAGCAGGAACGATGAGCAAACGCGAAGGTTCGAAGTACAAGATCAACCGGCGCCTCAGGGCCAATCTCTGGGGCCGGGCCAAAAGCCCACTCAACCGCCGGGATTACGGTCCCGGCCAGCACGGCCAGCGGCGCAAGAAGCCGTCCGATTTCGGCACCCAGCTGATGGCCAAGCAGAAGCTGAAGGGCTATTACGCCAATCTGGGCGAGCGCCAGTTCCGCCGCCTCTACGAAGAGGCGCGGCGGCGCAAGGGCGACACCGGCGAAAACCTGATCGAGCTTTTGGAACGCCGGCTCGACTGCACGATCTATCGCATGAAATTCGTGCCGACGCCCTTCGCCGCGCGGCAATTCGTCAACCACGGCCACGTCAAGGTCAACGGCAAGCGCGTCAACATTCCGTCCTACACGCTGAAGGACGGCGACACGGTCGAGCTCAAGGACAAATCGAAGTCGCTCGCCATCGTGCTCGAAGCCGCCAAATCGACCGAGCGCGACATCCCCGACTATCTCGAGGTCGATGCCGACGCCTTCAAGGGCAAGTTCGTGCGCGGGCCCAAGCTCGCCGACGTGCCTTATCCGGTGTCGATGGAACCGAACCTGGTGGTCGAGTTCTACTCGCGCTGACGGCCGGCTCCGGCCGCGAGCGATTCAGGATTGCGGCGGCAGGCCCCAGGCGCGCGCGTCGAAGCCCGGCGCGTAATCGAGATTGCTCTGCGCCGGATCGCGGTTGACCAGCGGGCGCGCGAACAGCGGATGCGTCATGCTGCGCACCTCGTGTTCGATGGCGAACAGCACGCGGCCGGTTTGGGGATCGACCAGGTCGCGAAAGCGGTATTGGTAGCGGTCGCTTTCCTCGGTGATCAGGCCCCGTTCCAGCAGCCGGCGGTGCGGGCCGGAAAAATCGGCGATGTAGATCTGGACGTGATGGCCGTCATAGGGCGCACTCGGCTGATCGGTCTCGCGATAGATGAAATCCTGGCCGTTGCCCACCGCGACGCGCGTGACGCTGGCCTCGCCGTCGCGCTCGATCGACACCGGTGCCTCGAGAATCTGCTCGTAGAATCCGGCGATGCCGGAGGATGTCCCGGGCGGCACCTCGAGCTCGACATAGGGCATGCCGAGGGATATCCGCCCGAAACGCGCCGGATCGGGTGCGTAGCAACGGACGCGGTTGCCCCAGGGGGAAACCGCGTCGACGTGGTCGTTGTGCTCGGAAAAGGCGAAGCGCGTGCCTTCGAGTCCCTTCTTCACGCGGGCGAGCCGGCGCAGCAGCGCTTCGCGGTCGGGAATCACCAGGCCGACATGGCCGCGCAACACCTGGGGCGCGCCGGTCGGCATGTGGAACTGGCTGCGGCCGACATTGGCCCACATGTTGTCGGTGCTGGTCATGAGATAAGGGTCGCGCGTCAGGCCCAGGCCGCTGATGTAGAACAGCGTCGCCGGGCCCTGGTCCGGTATCCGCACATTGACGTGTTCGAGCGCGACGATATTGCCGAGATCCTCGGCGGCGCGGTCGAAACGCCTTATGTCCGGACGTCCTCCTTCGGGTGTCATGAGGCCATGTTAGCAAAGCCGGGGCGGGGTGCGAAACCGTGAAACGGGGCCGCGGCAACCGCCCCAGCGGGGGGTTGCCGGGCGCCGGGCCATTCTCTAGGGTTCCCGGCAAAGACGGGCATAAGCGGGCAAAGGCGGGAGGCAAAGCGATGCGTGTGATGTTGGCGGGGCTGCTTGCGTTCGCCCTGTTCTGGGCCGCGCCCGCGCGGGCCGATGATTTCTACGACATTCACGTCATCGAGGCTCTGACCGGCGGCGGCTCGTTCCTCGGCCAGGAAGAGCACGACGCGCTCCAGCTGGTCGAGAAACTCGCCAACAAGACCGGCGGCATCCACGGCAAGAAGCTGCGCTTCGTCTTCCACGACGACCAGTCGACGCCGCAAGTGGCGGTGCAATTGCTCAACGACGTGATCGCGCTGCACCCGACGGTGATCATGGGTTCCTCGCTGGTGGCGACCTGCAACGCCATGGCGCCGCTGGTCCAGGACAACGGCCCGGTGATGTATTGCTTCTCGGCCGGCATCCATCCGGCCGCCGGCAGCTATGTCTTCGTCGCCGGGGTTTCGACCCACGACCAGGCGATCGCGCTGGTGCGCTATTTCCGCCAGCGCGGCTGGAACCGCCTCGGCCTCATCACCTCGACCGACGCCACCGGCCAGGACGCCGACAAGGGCTTCGACGAGCTGCTGGCGCTGCCCGAGAACAAGGACGTGAGCGTGGCCGCGCACGAGCATTTCAACACCAGCGACGTGTCGGTCGCGGCGCAGATCGAGAACGTCAAGGCGGCCAATCCGCAGGTCTTCATCGGCTGGAGCACGGGCGCGCCTTCGGCCACCATCTTCCGCGGCGCGGTGCAGGGCGGGCTGGCGACCCCGATGGGCACCACCGGCGGCAACATGACCTTTGCGCAGATGCACCGCTTCGCCGACTTCCTGCCCAAGGAATTCTACCTGCCGGCGCCGGAATGGCCGGTGAACGGCGATCCGCGCGTCAAGCTCGATCCCAAGGTGGCGCAGAAGCAGCGCGAGCTTTACGCCGCCTACAAGGAGGCCGGGTCGAAGCCCGACGAGGGCTCGCTCCTGGGCTGGGATCCGGCGATCATCCTGGTCGACGCGCTGCGCAAGCTCCCGGCCAATGCCGATGCGGCGCAGCTGCGCGACTACCTCATCCATCTCAAGGGCGTGGCCGGCGCCAACGGCATCTACGACTACGAATCCTCGGCGCAGCGCGGATTGGCGCTCGACGACGTGATCGTGACGCGCTGGAACCCGGCGGCCGACAAATGGGACGTGATGACCCAGCCCGGCGCCGGGCTGATCGGCAAGTGATGCCGATGCACAAGCTCGCCATTGCCATGGGCGATCCCGCCGGCATCGGGCCGGAGATCGCGCTCAAGGCCGCGCTCGATCCGCGCGTCAACGCGCTCTGCAAGCCCCTGTTGGTGGGCGATGCCGAGGTTTTGGCGGTTCACGCCCAGGCCTGCGGCCTCAAGCCCAAGCTGCGGAAATACGCCGATGCGGCCCAAGTGGATTGGGCGGGCGACGGGGTGAATCTCTTGGCGCTCGATTTGAATCTCGAACGCCCGTTGACGCTGGGCAAGATCACCGCCGCGCACGGCCACGCCGCGGTCGATTGCGCGCGCGCGGCGATCCAAGCGGCGCTGGCGGGCCATGTCGACGCGGTGGTGGCGGCGCCGCAGACCGAAAGCGCGATCAAGCAAGCCGGCATCGAATTCGACGGCTATCCAAGCTTCGTCGCGCGCTGCACCGGCACGCCGGTCGACGACGCGTTCCTGATGATCTGCTTCGACGACAAGCGCATCGTGCACACCACGCTCCATGTCGGGCTCGCCCGCGCGCTCGAACTGGTGACGCAACCGCGGGTCGGGCGGGTGATCGACGCAACCAATGCCGCGCTCAAGCGGATGGGCCTCGCGCGGCCGCATATCGCGGTTTCCGGCCTCAACCCCCATGCGGGCGAAGACGGCATGTTCGGCGACGAGGAGATCAGGATTATTTCGCCGGCGATAGAAGCGGCGCAAGCCGCCGGAATCGACGTCGAAGGCCCGTTCGCCGCCGATCTGATGTTCCACCGCCGCGGCTACGACGCCTTCATCGTCATGTATCACGACCAGGGGCATATCGTCGCCAAGCTCCTGGGCAAGAACCGCGCGGCCGGCATGACCATCGGCACGCCGGTGCTGTTCTCCTCGGTGGCGCATGGCAGCGCGCTCGACATCGCCGGGAAAAACCAGGCCAGCCCCGCCGCCATCATCGAGGCGGTGGAACGGCTGGTCGGACCGGCCGCCGCCAAGGCGGCGTGAGATAAATTCTTTGAAAGGCAGCCCATGAAAAAATCCAAGAAATCGAGCCAAAAGATCCGCGCCGCCAAGCGCAAGGGCAAGCTCAAGGCCAAGCGCCGCAACCAGCGCGCGCGTGCCGGACACTGAATCGTCGGGCGGTCGTTTCCGCGCGCCGTCTTTGGTTTTGCCGCTTGTCTTCGGATTTTGCGCCGCCTTTGCGGCGCGGGGACGGGGCGCGCGCGGGACATTGAACAAATTACCGCGACTCGCATACGCTACTTGCGCGGCGCGTGCATCAGCCATGCACAACTCGCGGTTGCTTGGGTAGCCGGGCCTAACCATTTGAACGCTGCACACGGTCAATGCGAGGATTGGAGATGGCTGCGCCGCTTCCCACCGTCTTTTTGTCGCACGGCTCGCCGATGCTGGCGCTCGACGCCGGCGCGGCCGGCCAGTTCTGGCAGAAGCTCGGGCGCGAGCTGCCGCGGCCCGATGCGGTGCTGGCGGTGTCGGCGCATTGGACCACCGCGGATCCGGCGGTGAGCGCGACCGTGGCCAACGCCACCATCCACGATTTCTACGGCTTTCCGCAGCCGCTTTATCAGATTTCCTATCCGGCGCCGGGCGCGCCCGCCTTGGCCAAGCGCGTGACCGATCTGCTCGGCGCGGCCGAGATTCCCGTCGGCGTCGATTCCGCGCGCGGCCTCGACCACGGCGCCTGGGTGCCGCTCAAGAACATGTACCCGCTCGCCAACCTGCCGGTCGCCCAGCTTTCGGTGCAGCCGCAGCGCGACGCATCCTGGCATGTGGCATTGGGCCGCGCGCTCGCGCCCTTGCGCCGCGAGAACGTGCTGGTGCTGGCCACCGGCGGCGCGGTGCACAATCTGCGCGAGATGGCGCGCGACGGCGGGCCGACCCCCGCCTGGGCCAGGAATTTCGACGATTGGCTGGAGCGCACGCTGCTCGCCGGCGACGAAGCCGCGTTCGTCGATTGGACCCGCCAGGCGCCCGAGGCGCAACGCGCCCAACCGACGCCCGAGCATTTCCTGCCGATCTTCGTCGCCTATGGCGCGGCGGGCGCAAAGCCCAAGGCCGAGACGCTGTTCAAGGGCTTCACCCTGGGCAGCATGAGCATGGCGGCCTATCGATTCGACGCCTAAGGGTGCTCGCGGGCGCGGCGCGCCTCATAGGCCTTGAGATTGGCGTAAGCCAGGCGCAGCACCGATAGCCCCGGCGGCAACACGCGCTCGCCGCGGCGCACGAGATCGCCGATGACGTGATCCGCCTCGGTCCGCCCGCCATGCTCGATATCGCGCAGCATCGAGGCGGTAAACGGCGAGCCCGCCGCCGTCAGCAGGGCGCGCAAGCGTTCGATCACTTCGGGCCGCGGCGGAAAGCCCGCACTTGCGGCGACGGCGCCGCATTCCTCCAGCAACTGAAGCGACAAAGGCGCGCCGCCCGCCGCCACGATGTCGCCGATCGATGCGCGCATCAGGCAGGTGATGCCCGCCAGGCCGGCGATGAACACCCATTTTTCCCACATCTCGAGCATGATCTGCGTGCTGACGCGCGCCTCGGTCTTCACGCCGGCGAATTCCCGCGCGATCGCCTCGATGCGCGGCGAGCGCGTTCCGTCGCGCTCGCCGAAGCCCAGAATATGCCCGTCGTTCAGATGCAGGATTCGGCCTTGTTCGTCGAGCGTCGCCGAGAGCAGCAGGACCGCGCCGCCGAGTACGCGCTCCTGGCCGAAGCGCCGGTCGATCAGGTCAAGGTGACTCATGCCGTTCAAGAGCGGCAGGATGGCGGTTTCGGGCCCGACCGCGGCGGCGAAAGAATCGATCGCGGCTTCGAGGTCGTAGGCCTTGAGACTCAAAAGGATCAGGTCGAACGGCCGGCGCAGCTCCCGGGACTGGACGGTCGGCGGCTTGGCGAGCGTCGCATCGCCCAAACGGCTCTTGATGACCAGACCGGTTTCGGCGAGCTGGGCCGCGCGTTTCGGCCGGACGAGAAACGTCACGTCGCGTCCGGCCTCGAGCAGCCGGCCGCCGAAATATCCGCCGATGGCGCCGGCGCCGACCACCAGGATTTTCATGGCCATCTCCCTTGGCGTTGGTTCATATCATAACCGCGGCGCGAATGTCTTTGCCGGGCGGGAGAGGGCATGAACGAACTCTATTTCGAGGATCTCGCCGTCGGCCGGCGTTTCGGCTCGGGACGGATCGGTGTCGATGCGGATGCGATCAAATCCTTCGCCGCGCAATTCGATCCGCAGCCTTTCCATCTCGACGAGGCGACGGCTTCGGCCACGCGCTTCAAGGGACTGGCGGCGAGCGGCTGGCACACCGCATCTCTCACCATGCGGCTTCTGGTCGAAGGCGAATTCAAGCCGGCGGGCGGCATTCTCGGCGCCGGATTCGAGCAGTTAAGCTGGCCGCGCCCGGTGCGGCCGGGCGACGAATTGCACGTCGAAAGCGAAGTGATCGAACTGCGCCCGTCGAAATCGCAGCCCGGTTTGGGGCTGGCCAAGGTGCGGGTGACGACGTTCAACCAGCACAACGAGCCGGTTCAGATCTTCACCGCCATCCTGCTCGTGCCGAAAAGACCGGCCTAGGCAAAGCCGCCCTCAGACTCCGCCCGGAGCCAGCCCCTTGGCCTTCATGACCGGCAGCGCGGCGGGCGAGAATTGAATATAGCGGATGAACGCCGCCGCCGCCTTCGGATCCTGGGCGGTGGTGGTAATCGCCGCGGTCAGCACGACATAGGTCTGCAACGCATCGGGGAAGGGCACGACCGTGACGCCCTTGACCGCCTTCAGTTCCGGTATCAGTTGGATTGCCATGTCGGCCTGGCCGTCAACCACGAGCTGCGCGGTGCGGCCGCTGGGAAAGGTCTTGGCCTTGGCCGCGACCTGGTCGGCTATCCCGAGCTGGCCGATCAGCTTGGAAAAGGCGATGCCGCTCTGTCCGGTGGTGGTGTAGGCGATCGTCTTGGCGTTGAGCAGCGCGGTCTTGAGGCTGTCGGCGTTGGTGATATGCGGCCGGGGCGCGCCCTTCTTCACCGCCAGGCCGATGCCGGTATGGGCGATATTGGCGACCGAGCCGGGAACGATCTTGCCGTTCTTGCTGAGATCGTCGATCGCTGCCGGGGTCAGGATGACGACGTCGAAGGCCTTGCCGCCGTCGATCTGCCCCTTGATCAAGTTCGAGGTTTCGAAGGTGAGGTCGAGCTTGTCGCCGCTCGCCTTCTCGAATTTCGGCCCCAGCGCCGCGAGCATCGTCGTGAGGGCGTCCGAACTGCCGACCGCGATCTCGGCGGCCTGGACCGGAACCTGAAGCAAAATGAACGCCAAGACGCCCGCAAACGCGGCCAAAATCCTGTTCATCGTTTCCTCCCCGTTTCTAGTTCTAAAAGCTGCGCGGTTAGCCGCGCGTCGGTACGCCCTTGTCGGCCAAAACCTGTTTCAGCTCGCCCGATTCGAACATCTCGCTGACGATGTCGCAGCCGCCGACGAACTCGCCCTTGACGTAGAGCTGCGGAATGGTCGGCCAGTTGGAGAAATCCTTGACGCCCTGGCGGATCGCCGGATCGGCCAGCACGTCCACGCCCTTGAACTTCACGCCCAGGGTGGTGAGGATCTGGACGACGCGCGCCGAGAAGCCGCATTGCGGGAAAACCGGCGTGCCCTTCATGTAGAGCAGCACGGGATTTTCGGAAATCTCCTGCTTGATGCGGTCGGCGGCGGTGGTGGCGGTATCGCTCATGGTAATCCTCTTTCCTGGTCCTACTCTATTCCTCGGGGGCGCTGGTCTGCAAGGCGAGGGCGTGCAGCTCATTGCCCATGCGGGATCCGAGCGCGCGGTAGACCATCTGGTGCTGCTGCACCCGGCTCTTGCCCTTGAAGGCGGAGGACACGACATGGGCCGACCAATGATTGTCGTCGTCGACCAACGCCGCGATGGTGATGCGCGCATCGGGCAATCCCGCCTTGATGAGCTTTTCGATGGTGGCCGCGTCGAGCGCCATGCTGTCTCCGGAAGGGCCCCAAATCGTCCTAGGAGGCCGCCGCCATATAGGCGGGCAGCCAAGCCTCGTTGATGCGCCGCAATTCCGCAACCGATATGGCACCGATGTCCCGGATAGTCAACGCGTCGCCGCCGGTTTTTCCGAGGATCTGCGCCGCAACCCCGGCCTGGCGCGCGGCTGCGAGGAGATCGTCGGGCTGAGCTGCGGTCAGCGCATAGCGGGCCTGATCCTCGCCGAACAGCAAGGCATGGGCGGGGAGGGTTTCCGGAAGCGCGACGGTGGCGCCGATACCGCCCGCCATCGCCATCTCGGCCAGCGCCACCAGCAAGCCGCCATCGGAGAGATCGTGGCAGGATGAAACCAAGCCGGCGCGGATCTGCGCGCGCACGAAATCGCCGTTGCGCTTTTCGGCGGCGAGATCGACCGCCGGCGGCGCGCCTTCCTCGCGGCCTAGCACCTCGCGCAGATAAAGCGATTGGCCCAGATGGCCGCGCGTTTCGCCGATCAACAGGATGGTTTCGCCGGCGCGCTTGAAGCCGATGGTTGCGCTCTTCGCCGCATCGTCGATCAGTCCGACACCGCCGATGGCGGGCGTGGGCAAAATCCCGCTGCCGTTGGTTTCGTTGTAAAGCGAGACATTCCCGGAGACCACCGGGTAATCGAGCGCGAGACACGCCTCGCGCATGCCTTCGATGGCCAAGGCGAACTGGCCCATGATCTCGGGCCGCTCGGGATTGCCGAAATTCATGTTGTCGGTGATGGCCAGGGGCAGCGCGCCCACGGCGGTAAGATTGCGCCAGCTTTCCGCCACCGCCTGGGCGCCGCCGCGCCTGGCATCGGCGGCGACATAACGCGGCGTGCAATCGGTCGAAAGCGCCAGCGCCTTGTTGCGGCCGGGGATGCGCACCACCGCCGCGTCGCCGCCCGGACGTTGCACGGTGTGCCCCATCACCAGGTGATCGTATTGCTCCCAGATCCAGCGCTTGGAAGAAAGATCGGGACAGCCGATCAATTTTCTCAACGCCGCGATCGGCTCGACTGCTTTTACATCCTTGGCGGCGAGCTCGGGAAAAGCGGGAGCGGATGTCCAGGGGCGTTCGTATAAGGGAGCTTCCGTGACCAGCGGCCCCACCGGCATGTCGGCGGCGGTCTTGCCGTCCTTTTTCAAAACCAGCCGTCCGGTTTCGGTGACGCGGCCGATGACGGCAAAATCGAGCTCCCATTTCTCGAACACCCGGCGCGCCAAATCCTGCCGCTCGGGCTTGAGGATCATCAGCATGCGCTCCTGGCTTTCGGACAGCATGATCTCGTAGGCGGTCATGTTCTCTTCGCGGGTCGGAACCTGATCGAGATCGAGCTCGATGCCGAGCCCGCCCTTGCCCGCCATCTCGACCGAGGAGGAAGTCAACCCCGCCGCGCCCATGTCCTGGATGGCGACGATGGCGTCGGAATCCATCAGCTCCAGGCACGCCTCGATCAGCAGCTTCTCGGTAAACGGATCGCCCACTTGAACCGTCGGACGTTTTGCCTCGCTATCCTCGGTGAATTCCGCCGAGGCCATGGTCGCGCCGTGAATCCCGTCGCGGCCGGTCTTGGCGCCGACATAGATCACCGGATTGCCCGGCCCCGACGCCTTCGAATAGAAAATCCGGTCGGCGCGGGCGAGGCCGACGGTCATGGCGTTGACGAGAATATTGCCGTTATAGCTCGGATGGAAATTGCACTCGCCGCCCACCGTCGGCACGCCGACGCAATTGCCGTAGCCGCCGATGCCGCGCACCACGCCTTCGACCAGGTGCCTGGTCTTGGGGTGGTCCGGGCTGCCGAAGCGCAGCGCGTTGAGGTTGGCAATGGGCCGCGCGCCCATGGTGAAGACGTCGCGCAAGATGCCGCCGACGCCGGTGGCCGCGCCCTGATAGGGCTCGATGAACGAGGGGTGGTTGTGGCTTTCCATCTTGAAGATGGCGGCCTCGCCGTCGCCGATATCGATCACGCCGGCGTTTTCGCCCGGGCCGCAGATGACGCGCTTGCCGGTGGTGGGCAGCTTCTTGAGCCAGACCTTGGAGGATTTGTAGGAGCAATGCTCGCTCCACATCACCGAGAAGATGCCGAGCTCGGTGAAATTGGGCGTGCGCCCCATGATGCGGCAGGCGCGGGCGAATTCCTCCGCGTCGAGGCCGAATTGGCGGGCGGTATCCGCCGACACGGTCTCGTTCAAGCCCACCTTGCTCAAGCGAGCGCCTCCACCAGCCCCTGGAAGAAGCCCTGGCCGTCAGTCGAGCCCAGCAGCGGGTCGGTCGCGTCCTCGGGATGTGGCATCAGCCCGAGCACGTTTTTCTTCTCGTTGAACAATCCGGCGATGTTGCGCGCCGAGCCGTTGGCGTTGCCGTCTTGGTCGAGCCTGCCTTCGGCGGTGCAGTAGCGGAAGGCGACGCGGCCTTCGCCCTCGATGCGGTCGAGCGTGTCCTTGTCCGCGAAATAATTGCCGTCGTGATGCGCCACCGGCACGCGGATGACCTGGCCGGCGTTGTAGCCGCGGGTGAACACGCTCTGGCTGGTCTCGACCTTGAGGTGGACGTCCTTGCAGTGGAATTTGAGCGTCTTGTTGACCAAGAGCGCGCCCGGCAGCAGCCCGGCCTCGGTGATGATCTGGAAGCCGTTGCAGATGCCCAGCACCGGTGTGCCTTTCTCGGCGCGCGCCTTGACCTCGCGCATGATCGGCGAATGCGCCGCCATGGCGCCGCAGCGCAGGTAATCGCCGTAGGAAAACCCGCCGGGAATGACGATCAGATCGGCTTTGGGAAAATCGCCGTCGCGGTGCCAGACCTTGAGCGGCTTCTTGCCGGCGGCGCGGTGGAGCGCGTCATACACGTCCTGCTCGCGATTCGAGCCGGGGAAGACGATGATGGCGGCTTGCATGGACGGGGCGGCCTCGGGCGGCAGACGCGCAAAAACCCTAGGCGTCTGACATAGCCCGTGCCACCCGCGCGTTCAAGCCCGGCGGCGCCGCGGTTCGCGCCGGTCTGCCCAGCTAAGCCGTCAGGTCACTTCCACGGCGTGACCGGCGGCACGGCGCACGGCGCCGGCATGGTGACGGTGGTGAAATCCGCCGGGCTGGCGATCTCGAGATACAGCATGTCCGGCGAATAGTCGTAGAGATAGTGGACGATGCCCGGCCGCTGATGCACCACGTCGCCCGCGGCGACCAGGGTGGACTTGGTCTCGTACATGAACTTGGCCCAGCCCTTGAGCATGTAGACGATGTGAAAAGCGGCTTCGTGGCGGTGCCAGCCGGTGCCGTCTTCCGGCGCCAATTTCGCGCGCACCAGCTGCGCGATCACCAGGCCGTTGGTGGCCTTGGCGATGCCGAGATCGCGATACTCGAAGAAATCGCGCAAGCCCCCCGACTTGAATTCGGTGTCGCCTTCATGGATGTGCGAGAAGGCGGTACGGATCAACGTATCCGTCAACATCGGTCCCTGTCCCTCCATCGATACCCTCCTGGATATGACGCCGGCGTCCCCTTTTGGACGCGGCTGCTGGCGACAAGCATCCGCCTGCGCCCAATTTGTTGCAATGCAAAAATCGCATTTGAGGTTACACCCCAGCGGTTTTTGGATCGCTGCGGCGAAAGAATATTGCGGCGCGCAAAAAATCGACAAAACGCCTGAAGTTTAGGCAGGGCGATTCTAGAACTCGACCTCCAGCTCCTCGATCTCGGCCGGCTCCAGCTTGGCGGCGGCGACCCATTCCTCCATCTCCGGCATGGCCATGATCTGTTTGGAATATTTCTCGCACACCGCGTCCTGCTTCACGCCGTAGGTGAGAAACCGGGTGACCACCGGCGCGTACATGGCGTCGGCCATGCAGCGCGCGCCGAACAGGAACGGGCCGCCCGATTCCTTGAGGCAGTCGCGCCAGATCGAAGCCACCCGGTCGATATCCGCCTTGGCGCGCGACCACACCTTGAAGCCGGGGAAATGGCCCTTGAGGTTCATCGGCAATGCCGACCGCAGGGTGCTGAAACCCGAATGAATCTCGCCCGAAATCGAACGGCAACGCGCCCGCCGCGCCTTGTCGGCCGGCAGCAGCCCGGCCTTGGGCATGACCTCGTTGAGATATTCGGCGATCGCCAGCGTGTCCCAGATCTTGATGCCGTCATGGGTCAGGCAGGGCACCAGGATGGACGAGGACAGCAATAGAATCTCGGCCTTGGCCGCCGGATCGTCGGGCGGCACCATCTGCTCCTCGAATTCCAGCCCGGAGAATTTGGTCAGGAGCCAGCCGCGCAGCGACCAGGACGAGTAGTTCTTGCTGCTGATGGTAAGCGTGGCCTTGGCCATCGGATTGCTCCCTGCCGCTTATGGACTCGTTGATTGCGTCCGGCTTGCGCCGGTCGCGGGCCCAAACCGCCCGGTTAACCCGCGGCGACTCCCATCTCGCAATCCCTGTGCCAGGGGCGGGATTGGCTTCGATATTGCATGTGCGAAGGAGACCAAGGAGGCTGGGCATATGGAAGGAGCCGGGTTGATTTACGAGGCTTA
>Ga0209006_10002832_pt1 | contig 15754 bp, 8 predicted proteins | sample JacPin_JW_Ref_O2_FD_188567 | JGI IMG/M metagenome (GOLD analysis project Ga0209006, IMG submission 188567) | Forest soil microbial communities from Algoma, Ontario, Canada - Jack Pine, Ontario site 1_JW_Ref_O2 (SPAdes) (version 2) | ecosystem: Environmental > Terrestrial > Soil > Boreal... | reverse complement strand
CTGATGTCTGCAATGTGGAACAACTCTTTCGGCGCATTGGCGCCTGCATCGATCAGGGCGCCCACATCAGTACTCCGGGCCGTGATGATGCCGTCGAAAGGCGCATAGACCTTTTCGAAGGATTGCAATTGTTCAAGCCGTGCCACGTTGGCCTGGTTCGAATCGACCATTGCCTTGTTGGCTACGTTTGCGTTCACCGCATTGTCGCGCTCCTGGGTTGAGACCGAATGGGTCTTCAATAAATTCTCATCGCGCTCGGCGGTGATTTGCGACAGGTTTACATTGGCTTCGGCGGTGGCTAGCTCAGCCTTCGCCTGCCGCAGCTGCTGGTCGAGTTCGGGTGTCTCGATTTCCGCCAGCAATTCACCTTCTCGGACGCGGGCCCCGATATCGACATGCCAGCGTTTGAGATACCCGTTGGTTCTTGCAAAGATCGGGGAGTCGATAAAGGCCTGGGTGTTGCCCGGCAATACCAGGTCCTGGGCGCGAGTCGCAGCTTGAGGATGCACCAGATTGACAGTGGGAATCGCCGCTTGGTCGGTTGCCTCCACAAGGCGTGAAGCGGCCAGTGTGCGGGAATGGACACCGAAAACGACGACCACGACGATCGCCAACGCCGCCGCAGTGAGAAATAAAATGACACCTCGCGAAAACTTCTTCTTCGAAACCTTCTCATCGGTCGGATCGGCCACACTTACCTCCGTGATCTTCGTCTCCCCAACTGTCATTGAATTCGTGTGCTCCGATTGGCTGCCAGTCTTATTAAGCATGAATTGGCTGTCCTTCCTCTTCGGTTGAAACGCTAGGATCGCTTTCCGCGTGCCTTCGGTGCAGGAGGCTGAAAACCGAAGGGACAAATACCAACGTAGCAACGGTGGCACACAGCAGGCCGCCGATTACGGCGCGGCCGAGAGGGGCGTTCTGTTCGCCTCCGTCGCCCAGACCCAGCGCCATCGGGATCATGCCGATGATCATTGCCAGGGCGGTCATGATGACCGGCCGAAACCGTGTGTATCCCGCCTCAATCGCGGCTTCGATCGGATCTCCGTGATGAAGGAGCTGGTCCTTCGCGAAAGAGACCACGAGGATGCTGTTGGCAGTCGCAACTCCCATGCACATGATCGCGCCCATCAATGCCGGGACGCTCAGGGTCGTGTGGGTGATGAATAGAAACAGGACAATGCCGGCCAGGGCAGCCGGAAGCGCCGTAATAATAATGAAGGGATCCAGCCACGACTGGAAATTCACCACGATCAACAGGTAGACCAGCACAATCGAGAATCCCAAGCCGGCCAAAAGTCCCACGTATGAGCTCCGCATGGTCTGGATCTGACCACGAATTGTGATAAAACTTCCACGCGGCAAGGACTTGCGATTCGCTTCCACGATGCGGTCGATGTCCCGTGCGGCCGATCCCAAGTCGCGGTCCTGAACACCACCGTAAATTTCGACAATGCGGCGAATGTTGTAGTGGCTGATCGCCTCCATTTCGGTGGAGCGCGTGACGGAAGCCACATTCGCCAGAATTCCCGGGCGGGATGTGTCGGTCGCGGTGATGGGCGTGTTCGCCAGATCCTGGAGCGATCGGACCTTGTATTGCGGCGTTTGAGCAACGAGGTTGTAGTTCACACCATTCTTCCAGTTGAGGAAGAACATGGGGGTTATCTGAAAACTTCCGCTTAAGGAATTCAGAACGCTGGTGACCACGCTCCGCTCGTTCAGCCCGCCCTGCCCAGCCTTCGTGCGATCAACGTTAATGTCGTAGGTCGGATAGTCGAACTGCTGTTGTATGCGTAGATCGGTGAGGCCGGGAACGCGCCGCAGGTCTGCCAGCGTCCGCTCCGCCACTTGGCGATTCCCGTCGATGTCTGCCCCGTCGATCTGAATGTCTATCGGCGCCGGCAGGCCAAAATTCAACACCTGGGTGACCATGTCGGCGGGCAAGAAGTAGAATGTAACCCCCGGAAAATTTCGTGGCAGCGTCTTGCGGAGGTCGCGAACATAATCGGGGGCAAGGTGGTGCTTCTCCTTGAGCGATACCATGATGTCCGCGTCTGCGGTGCCTATGAGGCCGGAAGTGCTGTGCATGTAGTTGATCGCGCTATAAGGCAGCCCGATGTTGTCGAGGATATTGTCGACTTCCCGCGAAGGGATTTGCTGGCGAATGTAGGCCTCGATCAGGTCACAGATACGAGCCGTTTCCTCAATGCGGGTTCCGCTTTTGGCTCGAACATGCAAAATGAACTGGCCGTTATCACTGCCCGGAAAGAAGTTCTGACCAAGCCAGGGCACGAGCAGGAAAAGCGAGAGGCAGACGAGCAAGAAGGCGGGAATGAAAACGGCCCGGCGATGCACTGCCGTGGTGAGCAAGAGCTGGTAAGACAGCCGCAGTCGCTGGAAGCCCCTCTCGAAACCAGCTTGGAATCGTGAAAAGATATTCTGGTGCCCAACATGGTGCTCGCCAGACTTCAGTAGATATAACGCCATCGTCGGAACGATGGTTCGGGAGAAAAAATACGAGGCCAGCATGGCGAAGACGACGGCTTCCGCAAGCGGCACAAAAAGAAATTTCGAGACACCCGCGAGAAAAAACATGGGCAAGAACACAATGCAGATGCAGAGCGTCGAAACAAAGGCTGGGACCGCGATCTGGGACGCGCCATCGAGAATGGCGCGCTTGATCTCCTTGCCTTGGGCAAGATTTCGCTCGATGTTCTCAATCTCCACCGTGGCGTCGTCCACCAGAATGCCGACGGCAAGGGCGAATCCCCCGAGGGTCATGATGTTGATCGTCTGTCCAAGAGCGCTCAGAATGATTACCGACGTCAGGATCGACAGGGGAATGGAAACGGCGATGATCAAAGTGCTGCGCCAGCTGCCGAGAAAAAGCAGGATCATCAATGCGGTAAGACAGGCAGCAATCAAAGCCTCGCGGATCACTCCGTTGATCGCGGCCTTCACAAAAATCGACTGATCGGCCAGCGGCTGAATCTTGAGCTCAGGCGGAAGGGTCTGGGCAATACGAGGCAACAGATCGCGAGATCCTTGTACGACGCTGATCGTCGACGCCGTACCTGCCTTCAGAATGCTCAGCAGAACTCCTCGATGTCCATCCTGCCGCACGATGTTGGTCTGGGGGGCAAAACCGTCACGAACATTGGCCACGTCCTGCAAATAAACAGTGGAGTTTCCGACCTGTTTGATGGGCAACGTATTGAGTTCCGCAACTGTCCTGGGGCTGGCATTCACACGGACGTCATACTCGAACTCATCAATTTTGGCTGTGCCCCCGGGCAGCACGAGATTTTGGTTGGTCAGGGCGTTCAGCACATCCTGCGGGGAAAGTCCTTTTGCCTCAAGCAAGTCAGTATTCAAGTCGATCATCACTTGGCGCTGCTTGCCCCCATACGGGTAAGGAACAACCGCTCCTGCAACTGGGACGAGTTGCGGCCTGATGAAGTTTTGCCCCATGTCGTTCAATTGCTGTTCGGAGAGGCCTTTGCCGCTCAGTCCAAGCTGCAAGATCGGCACGCTGGAAGCGCTGTAATTGATGATCAGCGGAGGCAACGCACCTGGGGGCAACTGCCGAAGGATCGTCTGGGAGATCGCGGTAACTTGGGCATTGGCCGTATCCAAGCTGGTGCCGGGCTGCAGAAAGATCTTAACCACTGCTTGACCGTTCACAGTGGTCGATTCAATGTGCTCGACGTTGTCAACTGTTGTCGTCAGGATCCGCTCATAAACGCTGGTCAGTCGCCCTTCCAGTTCTTCCGGATTCAAGCCTGTGTACTGCCAGGCCACGGCAATGACTGGGATGTTGATGTTCGGAAAGATGTCGACCGGCGTCCGCAGGATTACGACCGGACTCAAGATCAGTATCAACAGCGCCAGAACAACGAAGGTATACGGGCGATCGAGAGCAATCCGAACGATCCACATGGCTTAATCCTTCTCCCGTTTGCAGCCTTCACTGAGGCTCTGTAACAAACTCTTCGTGTAAACCCCGCGCACGACGAACTCGGCGCCGTCCATCATCATTGCCATTAGCGCTTGTTCTCCGCGTTCATCGACCGAGGTCACATCGACCAGATCGACCACCGACTTTCGGCCAAGGCGCAGGTCGCGTCGTTGCCTCCAGGATGAGGTAAGTTCGTCGACCATCTGTCCGGCGAGCCGTCCTTCCAGGATCCAAGTGTCTTGGTCCGGGGTGCTGCGGATTGCGATCCGAAGCATGGCGTTCTTGGCCTCGAGTTTCATGAGACTTGGGTCTGTGTGTTCTGCTTATGCGCGCTCGATGCCAAACTTTGTTCACGTTAGCAGTCGGCCACAGCGATTTGAGGACAAGGGAGATAAGTCGCTGGCAAGATCGGAGTAGATCGGGGCTGCCAAACAATGCCAGAATTAGCTGACGGGCAACTTGGCATTTTTGGGCATCTGGAGTCACAGGCATCTGGACTTATGCGTAAAACCGTTGTGGTTAGCAAATGACAGGTGTAGGGGTGGAAATTCACGCGAACGGCAGGGGCGGCCAGATCGAGTCGCTCAGCAGCAGCGACTACCGGAACAGGACAAAAACTAGACTTCGGCTCCTAGAAGCTCTCCCGTCTGCTGGGAATGCCGAGCTTCCTCATCCGGTATTGCAGCGTGGAACGCTTCAGTCCGAGTCGGGACGCGGCGCCGTTGGGTCCGGCCACAGTCCAACGCGTTGCCTCGAGAATACCCAGAATCTGCTGGCGTTCGCTTTCATCAACCGCTCTTCGGGCATTCCGAGGGTCGGCAATCTGCAGTTCGCCGTTTTTTTCACGACCGCCGGGCGGATGGTTACGGGGCTTGAGATCTGCAGTAGATACGTTCAGCACGGACCCCGTGGATACGATCACGGCGCGTTCGATCACATTCTGTAGTTCGCGAATATTTCCCGGCCAGTGGTATTCGCACAACGCGGTCATGGTCGCCGCCGGAATCGAATCGACATTTTTCTTCATGCGCCGGGTAAAATGCTGTACAAAGTGTCGGACCAGTAGAGGAATGTCCTCTTTCCGATCGCGCAGAGGGGGAAGGTGGATCGGAAATACATCCAGCCGGTAGAACAAATCGGCGCGGAATTTGCCGCTCTCGACCATTGCGCTCAGGTCACTGTTCGTTGCCGCGATCAGACGCGCATCGGTTTTCAAGGTTCGCGAGCTTCCCAAACGCTCGAATTCTCTCTCCTGCAGGACCCGCAGCAGCTTCGGTTGGAGGTCCAGCGAGATCTCGCCAATTTCATCGAGGAACACCGTCCCTTGATTTGCCAGTTCGAAGCGGCCGATGCGTTGCGCGACGGCGCCGGTAAAAGCCCCTTTTTCGTGCCCGAATAACTCGCTCTCCAGCAGTCCGGTCGGAATCGCGGCGCAATTCAGCTTGACGAAGGCCCGTGCAGCACGTTCGCTCAGATCGTGAATCGCTCGTGCAATCAACTCTTTTCCTGTTCCTGTCTCACCGTAGATCAGCACCGTCGAGTCGCTCGTTGCAACCGTCTCCACCTGCGCCAGCACCCGCCGCAACGCTTCACTCTTACCGACAATTTCCTCAAACATCGAGGTTTCGTCAATCTCTTCCCGCAGCGCAATATTCTCCTGGTAAAGCTGGTCCCTGAGTTGCTTGATTTCCTCCATCGCCCTCTTCAGAGCCGCCTGTGATTCGACCTGCTCGGTGACGTCCATGTGGGTACCGACGAACTCAGTCAGCTCGCCTGACGCACTGATGACAGGATGTCCGAGGACATGAATGTGACGCACCATTCCCTCGTCCATAATGATCCGATAGTCGATCTCAAAATCGCTCCTTCGAGCCTTCGAGTCTTCGAGCGTATCTCGAACCAAGTCTCGGTCTTCAGGGTGAACTCGGCGTAGAAAAGTTTCAAACGTCAGGCCCGGACCATCAGGATTCAGGCCAAAGATGAGAAAGCTCTCGCGGCTCCAGTACAAATCTCCGGTTGAAACATAGCGCGCCCAACTTCCGGTATGACTTAAGCGCTGGCCTTCGGCCAGATACGCTTCACTCCGCCGGAGTCTCTCTTCGGCCTGCTTGCGCCCGGTGATGTCCCGGTAAATCCCGCAAATCTCCCTCTGGTCGCCCTCCACTGATACCGGCGCGGCTACAAGCGATACGCTAAGGAGTTTTCCATCCTTCCGTCGCCGAATCGTCTCGACATTCACTTTTTCGTCCCGCTTCAATGCTTCCCGCAAGCTCTCACATTCTTCCTTGCGATCATCGGGCACAATGAGGGACCTGATGTTCCGGCCGAGGGCTTCATCGACCGTATAACCAAAGAGCTTCGTGAATTCCTCGTTGACTCTGAGAACTCGATTCTCGATGTCACGCAGGACAATCGCCTCGGGCGCCAGTGCGAACAGCTTCTCGAAGTGCGCCCTTTGCTTGCGCAGGTTTTCCTCGCTGCGTCGTTGCTGTTCATCTCGCAGAACACTGTCCACCGCCAAGGCAACATGATCCGCCACGAGCTCCAAATATCGAACCTCTTCCCCCGAATAGGCGTCAGCTTGCTCTGACCCAAGCGTTATCCCACCGAGGCGGCGATGTGCTGTGGTCACAGGAAGCACGACTGCGGATTGAACCCCGCATCTTTTGTAAATCTCCATAATCCGAGGGAAGCGGCGTTCGTCAAGTGCTTGCGAGATAACCACGGGTTGTTGATTGTGATAAACCCACCAGGTAATGGTCTCTTCGGGACGCAAATCCGCGGGAATGGCCACGCCGGGTCCATTCACGACGTGCAGCACAGGCATCTCGATCTTGTTGAGCGATTCGTCGTACAGAAATAGACCGAGGTAGTCAAAGGTCACGGCATGATGAAGTTCGCCGGCAAGAGCGCGGAACAGTGCTACTGGTTCGCGGTACGAGCTAATCGCTCGAGAGGCACGAAGAAGTGCCTCATAGCGGCTCGCCAGCGAAGGGCTGTCGCCGCGTGACTTCACCAACGCGTCCGACATTTCTTCACCGGCGCTCGCAGTTCTTGGAGAGGGGGACTCTCTGCTTCCGACGGCATCCGTGGACGCTTCTACATGATTTCTGCGGGCAACGTCGAGATAGACTCCTCCGAATTCGGTTTCCGATTGCATTTTTTCTTTTGGATGACCGAGTTCCACCACTCGATTCAACGACCGACGCTCCTAGCGGCGATGAATGTCTTCGCGTCCAAGCAAAAAGCTAAGTCGCCGAGCGGCCGGCGCGGCCACAGTTGACTTGGCGGTATTATGTCGGCAGGTTCGAAGGCTCCATATCGGCCTGCGGTCACCGCTTGTCCTCGTGCTTCTCCGAAACAGCAGCTGACGGACCAACCCCGAACGATTTTTTCCAGTAGTCCTGCACACCCGGGGGTAGCGTATGTATGCGGGCAAGAAATGCCGTGACTTTCCAAATGTCCTGGTCGCTGAGCGCTTTATTCCAGGCCGGCATGCCGGTATAGCGGACTCCAGTGCGGACAGCATAATAGATATGCCATTCAGGGTCATCCAGCGGGTCGAGGATCAGCTGTGGCACGGGCGGATAGAACGACCTCTCCAGCGGACTAGGCTGGTTGTCGAGTGCCCCGTGACACATGGAACAATTCATGGTGTAAATCTTCATACCGTCGATTAAATTCTCATCGGTTGGCGGAATCGGGCTGCTTGCTCGCGGTGCATGGCGCTCCATAGACGCATCCAGCGCCCCGGCAGCCACGCGGCGTTCGAGCCGACGCGGAGTCGCATCAGCGTTCGTCGGCATCAAGCCCAAGGTCGCCACAGCCAGCCCACCCAGACCGAGCACCAGCAGCGTAGCAGTGATTCCAAGAATGAATTTGCGCATTTCTCCTCCGCGCTCTTTTACGAGCTTCAAGTGAGTGACTTTTGCGGGATAGTGCCTTAACCAACCACGGGACACAGGTTGATAAGGCACTATCTTCAGCGAGAGATTCCGGCCTACCGGCCGGACGCTACGGCTGACGAACCAGCGTCGATGCGTGCAATCTTGAGCTGGTTGTTTTCCAGTGTGCCGACGACACGCACCTCCTGGCCTGCAAACGCCGCAGCCTTTCCTTGGTCGTCGAGCTGGTAAACCGTCCCTTTGGACGCGTCAAGTAAGACGTACTTGGCGCCTAGCTGCGCGCACTTCTGTGCACACGACTGTTTATCGCGTCCCATGGTTTTATTTTCATTCATCATTTCTTCGTGCGACTTTTTCGGGGCACAAAACGTGTCGGTCACTTCCCCGGTAAACACCTGCTGACCACTTTGGTTGAGTTGTCCTGCCCAAAGCTGTAGAGCAACCAGCCCAGTGGAAAGAAGGAGTGAAACACGTACGAAACGGCTTTTCATAATCTATGTCTCCAGAATTAAAGTTTGCTGCCTTCTTGAAGAGCTTAGGAAACCAAGGCGCACGCTTTGTCACGTGAGGGTCAAGGGTTCGTATTTTTTTGTCTACGCGACTGTCAGACTGCCTTCTCTCTTGACAGAGAGTTAACAATCAAATGACATACCGCCCGAATCTCGCCCTGCCTCGCCCGTGTCTAATTAACTCTACATACGTTGTGAAAAGCATTTGACAACTGAAGCTCAGGAAGCAGCTGTGGAACTAGAGCCTCACGAGACGTAGTTTTCAACAATGAAATCAAGAACGTTTCAACAAGGAGAAATCATGAAGAAGTTATACTTGACCGCTGTCGTTACTTGACTTGTCAGCGTTGGCTGAGCAGAGGTGCCACGCCCAAACGCAAGCAGAATCATTGTGAATGTCCCGTTCGACTTCGTGGCCGGATGCGAGACCCTTCCCGTCGGCACGTACAGGGTGAGTCGTGTCTCCACTGAGGCACCGCCAGACTTTGTTATCCACAGCGACGACAATGGTGCGTTGCTGCTCCCTAATCGTTTTCGACGTAGTTCCTGCTGAGCAGGCAAAAACTGAGCTTCGAGAGGGCAACGACGACTATGAGAGCAACAGAGGAACAAGAGCGCGAAACAGTCATAGCAATAAAAAGGACATGTCAATAGACAACGTGAAGAACCACCCAGAGCATTGAAAGTCAGAGCGACGCAAGCGCATTCTCGTCGTAGTTGCCGTGCCCTTTCCTCTCAGATTTCGTCCGAAACCGGATCGAAACGATCACTCAGTCAGATGACGGCTTGGGTCAGCGCCTAAAACGAAGGCCCCTATCAACGCATCGCAGCAACCGTTGATCTGGCTCGCAGTCGGAGTTTCCTTAAGACAGGGGCAGCATCGGTAGCATTTGGTCTGTCGGCAGGAGTAATCGCTGCCTCCGCATCTGGCGAGGTGACATCAACGGAAAACAGCCCCGTTGCGGTAAGGACCATCCAGGACATGATGCCGACGCGCAATCTGGGTAAGACAGGATTTCGGGTCGGGATTTTTGGCCTCGGCGGCCAGGGAGCGCTGAAAAAGGCCAGTAACGAAAGCTTGGCCCTGCAGATGATCCAACGCGCGCTCGGGTTAGGAGTGAATTATGTGATACTTCCGCCATTTACGGCGGCCTGACAGAACGAGTGAACGTTATCTTGGAAAGGGTCTTAAGGGCAGACGGGACCACGTTTTTATCGCAACCAAGACCAAGGAACGAACCCGCGATGCCGCGCTTAAGAACCTCGACGTGTCTCTCAAGCTGCTGGATACCGATCACATTGACAGATGTTAGCGAACAAAGCCTCAGAGCTCGTCATCATTTGCTCGATTGCAACGCATGGAGAGCCGCGTGACTCTGTGCAACCGGTGGTCGCGTATCACCCTTCAGCATCAGCCACAGAATGCGGTTATAGAGCAGATCGTCCACGCGATCAGGCGCACTAAGATCCAGCCCTTCCGACATGCGTGCGGCTGCTGTATTCTTCGGATTCTTTTCATTCAAATCTTGCGCGGGGATAATGGGGTCATATGGCGCGAGGTCGGGCGCCGGAGCGAAGATGTCCGCCAGGGATCGGCTGAAGTAATCAAATTTCGAGAGCCGCCCGATGCCGAGAATATCCTCAATCGCTGCGACCACGTCGGTGGTGTTGATGAAGCGATGCACTGTGCCCGGCCGGTTGTAAGCGGAGATGGCGTAGAAGGGAGCGCGATGCGAATCGGTGTGGTCGGGCCCCGCCTGCGCGTCGTCTTCAACGACGAAAATCACCGTGTCCTTCCAATAGGAGCTCTTCGAGAGCGCCTGCACGATCCTCCCAAGTGCGAGGTCGTTGTCAGCCATGCACGCGCGCGGCGTGCACTTGCCCGGACGCCCGGCGGCCAGGTGGTCCATCGGCAGCCACATCACTTCGAGCTGGGGCATGTTGCCGTCACGCACATAGCGATCGAGCTCAGCGATCCACACATCGGCACGCTTCTGATCCTGCGTAACTAAATCCATCGGGACGTAGTCAAGATTAACGTCGGCGCCCAAGTCGGGTTGCGTCACCGGCCAGCCGGGATCCCCCTTAACCATTTCGCCATAGTCGCGAAATGTGATTCCCTCTCGGATCGCGAGCGTCCACAGGAAGCCCCGTTCCGGTTCGTCGCTCTCCTCGCCGTCCACGTCCGCTCGTTTGCCGGCATAAGTGGAGGGCACGATCTTCTCACCGTAATTCGTGACGTAGGCGGCCGTGGACCAAATGTGTCCTTGCGAACTGACCTCGGCATTCACGAAAAAGCGATCGAACAGACCGAAGCGCCGCGCCAGCGCGTGGTGATTTGGGGTAATGGCGATGTCAGGGAAATATACTAGGCTCGAGTCACCATCGCCTTCTTTCATGTCTCCGAGTATCTGATCATAGGTGCGATTCTCTTTAATGATGTAGACGACGTGGCGGAACGGTGGGTAGCGCCGCGCCGTCCGCCCGTTGTGCCAGTTATTGGCGGCCGCGACCCGCTGGCTGAAGCGAGCCAACTGAGGCGGCGGAAGTGATGCTGAGAGCACGCGCAGTGTGCCATTCAGCTGTCCGAGCGCATATGCTGTCGGCTTCTCGTCCGGCCACTTCGTGAGCGGTACAGGGCCGTCGGGGTTGGCATGGGTGCCATGTCCTTTGCTCGAGATAATCAGCAGTTCGCTATTCGTTTCAGCAATCGCGGTGGGATACCAGTCGGTCGGAACACGCCCGAGCAAGTTGCCGGTGGCCAGGTTGAAGACGGCGACGGCATTGTTGTCGGCTTCTGCGACGAACAGGCGCTTGCCGTCGGAACTGAACGCGACTGCGTTGGGCGTACTGCCCTCGGGTGGCGCACCAGGCGCGACATCGTGCAGATAGAGCGCAACCTTTCGCAGCTTGGTGTCGACAACGGCAACGCGATCGCTACCTGCGAGCGTGACGTACAGCTTCGTTCCACTCACTGCGAGCGCCGATGGATGTCGGCCGACCTCGATCCGGCCCAGATACGCTAGCGTCCCGTCCGCCAAAACACGGAACTGCGACACCGTGCTGCCGCCCCAAGCCGACACGAACACTTGACCGTTCTCCGTGAGCGCGACGCCATAGGGATAATGATCGGTTGAGAACCGCTGGGTAATCTCGCCCGTCGCGGTATTCACCACCGCCAGATGATCACCGACGTTTTCGGCGACATAAACAAATTTCCCGTTGGGTGCGACCGTCACGCCCGCCGGATAGCTTGTGCCCGTGCCGTCCTTAGTTTTTTCCTTCGCTAGTTCGAACTTGTTTTCCAGAGCCGCCGCTCCATCTTTCCAGGCATAGACAAAGAGGACATCGGTGTTGCCGCCTGAGACGTAAAGACGATGGCTGTCGGGCGAGAAGGCGGCGCCGTAGAATGCGCCATCCTGGAGCAGTGTTTGCGTAACCTTTCGTGTCTTCAGATCGACGACCTGAACTCCCTGCTCGCGCCACCCGCTGAGCACGACCACGGCTTTGTCCGCTTCGGGCGCGAGCACGAGATTGATCGGCAGGCTGCCAAGGTCGACGCCTTCGCCGGCGGGATCGAGTCTCACTCCGGTCGGCAGCGGTGAAGTGAATGATGGCTTGGTTTGTGCGGACACCAACGTGCACAGCAGTACAGAGATCGAGAGAGCGAGTCGGCAGACACGGAGCGAATGCATAACAGGCATTCTCACAGAATTCTTACGACGAATGATATATCGCGGATACGACTAGACAATCGCAAAGTCGATCATCAATCTCTCTCCGCGCACTGCTGCTTTTAATCTTTCTGTCGCGTCAACGTAGCGACTAAGTTAGGCTCCCAAGTCTGGCCCCGCGCCACCCGAGAACGCCTGTTCAAAATGGTGCGAATCCGGACTGATATCCGAAAAGACATGTCGAACCAGGATGGTTTTGCTGTTAAGAGCGGTCTGGCCGACCTTCTATTTGGTCGGCGCGCGGGCACCGTCTTGGCCCTGCTCACAGTCACGCCGATCGATCAGGTAATCTCCATTATGAGAGCCTACCAATCGTCCGCGAGAATAAGGGACATAGCTTACTGAGGCTGGATCTCTCGTTCGCTCTGAGGCTAACGGCTAAGCCGAACAAACAACGAAACTTCGCTGATCTGCTGGGAAGGAGTGTCAAGCCAGGTGATCGTCACGCGTCCCTTCCGAACTAGGAACCTTTGCTAGAAGGGCCGGAAGACGAGCAGGCAGACCAGTACAACAACGCAGAGAATCAGTGCGAGGACCGACCCCTTCTCGACTCTTAAGTTGTCTTTGCGCGTGGTTGATTCGGCTCCCATAGCGTGTGTTTTATTTTCCAGCAAAAAAGCCGTCTTGATAAGGGCCCGAACGTGGTGGCACGGCGGTAATGCGACTGAAGTTTTCTGGGTCTATAGTGCCGACCCCATCAGCTCACTCCATAGCACTCACAATCTTGTCAATAAGTGCATCTATCGCGATTTTGCAAGAGGCTGCATGTCCCTTCGGCGCACCACGTTGCATGAAGATTGGGATGGAGAAACGGGTCGGCGGGTCGAGACCGCCGCCAACCCACATCAATGAACTTCCAGCTCGCTGGTAAAGTCTGCTGGTTCTCAATGACTGCTCCGAAACCCTGCTAAAATCCATTGCATCGAGTGACCCTTTTGAAACTCAGCAACAATAGAATCCGCACTCGCCGTACCAGAAGGCTTGCCACAAGATGGTTGCATCCAATGCAACAAGACGCTGAAAGAGATCGGAAGCCTGTCACCTAAAGTGTGGGTTCTGAAATGGGCTGCATACCGCGGCTCGAGAATCACTACCCGTCCCCCTGGATGGGCGCAATACGGACTTTGGCTGTATACATAGCTATGACCTTCCTGCGCCGAATCGTAATGCTCTCTCGCAGCCGTAAGTGTGGCCGGTGTCCGGAGGCCAGATGGTTGAATTGCGCCCTTGGGACGATTCAAGCGTCCATCGCTTTGCTAGTGCTGCTGTCGCTGGTGCATCCATCGCGGGCCTTCGCGGTGAATCCTGACCTGGAGACTGTGCTGACTGGCTCGCGCCAGCACATTGAGAAATTGGACTACCGCGTGACCGGGCGACTCACCCGGGTGGAAGGCAATGGCAAGCGCACGAGCTACAAGTTTGTCGCCAAGGCTCATTGGTTTCCCGATGGTCTGCGTCTGCTATCCGAGTTCTCGGGACCTGGCTCGGAGAAGACGAGCGTTCTTCTGCATATGAGCGTGAGTGGGCACGTGACCATCGAGGCGGTACTTCCTGGCGAGGAGGCCGCTAGCGCGTTGCCATTCGAACGTTGGAACGACCCACTGGTGGGATCAGACTTCTCCTATGAAGACATGGTAGAGAGCCAGTTCTTCTGGAAGAATCAGGCACTCCTGGCACCGGAGAAATACGGCGCACGGGATTGCTTTGTCCTTAAGAGCATGCCCGGCTCTCAGGACCGGACTTACTATGATTCGGTAACATCGTGGATCGATCGCGGCATTTTGTACCCTGTGCATGTGGTGAAAACGCTTCGTGGGACGGGACAGCAGAAGGAATTCATTTACTATGGGCTGCGGCAGATCGGCGGCGTTTGGTCTGCGACGCAAGTGGAGGCAAAGCTGCAGGGCAAGCCCGGCTCCTCGATTCTCGTAATCGAAGGGGGCTCAGGAAAGGCAAATCTTGGACGCAAGGACTTCGATATCGGCCATTCCGGCGCTCAGCAGAGAAAGTGAAATAAATCAAATCGCTTAATTAGGCTCTTGCGAGGACCTGTGCCGTCACTGGACGATCCACGGTGTTCGCCGTCATGGGATAAGCTCCTTTTCAGGCGTTGCTGTTACCCCATATAAGCCAAAGGGCCACCAATTCCAATCGCCGGCAAGTTGCAATAGTGCTGGCCCGACGATCATCCGCACCGCTGTAGCATCAATGAACACCGCCACGGCGAGCGTAAAGCCCAGCATTTGGACGACCAGAAAGCTTCCCACGGTGAATGCGGTGAAGACGACAATCATAATTGCCGCGGCGCTCGTGATGAGCCCGGCCGTCCGCGCCAGGCCCTCGATCACCGCTGATCTCTCGGATAAACCGCGCCGCCGTTCTTCGAGGACTCGGGCGACCAGGAAGACCTCATAATCCATGCTCAATCCGAAGACGATGGCAAACGAGAGAATCGGCACGATCGGGTATACGGTGCCGGTCGGTCCGTGGAGCCCAAAGAGTTTGCTACCGTGGCCTTCCTGAAAAACGACCACTAACGCACCGAAGGAAGCGCCAACGGAGAGCAGATTGAGCAGAATTGCTTTGACAGCCGCAAATAGAGAACGTAACCCGATCAGGAGCGCCAGCATGCTCCCCAATACGACGCCAAAGATCACCCTCGGCAACCGCTCTTTTACCACCGAGTCATAATCTGCATCGAGTGCGGGAACGCCGCCGACGCGCAGCACAGCGCCGGGCACGCCGGTTATCGCCGCGACATCGGAGGAACGCACCTCACGTACCCATCGTATCTGTTCGTTGGGCGAAAGAGTGGCGGTGGGCAGCAACTCAATCAAAGTAGCTTGGCCATCGCTGCGAAGAAAACTCTTGCGGATTGACTCGGGCACATCGTTGACAGCATCCGCAGTGTCAGACATTCCCGTGAGGGTCGGAAGAGATAAGACCTCTTCCGCTCTAGGATCGCTCTGGAAGCGCTTCGTCAATCGACTGACGGCAAGCCAGCCAGCCGGCGAGAGCGGCGAAGACTGCGGCGGCAACTCCAGGACCACTCGGAGGGACTGCACAATACCCGACCGCCCCATGACTTGAAGCGTGTGCAGTGCTTGCACCGACTCGGCTGCGGCCGGGAGCGAGTCATGGTCAGGAATCCCAGGAGCGATTCTCCGTGCCTGGAATGCAAGGATCAGTAGCGGAATCCCGGCGACCAGCAGAGCTGTCCAGGGCCGGCGGGTTATGATGCTGCCCCACCGCACCCACCGCTCACTCGCCGCGCATAGGCTGTCCCGCGTTTTGAATCGTCTGGCTGGAAGACGCACTCTGGCGGCATTGATGCGATGCCCTAGCAGACCAAGCACCCAAGGCAGAATGAATGTACACAGCATGACACTCAAAACGGTTACCAGCAGGCCAGCTATCCCGATGGAGCGCAGCTCGCTGATGGGCAGAGTCAGCAGCGCTGAAAATCCGATTGCAACGGTCGTGGCCGAGATTATCAGCGTACGCCCCGCTTGCCCGGCAGCAATATCGGCAGCGTGGCCGGGATCATAACCCTCGGCCAATGCTTCGCGAAACCGGCTCACCATCAGCAATGCATAGTCGATGCCCAAGCCAAGGCCGAGCATCGTCGCCAGATTCTGCACCAGAATC
>Ga0209006_10002831_pt1 | contig 15754 bp, 15 predicted proteins | sample JacPin_JW_Ref_O2_FD_188567 | JGI IMG/M metagenome (GOLD analysis project Ga0209006, IMG submission 188567) | Forest soil microbial communities from Algoma, Ontario, Canada - Jack Pine, Ontario site 1_JW_Ref_O2 (SPAdes) (version 2) | ecosystem: Environmental > Terrestrial > Soil > Boreal... | reverse complement strand
GCGGATGAGGAGGGGGGAGGAGTCCTCGGCGTGACGAAAGGCCTCTCCGCCAAAGCAGGCACCGAACGCGTCCGTTCGACCCCGATTTCAGAACAAGCGATCATTGGTGCGGCCATCGGGGCGGCGATGGGCGGCTACCGACCGGTCGCCGAAATCATGCTGATGAATTTTACCGCGGTGGCGATGGATATGATCGCCAACCACGCCGCCAAACTGAGGTTCATGTCCGGTGGCCAGACGCGCGTGCCGATCACCATCCGGATGATGACGGGCGCGGGCCTCGCCACCGGCGGCCAACACGCCGATTATTGGGAAGCCATTTTTGCGCATATCGCCGGACTAAAAGTCGTCGCTCCATCGACACCCGCGGACGCGTATGGTCTGCTGCGCTCATGCATCGATGATCCTGATCCGTGCATTTTCATCGAGAACTTGGTGTCCTACAGCACGAAAGGAGAGGCCGCAGCTTCCGGCACCCGGGTACCTCTGGGCAAGGCGCGGGTCACCCGCGAAGGACGGGATCTCACGATTGTCTCCTATTCGCGGGTCGCGCTCGAGGCTCTGCACGCGGCGGACTTGCTTGCGGCGGAAGGCATCTCGGCGGAGGTGATCGACCTGCGAACGATCTCGCCGTGGGATAAAGAGGCTGTCCTCAAGTCGGTGGCGAAGACGGGCCGCCTCCTCATTGCACACGAGGCGGTACGCCCGTTCGGGGCGGGCGCCGAGATAGCAGCGACGGTGAGCGAAGAGCTTTTCGGCAAGCTCAAAGCACCCGTGCGACGGGGGGGCGCGCCTTTCTGTCCCGTGCCATTCTCGAGTGCGCTGGAAAGCGCCTTCGCCGTGGATCGCAATGACATCGTTCCGATCGCGCGATCCTTCATGCAATCAACGCCTGAGAAGGTGCTGGAGTTGTCATGAGCACGGACATTTTGCTCCCCAAGCTGGGTTTCTCGATGAGCGAAGGACAGGTGGCCGAGTGGCTGGTTGCGGATGGCAAACAGGTCACGGCCGGTCAACCGCTGTTTTCACTCGAGAGTGACAAGTCGGTTACGGAGATCGAGGCGCCTGCCACGGGAATTTTAAAGATTATCGTGCAACCCGCGGAGACCTGTCCCGTGGGGACGATTTTGGGCACGATCGAATAAGACCGCCACTCGAGCCGTGCGCTAGATCAAAAAGTGAGCAACGAGCCAATCGCATCAGATCTTCCAGGGTGGCCGGAGATCGATTTTTCGGAGTTCGGACCGGTTGAACGACGCCCGCTTGGCCGAATTCAGAAGCTGACGGCGCGATTCCTGGGTCGAAATTGGATCGCCATACCCCACGTTACCCACCATGATGAGATCGATATCACGCTATTTGAAGAGCGCCGCCTCGCTTGGAATGCGGCCCACCCGCGTGACAAGGTGACCGTCATAGCGCCCTTGACGAAGGCCGTGGCGGAGGCCTTGAAGGCGCACCCGCGCTTTAACAGCTCCCTCGAGGCGGACAACTCGACGTTGGTGCAAAAAAGCTATTTCAATGTCGGTATCGCCGTCGACACTCCTCACGGACTGCTCGTGGCGGTTCTCCGGGCGGCAGACTCGAAGACTATCGGCGTGCTTGGCAAGGAGCTTGCGGAAGTGGCCCAGAAGGCGCGCACGAAAGGGTTATCGATGCGGGAGTTGGCGGGCGGGTCCATCACGATTTCCTCCCTGGGACATATCGGCGGGACGGGGTTCACGCCGATCATCAACGCACCGGAGGTGGCTGTGCTTGGCGTCTCGCGGCTGCAAGTGCGCGCCGCCCCGGCGCCCGATGGCGGGGTGATGTGGCGCAAGATGTTGCCCTTGTCACTGAGCTACGACCACCGGGTGATCAATGGGGCCGAGGCGGCGCGATTTGTCTGTACGATAGGTAGCTGCCTCGCAGACATCGATACCTTTTTATGACCGGAGCACCTGATTGGGGATACACGCCGCGCGCGGTGGCAATTGCGGCGAAAGTCGAGGCATTCGTCCGCGACATCGTGGTGCCCTATGAGAAAGACCGACGGCGAACCTCGCACGGCCCGACCGACGAGTTGATTGACGAGCTGAAGGCCAAGGCCCGTGCCGCGGGCGTGCTAACGCCGCACGTGCTTGCCGACGGCAGCCATCTCTCGCAGCGCGAGACGGCGTTGGTCCTCAAGAAGTCCGGCTTGTCCATTTTAGGGCCGCTCGCCGTCAATACGGCGGCCCCCGATGAAGGCAATATGTACTTGCTGGCCAAGACAGGGAGCGATGCGCTCAAGGCTCGGTTTCTAACGCCACTGGTCGAGGGACGTTGTCGCTCCGCATTTTTCATGACCGAACCGGCCGACGAGGACGGCGCCGGTTCAGATCCGTCGATGCTGAAAACGACCTGCCGATTCGAGGGGAGCTGCTGGACAATTGACGGCCGTAAGAAGTTCATTACGGGGGCTGAAGGCGCTCGCATTGGCATTATTCTGGCCAAATCTGATGCTGGAGCGTGCATGTTCCTGGTCGATTTGCCGAATCCGGCAATTCAGATCGCACGCGTCATCGACACGATGGATGACGCCTCGCCGGGCGGTCACGGAGAGATCGTCATCCGCAACTTGCGCGTCCCGGCAGAGCAGATGCTCGGCCAGAGCGGCGAGGGGTTTAAGTACGCCCAGGTGCGCTTGAGTCCTGCGCGTCTCTCACATTGCATGCGCTGGACAGGCGCCGCCATCCGCGCCAACGAGATCGCGACCGCGTATGCGTGCCAGCGACAAGGTTTCGGAAAGACGATGATCGATCACGAGGGAGTAGGCTTCATGCTTGCCGACAATCTGATTGACCTGAGGCAATCGGAGCTCATGATCGACTGGTGTGCGGGCGTTCTTGATGGCGGTTCGCTCGGAGTGGCGGAAAGCTCGATGGCGAAGATCGCTGTATCCGAGGCCTTGAGCCGTATCGCCGATCGATGCGTGCAGGTGATGGGCGGGGCCGGAGTCAGTCGGGACACCATGGTCGAGGCCTTTTACCGCGAGGTACGTGCATTTCGAATTTATGATGGTCCGACCGAGGTCCATAAGTGGTCTCTCGCAAAAAAAATAAAGCGCGATTGGATTGCGGCACATTCAGGATGAGCGGTGAGCAGGAGACGTTTGCCGGTACCATGCCCGTGCGCGAAGGCTACGGCTTTGACACGGTCAGGCTGGAGCGCTGGATGGCCGAACACGTCGAGAGTTTCTCAGGTCCCCTCACCATCGAGCAATTCAAAGGGGGCCAGTCAAATCCGACCTACAAGCTATTGACGCCACGTTGCCCGTACGTTATGCGGCGCAAACCGCCAGGTGGGATCCTGAAGGGCGCTCATGCGGTTGAGCGCGAGGCGAAGGCGATCGCCGCATTGGGGCAAGCGGGATTTCCGGTTGCGCATATGTACGGACTGTGCGTGGACGAGAAAGTCATTGGTACCAGTTTCTACGTAATGGAGATGGTCGAGGGCCGCATCTTTTGGGACGGGACATTCCCCGGCATCTCGCGGGAAGGGCGACCCGCGTATTTTGATGCAATGAATGCGACCCTTGCGCGTCTACATCAAATCGACTATCGGTCGATCGGTCTCGCTGAGTATGGTAAGTCCGGTGACTATATTTCGCGCCAGATCGGCTTGTGGACTAAACAATATCTCGGCGATGAGGATGCGGGCCGCGATCCGAATATGGACAGGCTGATCGACTGGCTCCCGGCTCACATCCCTCCCGGGACCGAGACCACGATCGTGCACGGAGATTTTCGCTGCGACAATATGATTTTTCACCCGACCGAGCCGCGCGTGATCGCGGTCCTGGATTGGGAACTGTCCACGCTTGGCGATCCGCTCGCAGATTTCGCTTACCATGCGATGATGTATCGGATGCCCTACAACGTACTGGCCGGCATCGCGGGCGTTGAAATCGAGTCACTAAATATTCCGAGTGAGTCGGACTATGTCAGAGCGTACTGCCGACGCACAGGGCGTGATGGAATCGCAGACTACGCGTATTATCTTGCCTTTAACTTCTTTCGGTTGGCGGCAATTTTGCATGGGATTAAAGGACGCGTAGTACGCGGAACCGCCGTCTCGGCACATGCCTCGCGCCGGTCCGAGAGCTTTCCTCAGCTCGCCAAACTGGCGTGGCAACAAGTACGGTAGGAGAACACGCAGGGCATGTCGTTGGAGGGTCATGAGCGCCGCGCGTTGGTCCAGGGATAAAAGGGAGGCATCTCGGAAGCACGAGCTGAGAAGCTAGCCGGCCGCTTTTCGCGAAACGCGGCGACGCCTTCTTTACCATCCCCAATGCTGGCGTAGAAGATGGCCAGGGATTCCACACAATGAGCTTCCAATGGAGAGGCATGCGCACTGTTTCGATACAACATTTGGCGAGTCAGGGCAACGGCGGTCGCAGATCGACCTGCCACCAGCGACCGCGCAAAAGCGCATGCGTCGGACAACAACGTCTCGCGCGGATGCAACGATCGAACCAGACCTTTGGCGAGCGCCTCTTCGGCGCTGAAAATGTCCGCCCGATAACTCCATTCCAACGCCTGCTCGAGTCCGACGATTCGGGGTAGAAACCACGTGGAACAGGCTTCGGGAGTAATTCCGATCCGACCGAATACAAAACCGAAGCGGGCGTGTTCGGACGCGAGCCGGAAGTCCATCGGCAGGGTCATGGTAACGCCAATTCCCACCGCCACCCCGTTGATCGCGCCGACGATCGGCTTGAGGCAGTCGAGCATCGCCAAGGCAACCTTGCCGCCGGTATCGCGAACACCGTCGCGGATATCCGGATCATCAAACCGGTCATGAAGATCCTTCACTGTGGGCTGCATAGCCTCGTCAAGCCCAAAGACGTTGCCACGGGCGGACAGGTCCATCCCGGCGCAGAAGGCCTCACCCGTACCCGTCACAACGATGGCTCTCACGTGATCGTCTGCGCTGGCCCGAGCGTAGGCGTCGACCAACTCAGCACTCATTTCGACCGTGAATGCGTTCATCTTGTGGGGACGGTTCAATCGAAGGATCAGAATCCCATCGTCGATGTCATAGCCAAGCGTGTTGTAGGTCATGTGCTCCTCGCATCAGCCACCCTCCGTTGGATGGATTCTAAGTTGCATGGATTGTAAACCCAATCGTATAATACCGTAAGTCATACTAACGACAGTTATTACGACTAATGACTTGAAGATGGGTGCGGCGAGGCGTACCGTAGCCTATGCCGGATGGTTGCTCCACGCTCCGGCGCCGGTGGCGCTGGGTCCCAATGCGCTATGGGTGGGGGGCGCTGAATGAGGAGAAAAATGATGGGCGTCAAAGATCTAGCTGAAAACTCCCGTGCGTGGGAGGTGCGAGTACCGCCGGCGGAGCTCAAGCGACCGCATGAAGTGCAGGAGGTCTTACGGCGCGATCCGGTTCCCCCCGCGCCAACTTTGCTCGAGAAATCGGACTATGACCTGGGTACCGCGCCCTTGGATGTCGAGCGCTACATCAGCAAAGAGTTTCACGCGCGCGAAGTAGACAAGCTGTGGAGCAAGGCGTGGCAGTACGCGGTTTGGACCCACGATATTCCTAATCCCGGCGATGTGCACGTGTACCGTATCGTGGATCGTTCAGTGCTCATTGTTCGCCAACCCGATTTGTCATTGAAAGCATTTGTCAATTCATGCTTGCATCGCGGCACCGAATTGTGCAAATCCGACGCCCATCGCGCTCAATTGCGCTGTCCCTACCATGGATTCACGTGGTCGCTGCAAGGAGAGCTCAAATGGGTGCCATCGCAATGGGATTTCCCGCAAGTCACCCCGGAGAAATATAAGCTTCCCCAAGTTCGGGTGGACGAATGGAACGGATTTATTTTTATCAATTTCGATGAGAATGCCGTTCCCTTGAAAGAATACATGGGTGGCATGTACGCGCAATGGGGCGGTGAACATCCGCAAGGAGCGTGGGATTTCAGGAGCAAGTATAAAGCGGTGCATCTGAACCGCATCATCAACTGCAACTGGAAGGTATGCATGGAAGGCTTTCTCGAGTCGCTGCACGTCCTTGCCACCCATCCGCAGGTGGCAACGATGGTCGCGGACAGCTCCGCGCAGTATGACGTGTACCCGAACGAGCCCCATTTCAGTCGGTATCATGCTCTCACTGGAATAGCGTCGAGCATGACGCACAGCGTCCCGACGGATCAGGAAATCCTCGACTCGTTCACAGCATCCTATTTGCCGGAGCATCGCAACACGGATTTTGGAAAATTGCGCGAAGGGGAGACCGCTCGAATGGCATTTGGCCGTCTCGCGCGCGATGCCTACGGCACGCGGTTAGGGGTCGACGTGTCAAAGCTTCCGGATGCGGAGCTGATTGACGGAACGCAGTACTTGCTGTTTCCGAACTTTGCCCCTTGGCCGTCGCTACTCAATCCCATCGTGTACCGCTTTCGTCCCCTTAATAACGATCCGGATTGGAGCATTTGGGAGACGATGTTTTTTTTGCCGTTTGAGGGCGACCGACCGCCGTCGTGCAAGATCATCGACGTGGGTCCTCACGAGAGTTTTGAGGACTACAATGCGATGGGTGCGCTTGACAAAATTCTCCAGCAGGATGCAATTCAACTTCCGCTTGTGCAACGAGGACTGAAGGCGAGCAGCGTTAAACAGGTGACTCTGTCTCAGTACCAAGAGGCGCGGATTCGGCACTACAACCAGACTCTTGATGAGTATCTAAAACGCTGAAAGGGTCGTAGTCGAAGTGGAATGCCGGTAAGCGACCAGCTGACCGCACAGCCAAACAATCATAAGGTGGAGCGCGATCGTCACGGGTTGCACGATCGCAGTAACCATCGGATTCGTTGAACTATGTAGCGCGAGGGTAATGGGAATCGCTGGCCCTTCAAGTCCTGCAAAAAGCAAGATGGGTGTGATTGCGATCAAGAGGATTGAGCGCGCTTCAATGAGTATGGTGTGGCGCAACAGGTGGATAACCATGGCCGTCAAGCAAATCGAGGACGATTGTCCGAACCACCACCACGCCGGGAAACCGAACAGTCCAGGAGGCTGCATCGGGCCGTAATAACGCCATAACCCCTGCTGGATTCCGGGAATATCGAAGACGGTCGTAAAGATCGAAAGGCCGAGGAAAAAGCGCCACCACTGCCGAGTGTCCATTCCGGCCGCCAAGCGCCGTACCAGCCAAAGGATGGGAATAGGAAAGTAATAGAAATAGCAAATGGCGAGATACATCGGGATTTTGCGGCCGAAAAGCACGTATGCCGTTATCTGATGGATCTCCGGCTGCGTCGATACACCGAGGACGTCCAATATGGGTTCCGTCAAACCCGAAAGGCCCGCGCCAAAAAACAAAAAGTAGGGATACAGCACCTTATCCTTTCGCGCGACATACACGGTATACGCAAACGCAATGGCGACGAGCACGGCCCCTATGATGATTTGGGTTATTTGAAAGCTTTGCGATAACTCCCAATTGGGGCGTTCCAGCGGCAGCGGCATATTCATCGGCTCCGTCATTGCTCGGATTTTGCCGCTCGCGCCCGAGCCTTACTCATAACCCACCCGTGTGTGCCGCCTGGAGCGACTCTCTTTACGTCGGTCATTCGTGCGCGAGTCGATTTTCATTGACATTAGTCACTGTAACGGGAATGCTGCGCCAGATTCGTGGCGCGGGCAAGCGTTATGATGATGAAGGGGCGAAGCCTGTCGCAGCCGCTCGCGCCGGGGAGATCGGCGCGTGCACCGATACGCTCAACCAAGAGGTAGAAAGCCATGACCGAGACCGCAAATGATCCCAACGACTTCATTCGGAGTCACCTTCGAATGTATCTTGAAACCGATGGAGCGGCAGGTCATGTGGTGGATTTCCGGCACTGGGGCGGGCGCGTTGACCAAACGACACTTCTATTGAGGACGCTGGGGCGCCGCTCGGGCAAGGTGCGCATCAATCCGCTGATCTACGGCGTGATGGGCGCGGGATATTGTGTCGTCGCCTCTAACGGGGGAGCCACGGAGAATCCGAGCTGGTATTCAAATCTGCTCGCCCAATCGGACGTTCGCTTCCAAGTGGGCCGGAATCATTTCAAGGGAAACTGGCGTGTACTGGCTGGAGAGGAGCGACGGAAGATGTGGGACCTCATGGTGACCCTCTTTCCGCCCTACGGTGGGTACCAGGCGGCCACTGAGCGCGAAATACCTATTATCAAGCTCGAGCCCAAAGAGCTTATAGACTCAATTCAGCCTTAGGATTGGCTCCGCTCGAACATCGAGACCAGAGGGTGCCCTCACGCGGGCATGCACCATCGCCTAGGCGACGTTGAATTTGCCCGTGAGTTCAACGGCCGACTAAGGGCGGCGGAGTTGTTTCTTTGAGTTGCGCGCGGCTCACTTCACCAGTACGTCACCTTCACTCATGCTGATGTTGCGTATGCTAATACGCATAAGACGTTAGTATAACTAACGCACATTAATGAGACTAACGAAATACTTGTAGTTACGTAAATTGAGAGATATGATCGAAAAAGGCATCAGATAGGCCGGTCAGCGGATAGCCGAAGTACCTAACTTAGTTTAGGAACGAAGAGCCATTGCGGGAGTCTGATTCGCACCGCAACCGAACGACCTGGGACCAGGCAATAAGTTTCGAGGTGGGCTTTTAAGGGGGAAGGATATGCGCGGTTGGTACACATTAATGCTTTGGGGCTGTATTGGTGTAAAGGTATTCGCGGCCCCGGCGTTCGCCGACCCTGCGCCGCCTCCATCGGCAGGCGCGCCTGAGGATTCGACGCACCTCGAGGAGATTATCGTTACCGCTAATAAGCGAAGCGAAAATAGTCAAAAAGTCCCCATCTCGATTTCCTCGATCACGCAGAGCAGCTTGAGCGATGCAGGAATTGAGTCGACGAACGAGCTGAGCTCAAGGGTCGCGGGGCTTACAGTACAAGAAAGCGGAAATGGTCTTCAGTCACATATTCGGGGTATCGGCACGTCAGACGTCGTTGCCGGTAATGAAAGCTCGGTGGCGACGTACGTCGACGGTGTCTATATTTCAGTGCTAAGCGGTTCGATGCTGTCGCTCACGAATATTGCTCAGGTAGACGTTCTCAAGGGCCCGCAGGGAACCTTGTTCGGACGAAATGCAACCGGCGGCGTTATTGACATTAGAACGAAGGACCCGACACAAGATCTGCATTACGACGCTTCACTCAGCTACGGGACCTATGACACGACTTCGGCCAGCATGTATGTGACAGGAGGCCTGTCCGATCATGTGGCGGCGGATCTGGCAGCGTACGGGCTCTATCAGGGGACGGGTTTCGGACAGAATCTGGCGACGGGTAATGAAGTCGATAAGACCAGCGAATATTCGCTTCGAACGAAATGGCTAGTCACCCCGACCGATTGGCTCAAAATACGACTGACGGCGGATAAGGAACAGACCAATGATGATGGTCTTCTCGCTTATAAGCTCGTGCCGGGGACGTCCGTCAACAGACCGGGACAGGTGCCCTTTGTCCCAACGCAGACAAATCCCTGGGACCTGGATAACGCAGCGGATCCTCACTGGTTATTTCGACAGCAGGGGGTGAGCTCGAGAATCGACGTGGATACCGCGGTTGCGACAGTCACCAGTATTAGTGCGTATCGAACGTCATTCAAGTATAACGCATGGAACGTCGTGCCTCTTCCCACGCCCGTGCCGGAAGAGCCGGCCTATTGGCACGAGAAGGGGACGGAGGCAAGTCAGGAAATCCAGATCGCCTCGCTTCCTTCCAGCCCGTTCACGTGGGTGGTCGGCGGATACTTTCTTTACTCCAAGGTTGGCTACGATCCTTTTGTCATTACGGGTCCGGCCGTCGATCCACTGTCCGAACTTTCGTGGCGCGCTTACCAGCAGACCGATGCCAGCGCGCTCTATGGACAGACCATGTTTCCGGTCGCCACGGATACCCATCTCACGTTGGGCTTCCGGTATTCGGTTGAACGAAAAGCGGTGGCGGGTGACGAGGCATTTGATTTCTTTCCAAGTTCCGGAATTCCGAGTTTTGATACGCCTACCGATGCCCACACGACGTTCCGAAAACCGACTTGGCGATTGGCACTTGACCATCAATTTACACCGTCGGTGCTTGGGTATATTTCTTACAACCGGGGTTTCAAGAGCGGCGTTTACGCAACCATTCCTCCCGGCGGCCCGGGCGCGCAGCCGGTAAAGCCCGAGACAATCGATGCCTATGAGGTTGGTATCAAGAGCGATGTATTAAATGACCGCGTGCGAGTCAATGCGGCCGCCTATTACTACAATTACAAGGAAATCCAGGTGGATGTCTATGAGTCGACATCGGCGGTCCTGGAGAATGGAGGCGCTGCGAAGCTCTATGGGCTGGATTTGGACGCCACCGCGAAGCTCGCCAACCATTTATCCCTCGATGTCGGCGCGGCCTACGTGCACGACCGATTTACGCGGTTCGACGACGGCGCATTATCGGTACTGGTCCCCGTTGCCGACGGCGGCGGTCGGGCGGCAATTCCGAATATCAACCTTGCAGGAAACCGGATTCCGTATACTCCGGACTATACGGCGAATGTAGGCTTGACGTATACGCTTCCGCTATCCGACGGCGAGCTATCATTGAACGCAAACTACGCTTATAACTCGGGATTCTATGGAGGCGCTGACAACACTTATGGCCAAGGCGCCTATTCGGTGCTCAACGCTCAAGTCGGTTGGACCTTCAAGTCCGGTACAGAGATAAAATTCTGGGGCAGAAATCTCTCGAATGCGGCTTACGCGACGTTTTTACCCTTCCAAAACAATCCGGGCGGCTTCACGGATGAAATTTTGGCGCATCCTCGCACGGTCGGTGTTGCCGTAGCGTTCCATAAATAACCCTGCTGGATGGACCACCGATGAAAGCCGACCGTGGCCATGCCGCCATACCTGAGCGTACCGTAGCGGTCTGCGCGGGCATCGCTCACGAATTGTGGATATTAGGAAACCTTATATAGTCCGCCATCGACGACCACCGCTTGACCCGTCACGAACCGCGCATCGTCACTGGTGAGGAACGCGACGGGGCCGACGATATCCTCCGGCTCAGCCAGTCGTTTGATGGCTTGGAGTTGCCAAAAGGCCTTCTTATCCCCATCGGAAACGCCCCGATTCCCGGGCGTGTTGGTGATCGCGGGGAGAATGGCGTTCACCGTGATTCCGTAGGAGCCTACATCATTGGCCAAGCCGCGTACGAAGCCGATGACTCCCATTTTCGAGGCCATGTAGTGGCTCAGACCATCCACGCTCATGCCGATTGCGTTGGAGGAAATATTCACAAAACGGCCCCAGCTGTTTTTGCGCATGCGAGGGACAAAATGTTTTGCGCTCAAGAAGTGTGCGTCGAGATTTACCGCCAAGGTCTTGCGCCACAGGTCGAAATCAAGATCATCGATCAACGCGCGTGGGTAAATGCCTGCATTGTTCACGACGATATCGGCGCGGCCGAACGTTCGGTCTACTTCCTCGGCGACGTGCCCCCAGCCTTCATTGCGAGCGATGTCAGCTTTGATCGAAATTGCGGTTCCACCAAGCCAGGCCGCAGTTTCTCCAGGTTGATCGAGATCAACCAGCACGAGCGAAGCACCGCGCGCGGCCAGCGTTATGGCGATTCGTTGACCAATCCCTCGTGCGGCACCGGTAACGATCGCGACCCGCCCTGCATGGCTTTGCGGTTCTACCATAGATAATGCGAACTCATCCAACGGTCCTATTCGGAGTCCCCTTGTCGTTTTTGCGCCAGCTATCCATGATGGCGGGCGCACCGGCGACCAACGTGATGGGATCAACGACGACGTGCTGAGTGGCGACAGCCATGTCGCGTGAGAGTCTGCTGATGGGGGAGTCCTTCTTGACGATTTCGGAGCCCGCCCAAAGGTGACAAAATCTCACGACCTCACCGGCGACTTGATGCAGCCAGGTGGTCGCCTGGCGAATTCTCTCTCGCTGTTCGGGAGTCAACGCGGTGCCCTCCAACGCCTGAGTTTCAGCCTCGGTGAATACCCGATAGGCATAGTTGCGCGCCGCTTGGTATGCGGCCTCATGCAGGGTGAATTGATGCTTGAACACGTCATGCTCACCGACCGGTCCTGTATATCCGGGGCGCTTTTTGCCGGAGGTAATCTCAACGATCTCCGTTAACGCGCGGCGCATCAGGCCGATGACGACGCCGGCATGACCGGAGGCGCCGATGGCGGCGAGGCCGAGCGTGAAGAGTGGGCCGCCTCGCTTGGGTTCAATCGTGGTGCGCTCGAAGGCGAAGTCTTGCGACACAAACTGGTCGGGCACTGCATAGTCATAACTGCCCGTGCCGACGAGACCTGGAGGGTTCCAGTTGCCGAGAAATTCGACGTTATTCCTAGGCACAAAGCAGACCCGGACTTCTGGAATTCCACTGGGGAGCATTCTCGGACGATTCTCATCCATCACGAACATTCCGGAGCCGATCCAGCCGGCATGCGCGCAGCCACTGCCGAAGGCGAATTTGCCGCCCGCCTGATAACCCCCCTCGATTTGCCGGGACTTACCTGCAGGCCCGAACATACCGGCAACGATGGGCAGGTTGCCGTCGCCGAACATTGCCTCGATGGCTTGATCGCCTAGATAAGCCGCCGCCGTCACAGTGGCACCTTGATTGGCCATCAGGGACCACCCGGTTGAGCCGTCTGCAAACGCCACCGCCTCGACCACGGACATCGCCTCGACAATCCCCTTGCCACCGCCGCCGAGTGCGCGCGGCGCGCTGATCCAAAAGAGTCCATTCTCGCGCAGCGCTCCGACCACTGCAGCGGAAAGTGTACCCCCTGATTCGGTACCCGCGGCTTCTCGCTCGATGACTTCGCGCAAATCCCACGCCCGAGCCACGTAGTCGGCGTCGTCCACCGCACGCAACTCGGTGATCGCGGAGTTCTGATTGATCCCTGGAGTCAGTCCTCGTCCGTCTCCCGAATGGCCAGTGGCCTGGTGATCGGCTCGGGTGAGTTTTTCCTTAAGCATATGGTCAACTCCTCAGTCGGCAGCGCTCGCCCGGCGTGCCGGCCATGTAATGCTTAGTTTCGATTGATGTCAGCAGGATCCTAGCGCTCATTCCGTCCGCATGCAAGACATTAGTCTCACTAACGAAATTAAATCGCACCCGCAACACCGCTTTTACCTCCAGCTGGGCAAAGGCGTGAGCTATTCAGCGGTGTGCGGGAATCAATAGCTCGAGCCCGTCATGTTCTGGCGATAGTCGTATCTGACAGCAAAGTCGGCTCGCATCCGTCGCCCCCCGGGTAAGATCGAGCAATTCGGTTTCCGCGTAAGAGGGAGGCTTCAGTTTTGACTGCCATTCCGGCGCCACGTGCACGTGACACGTCGCGCATACCAGGTTGCCTCCGCATTCGCCCTCGATACCGGGCACGCCATGGCGAACTGCGGTTTCCATCGCACTATGGCCCAACGGGGCTTGTACCGTGCGGCGGTGACCTCGTGGATCGACGAAGGTGACGTGGACCATCGGCTTCACTCTATTCGATGATGGGTCCCGTATCATTGCGCGGCGGCTGAAGCGGCCGCGGCGTTCGCACCGCCGGTTCTTCTCCAGAATGCTGCGACGGCCCTCGCGCCACCCCGGCCTTGTGCGCGACCTGCAAGGGCCGCCGGCGCACGGGTGGTAGGGTCAAGTAGATTGGGCGTAATCGCGTTGCGCGAAGGCTGATCCGGTTCGATGAGCATGACGCGAGAGCCGCCGCGTTCCAATGCGGCAATATCGGCGCCTAAATCGCGCGGCGGCGTGGCCAGGAAATGCCGACCCACTGGTGAGATGATCAAAATGCTCTCGAATCCCGCAGCCAAATCGGCGTTCTCCGGAGAACGCACGCCGCCGTCGGTGTAGCGACGGCCTGCAATGGTAGCGGCTGGCCAGACGCCGGGCACCGCTGAACTCGCCGCCACCGCGTCAATGAGCGATACCCCGGAATGCCGATCAAACACGCGCCCTTCACCCGTCTCTGCATCGACCGCGACGAGTTTGAGGGGATGGGAGGGCCATTCATGCGAGGGCAAGCGCGAGGCGATTACCGCGCGGCGTTCCGCTTCTGAAATGGTTTGTACCTGCGTGGCGTAGCGGCCGCGGCGGCGACGAATGGCACCTGGATCGCCCGCCGCTAGAAAATATGGCCGCATGGCGATTCCCTCGGCCAAAAGCGATGCGTCCGGGATTGGCTCGATCGTTTGGAGGCAGAGGTCTGTTTGACGTCTATACAGTGCTTCAAAACTCAATGCACTGGTAATCTGCGCGGCCACATTCGCACCCGCCGAGGTGCCAAGGACAAGATCAGCGTCCAGCAACTCCAACCCCGTGTCGGCAAATCCTGTCATCAAACCAATTAACCAGGCAGCGCCCGCGACCCCGCCGCCGCCCAGCACGAGCGCTCGCTTACTGCCCGTTATGGCATCTGCCGCCACGACTCAACGCTCCCCATTCGATTGTCATCTATTTATGATATTCCATAGTCGTTATGGGGACTAACGTCTCATGCATCACGCGTGATACTGCGCTCGGCGGCATCACTTCTCAGGAGCCTCGAGAAGTACTTGGCGCGTTTGCCGTCGTATTCTTGCGCCGAGAGTCGAAGGTCTGCGATCATCGCCTCAGTTAACTGGCGGGCTACATTGGCAGGAGCACCGATGACCAGACTGCCGCGTGGGAATTGCTTGCCTTCCGTTACCAACGCGCCGGCACCGATCAGGCAGTCATCGCCGATGACGGCATTGTTGAGCACCGTCGCACCGATGCCCACCAGCACGTTGTTGCCGATGGTGCAGCCATGAAGCACCGCATGGTGGCCAATCGTGCAGCCATCCCCGATTGTGAGGGGCGCACCAGGATCGGAGTGCAACACGGCGCTCTCCTGGACGTTGGTGCACGTTCCCACCACGATTGGCGTGTTGTCGGCGCGTATGACGGCGCCGAACCAGACACTCACCCGAGCGCCCAGTCGCGCATCGCCGATGATATCGGCGGATGGCGCAATCCACACCGAGCCGTCTTCCGGCAATGTTGGGCGATTGCCGTCAATCTCATAGAGCGGCATCTGAATTTCTCCCGGTTTTCGCCTGAAGTCTGAATCGGTGGAGGAGGGGTTCGGTATAGCCGTTAGGTTGCGCTGCTCCCTCAAATACCAATGCGCGGGCTGCCTGGAAGGCAAGGTTCGTGTCCCTATTGACCGCCATGGATTGGTAGAGCCGATCCGAAGCGTTCTGTGCGTCAACCTTAACCGCCATTCGATAAAGCGCATCGTCGACTTGCGCCGGCGTCACCACGCCGTGAAGTAACCAATTGGCGAGGTGTTGTGAGGAAATCCGGAGCGTTGCGCGATCTTCCATCAATCCGATGTCAAGGATGTCAGGGACTTTCGAGCACCCAATGCCCTGGTCTATCCAGCGCACCACGTAGCCAAGTAGTCCCTGCGCATTGTTCTCAAGTTCCGAGTTGATTTCATCGGATGACCACGGGCGGCTCAACGCCACGGGAATGGTTAGCAGCTTGCGGAGCGGTGCCAGCGGCTCCTTTTTGCGGATGGCCTGTCGTTCGAAGACGTCCACCCGATGGTAATGCGTTGCGTGCAATGTCGCGGCAGTGGGCGAGGGCACCCATGCAGTATTCGCGCCACTTCTCGGATGGTCTATCTTCTGGTCCAGC
>Ga0209006_10002830_pt1 | contig 15755 bp, 11 predicted proteins | sample JacPin_JW_Ref_O2_FD_188567 | JGI IMG/M metagenome (GOLD analysis project Ga0209006, IMG submission 188567) | Forest soil microbial communities from Algoma, Ontario, Canada - Jack Pine, Ontario site 1_JW_Ref_O2 (SPAdes) (version 2) | ecosystem: Environmental > Terrestrial > Soil > Boreal... | reverse complement strand
CTCCCGGTGCTCTGCTGCCTGAAACTCGTGTGCCTACAAGTTGCCTTTCCGAGCTTCGTCGAGCAGGTATTCGGACGCGCGCCACGCCAGCGCCATAATCGTAAGAGTCGGATTCTTATCTGGATTGGTGACTAGCGGCGCGCCGTCCATGACGAAAACATTTTTCACGTCGTGGGCCTGGCAGTAGCCGTTCAGGACGGCGGACTTGGGGTCGGCGCCCATGCGTGCCGTGCCCACCTCGTGGATGATTTTTCCGCCCTCGGCAATTCCAAAAGGACGTTGACCGCTGATGGGCGTCTTGGTTTTGTATTCGCCGCCGGCCGCTTCGATGATGGCGCGAAAGGTTTCCTGCATGTCCCGGGCCTGCCGCAGTTCGTACTCGCTCCACTTGAAATGGAAGCGCAGGACCGGAATTCCCCATTTGTCGACAACGTTGGGGTCAATCTCGCAGTAGGTGTCCGGATTGGGAATCATTTCGCCACGTCCGGCGAGGCCAATACCCGTGCCGTAGACCTGCCGCGCGCGCTTCTTAACGCTGGCGCCGTAACCTTCCTCTTCGTGCAAGAGATCATTGAACTCGCCGACGCCGGGCATTTCGCGACCGCCGCCAAATTCGATGTGATAGCCGCGTGGAAAATCATTTTTGCGGTCGAACTTCCACCAGGGGATGTACATATGCATTCCGCCGACGCCATCGTGATTGTGCGGCGGCATTTTTTCGAGCTGCGGAATGATGCCCCAGCCGTCGCTGCCGACTGAATCGGTGAGGTATCTGCCGACGGCCCCGGAGGAGTTGGCCAGGCCGTTGGGGAATTGCGCAGATTTAGAGTTCAAAAGCAGCCGCGCGGACTCGCAGGCGCTGGCGGCCAGAACGACGGCGCGAGCGTTTACGCGTTTCTCGGTACGAGTGGCTTTGTCAATATAGGAGACGCCCTCGGCTTTGCCGTCTTTTCCGAGAAGGACTTCACGCGCCATCGCGCCGGTGACCATGGTGAGCTTGCCGGTCTTCATTGCCGGGGGAATCATCACCTGGCTGGAGCTGAAGTTTGAGGCCGTGACGCAGCCGCGGCCGCATTGGCCGCAATAGTGGCAGGGGAGACGACCATTCACGGAGCGCGTCAAGATCGCAAGCCGCGAAGGAATACAGATAATTCCAATCTTGTCACAGGCTTTCTTGACAATGAGATCGGTGCAGCGCGGTTTCGGCGGCGGGAGAAACATTCCATCGGGAGCGCTCGAAACGTTTTCGCGAGTGCCGAAGACACCGATGTAGGATTCCACTTTGTCGTAGTAAGGCGCGAGGTCGTCGTAAGTGATCGGCCAATCGTCGCCCAAACCGTCTCGCGTGCCGGATATAAAATCGATCGGAGCGAAACGCAGTGCGATGCGGCCCCAGTGATTGGTGCGCCCGCCAACGATGCGCGAGCGGAACCACTGGAAGTTTGATCCTGGCGCGGAGGTATACGGTTCGCCCTCGATGTCCCAGGCGCCGTTGGGGGCCAGGAATTCGCCAAAATTTTCTCCCGCGTGGCCGCCGACGCCGATCCCGCGGTGCGGCAATTCATAGGGCCACATCAGCATCTTGAAATCTTTTTCGGGAGTGATTGGCGGCCCGGCTTCGAGCAAAACGACGTTGAGCCCGCCTTCGGTCAGTACTTTTGCGGCCGTGCCGCCTCCGGCGCCGGAGCCGATGACGCACACGTCGTACATTTTTGGCGAGCGAATCACTTGAGACATTTAGTCAACCCCTGATTACAGCTCGTTTTGCTTCATTTGCGTAACGGCGAAGTCACAGGCACGCGCCGTCAAGGCCATGTAGGTTAGCGAAGGATTGACGCAAGCGCTCGAAGCCATGCAAGCTCCGTCGGTCAGGAACAGATTCTTTGCGTCGTGCGCCTGATTGTGTTCGTTCAAAACGGACGTCTGCGGGTCGCGGCCCATTCGCGCCGTTCCCATCTCGTGGATCCCGAGTCCCGGCGGGGAAGGCTTCTGAAACACGGAGATTTCCGTGGCACCGGACGCGGCGAGACTTTCCGCCGCTTGGATAGCAATGTCCTTGGACATGGCCAGTTCGTTATCACCCCAAGCGCAATGAATTTTCAGCGTGGGGACGCCCCAGGCGTCGACTTTTCCTTTTTCAATTTCGACGTAGTTGTTGTGATTCGGGAGGCATTCGCCGAAGCCGTTGAGACTCATGTGCCACGGACCTGGCATCTTCAGCGCGTTCTTGAACTCCGGGCCTAGACCGACCATAGCCGCGCCGCGCGACCAGCCCTCGCGGCTCCCGCCGCCCTGGTAGCCATATCCGCGCAGAAAATCCGGCTGCTTTGTTTTTACGTTTCTGAAGCGTGGAACGTAAATGCCATTGGGGCGGTTGCCGAAGGGCATCTTGTCTTCATGGCCTGGCATCCTCCCGCTGGCGCCAGCACCCATGTGATGGTCCATCAAGTTGTGGCCGAGCTCGCCACTGCTGTTGGCGAGCCCGTTGGGAAACTCGGGAGTCGCGGAATTGAGAAGAATTCGCGTGGACTCGAGCGTGGAAGCACAAACAAAAAATACGCGAGCCTTGAATTCGAGTGCGTTTTTGGTTTGCGCGTCAATGACCTTAACGCCGGTGACGCGGCGCGTAGCCGAATCAAAATCGAGGCTGTGAACGACGCTATAGGGACGGATGGTAAAACGCCCGGTTTTTATCGCGGCGGGGAGAGTCGAGCTCAAGCTGCTGAAATAGGACCCGGTAATGCAGCCACGGTGGCACACACCGCAGTAGTGGCAGGCAGCGCGCCCTTTGTGAACACGCGTGAGAACGGCGGACCGTCCTATGGTCATCATGCGGTCGTCGAAATGTTTGGCGAGCGCTTCGCGGACGTCCTGCTCGACGCACGTCATTTCCATCGGCGGGAGAAACTTTCCGTCGGGCAATTGCGGTAGCCCTTCGGCCTGGCCGCTGATGCCGGCGAACTCTTCGACATAGTCGTACCAGGGCGCAATATCCTTGTAGCGGATGGGCCAGTCTTGGGCGATGCCTTCTTTCAAGTTGGCTTCAAAATCGAGATCGCTCCAGCGATAGCTCTGACGTCCCCAGGTGAGGGATTTTCCTCCGACTTGGCGGCCGCGAATCCAGGCAAAATGTTTGCCTTCCTCACAGGAATAGGGATTGTCCACGTCGCTGACGAAAAACTTGTTGGAGTACTCATCGCAGGCGTAATAACACTCGCGCTGAATCGGCTGGGTGCCCATGCGCTTGACGTGATCATCCCAGCCGCGGTACTTGAGCTCCCAAACCGGAGTGTGCTCGACGTAGTCGCGCTCTGGAACGATGCTGCGTCCTGCTTCCAAGACGAGTGTGTTGAGCCCTTTTTCGGTGAGCTCTTTCGCCGCCCACCCACCCGTAATTCCCGAGCCGATAATGATTGCGTCGTAGGTATTGGCCGCCATGCGAGTCTCCCTATGCCTTTTTCTCAGCCGCCACCGGCACGCAACCGTGCTGTGCGCCGGGGATTATTTGCAGACCGAGTTCGCGGCTAAAACCAACTTCGGACGTGTAGTAGCCGTGGAGCGTGATGCCTTTGAACACCGTAAAGAAATTGCCTCTCAGTTGCGTGTCCCACTCGGGGACGGTATTGCCGTGACGCGCTGGGCGGCCGGAGCCCATGCCGACGGCTTCATCCAGGGCCCGCAGCAAAATGAGCTGCTGGGCTGGAGAAGCGTCGACGAAGTCCTTTCCAAACAGCTCATTGCTTTGTTTGTCGACGCCGGCGAGGCCCTTGAGAAAACTGTTGCGGTCCTCTTCGGTAGCCCATTCCGTGAGAATGACGTCGATGAATTCATTGACGCGGGCACCCTTGGCGCCTGGTGTGTCGGTCTCGGGAATGATTATTTCGCTCATCAGAACAACCGTGGTGTTTTGGTGCGGATTGAGCGTGCGCATTGCGTATCCGGACGCGGGATGGGCTTCCTGAAAAAAGGCCAAGAGCTCGGGAGCGGCAGCCGTGGCAACCGCACCCGTCGCAAGAAATTTCAAGGCATCACGCCGTTGCATAGAACCTCCTAGTTGCTTTTCTTCCGGCTCATCATCCTTCGAGAATTTCTTTCCGAACGTTTTTCAGAACGTACACGGCACGCTCGACGCCCACCTCGCCGGAAAGGATGGGATCTTCATTTTCGATGCTGAGGATGCCTTCGTAGCCGATGTCCATGTAGGCTTGCACGACGGACTTCCACAAGCTCGCGCTGTGCCCGTAGCCGACGGCACGGAAAGTCTCCGAAGCCAGGCCGAGGTCGCTGGTTGCAAAGGCAAAATTCAAGACGCCATATTTCGCGACATTGTCTGGATAAAAAACTGTGTCCTTCATGTGGGCGTGATAAATAAGGCCTTGCTTGCCCAGGAAATGAATCACTTCGACGGGATCGCAACCTTGCCAGAAGAGGTGGCTCAGATCGCAGTTTGCGCCGATCTCTTCGCCGACGGCTTCACGGAGCTTCAGTAGGGTTCGCGGATTGTAGACAACGAAGTTGGGGTGCATTTCGAGGGCGATGCGATGCACGCCGTGCTCGCGAGCGAATTTCGCGGCTTCTTTCCAATAGGGAATGACTTTTTCTTTCCACTGCCAGTCCTGCATTTCCGCGTACTCAGGCGGCCAGCGATAGGTGATCCAGTTTGGCTGGGCATCCGACGCCGTACCCCCGGGGCAACCGGAAAAGCCAACGATAACTTTTACGCCCAGGCGCTCAGCGAGAAGGACTGTTCTGCGAAAGCTCTCGGCGTCGCGGGCGGCATGTTTTTCGTCCGGGTGAACGGGATTGCCGTGGCAGCTGAGCGTGGCCACGTGAATGCCACGATCCTCAAATTTCTTCTGCCAGGCCTTGGCCTTGGCGGGGTCGGCAAGAAGTTCGTCCACGGGGCAGTGATGCGTGCCTGGATAACCGCCAGTGCCGATCTCCATCGCCTCGAGACCGAGGGCGCTCACCTTCTCAAGCATCTCGTCGAGCGAAAACTTGTCATAGACCGGGTCGAAGACGCCGATGGGAATCTTGCGCTTCGTCGAAGAGGAAGCCGTCGATTGCTTCCTTGACGCGGGAGCCGCACCAGCCATGGAGTCCTTCATAGGCACTCCTCCAGGAACCGCTGCTGCCAACAGGCCTCCGCCGGTCGCGGCGAGAAATTGCCTGCGGTCAACCGATTTACTAACTCGCGAGCTGCGCATGCCGAACCCCCAGAAGTGGCCTTCTCGCACTGGCCAAATTACGACCCGCGGCATTATACGCCCTGAGCAGGAGATGAGGTCACAAAATCGTTTTGGTGGGGACGAATGAGGGGAAAATGCGCCTTGAAAATGGCGAGCAGGTACACGCCGGGCTCGAGGGAGTCGCCAGCTATGCGCAACCGGGAGTTCAGGGCTTCTTGCGTGCTAGTGCATCCAGGGCCGGGATGGACACAGCTGTCGTCATCACACGTTCGGCGGGCATCTTTCGGTTTTGCAGGACGTCGACGAGCATTTCAATCGCCTGGCCGGCGTTGGGAGGAACAAAGACGGTGGCAGCGAGCAGACCGCTGCGCACCCAGGATTGACCTGTTTTTGGCAAGCCGTCGCAGCCCGTGAACGGCAGCTTGAGCCATCTTTCGCGCTCGTCCTCGTTCGTCAATTCCTTGAAGGCATCCCGAGCGCCCATGGCCATGGAGTCATCTTGCGCGGAAATGAGGTCGATGGTTGCTCGCTGAGAAGTTGTCAGTTTCAGCCAGGAGCGTACGGCTCGTTGCGCGCTTTCCTGGGTCCACTGGGCCTTGAGCACCGTCACCTGGACGCCGGGTGGTTTGGTCTCCTGCATTCCGGCGGTGCGATCTTTAGCGGCGGAATTCTCCGAAGGACCCTGGATATAGAGAACGGCACCGCCGCCGCGCAGCAGTGCGGCCATCTGGCGACCCTGGATGCGGCCGATTTCGACGTGGTCGGAACTGATGGCGAAGACCGGCGCCGTCGACGTCTTGCGCAGTTCCTCAATGTAGCTCGCATCGCGGTTCAGGACTACCCAGCCGATTCCTGCGCTGACGGCGGCCTTGGCCACTTGCGGCAGTGCGGTGCCGCCGACGGGTTCAAAAATGATGGCGTCCGGCCGCAACTCCTTTGGCGCTTGAACGGCCTTCAAGAGTTGCGTGCTCTGGTTGATGGCGTCGTTTTGTGCGTGGACGATCTGCACGTCTACGCCGGTTTTGCGCGCGGCTTGCTCGGCGGAGTCCGACTGCTCCATTTGGTAGTCGTTGTCGTCGGTTGTCAGAGAAACCACGAATTTAAGTTTTTTCATTCTCGTCCCAATATCGAGGATTCTATTCCAACATAAAGATACCCGCTAAACCCCGCATCCTGCCGGATTGGTGCCTAGCCTGTCACTCTTTGACTTCCCATTACGCTCCCAGACGTGATAACTCAGCCGGCCGGCGCTTTTGCGAAATCGTCGAGCGCGGCGCCGAGACGTTCGAGACCGGCGCGCAAGCCTTGAGTATCGCCGCCAATGCCAATCCGGAAGTGCTGCGGCATCTCAAAGAATGTGCCAGGCACAACCGTCGTTTCGTACTTTTCGCGCAACAAGTTGATAAATGCTTCGGCATCGCCATGGGCAAGGCGCGGGAAAAACACCGTTCCCGCGGGCGGGCGGAAGCACTCGAGGTCGCGCCGCGCATCGAGGAAGGAATCGACTACCCCGCGATTGGTGGCGAGGAGTGATCGCGCCCGCGCGCGAAATTGCGCCAGATGATCGAACGCGATCACGGACAACCGCTCGGCGGCGTTCGCCGCGACGGCTCCATATAAATCGTTCAGGAGCCACATGCGCTTGGCTAACGCCGGCGACGCGAGCACCCAGCCGCAGCGCAGCCCGCTCAATCCATAGACCTTCGTCAGGCTGTTGGTGACGATAAAAGGGCTGTCAATCGCGGCTGAGATGGTTTGGCCGATCGGAAAGCAGAATGGCGCGCTGCGATCGAAGAGCATTTCGAGGTAAACCTCGTCGACCAGCACGTGACCGCCAATGCGGTGTGCCATTTCGCCGATTTCGCGCAGCGTTGTTGCCGGGATCAAGGCGCCGCTGGGATTGTGCAGGTTGCTCAGTACAATCAGCCGGGTTCGACTCGTGATAGCCTTCTTGATCTCGAGAGGGTCCAACACGAATCCTGCTTCGAACCGACGGGGGATTCGTTTGGCGTGCGCTCCGAGATATTCCGCGACATCAAGAAGGGGCCCGTAGACGGGCTGCTCGATCAGCACCTCGTCGCCAGGATCAAGCACGGCAGCCATCGCCAGATGGTTCGCCATCGATGTGCCCGTTGCCGCAACCACGCATTCTTCGGACACGCCGCTGTGCTGTGCCAACCGCTGTTGCAGCGGTCCGTAGCCGTAGGCGCCCGGTGCGGTAATCTCCAAATCTTCCAGGCGCACCGGGAACTCCGATCGAGGGACGCCGAGCAGGCCGCTGGTCGCCAGATTAAATCGTGCATGCGAACGCGTTTTCGCCCATTCCATGTATAGGGAACGTTTTGTTCGCTCTGAACCGCTCATGTTTCTGTCACTCCCTTGTTTTTCGCGCGCCATAGGTAGTATGCGGGCAAACCGGCGATCGCGATGCCAAGTCCGATAAGTGACCGCCGGGGATCATGCGCGAACGTGCTCACCACCACGATCCATTCCGCGGCGATAAACAGCAAAGTCGTCCACGGGTGTCCCGGCACGCGATACGGAATGGCGGGCCAGCCTTCCGCTGCTGCCCGGCGCCGCAATACAAGCAAGCACACCGCTGTCAGCCCAAAGAACAAGGAGTCCATTGCCACCACGTAGTTGACGACCTGCGCGTATGTGCCCGTGAGCGCGATGACCGTGGCCCATATGCCTTGCAGCAGGATGGCGACAACGGGCGCGTGCGTTCGCGGATCAATCCACGCAACGCTGCGGAAAAAGACGCGGTCTTCGGCCATCGCGAAATACACGCGCGGGGCTGTCAACATCGATTGCCCGAGGAATCCGAATGCGGAGAAGGCAATTCCGGCAGCGATCAAAGAACCGCCGCGCGGGCCGAGCAGCGTGCGCATAACCTCAGATGCCGGCGTCATGGTCGCGGCCAGTCCAGCGGGTCCCAGGGCACGCACGTAAACGAAATTCACGGATGTGTACACAACAATCACGCCGAGCACTCCCAGAACAAGACCACGCGGCAGGGTTTTCTGTGGGTCGCGCACCTCGCCGCCCAAGAAGCTGGATGTCTGCCAACCTCCGTAGGCAAATAGGACCGGCGTCATGGCAGCGCCGAACGCAAAAACTAATCCCATGGACATCGGCTGGTCCAGCCGAGGACGCCACGAGATTTCTGAAGGCCCGCCCCGTAGCAAGCTGAAGAGCTCAAGCATCCCGATCGCGCCGATCGCTGCCAAGGTCATTGCGGATTGCACCCGGCTGCCCGCACGAACACCCAGGCAGTTAATCAGCGTGAGCAGAGCGAGGGCGGAAGCGGCGACGAGCGAAGTGCCGATTTGCCAACCCGTTAGTTCGAGAAAATATCGCGCGAACGTGACGGCGACGGCGGCCATGCCGCCGGTCTGGATCACCAAAAGAAGTACCCAGCCATAGAGAAAAGCCACCGCGGGATGAAGCGCCTCGCGGAGATAGGCGTATTGACCTCCGACCACGGGCAATAGTGCGGCCAACTCTGCATAAATGAAGCCGCCAACCAGCGCGATGAGGCCACCTGCGATCCATGCGCCTAGAATGAGCGTGGAAGTGTGCACTCGGTCGGCGACTAAATAAGGATTGATGAAAATTCCCGCGCCGATGATCCCGCCCATCACGGCCATCGTCGTGCCGAATAGTCCAAGCCGGCGCGCCAGCCCACCGCGCTCGACCGTTCGCTTTTCCGCGTTTTCGGGCATGGTCATGAATCTGGCTGGTGATGCTCGCAGCCGTGCTTCTCTCGGTGCCGCTAGCAATTGGCGCGTACTCTAACACCACCGCTACCGTTCGCAAAGTTGCACCACGCGGCGTTTCACGGAAAAGGTTGGCGCATTTTCGGCGCAGTGGGATGGGGCACGCTCGAGACTTATGAAAGCCTTTGCCGTCAGAGGTTTGTGAGTCGTTTGAGTCGCTCGAGTCGCTCGGTAATTGTTACCCGAGGCACGAACTTTAGGAGTATTATGAGCCCAGATTTGGCGTCCCCTGAGCGAGCAATTTACGGGTGGGTCCTATGTGTCTAGATATCCCGAAGTATCTCCGGGTCATTCTGATTGTGTCCAGCGGGTCTTTGCTGCCGGTCGAAGTGTGGGCAGGCAAACCAGCAGCGGAGCCAGGCGGGCAAGTCCCTTACTCTAGTAGCCCTACCGTCGCTGTGGGTCAAGCCCACATGGAAGATGTCGACAAGCAGGCGGACATTGACGTGTATGTGAAAGGAGCAAACGGGGCGCCACTGGATGCTTCAGCGGTGGTGACGTTGACGAAACTAGACGGTGCGTTCGTTGACCAGAAAACGGCGAAAAACGGCTATGCCAGGTTTAATGGCGTGCGTGCGACAGAGTACAGAATTCAAGTGTTGGCTCCCAAGTACGAAGCAACCGCTCGGCAACTCGAGGTTCAAGAACGTTCGCTCGCCAAGATCACCATCGAGATGACTCCGCAGTCTGCGGAAGAGGCCGCGTCCTCGGTGGGCCTCTACGCGCTTGCTACCAAAACGCAAAGAGAGGTGGGCAAGGCGCTCGAGGAGTTGCGGGCGAACAAGCCCAACGATGCGCGCAAGCATCTTGAAGCCGCGCAAAGAGCGGCTCCGACAAGCGCGGAGATTGAATACTTGTTCGGTGTTTATTCGTCGCAGGTGAACAACCCGCTCGAGGCCAGGGCCCACTGGATGAAAACTCTTGAACTTAATCCCAGACACTTGAGTGCGCTGCTCGCGGTGGGTCAAGACTTGTTGCAGGAGAACAAATCGGCCGAAGCGATGCCCTATCTGACCCGGGCGGCCGAAGCCGAACCGTCTGCCTGGCGCGCCCATGCGCTCCTCGCGGAAGGTTTGGTGTTGCAACACCAGAACGACGAGGCGGCAAAAGAAGCCGAGCGGGCGATCCAGTTGGGGCATGAGCGAGCCGCCGTAGTTCAGCCGTTGCTGGCCCGAGCCTTGGCCGGGCGCGGCGATCGGGAGGAGGCCACAAGGGTATTGCAAGCCTATGTCGAGACGCATCCTAGAGACACCGCGGCCAACAAAGACCTTGAGAACCTAAGGAATCCTAAGGCCGGGAATGCATCCAGCGACACTGCGGCGGCGGCCAGCGAGATGGCGGCGATGAACAAGGACGCCACCGCTTTGCCGATAGTTTCCAAATGGATGCCGCCGGACGTGGACGAAAAAGTACCGCCCGTCGAGACCGGCGCCTCCTGCGCACTGGATGACGTGGTGAGCAACGCCGGGAAGCAACTCATAGAGTTGATCAGCGACGTGGACCGGTTTGCCGCAACAGAATCGCTTACGCATGAATCCATCAATAAGTCCGGGCTTGCCTCCTACCCTGAAAAGCGCAAGTTCGACTATGTGGTTTCCATTCAGGAAGTGCAACGGGGCTATCTGAATGTAGAAGAATACCGGAACGCCGGCGGCTCTCCCGCGGAATTTCCGGACGGAGTGGCGACAAACGGGCTTCCGGCTCTCGTTCTGATTTTCCATCCTTACAACGCCATGAACTTCGAGATGACGTGCGAAGGATTGGCGCGATGGAACGGCGGCCTCGCCTGGCAAGTCCATTTTAAGCAAAGGGCGGACAAGCCCAACACGATCAAGCGGTACAGGATTGGAGCCGACGGACCATCTTATCCGGTCGCGCTGAAGGGCCGCGCTTGGATTTCAGCGGACAATTATCAGATCGTGAGGCTCGAAACGGACCTGGTCGCGCCGGTGCCGCAGATCCGATTGGTGGCCGATCATACGGCGATCGAGTATGGCCCCGTCAAATTCAGCAAAGGCAAAGTGAATATGTGGCTGCCGCAGAGCGCGGAAGTGTATTTCGACTGGAAAGGACGGCGCATTCATCGTCGCCACAGTTTCAACAACTACCTGCTGTTCGGCGTGGAAGACAAGCAGAAGATCACGGTGCCAAAGGTCGATGAGGATCCCGCGGACAGTGCGCCTGGCGCACTCCCAAAACAAAAGCCCCAGCCATGAAGGTCGTCCTATCCGCTTTGTGACTGACGCTATCTGGTAAGCTTCAAAGTCGGAAGTGCTTCACGCGATGGAATTATGGGTTCGGCGGCGAAGGAATTGGCCTGCACCCGGTCGGCCGACAAATTTCCCTCCATCAATCACGGTAAGCCCGCGTGAGAGGACCGTCTTCGGCGCACCTTTGATTTGGATGCCCTCGAACATCGAATAATCCACGCGCATGTGGTGGGTTTTTGCACTGATAACTCGTTCTTCGTTCGGGTCAAAAACCACGATGTCCGCGTCCGATCCGACCGCAATGGTTCCTTTACGCGGATAGAGGCCAAATAGTTTGGCGGGGGCAGTGGACACAAGTTCAACGAAGCGGTTGGCGGAGAATCGCTTTCCGTGGACTCCGCCGGTGTAGATTAAGCTGAGCCGGTGCTCGATACCCGGGCCGCCGTTCGGAATTTTAGTGAAGTCGTCCTTGCCCAATTCTTTTTGTTCCTTGAAGCAAAACGGGCAGTGGTCAGTGGAAACTACCTGCAGGGTGTCCTTCGCCAATCCTTGCCAGAGTTTTTCCTGGTGCCATTTTTCGCGCAGCGGCGGCGTGAAGACATATTTGGCCCCCTCGAAGCCCGGAGCGTCCATATTTTCCAGAGAAAGATACAAATATTGCGGACAAGTCTCCGCATAAGCAGGAAGGCCGCGGTCGCGCGCCTCGCGGACTTTTTCGAGCGCTTCGTTGCAGGAGAGATGAACGATGTACACCGGCGCGCCGGCCATTTCCGCCAGTGCAATAGCGCGTGAGGTGGCTTCCGCTTCGGCGGTCGTCGGCCGCGTAAGCGCATGATATTTAGGCGCACGCTTGCCTTCTGCCAGCGCTTGTTGAACGATCACGTCGATGGCTCCGCCATTTTCCGCGTGCATGCAGATCAAGCCGTTGTGCTTGGCGGCTTGGCGCATGGCACGAAAAATTGTGGCATCATCCAGCATGAAAACGCCGGGATAAGCCATGAACAGCTTGAAACTCGTGACCCCTTCACGCACCAGATCGCCCATCTCTTCGAGCTGTGCAGCGCCGAGGTCGGTGATGATGCAGTGGAAGGCGTAGTCAGTCACGGCCTTGTTGTGCGCCTTGTGCATCCAGGTATCAAAGGCCTGGCGGAGAGTTTGTCCTTTGTATTGGATTGCGAAATCGATCAGCGTGGTGGTGCCGCCGAAAGCTGCTGCAATCGTTCCGGTTTGGAAATCGTCTGCGCTGGTCGTGCCGCCGAATGGCATGTCCAGGTGCGTGTGCACGTCGATCCCGCCGGGGATGACGAGAAGTCCTGCGGCATCCATGACGCGCCCGGCGTTCTCGATAGGGAGCTGCGTGGCGATTGCGGAGACCTTGTCACCGTTGACACCGATGTCGGCAGTGTAGGTATCCGACGCCGTTACGATCGTGCCGTTTCGGATGATGGTGTCAAAACGCATGTCTGGCCCTCCAGCTGGTCCTAGAAAAATAGCGCGCTGCGATCATTTCGCGTAAACCGGCAGAACCTCTCGCGAATACACATCGAGGGTGTGCTCTTCCTCGCCGCACATCAGATATATGTTGAACTGCGTGACGCCAACTGCACGCAGCGCTTCGAGTTTTTTGCGATGAGCTTCCACCGGCCCAATGATGCAAAAACGATCGATCACTTCATCGCTGACGAAATCGGCGTTGTCGCTGCCCACCTCGCAGTGATGGTGATAGTCGTATCCGCCACGGTTTTTGACAAACGATGTCAGCGCGGGAGGCAATTCTTCGGGCTTGTATTTCGAAATCAGGTCCATCACGTGATTCGAAACGAGCGCTGGAAACCAACGGACGTGTTCTCGCGCAGTTTTCAAATCATCCGATGGCCAAACCGGCGCGGCGGACATCACTTCAAACTTGCTGAAGTCGCGCCCGGCTTCTTTTGCGCCCTCCCGCACGAAGCCCAGGCACCAGTCGATCAGATCCGGATCGGCGAATTGCAGGATCACTCCGTCGCCGATTCGTCCGGCCGTGCGCAAGGCTTTCGGGCCGTATCCGGCAACCCAGATTCGCGGCACTTCGCCGCTGGTCCAGGGAAAATTTGTAGCCACGCCATCGAGTTCCACGGTCCTTCCGGCATTTAAGTCGCGGAACACCTTGACAAATGCCTCGAGATTGTCGAGCGTCGTCGGTTTTTTCCCCAGCACGCGCCGCGAGCTGTCGCCGCGGCCAATGCCGAGCTGCATACGCCCGCGCGAAGCGAGGTTCAGCGTCGCAAAGAGGCTCGCCGAAACCGTCACATCGCGCACGGCTGGATTGGTAACGCACGTTCCCAGCCGCATCGTCTGCGTGCTAGCCGCCATCAGCGTCAGCAGCGGAAAGGGTTCTTTCCAAATCACGTGCGAGTCGAAAATCCATCCGTAGGAAAATCCGCCCGCTTCGGCCTGCTGCGTAAGGCTGACGATGCGCTCGATGGTGATGTCGGGTTTTATGGTGATGCCGAAATCCATGAAATGTGGCCTCCTCAGTGCGCCGTCTCGGCGACCGGCGCAACTTTGCTGGTCAGAATAAAATAGGTGCAAAAGCTTACGGCAAATCCGACAAACCATGCGTAGTTGTATAGAACGCGAAGCACGGGAACGAAGAGTCCCACAAACGCGACGCCGGCGCCGGCTGCAAGTGAGGCGAGGGCCTGCCAGTTGATGCCGCGCGAGTATTCATACAGCCCGCCGCGCTGGTAGAGATCCTGCGTCGAAAGATTCTTTTGCCGAATCACAAAATAATCGCAGATCAGGACACCGGCGATCGGTCCGAGGAATCCGGAATAACCGACCAGCCAGCCGAAAATATAGCTGCCGTAGTTCGCCATCAGTTTCCACGGCTGCATCACGATGCCCATCACGCAGGTGATCAATCCGCCGGTGCGAAAGCTGATGCGGCGCGGAGAAAGGTTGGAAAAATCGTTTGCCGGTGAGACGACATTGGCCGCAACGTTTACGTTTAGCGTAGCCATCAGCAAAGCGATCATCGCGAGGACGACAGCCCATGGATGGCCGAGCCGCGATAGCACAGCGACGGGATCCCAAAGTGCTTCGCCAAAGATTATGAGCGTGGCAGAAGTCACGGCAATGCCGATGAAAGAATAAAACGTCATCGTCGCGGGTAGCCCCAAAGCCTGGCCAAGCATTTGATCGCGCTGGCTGCGGGCGTAGCGAGTGAAGTCAGGAATGTTGAGTGAGACAGTGGCCCAAAAGCCCACCACGCCGGTCAGGGACGGAACGAAAAAGCGGAAAAACTCCGCGAAGCTGTGAAATTTCGAAGGCGCCGCCAGCATGGGGCCGAAGCCTCCCGCTTTTCCTTTGGCCCAAAGCAGAAGCGCAAGACCGATTAGCAACAAGAAGGGCGCGGAAACGCCTTGTAAAAAACGGATGGTTTCGATGCCTCGAAGGATGACCAGAACATTCAGGAGCCAGAAGAAACCGAAGCAAATGGCCGGGCCGAATTGAAAGTGCTGCCAACCTGGGGCGAGCGCGATAAGCATGGCGTTGATGGCTTCGCCGCCAATCCACGTCTGAATGCCGAACCACCCGCAAGCCACGAGAGCGCGCAAAATTGCCGGGACGTTCGCTCCCAAAACGCCAAACGAGGCCCGCGCAAAAACAGGGAAGGGGATTCCGTAGCGGGTTCCCGCATGGGCGTTCAGCAACATGGGAATCAGCACCAGCACATTGCCGAGAAAAACTGTGAAGAGCGCCTGCTTCCAGCTCATACCGCCGGCAATCATTCCGCTGGCCAGCAAATACGTTGGAATATTGACGCTCATGGAAATCCAAAGGGCGGCGTAATTGTACGTGCCCCAGGTGCGACGGTCTGGCGCGACGGGGGCCAGGTCTTCGTTATACAAGGAGCTGCTGCGAATCGTCTCTGCAGCCAGCGAACCGGCCCGCGCTTCATTCATCTTGAGTGTCCGCTTGTGTCAGCATGGATTCGGTTGTCGCATCGCCGTTTTGCGTCCCTGCGGAGCTTCTCAATCTGCCGCTTCCGAACTAGATGCGGCCCGTGTGCGCGTAATTTCGCCATACGATTCCGGCCGCCGGTCGCGATAGAACTGCCAGGTATCTCGCACCTTTTGAATTTCGTCGAGGTTCAGCTCGGCGACCAGCAGTTCGTCCTTGTCGCGGCTGGCCTGCGCAACAATTTTTCCTCGCGGATCGCAAAAGTAGCTCTTGCCGTAGAATTCCCCGATTTTCCAGGGAGCCTCCGTGCCGACTCGATTGATGGCGGCGACAAAATAGGCGTTGGCTACTGCGTGGGAGGGTTGCTCAAGCTCCCACAGGTACTCGGAAAGACCGGCGACGGTCGCGGATGGATTGTAGACAATTTCCGCGCCGTTCAATCCGAGAATCCGCGCGCCTTCCGGAAAATGGCGGTCGTAGCAGATATAAACGCCGACGCGCGCGTAACGCGTTACAAAGACTGGATAGCCTGCATTCCCCGGCGTGAAATAAAACTTTTCCCAAAAACCCGGATGACAATGAGGAATGTGGTGCTTGCGATATTTTCCGAGGTAGCGGCCATCGGCGTCGAT
>Ga0209006_10002829_pt1 | contig 15758 bp, 13 predicted proteins | sample JacPin_JW_Ref_O2_FD_188567 | JGI IMG/M metagenome (GOLD analysis project Ga0209006, IMG submission 188567) | Forest soil microbial communities from Algoma, Ontario, Canada - Jack Pine, Ontario site 1_JW_Ref_O2 (SPAdes) (version 2) | ecosystem: Environmental > Terrestrial > Soil > Boreal... | reverse complement strand
TTGCGCGGGCTGGGCGTGCGGGTGAAGGCGCAACTCGGTGCCGGATATTTTTTGGAGAGCGTGCCGGATATTTTGACTCCGGACATGTTGCGGGAGCGGTTGAAGGGCAGCATTTTCGGAAAGCATATCTACCATTTTTTCAAGACGGATTCGACGAATCGCGTGGCGCTCGAATTGGGGCACGCGGGCGAGCCGGAAGGCGCCGTGGTTTTGGCAGAAGAGCAAACGGCGGGCAAAGGGCGCGCCGGACGTGCCTGGCAATCCGAACGGGCCACGGGAATCTATCTGAGCCTGCTTTTGCGGCCGCGACTTGCGCCCGTGCAAGCGCCGCTTTTGACCATGATGGCCGGCCTTTCGGCGCGCACTGCCATCGAAGCGCAGACGGGACTGACGGCGGACCTGAAGTGGCCGAATGATTTGCTGGTAAGCGGGAAGAAAGTGGGCGGAATTCTGACGGAGATGCACGCGGAACCCTCGCAAGTGCGATTTGTGATCGTGGGAATCGGATTGAACGTGAATCAGGAGAAGTTTCCTGGGGAGTTGGGGACTACGGCGAGTTCGCTGCGCATCGAGACGGGCAAGCAGGTTTCTCGGCTGGAATTGCTGGTGCGGTTGCTGCGGGAATTCGAGAACGACTACAATCGTTTTCTGCGCGAAGGGCCGGCGGGGGTGACGCAGAAATTCGTGGCGGTTTCGAGTTATGCACAGGGAAAACGGGTGCGCGTGACGAACGGCGCGGCGAGCTTTGCAGGGACGACGGCAGGTCTCGGTCCGGAGGGATTGCTGCTGGTGAAGCGCGACGACGGACTGGTAGTGACGGTAATTTCTGGAGACGTGGCGGAGGCGCGCTAGATGCTGCTGACGATCGATGTCGGGAACACCAATACGGTGCTGGGTGTTTTTCGTGGCGAAGAGTTGATTGCCAACTGGCGGTTGACGACGGCGAGGCAGCAGACCATCGACGAGTACGGCGTGCTTACGCGGAATTTGTTTACCCTGGCGGGGCTCGATCGCGACTCGATCGGCGGTGTGATTATCAGTTCGGTGGTGCCGCCGGTGAATTGGACGCTGGCGGAAATGTCCCGGATTTATTTTGGGCAGAAGGCGCTGTTCGTGGAATTAGGCGTGAAAACGGGGATGGCGGTTTTGGTGGATAATCCGCTGGAAGTCGGGGCGGACAGGATCGTAAACGGCGTGGCGGCATTTCACAAATATGGCGGGCCGTGCATCGTAGTGGATTTTGGCACAGCGATTACTTTCGATGCGATTTCGGTGCGCGGTGAATATCTTGGCGGAGTGATTGCGCCGGGGCTGGGAATTGCTTCGGAAGCTTTGTTTGCGCGGGCTGCGAGATTGCCGCGTGTGGAGATCAAGGATCCGGGAAAAGTGATCGGGACGAATACCGTCACGCACATGCAGGCAGGGCTTTATTATGGCGCAGTGGATATGGTAGACGGAATGCTGACGCGCATGAAAGCGGAGATGGGCGGCGATGTGAAAGTGGTTGCCACCGGCGGGCAAGCGCGATTGGTGGCCAAGGGTTCGAAGCAGATTCAGGATACGGACGAGTTTCTGACGTTGACGGGGCTGCGGCTGATCTGGGAGAAAAACCAGCCTGCGGAAGTGGGAAAAGGGGCAGCGGCGAATCGCGGGACCAAGGCTCTGACGCCGGCGGCGGTCCCGGCGAAGAAAGTGCAGAGATAGACGGGCGCTGGGCGCTTCGCGCCTTTAGGCAACACGCGCGATTTAACCGCTCTTCACGTCGCTCACGATGACCAATCACATGGATGGCTGGAACCACTTCAACTACTTCACGGAAATTGAGAATTATTTCTGGAGGAAGCGCGGGGCGCATTTGTTGGTGTCGCCGCTGGACTGGGCGATCATGGAGACCTGGCAGAAGGCCGGCGTGCCGCTGGAAGCGGTGATGAAAGGGATTGATCACGCGTTTGAAAGCTATCGCCGGTCGCGGCGCGGCGCGGGAAAGCCGCTGAAGAGTCTGGCTTACTGCACGGACGCGGTGCTCCAGGCGGCGGAAGAACAACTCGAGGCGGCGGCGGGGAGCGCGCCGAAAAATGGAAACGCGGCGGCGAAAGAACCTTTTCCGCGCGACGAGTTGCGAATATATATCGCGAACAACGCTGCGCAGATTCGCAGCGTGGCGAACAACACGGGATCGGCGATTCGAGGGCTGGCCGAACATCTCGAGCAGATCGCAGAATCGTTAAGCGGAATGGCGACGCTGCTCGATTCGCCAGGCGCACCGGACTTGGAAGATCTGGAACGGCGCTTGACGATATTGGACGACAAGCTGCAGGCCACGCTAACGAGCCAGGCTAGCGAAGAGAGGATGCTCGAGATTCGGCGCGAAATGGACGGGCAGCTTGCGGCCTACCGGCGGAAGATGAAAGCGGAACAGATCGCCCTGGTTGAAAAACAATATCTGCAGAAGCGGCTGCTCGAGGAGTTGGGGTTGCCGCGGCTGAGCTTGTACTACTTTTCCTGAAGTACGCTTTCCGGAAGCGATTACCTTTTCGTTCCGCGCGAACAATCGCAGAATGAGGTATTACAGATATGTCTGACGAGTTCCAACTATCCATTGAGAAGCTGGTGTATGGCGGCGACGGTCTGGGGCACGCCGATGGCAACACGATTTTTGTGCCCTACGTGCTGCCTGGAGAAGAGGTGCGCGCGGCAGAGAGATCGAAAAAGAAAAAGGTAGTTTGGGCAAAATTGCTGGAGGTGACATCCGCGTCGAGTGAGCGCATTGCTGCGCCTTGCCCGCATTTCCAGACATGTGGCGGGTGCCACTATCAACACATCAAGGCGGCCGAACAAGTTCGGTTAAAGAAGGATATTTTGCGAGAGACGCTTTCCAGGTTGGGCGGAATTTCCTGGCCCGGGGCGATTGAGGAGCACACCGCGGAGCCCTACGGCTACAGGAACCGCGCGCAGTGGGCGGTGCGAAGCGGGATGCCGCGGGCCCTGGGATACTTTTTGCCGGAGAGCTCGTTCATTGTACCCATCGACCAGTGTCCGGTGCTTTCACCGCGACTGGCTGAGACGTTTGGTGCTTTGCAGGAAATGGCCAGGTCAGGCGCCCTGCCTGAGGGCATTCTCGAGATCGAAGCGTTTGCGGACTCGGCGGACGAAAAGATTGCGCTGAACGTGGCTTTTGACCGATTTCCGAAGCCGGCCGCGGAACTCGCCGCGGTACTGAGAGAAGCGATTCCGCAGATCGACAGCTTACTGCTGCTGGACCAGAAGAAGGACAAATTCGAATTGACGGGACCAGGGTATCTGGTGCACGAGGCGGGCGGGTTCAAGTTTCGTGTGAGCCATCTGTCGTTTTTCCAGGTGAATCGGTTTTTGATTGGGGATTTGCTCGAGACGGTGACGGCCGGCGCGAAGGGGCAGTTGGCGCTGGATATGTATTCGGGTGTGGGATTCTTCACTCTTCCACTGGCGCGGGCGTTTGAAAAGGTGGTGTGTGTGGACGCAAACCTTGCAGCTACGCGTGACCTGTATGCGAACGCAGAAGCTGCCGGTGTCTCAGTCGTCACTCACAACGAACACGCCGAAGATTTTCTGAAGAAAACCAGGGAGAAACCGGAATTCGTCGTGCTGGATCCGCCGCGGGCTGGACTGGGTGCAGAGACAGCAGCGAAGCTGGCCGACCTGGGGGCTGCGGAAATCGTCTATCTGTCGTGCGACCCATCCACTTTGGCCAGGGATTTGGCGGTTCTGACGGGTTCGCCGCGGAAACCGAAGGAGATTGCCGGGGCGAGCGTGCGCTACGAGCTGACCGAGATGCACCTGTTCGATTTGTTTCCCGAGACCTATCACATCGAAACGCTGGTGCGGCTCAGAAGGGTTCCATGACAATGCTTGGGGGCCGTCCCAACCGGAGCTGCTGAAACGGCTTGAAACTGTTCGTGCCCGGATCCCCTGTCGAGACCGCGACGGCCTGGTCCACATCCTGACAGACGGAAACCAACGGGAAGTCAACCGCTTCGTGGCGTGCCCGGGTGCATTCGGAGGTACGGCTCCAGCACAGGCACAAACCGCCACATCAAGAGGAGCAACGTGAGCAAAAGCAGAAAACCGATAGCGGCTTGATATTCATGGTTTTTCTTGTACTGCGCGAAGGAAAACGAACCAGCGCCGGCGAAAGAGAGTCTGACGGGCGTCAGCCGCGGAAAAAACAGCGGTACGGACTTGGCGTACTCGTCAAACTCGGCACCGTGATGGTGGCGCAGCTCTGTTTCTTCCCTGCGCATGACGATCGAATAAAATAACGCAAAATAGCCGCACAGAATGACAGCCGATATCCAGGAGTGCGTGGCGATGGAGGCGGCAAGCGTAAGAATGGCGCTGCCAAAATACAAAGGATTCCTCGTGTAGGCGTAGGGCCCGGTCACCGTCAGAACTTCCTGCTTGTGAAGATGGCCGGCGGCGCGGGCGCGGATGAATAAGCCGAGCAAACCGAGGAGCGCTCCCCAAAGAATGGCGCGGGGAGTTGGCCGCGCGAACCACGAGACGAGAATGGCGCAGGGATAGCTGAGGCGCACGCGCCAGCGAGCAAAGAAAGCGCTGGCGGACTTCAAGCAGCGACCCCCATGCGGCGCCGCACCGCATCGAGAACTTCAGGCACCGGGATTTCGAGCAGCGAAGGATGAACCTGATCCTCGCGGCGGTGCGTTGTGATGACGTTGGGGGCACGCAAAACGATGTCGTCCGTCCGATAGGGGCCGTTGCGCCGAGGATCCGTGGGACCGAAGAGAGCGACGGCTGGAGTGCCAAGCGCGATCGCGAGATGGAGCGGACCGGTATCCCCGCCCACGATGCACGTGGCGCTGCCGAGGAGAGCCATCAAGGGACCGAGCGGACCGTTGTAAGGCACAGTGTCGGCGTGTCCGCTGCTTTCCCGTACCGCAAGAGCCAGGTCATCTTCACCGGGACCGTAGTTCACGACACATCGCAGGCCCAGAGTGTCTCGAATCAACTGACTGAGTTGACCGAAGCGTTCCGGCGGCCAGCACTTTGAACGCCAGCCGCCGCCGGGACTCAAAACGACATAACGATCCAGGCCAAGTTTCAGCAGATAATCGCGGATGCCGCACTCATCTGCTTGGGGAACGTGTAATTTAAAGGATGCGACAGGCTTTCGCGCCCCTGCCCGTAACGACAACTCGCCGTTCTGATCGGCGATGTGCGTCGCCGAGCAACGAACCTTATCGGTGTAAAGGAGAGGAACGCCAAACTCGCGAATGGTTTCCGGGGAAAAGCCGATTCTCCGTTGGATGCCACCGAAAAAAGGCAGCGCAGCCGATTTCCACAGGCCCTGATAGTCGATGGCGGCGTCCCAGCGAGCGCTTCGTAAATCATCGATGGTCTTGCGCAGTGCGTGAAACGAGCGAGTTTCGGTTGTCCAGACTTGCGAGGCCAGGCCGCTACTATCCACCAGCAGCTTCCAGCGCGGATGTGTGAGCCAGGCGATTTCCGCGTTTGGAAAAGTTTCACGCAATCCGGCAACAGCAGGAAAAGTGTGCACGATATCGCCGAGAGCGCCGAGGCGCACCACCAAAAAACGGGGATCAAGCATGCGGAGCCTTGCGGACAGATTCAAGAAGATCGCGCGTGGAATGATCTTTGGGATCACCGACGATGGCAACTCTAATGCCCAGGCGACTGGCGGTAGCCCGCTCCGGCACCGTTTCGGTTGTGTAGTCGGTGCCTTTGGCGTGTACATCCGGGCGGAGGTCTTCGAGCAGAGATTCGACGCTCGGTTCGCTGAAGAGGAGGACATAGTCGACGGCGCGAAGCGCGGCGACGAGGAGGGCGCGGGCGTACTCATCAAGAATGGGACGGCCGGGCCCTTTCAGTGCCGAGACGCTCGCGTCAGCATTCACGCCGACAACCAGGAGGTCGCCTTCGCGGCGGGCTCCTTGGAGATAACGGACGTGGCCGACGTGAAGAGTATCAAAACAGCCGTTGGCAAAAACGATTCGCTCGCCGAGTCGCCGGTGTTCCGCCAATTTGCCGCGGAGCAATTCGCGCGTGACGATTTTGGATTCTGCCTGGCGCATGAGTCAGGAGGCAGCCCCGCCGGCCTGGTGGCGAATGGCGGTGAGAAGTTCATCGCGCGTGATGGTGGCTGTGCCGCGCTTCATGACCACAAGACCGCCGGCGATGTTTGCGATGTGCGCGGCTTCGAGAGGAGAAGCGCCCGAGGCCAATGCCAGCGTATAGGCCGCAAGGACCGTGTCGCCCGCTCCGGTGACGTCGACGGCCTGGTCGCTTCCGTAGACAGATATTTGCGTCTGGCGGCCTCCCGGCTCGAAAAGCGCCATGCCATGGCGGCCGCGCGTGACCAGAAGGGCGCGCAACTTCATTTCGGCCAGTGTAGCAGCGCCACAGCGCGTCAGTTCAGAAAGATTCTGGCCGATGGAAACATGACGCAGGGCTTCGAGTTCCGCCTCATTGGGCGTGGCCGAGGTAATGCCAGCCCTGGCGTAGGCGACCAGATTGTGGCGCGCATCGAGCGTGACGGGTGGCGTGTTCCGTCGCTCCGAGATGGCCTGGCGGACCAGAGCGGGTGCGGCGACGCCAAAACCATAGTCAGAGACGGCCAGGGCGTCGGCGGAACGAAGCTTGGCGCGCAACTGGGCTTCAAGCTTCCTGGAAACGCCTTCGGGTAGCGGCGATTGCGGCTCGCGGTCGACGCGGAGAACTTGCTGGCCGACGGTGTGGGCCCAGCCGGCGAGGATGCGTGTCTTGGTGGGCGTCGTCCAGCCCTGGACACGCAGGATACCGGAGACGTCGACGCGTTTGCTGCGAAAATAAGCGATGAGCGCATCGCCGGCGGGGTCAGCGCCGACGGCGCTGATGGGAAGAACCTGGGTGCCGAGAGCCGCAAGATTGTTGGCGGCGTTGGCGCCGCCGCCCGGAACGAGATGCGTTTCCCGATGGCGAAGGATCAGGACGGGGGCTTCGCGCGAGACCCGCGATATCTCGCCAAACTGAAACTCATCAGCGACAAAATCACCGAAGAGAACGACGGTTTTCGACGAGAATTGCTCGACATAGTCCGCGAGGGCGAGAAGATCGACGGACGACGACGGTGCGCTCTTCTTTTTGACGCGCTTCATTTCGTTGGCCTCAAGATCCAGTGAACAGCATCTGCAAGATCGGCGGCGACAAAATCTGGCTGAAACTTCCATTTGGGAGCGTTCCAGAGATATTCGCCTTCGCCGTAGCCACTGCGCACGAGGATACCTCGCGCGCCCGCACGACGGGCAAGCTCGATGTCGCCATGGCGATCGCCGACAACGAAGGATGCAGGTAAATCGATCGCGTGCTCCTGGGCAGCACGCAGCAGCATGCCTGTTTTTGGCTTGCGGCAATCGCAACCATCGGCAGAATTGTGCGGGCAGTAGTATACGGCGTTGAGATGGGCCCCGGCGGCTTCGAGTTGTTGGGTCATGAGTTCATGGACCGTGTGTACCAGCGATTCCGGAAAATAGCCGCGGCCCACGCCAGACTGATTTGTCACAACAATCACGGGGAGCCCGGCCTGATTCAGGCGGCAAATGGAATCAGCAACACGCGGCAAGATACGAAATCGGCTGACGTGATTCAAGTAGCCGACTTCTTCGGAAATGGTGCCGTCGCGATCGAGAAAAACTGCGGGGCGGAGAGCGCCGGTTTCAGACAGGACGCACCTCCGTCAAGGAAATCCAGTGTTGTGCGGCGGCTTCGACGGCGTCGGGAGTAACGCGCGTCATGCAGCGGTGATCCGTCGGGCAGCGGCGCAGAAAACACGGGCTGCAGTATGGTTTTTCCTGGACGATGCTCGAACGCGGCGTAACCGGAGCTGTTCCGGATGGATCGGTTGGACCAAAGACTGCGACGACCGGGAGACCGACGGCGGCGGCGACGTGCATTGCGCCGGAGTCGTTGCCAAGGAACAGGTGGCACTGAGATAGAAGTGCGGGTAAATCGTTGATGGCGGTTTTTCCGGTAAGATCGATCGGCGGCCGGTGCATGCCCGCCGCAATGGCCGACGAGACAGGCGCTTCGGCGCGCGTGCCGAAAAGAATCACGTCAGCGCCCGATTGCGCCTGAAGACGATTTGCCAGCTCCGCAAAGCGATCAGGCGGCCAGCATTTCGCTGAGCCATACGAAGCGCCTGCGCCGATGGCGATTCGCAAACTGTCGGGTTTCACGCCGCTCGAAACAAGAAACTCAGTGGCGCGATGGCGATTTTCCTCGGGGACGTGGAGTGTAATCAAGGAACTGTTCGGCAAAGAATCCAGCCAGCCGGCACGGCGAAGCAACTCGAGATAGTAATATTGCTCGTGAAAGGGAATCTCGCCCGGCCGCGGAACGGGCACCGCTTTTGTGAGCAGCAGGCTGCGCCCATCGCGCGCATAGCCGATTCGTTCCGGGATTCCGGCGCGCCAGGCAAACCAGGCCGCCTCGAAGGCGTTCTGCAGCAACAAAGCGATATCGAATTTTTGCACCCGCAGTTCGCCAACCATATTGCGTTCGGAATCCACAAACATCATGTTGTCCGACACCTGCTGATTCTGGTAGATGAACGCCACGTAGCGTCGGGCAAGAATCGTTATCTCTGCTTCCGGGAAGCGCGTGCGAACAGCCCGCAGCGCAGGCAGTGCCATGATGGCGTCGCCGACCCAGTTGGTGGTGCGAATGAGGATTTTCACGCCGGCGCTCCACCCGGCGACTGCAGTTTTCGTTGCAAAGCGGCGAGGAATTCCTTCTCGTCGTTGAGTACGAAATCGATGGCCGCGACGAAGAGGGGAATCGCCGGGACGCTTCCCGCCACCAGATTTTCCGCATCCTTTTCCGTAGTCACGAACGCTATGGCGCCCGCCTTTTGGGCATCCTTCTCGAGTCGCCGAAGATCAGCCGCCGTGTAGCGATGGTGGTCTCGAAAAACACTTTTTCCTGCGACGGGAACCTGCCACCGGCCGAGATCATCAAAGAATGCCTGGGGATTGCCAATACCACAGAACGCGAAAAACGGACCGCGGCCAATCTCGCCGAGATACGGGACGTCGCGATGGCCGCCATGACGACCGAAGCCCAACAAACGTGTTTCGGCGTAAAAGATGCAATATTTGTGAGCATCGCCGGCCTCGATGTCGGGGCGTTCGGTTTTGCGTGTGACCACCAGGATCTCCGCACGGCGGCAGGCGGAGATGGGTTCGCGCAAAACTCCCGACGGCAGAAGCCACTGGTCTTTAAGTTTCTGCGAACCGTCGAGCATCACAATGTCGAGATCGCGTGCCAGCGGGAGATGCTGAAAGCCGTCGTCAAGAAGAAACACGTCGACAGGTTGCTGGTGCTCGATGCGCTGTCCTTCGGTAAAGCGATCTTTGCCCACGCCAAACGCAACCCGGCCCTGGAGACGATGTTTCATCAGCTCGATTTCGTCGCTCGTGCCACCCGAGCCGCGATAGCCCCGGCTCAGAATTGCGACGCGCTTCCCTTCCGCGAGAAATTTTTCTGCGAGCCACAAAACCATGGGTGTCTTGCCAGTGCCGCCAACGGTCAAATTGCCGACGCTAATGACCTTGGCGCGCAGGCGCCGCCGATTTAGCCAGCCTTGCCGATAAAGCCAGGCGCGCATCCGGACGTAGCCGCCATACAAGACAGAAAGCGGCCAGAGCAGGATTCGCACCAGCAGCGGAAGATTCATCCATTCTCTCGCGCAACGCCTTCTAGGTGCCGGGCAATTTTCGCGACGGCACGGTCGGTAGCGCCGCGGCTGCTTTCAACAAGCTTGCGCGCCGTCTCGCCCATCCGCGCCGCGCGCTCGGGATTGCGCAGGAACTCGATCCAGGCAACGCCCGCGTCTTCGGGACTCTCCACCTGGACAGCCGCTCCGGCGGCAGTGAATCGCTCCGCAATCTCCGCGAAATTTTCCATGGACGGCCCAAACACAGGAATTTTTCCGAACGCAGCGGGCTCCAGAATGTTGTGTCCGCCGCTCGGAACGAGCGAACCTCCAACAAACGCGCCGTCGGCCACGCGGTAAAGCGAAGCTAGCTCGCCGATGGTATCGAGCAGAATTACGGTCACATCATCGGGAATCGAAGATTCGCCCGTCAGGGCGCCATTTTGCGAAGGCCCAGGAATGGGTAATTGCGAACGGCGAATGAATTTGCGATGGGATTCGTCGATGAACTCGGCAGCGGACTCGAAGCACTCCGGCTTGCGAGGGGCCAGCACCAGAAGCGCTTTGGGATATTCCCCCTGCAGCGTGCCGAAGGCGATCAGCGCGTGGGGCTCCTCCGTCGCGACTACGCTTCCTGCAACGATGATGGGCGAGCGTCCACGTCTCTGCGCTTCCGTCAGCAGCCAATGGGAGATCGGCGTGGTAGCAGGAAGCTCCAGGTCGTATTTCAAGTTTCCGCTGACTTCGACGCGCTCGGCGGGGGCACCGAGTGCGCAAATCCGCTCGGCGTCCTTTTCGCTCTGCATGAGAAAGGAGGCTCCATTCTGAAGAGCATGCCGAAGAAAGGGCCGAAGGAAAAACCCGAAAACACCGAGGAAGCGCTGATAACGAGCGAAGGAACGATCCGAAATGCGTCCACTGACGAACACTACTGGAACGCCTCTGCGCCGTGCTTCCCGAAGGAAGTTGGGCCAGATTTCCGTCTCGAGAACAATGACGATGGAGGGCCGAACCGCGCGCAAGGCACGGCGAACGCAAAACGCCCAATCCAGGGGAAAATAGAAAACCGCATCGGCAAAAGGCATGCGTTCTCGAGCAAGCGCCTGCCCGGTTAAAGTGGTCGTAGAGACCACCAGAGGACGGTCTGGATAGGTCTGTTTCAATCGCCGGGCAAGAGTGACGCCGGAAAGCGCTTCGCCGACAGAAACAGCGTGAATCCAGATAGCGCCCGGCCGGTTTTCTGGCAGATGGCCGAGCGTCGGAAACGAAAAACCCAGGCGCTGACCCAGATTTGAAAAGTATTTGCCATGGCGCACTCCCTCGAGCAGCCAGTAGGGCATGAGCAGGCTGACGGCAAGGCCCATAAGCAGGCTGTAGATAAAATACACTTAACGTGGCTCCGGTCTATCTTCCGCGCCGCCACGAGCAGGCGGTACGCGGTGCGGGCAACCTTGCACTTCCCCCAGGAATCGAAGGCGTCGAGATGAGAAAGGACTATTATAACCCGATGCGAAACCTAGCCATTATAGTTCCCTTTCTTGCCGCCACACTTTTTTCCGACCGACCGGCCGCCCAGCAGCCGCCCACTACGCTGAAGGCTGCCGCCCTCGAATCGCACGAAGGCGTGACCATTTCCGCCCAGCCCTGGACGGACGCCGCCACTTACAAAGCAAAATTTCCCAAGAAGTCTCCACTGGAGGCAGGCGTTGTGGCCATTGACACCATCATTCGCAACGATTCGGACGACAGTATGAAGGTTGACCTCGAGCAAATCCGACTGAATGTCTCGGTGTCTGAGGACAACCGGCAAGCGCTGCGCTCTCTGACGGCCGAGGACGTAGCCGACGTGGCGACCGAATCGCGGAAAAAAGATCCGACGGCATCACGCAGATCTCCCATTCCGATACCCACTGGCCCCAAAGGGGGCCGCGACAAACATTGGACGGAAATGCAAAAGGCGGCCGCCGAGGCGGCCGTCGGCAGCAGCATCGTTGCGCCGCACCACTCCGTACAGGGACTCCTTTACTTCGATCTGCAGGGCCAGTTCGATCTGCTCAACACCGCGCATCTCTACATCCCGGATGTGCGGGCGCTGGAGAAAAATCACCCCCTGGTGTACTTCGAGATTGACCTGAGCCGCCAGGGCGGGCGCTGAACAGGAGATTGCTATTCTTTTCCCGCACTTTCCGGTCGAATGCCTCCAGAAAAATCCGGTAGTTTGCGCGAGTGCGCGCAGTCGGCTACCATCACAAGGCAGGGAATCTTCGGTCACTACAGGTAAATATTGAATCTCCTCGACGAACTGAATCCGGAACAGCGCCTCGCGGCTGAAACAGTAGAAGGGCCGGTGCTTATCCTTGCGGGCGCGGGCACAGGCAAAACTCGCGCCATCACCTTCCGCATGGCCAACCTGATTTCCAAGGGGGTGCCCGCCGAAGCGATCCTGGCCGTCACTTTCACCAACAAGGCCGCGGAGGAGATGCAAACCCGTGTGTCAGACCTGCTGCTGCGCTCGGGAGTGCCTCCCGCGCAGCCCTGGCTTTCGACATTTCACTCCCTGTGCGCACGGCTGCTGCGGCGCGAAGCGGCGAGCGCAGGCTTGCCGCGAGATTTCGCGATTTACGATGACGACGACCAGCTCGCGGCGGTAAAGCTGGCCATGAGCAAGCTGGTCGTCGACGACGACAGCCTAACGCCGCGGAATATCCTCAGCAGCATCAGCTACGCGAAAAATCATGGAAAGACACCGGAGATGCTCCGCGGCGAGGCCATCGGGCAAGACGGGCGGCGCACCGCGGATGTCTTTGCGGCCTACGAAAAGCTCTTGCACCAAAGCAATGCGCTGGATTTTGACGATTTGCTTCTGCGCTCGCTGCGCCTGCTTCGAGAAGTGCCGGCGGTACGCGAAAAGTGGCAAGCTCGTTTTCAGTACATCCACGTCGATGAGTATCAGGACACTAACCGCGTTCAGTACGACCTGCTGCGCCTGCTGACCGGACCCCACCACAACTTGTGCGTTGTCGGTGATGAAGACCAGTCTATCTACCGCTGGCGCGGGGCAGACGTTTCGATTTTGCTGAGCTTTTCGCGAGACTTCCCCGGCGCGCGCGTCGTGAAGCTGGAGCGGAACTATCGATCCACGCAGAATATCCTGGACGCCGCCGGTGCGGTCGTGGCGAACAATCCCGAGCGCCTTGGCAAATCGTTGAGCGCAACCAAGGGCACTGGCGCAAACCTCCGCTATTTCGAAGCGCGCGATGCCCAGGCCGAAGCGGAATTTGTGGCTGGCGAGCTGGAACTGATTGTGAACGACGACTCCGCGCAGACCTGCGCGGTCGAGTACCGCACAAATTTTCAGTCGCGCGCGTTTGAAGAGGTCTTTCGCCGGCGCGGTTTACGCTACAAACTGGTTGGAGGATTCAGCTTCTACAACCGGGCCGAGGTCAAGGATGCCTTGGCGTACGTGCGCCTGGCCATGCACCCGGAAGACGACATTTCGCTGCTACGAGTGCTGAATGTGCCGCCCCGCGGGATCGGCAAGACCACCGTTGACGCCCTGCGGGAGACGGCGCGCGTGGACTCTTCTCCTCTGTGGGCGGCGATTGAAAAATTCGTAGCCGGAGCAACGGCTGGCCGCGCGGTGACGCCGCTGCGCTCGTTTCAGGAGTTGATAGGCAAACTCCAGGAGGCGTTGTCGACGAAAGAGCCAGCGGAGTTTCTGCGCACTGTCCTGGTAGAAAGCGGTTATATGGACATGCTGAAAGACCGCAACACGCCCGAGGATGTCGCGCGGCTCGAGAATCTCGAAGAACTAACGCGCGGAGTAGCCGAAAGTATGGAAGCGGGCGAGACGTTTAGTGACTTTTTGGATGCTGCGGCGCTGGTGAGCGATGCGGACTCGTTCGAGGGCAAACCCGGCGTCACCCTCATTACGCTGCACAGTACCAAGGGACTGGAATTTGATCATGTTTTCCTGACCGGGATGGAAGAAGGCATCTGCCCCCACGGCCGCTCGCTCGATGAAGAAAAAGGAATTGAAGAGGAGCGGCGCCTGGTTTACGTCGGCATGACGCGCGCGCGCACCTCGCTAACGCTTACGCGGGCCGTCTACCGGCGCATTTTTGGCAACGAGCAACAGATGCGCGCTTCCATGCCATCGCGGTTCTTGGCCGAGATTCCCGGTGAGTTGGTCGAGACCATCCGCGGCTCGTTGGCAGAAATAGGCGAAAAGCGCCGTTACGAGCCCGACCCGGAGTATTCCTACTCAGCGGACGAGTTTCTGCGGCGCGTGCGTGGCAAACCGGAGCCCGCCGTGGCAACACCCAAGCCGGCCCGAACCGTAAGTTCGTTCGGCAGGCCGTCGGTGAAACGTGGCGCCAACGCAGATCCCATGGTTGGCCGCAAGGTTCGCCATCCGAGCTATGGCGTTGGCACCGTCGTCGGCGTAGAAGGCGACGAAGAAGACCGCCGCGTCTCCGTAAGTTTTCCAGGCCGTGGCACAAAGAAATTCATCGAACGCTACGCCCAGCTTGAGCCGGCTTAACTCTTAGAGAGTGCTGCGAAGGTGTGCGGCACACTTTGTTGCGAAACGCAGCATCTCAGGGTAAATTGAGCCAGGCAATCTTTCCTGAACGGCATATCCGGTAATTCCAGGCTTCCGGCTTGCCCGGACGCGATCGGAGAGCATGGGTGGGATCACATCTCCTGCGCTGCAAGAGTATCGACCAACTTCTGTCGGACTCGGAAAACCAGGAAACCCGACTTAAGAAATCCCTGGGATGGATCAGCCTGACCTCGCTAGGCATTGGAGCGGTGATCGGCTCCGGAATTTTCACGGTCATTGGCACGGCGATTGCCGGGCAGAAAATGCAAGCCAGTTCCGTCCTGAACGCTCCGCTTCTCGAATATCTGATCTACCGTTCGCCTTCCTTTGGACGGCCGGGCGCCGGGCCGGCGATTGCGCTGTCCTTTGTCCTGGTGGCCATCGTCTGCGGGTTCGCTTCGGTGTGTTATGCGGAACTTGCGGCCATGATCCCCATCGCGGGCAGCGCCTACACCTACACTTACGCCACCATGGGCGAACTCGTTGCCTGGATCATCGGCTGGGATCTGATCCTGGAATATGCGGTTAGCAACATGGCCGTAAGCGTCGGTTTCTCCGCACACATGGTGGACCTCCTTGATTGGTTCGGCATCCATCCGAACCCTCGCTGGATCGTTCCGGCTTATCTGCCAAGCGGCCTGTCCGATTTGCAAGGCAACGTGCTTTACGGGCCGGGCTGGCATTTCGGCTTCAATTGGCCTGCATTCCTCATCGTGATGCTGTTGACCGTCATTCTTGTCCGCGGAATCCGCGAGTCCGCGGAAGCCAACAACATCATGGTGTTTTTGAAAATTGTGGCCATTCTCGTTTTCATCACTTTCGCCATGCGATTCATCCATCCCGCCAACTGGCACCCTTTCGCGCCGAACGGCTGGCCGGGAATCCTGACTGGCGGCTCAATCGTTTTCTTCACCTACATTGGATTTGATTCCGTCTCGACGGCCGCGGAGGAATGCAAGAATCCGCAACGCGACTTGCCCATCGGCATCATCGCCACACTCATAATTTGCACGCTCCTCTACATTGGCGTTGTTGTAGTGCTGACCGGCCTGGTGCCCTACCAAACTCTGCTCGATGATGCCGCTCCGGTCGTAAACACCATGAAGAAGTTGCATTTTGGAGGCGTTCGTCTGGTCGTCCTGATTGGTGCTCTGATGGGAATGATCTCATCGCTCCTCGTCTTCCAGCTGGGCCAAGCCCGCGTGTGGTTCGCCATGTCTCGCGATGGCCTCCTCCCGCGGATCTTCTCGCGCGTGCATCCGAAGTTCTGCACGCCGGATTTTTCGACCTGGATGGCGGGCTTCGTGGTCGGCATCCCGGCGGGACTGCTGGATATCGGCACGCTCGCCGATCTTTCCAATATCGGCACACTCTTTGCCTTTGCGCTGGTGGCCGCAGGAGTACTAATCCTCCGTTATCGAGAGCCAGACCGCCACCGCGCCTTCCGTG
>Ga0209006_10002828_pt1 | contig 15758 bp, 10 predicted proteins | sample JacPin_JW_Ref_O2_FD_188567 | JGI IMG/M metagenome (GOLD analysis project Ga0209006, IMG submission 188567) | Forest soil microbial communities from Algoma, Ontario, Canada - Jack Pine, Ontario site 1_JW_Ref_O2 (SPAdes) (version 2) | ecosystem: Environmental > Terrestrial > Soil > Boreal... | reverse complement strand
CCACACCGGCGATCGTCAACCGCAACCCGTGGCCGAGGACCAGCCGCAAGATATCGTCTTTGCTCGCGCCCAATGCCATGCGGACACCGATTTCATGTGTACGCTGGCGCGTAGTGTAGGCTGTGACTCCGTAAATTCCCACCGCAGCGAGAACCAGCGCGAGCAACCCGAATGCGCCGACAAAAATTCCCGCCACGCGCTGAGGGAAGCTGGCAAACTGCTCGCTGGTTTCGAGCGAGGTCACTTGGAACAAAACCACGTCGGGGTTCAGTTGATGAACCGCACCCTCGACCGTCTTCGCGAAAGCGAACGGATCTCCAGCAACCCGCGCATGGATGACCAAGTTGGCCGTATAGACCTGGTACAACGGCAGATACACGAATGGCGCTGACTTTTCGCTCAGTCCGGTCATTTTGCTATCGTGCGCCACACCGACTACCGTGAACCATTCGTGCGTCAAGTCCGAGTTGAGTTGCTTGCCGAGGCCTTGCTGGTTCGGCCAGTAGCGATTCACAAATGATTCGTTGACGATCACAACGCGCTGCGAACTATTTGTGTCCTGTGGTGTGAAGTCGCGCCCCTCGACCAGCGGAATCTGCATGGTGTGGAAATAGTTCGGCGTGATGATGGCGTCCGGTATCTCCATCAGTTCATTCGCCTGCGCGACGTAGCCTTCCGGCTTCACGGCCGTCGAGCCCGACGAAAATCCCGGGACGCGGTTTGAGAGGGCCACCGATTGTACGCCTGGCAGCGTCTCGAGTTTCGCCTGAAGCTGCCGGTCGAATTCCGCGCCGCTGGCGTCCGAATATCCTGCGGTAAACAGATCGTAGGAAGCGGTGAATACATTATGCGGATTAAATCCCAAATTAATTAATTGCGCTCTCAGAAAGCTGCGGATGAAAAGTCCCGCGCAGATCAGCAGCAGCAGCGACAGCGAAATTTGCGCTACCACCAGCCCGCTTGCCAGGCGGGCCTTTTTCAGGCTGCCCGAAGCGCTGCCCGTGTCTTCCTTCAACACCGCAACCGGCGCCAGGCTCGATGCGCGGAGCGCGGGCAAAATTCCAAAGATCACTCCGGTGAGCACTGAAATCGCGAACGTGGCGATCAATACCGTGCGGTCAGCCTGGACAACGAGCGCGAGCGGAAAATCCGTCGTCGGTAGGAATTTCATCAATGTGCCTGAAGTCCAGGTTGTGATCAGCAACGCGATGGCGCCACCGGCCAGCGCCAGCATCAGGCTTTCCACCAGCAGTTGTTGCACAAGCCGCCATCGGCTCGCGCCCAGCGACATCCGAATGGCGATTTCGCGGCGCCGTCCTACAGACCGAACCAGCATCAGATTGGCGACGTTCGCACACGCCAGCAGCAGCACCAAGCCCGCAATAGTCATGAGTATTGGGAGTAGTGTGGCGAGAAAAAGATTCAGGCCAAATGGATTCCGCCACAGCGGATAAACCGTCACGCTGTCGTGCCCCTTGTGTTCTTCCGGATAATTCTTCACTTCGGATTTGATTTGCAGCGTCAGTTCCGCTTGCGCCTGCTCCAGTGTGACTCCCGGCTTCAGCCGTCCGAACACGATCCACACGAAATAATGATGGTCATGAAGGATGTCGCCTAGCGGTAACACATCTGCTTCCATCATGATCGGAATCCAAATCTCGGTACGCACTCCCGTTTGACTCCCCTGAAACACTGCCGGCGTCACGCCCACGATGGTGTAGGGATGCTTGTTGATTTCAATTGACTGGCCGATGACGTCAGGATTCGCGCCGAAATGCGTTTGCCAGAGCCGATAGCTGATTACCGCGACAGGCGCTCCTCCCGGCTTTTCATCTTCCGCTGGCAAGAATGTGCGCCCGAGTATGGGCTGCACGCCGAGCACATCGAAATAGTTCGCAGATGCCACCATGCCCCACACCCGCTCCGGTTTGCCTTTCCCGGTGAGGTTCATCTGAGCGAAGTTGCATGCCGCGATGCCTGTAAGACTGTGCTGGCCGTCGCGCATCGCTTCGACATCAGGATATGTAAACCCGAGCGGAGTTTCCCCAGGCTTGCTTCCCGACATCGCTACCACTTCACTCGGGTTGGTAAGTCCGGGGACTGGATTCAGCAATGCAGAATTGATCCAGGAGAAAATCGTGGTGTTAGCGCCGATTCCGAGCGCGAGCGTCAGGATGGCAATCGCTGCATAGCCCGGGGCCTTGGCTATCATTCGCGCGCTGTACCGAACGTCTTGCCAGAACGAGGTCATCACCACCTCCAGGCACTGTTTAGAATGATTCAAAGCATGTCCCGGCCCAGACGGGAGCCTCCCGTAAGCGAATGCGGGTATAAGGGTTACCTGTACTCAGATACTGGCAGAAAGGCACCGCCGTCCGATTATGGGACACGCCACCAGCAAGACCGAACATCCAAGTAACCTACCGGGAGGCACTCCGAGCGAGTGTCAGATGACAAGCTTTCGCAATCCCATCCTAGTACCTTCGGCGGATAACCAAACCGCAATATTCTGCTATCCTAGTAACAACAGGCGCGATTTGGTGTCCAATTAACGCAAGGGACACGCGCTGCTAAGGAGCAAGGGCCGAACGCATGTCCGACCTGGCACAATCTCTAGCGTGGGGCCGCGACGAAGCTGGCCTTGTGCACGAGCTGCAAGCAGGGTCAGACGCGGCTTTCGACTACCTGGTCACGTACTACCACGCGGGCGTGTTCAATCTGGTGTACGGAATTTTGCCGGACCGCGCTGACGCTGCTGATGTGACCCAGGAAGTTTTCTTGCGCGCGTTTCGCGGGATTCGCGGTTTCCGCCAGGGAAGCTCGCTGAAGACCTGGCTTTATCGTATCTCGGTGCGCCAGGCCCTGAATCACCGCCGCTGGTGCTGGCGGCATCACCGGCAGCAGGTTTCAATCGATGCCGAGGAAGAAGGAAGAAGCCTCGCGCTCGATCTGAAGGATAGCGAAGCCACTCCGTACGAGCGGCTCGCCAGCCAGGAAACGCAGCAGGCGGTGCGTGCGGCTCTCGCGCAGGTGCCGGCGCTGTTCCGTAGCGCGGTGATTTTGCGGGATCTCGAGGGGCTTTCTTACGAAGAGGTGGCGGAAGTGCTTGAAGTCTCGGTGGGAACCGTAAAGTCGCGCATCCTTCGCGGAAGGCGGATGCTGAAGGAAATTCTCGATCCCGTTGTTGCCGCACGTCAAACTGAAAAAGAACCCTCGCTCGCGTCGTTCGGCTCGCAGCCGATCAATGGGTGGGAAAGATGAACTGCAAAAGTGCCCAGCGCTTTTTGCCCGGTTATCTTGATGGAGCAATTGCTGCTCGCGAACATGCTCGCGTGCGCCAGCACGTTGAGTCTTGCGATACCTGCCGGAACTTGCTCGAAAGCTACCGCCGTCTTGTGGTTGCCCTGGCGCGCGTAGAGCCTGTGCGGCCGCCCGCGAATCTCGCTACGTCTATTCGTCTAAGCGCCGCCAAGGTAGGTTCTCCTTGGCAAGCGGTGCGGCGATTGTGGGCCCGCGGCGTAATGGTGTTTGAAGATGTTCTGGGACCGCTCGCTGTCCCCGCTACCGGTGGAGTCGTTACGGCCCTCGTGGTATTTGCGCTTCTCGTACAGAATATTCTCGTCGGCGTACCGATGGGCGGGGTGGTGCCCAACGACCTGCCTCTGAATCTTGTCCAGCCTGCGCGCTTGGAGAGTCTTGCTCCATTCCCGGTTCCCGTCGTCATCGCAACGGACGATCGCCCGGGCTCAGGTCTGTTGCTCGTCGAGGCCACACTCAACGCGCAGGGCCAAGTTGTGTCATACAAGATTCTCTCCGGCCCAAGCGATGATGCCTCTCAGCGGCAGCTCGATCAGATCATGATGTTTTCGCGCTTCCGTCCGCAAACGAACTTCGGCCTTCCCCGCGATGGCGGCCGCGTGGTGTTGAATTTCAGTACCGTCCGGGTTCGCGGCTAAGACGAGTACCGGTTCGAAGGATTCTTTTTTGTATTCTCTGTGTTTTCTGCGCCCTTTCGTTTTCTTGACTCCTAGAAACTCGCCGATTAAAGTTTATGTGGAAGCGCAGGTGCACCCAGGGGACCGCAGTTCCTGTCGTTTGAGGCCTGCCCGGCGAATGTATTCGGTCAATTCAGGAGTCCGCAGATTCAAAAGTTCGCGCAGTTGAGCTTGAAACTCGCAGCGATCGTCGCCGCTTTACTCGTGGCTGTCTCCACTTGCATCGCAGCACAGCGCGAGCAAGCACATCAGGAAAAACCACCGGACAATTACAGCGGCATCTTCGTCGAGCCCGACCAGGCCTTGTTCGCCACGATGTGTGCTCTGGACGCCGCTGGCTTTGCTGCCGATGAAAGCACGCTTTCAGAGATGCCTTCGCGTCTCGCGCTACGCGAGGCCATGCTCAAAATGCAGGGACCGGCGACGGAAGCCCTGCGCCAGTTCTATCGCGATCATCTGCTCGGCGACCCCGGCGAAACGCTATCGCGCTACATCACGTTCTCGCTTGTTGTGGGACCACCGCCTCGTTTCGATTTTCAACTGAATCATGATTTGCTCCCGCCAGACGTGCTCACGATTGAGAGTTTTCGGGAAATCCTCGCAGCCTTTTATCAGGAGGCGCGTCTCGATCTGCAGTGGGCGAAAGTTCAGCCGGAGTACGAACGCGCGGCTGGTGCCTACGGTCCGCCCATGCGCAAAATCATGTTCACCACGAATTCCTACTTGCGCGAGATTCTCAAGCCGATCTACGACCGCACGTTTACTGTGTATGTGGAGCCGCTTGTCGGCGCCCGCACCAATTTTCGCAACAGCGGCAGTCACTATTCGATTGTGGTAGGTACATCATCGCGAATTCCCACCGAACAGATACAACACGCATACCTTCACTTCGTGCTGGATCCGCTGCCGCTGCAGTATCGCAAACAGGTGGATTCGAAGCGTGCCTTGTTGCTCGTCGCCGCTCGAGCTCCGCGATTGCCTGAAGAATATCGCAATGATTTTGTAGCCTTCACGGACGAATGCCTCATCAAGAGCGTCGAACTTCGTCTCCGCCGTCTCCCGCCTGCTCAGCTTGAGTCTGCCTTGAATGAGGCCGATCAGACCGGTTTCGTGCTCGTGCGCCCTTTCGTCGCGGGACTGCAGAAATTTGAGAAAAGCGAGCCGTCGATGACGTATTATTTCCCAGACTTAATCGCGGCCATCGACGTTCCGGCGGAACAAAAGCGTCTGCAGAGCGTGACATTCTCGCCAGAAATTCCGCCCGCGCCTGCCAAGCAGGAATCTGACTCCGCTGCGTCGGCGTCCGAGCTGGATCGTTTGCTCGCGCAAGGTGACCGCGAGATCGCGCGACAGGACGCCAAAGCCGCCTCGGCAACGTTCGAGAGTATTCTGGCAAAGTATCCCGGCTTGCCGAAGGCAGAATATGGTCTGGCAATCGCATCGGTGATGGCCGGAAACGCGGATCGTGCGGAGCAGCTTTTCGCACAGCTGGTTTCGCCATCGCCGGCTTCGACAACGGCGTCAAAGCCGGAGGATGCTGCGGATCCCGCGATTCTCTCCTGGTCGCATGTGTACCTGGGGCGCATCCACGATCTGGAGGGAGAGCGCGAAGCCGCGGTTCACGAATACATGGGTGCGCTGGCCGTCGAAGGCGCGCCCGAGTCCGCTCGTGTCGCGGCGCAGAACGGCGTGGAGGAGCCATACAAGGGGCATCCACGCGCGAACGGAAGTGGAAATGAGAAATAAGCTTTACGAAGGCAGTGGCAGGCTTGAGATCGCTCGCTCCGAGCGCTCCGAGACATCCATCCAACAGGGGGAAATTCGATGAAGCTCCCGTCACATCACAGTGGGATTATAGTTGCCGCCATCGCACTTGTGGCAGCTCTCGCCTCGGCCCCGATTCTGCACGCGCAGTACGGCGGTTCCGGCGGGCAACAGCAACAGTCGCCGCCTCCGTCATCGCAGCAGCCAAACCCACCAGCGAAGGCCGCACAGCAGGAACAAAAACCTGCACAGCAGGCACCCGCGGATCCGGAAGAAGAAAAAGCTTATAAGGCTTTCACAGATGTGAAACCGGATTCCTTTGACCAGCAGATTCAAGTGGGTGAACAGTATCTCCAGAAATATCCCACTGGCCGCTATGCGGAGAAAGTATATGCCCGCTTGGCGACTGCCTACTTCCAGAAGCAACAACTCGACAAGATGTACGCCGCCGGCGACAAGGCCCTTGCCAGCAATCCGGATGACGTCACCGTACTCGTTCTCGTCGGCTGGGTGATTCCTCACAACTACGATCCCAACGACCCCGAGGCCGAACATCGTTTGGCAAAAGCGGAAACCTATGAGAAGCACGCAATCGAAGTACTGGCGACGATGCCCAAACCTGACGGCGTCACAGACGAGCAATTTGCCAAAGCCAAGCAGGCCTCGTTGGCACAGGCGCACAGCGGTCTAGGGCTGGTCTACTTCCGTCAGCAGCAATTCGAGAAGGCGGCCGAGGAGATGCGACAAGCGGTGAAACTCGATACATCGCCAGACTCTGTGGACCTCTACATTCTCGGAGTCAGCCTGAGTCAATTGAAACGCTACCCGGAAGCGGCTGACGCATTCAAGCAGTGTGCTTCCATGCCCGGCGCAGTGCAGGATCGTTGTAAACAGCGCGAAGCTGAAGCTCAGAAACTGGCCGCCGCGCAGCCCGCTGCTCCTAAATAATCGAACCGAGGCCAACGATGACCGCTGAAGAGCTCGAAGAACTAGGAGCGATTCTCGGTCATCGCTTTGCCCATCCCGAACGCCTCGAGCAAGCGCTCACCCATCGCTCGCGACGCCAGAACGACGCTGCCTCAGATAATGAGCGGCTCGAATTTCTCGGCGACCGCGTTCTCGGTCTTATCGCCAGCGAAGTGCTCTGTCATGCGTTCCCCGACTGGGATGCCGGGAAGCTTTCCAAGGGACTGGCGCGGCTCGTGAACGCTGTCTCGTTGCATTCGGCGGCAGAACAGCTTCGATTGGGCGATTATTTGCGGCTCGGTCCGGGCGAAGAAAAAACCGGCGGCCGCGGCAAAAAACGTCTGCTTGCCGATGCATACGAAGCTGTCATCGGTGCGATTTATCTCGACGCCGGGCTCCCCGCCGCGCGCCTCTTCCTCCGCCACACGCTTCTCGACAGCGCCCTCGGTGGCGAGGTTGGAGGCCTGGATCGCTCCGATCACAAGTCTGCCCTGCAGGAATGGCTGCAACAGCGCGGGCTCGGCGCCGTTCAATACCGCGTGCGCAACGAGTTCGGCCCCGAGCATCAGAAAACATTTGAAGTGGAAGTATGGCTCGCACAGCAAAAGCTCGCCCACTCCGAAGGCCGAAGTAAAAAAGAGGCGGAACAGGCCGCGGCGAAAATTGCTCTCGCTGGTTTGGAATCAGGTCCCACGTCGAGCTAAAAGGGAACGATGTCCACAGAAACATCTGCGCTTGAAGTAGCAGAGCAGCCGGTTCCGGTAGCCCGGCATCGCGAATCGGCGCACAGCTCCGTGCTCGAATACGTGGAATCGCTGCTTGTCACCATTCTTCTCGCCCTCTTCGGCACCACGTTTATCGTCCAGGCCTTCAAAATTCCTTCGCAGTCCATGGAACCCACGCTGCTGGTTGGCGATCACCTCCTCGTGAACAAATTTGTCTTCGAAGGGCGCGGCGAGTGGTACGAAAAGTTTCTTCCTTACCGTTCCGTTCGCCGCGGCGACATCATCGTTTTCAAATTTCCCTACGACGATCATCCACACTATGTGAAGCGAGTCATCGGATTACCGGGCGATCGCCTCCGAATTATCAATCAACACGTCTATGTCAATGGCGAGCCTCTCGACGAGCCTTACGTCGTCCACGATCCCCTGGGCGCGGATTCCTTCGGCGACGACTTTCCTCCCACTAGCCGCTATTTTATCGAAAGTGGCTTGCGGCCTGAGTGGGCTACGCGTCTTTTCGACTATGTCGACCGCAGCAGCCTTGTAGTCCCTCCGAATCGTTATTTCGTGATGGGAGATAATCGCGACCGTAGTTGGGACAGCCGTTACTGGGGTTTCGTCAATCGCGACGCGATCATGGGCCGCCCACTCATAATTTATTGGTCGGTGGCCGCTACGTCCGAAGACTATACCGACCGCACTCTCGCGGGTGTGTTTCGCGGCTTCGCAGATTCGCTGCTCCATCTTCCCAGCCGCACTCGCTGGAATCGCATGCTCCACGGGGTGCATTAGCATTTTCAGTAGGGCACGGCACGCCGTGCCCGCGTAACTCACTGACGAACCTTCTCTTGTTAACTGAGTTATGCGATTGTAGTGAGAAGCCGAAATCGAAAAATAACCGACCTTGTCAAACACCCTCACTGAACCGATTGTTCGCGTGAAGCCGGTGGAACGGCCCGCGGTTGCGCGCCCGCGGTGGCGCCGCTGGGCGAATATTGTCGCGCTATTTCTCGCGCTGCTCTGGATCGCCAACATTGCAATCTCGCTCGCAATCCGGCATACCAGTCTGCAAAGCAGAATCACTGCCCGGCTCGGCGCCGCCTTCGGCCGCTCCGTGAAAGTCGGCAGCTATCGCTTCAGTTTGTGGGGACGCCCCACGCTGGAAGCACGCTCTGTCACTGTCAGCGAAGATCCGCGTTTTGGACACGAATATTTTCTTCGCGCCGAATCGCTCACTATGAGCCTACGATGGCGGAGTCTGCTTCGTGGCCGTCTTGAATTTGGCGGCATCTGGCTCGGACATCCGAGTCTGAATCTAGTCCGCAATCCGGACGGAGATTGGAATGTCGCTGAGTGGCTGCCTCAGTTTTCCGCGGCTTCCGGGAGTCGGGCGGCAGCTGCACCAAAATTCCTCACCGGGTCGAATGCGCTCCGTTTCAGCCGCATCCATGTGGATTCAGGCCGTATCAACTTTAAGCGCTCCCAGGAAAAACTTCCCTTTGCTCTCGTCGGCGTCACCGGCTATGTCGAACCGGAAGGCAATGGCGAATGGCGCCTCGATCTCGAAGCCGCGCCTGCTCGCGCCGCCGTGATTCTTCAGCAGGCCGGCATGCTCCACCTTTCAGGACGCGTCGGTGGCACCTCATCGCGCCTCCGTCCGGCCGCTCTTGATTTTGCGTGGACCGACGCCTCTCTCTCCGATGCCCTCCGGCTCGTTCGCGCCACCGACTATGGAGTTCGCGGAAATCTCGCCATCCTCTTGAAAGCAAGCACTCAGACTCAGGATTGGAACCTCGAGGGCCGCGCAGAAATCCGCCAGGTTCATCGCTGGAATCTTCCCCTGCGCGCTGACAATCCCTCCCTCAATCTCCTCGTCAAGGGCATTCTCGATCCCGAACTTGCCCGCTTCGACGTCGTCAATTCAACCCTGGAGACCCCTCGTTCGAACGCCCAGGCCACCGGCGCGATCAGTTGGAATCGGCCCTCTGTCGTTGACCAAGTTGCTCCAAGGTTTATTACTCCGAAGAATTCCGAAAGCGACACATCCCTAACGACTCTTCAAATCGTTTCCTCAGCCATCGACGCGAGCGATCTTCTCGCATGGGCGCGCGCCTTTCATTCCGGCATCTCTGACGAAATCACCGTTCGAGGATTCGCAAGACTCAAAGCAAGCTTGGACGGCTGGCCGCCTCGCATCGATGAAGGAACACTTTCGCTTGGAGAAACTGATCTGACGGCGAAAACGTTGGCCGTGCCCGTGCGGCTTGCGTCCGCCTCGCTTCTTTACGACTCCAAAGGCGCGTTCATATCGCCGGCCGTCATTTCATTCGGCGCCGCTGGCGGCACGCTTCGCGTCGAGACCCAAGGATCCATCGGCCTGAGTGTAAAGAACGGCTCGCCGGGACTTAGATCAATTTCGCCCGCTCAAGCTGCCTCCGCTCTTCACATTTCCGGTGGGCTCGCAGATGTGGGCAATCTGATTTCAACTGTACGCCTTTTAGGTTGGGACATCTCGCGCGGCTGGGATCTCACGGGCCCTGTCCGCGGCGATCTGAGATGGCAAGGCTCGCCCTATCCATGGAAATCACCGCCCACGGGTTCGCTCGACTTCGGCGCTTCGGTCAACACCCTGGCGAACGCCGATGCGAATACAAAATCCAGCGGTGATTCGCTCCGTGCTCCTTTTCTGAATCTGCCAGTGGAGCAGATTCGCGCGCATGTGGATCTGAAAGGCGCCGCGCGCCATGTTGCTCTCACTTCTGCCGAAGCGTTCGGCGCGCACTGGACCGGTTCGCTCGACCGCCGCGAGTCGGACCTGATGCAAGCGGTCCAAGTGCTCGAAGAACAGCCGAGTGCAGAACAACTACAACAAAAGGATCGATGGCAATTCGCGCTATCCGCCGACCGCCTATCCGCAGCAGACGGCGATCGCTGGCTGAATCCCCGTTGGCGACAGAGCTTTATCGACCGCGTCCTCCCATTTCTAAACTCGCGCCCGCCAGCCGCTGCTCAGCCCGACAATCTTCTGGCCACGGGCAAGATTAACGTCGACCAATTCGCCCTCGTGCCTTTCATGCTGCACCACGTTCAAACCGACGCCACAATCGACGGCCGCCGCCTCAACTTCTCAAATGTTCACGCGCAACTTGCCAAAGGCGACGTCACCGGCTCGCTTCGCGCGGATTTGGACGCAAGCCCGTCTTACCGCTTGAATCTCGATTACTCCGCTGTGGATCTGTATGTCCTGACCGCCGCCACGTCATCGCTCGCGGATCGGTTTGCTGGGGTCGCCTCGGGAAAAATCTCGCTCTCCGCTACCGGAGGCTCGCGCTCTGATCTGATTTCCTCGCTGCAATGCCGAGGCACGTCGCGCATCACAGGCGCCGAACTAATGAACATCGATCTGACCACTTCCTTCGCCGATGGCGCGTTTCGCCCGGGCCACACCACATTTCGCGACGCCTCTGCCGACTTCACCTGCGACTCCGGCAAAATCGAGTTCCAACGCCTCCGACTGTCGGGGCCGACGGAAGGCTTCACCGGCCAAGGCACCGTCGATTTCGGCCGCAATATCGATTTCAAGTTCGCAGCGCTCTCCGATTCCGCGGTGCCCCGCGCCGTTCGTGCGTCTGATTCACCCTCACCCTCCTACCGCCTTAGCGGTGATCTTTCCGAACCCGCAGTCACCCGCGTGAAACAAGCCTCCAGTCGCCGCTGACGCACGTGACGCCAAGACTCATGCTCAGTTTCCGTATCGCAATTCAAACCGCCGTCCTGTTTGCTTTGCCAGTTCTCGCCGCTTCCGATCACCAGCGCGTCCACCTTCTTCCCCAATTCAAGCCCGGCGATTCGCTTCGTTACCAAATCGAATCCCAAATGACAAGCGCCGGGGCTACCACAACTCCTATTGTCAATCCAGAAGGCGCCACTCAGGTGAAGCAGTCCGTCAGCATCATTCTTCGCCTTGAAGTCCTCGAGGTTCAGCCCGCAGCTTCTGGCTCAGCCAGTGCATCTGGACCGAAGGATGCGCGCCCAACAAATCGCGCACCCGTATCGAATGCTGCGCCCGGCCCGATGCGCATCCGCGCCACATACGAAAAATCCTCTGCTACCTCGGAAAGTGACGCTTACGATCCCACTTCCGCTTCGCTCGCCGACCAATACAATCGCCTCGAAGGCCGCTCCATGGAATTCACACTGGAACCCGACGGCAAGATCGTCGACATCAAAGGCCTCGAGGACATGCTCTCGAATCCATCCGCCGCGCAGACGGTTCGCACCTGGATGGCAGGTCTTTCCTCAAGCGTAGGATTTCCTCAGCAGGGAATCGAGATAGGGCAGAAATGGAGCAGGGAACAGCCCCTCACCGGAGTTCCCCTCGATCGTCTCTTCTGGCACACCGAGGCCAGCTATTTGCGCAACGAGGTTTGTCCTGAAAATATTCCGCTGGTTGGATCAGAAACGAATGCAGTGCCGGGGTCCGAAGCAGCACCGAAAGCGCCGAGCGCAAACTCACCGACCTGCGCCACGATCCTCACGCAATTCACGATCATCCGCCGCGGCAGCCACAACCCCCGCGCTGACGATACGCCTGATGACTACCGTCACAACGGCCTGCGCACTTCAGGGACTTGGACCGGCTCCGGCGAAAGCCTCGATTCCATCTCGCTAGCCACCGGCCGAATGCTCCGTTCCACTCAATCCAGCTCGCAGGATTTAGACTTCGCCATCACCAGCACCAACACCGGCTCCCGCATGACCTACAAAGGCAAAATCGAAACTCGAACCGAAATCATCCTGCTCCCGTAGCGGAGCGGCTCGTTAATCACAGTCGTCGGGCTGAGTAGCGAGCTACCCGATACCATCACACGTACGCGACGTGACGTCCTTGTTCCGAAGCGCTCAACAAACCATTACTAGCGATCTCGATCGTGCTCGAGTGTCGTCTTGCGAACGACGCCGTGGATAGCCTGTGTTCCGAAATGGACCATCGCAGGACTCGTATTCGTAAACGCCATGGTTATGTTCGAAAACTCCACCTCGGTTCCTCCAGTGATGCAGACCTGCAGCGTGGATGGCCCCTTAGCCTCAAATGGCGCGGCGCTTCCGTTCCCGGTAATGGTGGGCTGGCCGATGACCACTAAACGAACTGTGGTGGAGGGGCTGTCGGCAGGGCAGACGCTCGTGTCGTCACTGATCATGGCATCCGTCATCGTGATGTGGTGAGTATGAGGACTCCGTGCCGCCGGATTATCAATGTTCGGTTTAGTGGGAACACCGGGGTTCAGCGCAATCCACGAATCGGGATGTTCCATCGTCATAACGGCAGAGAAATCGGCTTTGCCGGATTTTCCCTCAATCTTCAACGACCACGTGCCGTGCATTTCCCATGGGCCGGAGACGCCTGTTGCGGCGGTATAGTCGTTGATGATGCCCCCCAAATGGTCGGGCGTTGGACCTTGAGCCAAAGCGCCGAAAGGTAGTGCCAGCGCCAGGACGGCAATGATGCGTACCGGCCACAACAAACCTTTGCCTTGCATGTGAGATCCTCCAGATTTGAGATTTATTTCAGGCCCGCGGTCTGGCTCGCATACGCTCAGGCTGTCGGCGAATCGGAAACCACAGGCCCCAACTTTTTCCTGTGCGCTACAAATCGCAGATTTCAGGCTTCGCGGTCAATGCAGGGTGGGTGATGTTATGATGAGGGCTAGGTGAAGGCTCAAACGTAAGATTACACATCTTTTAACTTGCTGTTCGGGCTCAAACGGGACAGAATGTGCCTAACATTTCTGTCCACCAATGGACACACCGGCCCAAGTGTTTCGATTCGGCCCCTACGAATCGCGGCCCCGCAGCCGCGAACTCTACAAGCATGGCCTGAAACTGAAGGTCCGGCCGCAGCCGCTCCAAGTCCTCAATCTGCTATTGAACCGCGCCGGTGACGTCGTCAGCCGCGAAGTGCTTCGCGACGAGCTCTGGTCGGCGGAGACGTTTGTCGATTTTGAGCACAGCCTGAACACAGCGGTGAAAGAAATTCGCGCCACCCTCGGTGATTCGCCGCTCACTCCCCGCTACATCGAAACGCTTCCAAAATTAGGGTACCGATTCATCGCGCCGGTAGAGGTGGTCAACGGGGTTAGCGACTTGGTTTCCTCGCCAGCTCCGAGCACTTCTAATTCGAACGGAAATTCTGCCTTGCTCGCCGCCACGGTTCCAGCTGACATTCGCGTAAGTGAAATTCCCAGCGAAGCCACGCGCCAGAATAAAAATCGTCATCCCTATTTATGGCTTGCGGTGCTGCTCGGAACGGTGGGAGTTATGCTCGCGATCAGCGCAAGTCTCTGGCTTAGCAAGACGGAATACTTCTGGCGAAACCCGATTGCCGATGCGCGATTTCAGACGGTCACGGACTTCGAGGGAGTAGAAGAAGCGGCCGCGGTATCACGCGACGGTCAGCTGATCGCGTTTCTATCCGACCGCGACGGGCAGATGGACGTCTGGATTACGCAAGTCGGTTCCGGAGAATTCCACAACCTCACCCGTGGCAGCGCGCCGGAAATCGCCAATCCTCTACTCCGCGACCTGAGGTTCTCGCCGGATGGATCTTTGATCACTTTTTGGGGTCGCCAACGAAATGATTCGCAGGGTGGAAACATCGGCGTCTGGGCGGTGCCAACTCTCGGCGGACAGCCGAGGCCATACCTGGAAGGTGTCGCCGAACTCGATTGGTCCCATGACGGCTCGCGGATCGTATACCACACACCCGGCCCTGGAGATCCGATGTTCGTGTCAGACGGCAGCGTCCTATCGGATCGCCCTCCCATCTTCACCGCGCCTGCCGGTCTCCACGCTCATTTTCAGCTGTGGTCGCCGGACTCAAAATTCATCTACTTCGTGCAGGGTTCTCTCCCCGACAAATTGGACGTCTGGCGCATCGCTCCAGCCGGCGGGTCTCCTCAACGTATCACCTCGCACGCAGGGCCCGTCACTTATCCGATCCTGTTGGATAGGCGGACGCTGTTGTACCTCGCCAGCGATCGCGACGGCTCTGGGCCGTGGCTTTACAGCATGGATGTCGAGCGCCGCATTCCCCATCGGCTCACCTCTGGGCTTGATCGTTACACGTCACTCGCAGGCAGCGCCGACGGACGCCGTCTTGTTGTCACGCTCGCAAGGCCGAAGCGAACACTCTGGCGTTTGCAAATTGCGGACAAACCCACCGAAGTTTCGGCTCCCTCCCGTGTTGTGCTCACCACCGGCACGGGGTTCTCTCCGCGCCTGGGTCCAAATTATCTTCTGTATGCTTCTGCCACCGGCGCCACCGAGAGTATTTGGAAGATCGCCAGCGGAACCGGCACGGAATTGTGGAGCGGTCAAGGCGCGCAAATTTTGGGCGGCCCGGCCATCTCCTCCGATGGACGCTACGTCGCATTCTCGGTCCGGCAACACGGCCTGTCACTGCTGTACGTGATGCAGACCGACGGCACGAATGCGCGGGTTGTCGCCGATTCGCTCGACCTGCAAGGCGATCCAGCCTGGGCGCCGGATGGCCATTCGATCACCTCGGCTGCGAACGATCACGGCACCCCTCGCCTCTTCCATATACCGCTCGATGGTCACGCCCCGTCCATTTTTGTCGAGGAGTACTCGCTCGATCCCGCATGGGCGCCCGACGGCCGCTTCGTCGTCTATTCGGGGCCCGACATCGGCACCACATTTTCTGTAAAGGCCGTCGCAGCCGATGCCTCAGCACACGTTCTGCCGCCGCTCACGCTCACTCGCGGCGCGCGGCACATAGCTTTCCTGCCCGGGGGACGCGCGCTCGTGCTACTGCGCGGAGAAATTCAACACAAGAATCTCTGGCTCATCAATCTAGAGACCGGCGCCGAGCGGCAGTTGACCAACCTCACTCAAGACTTTGACGTTCGCGACTTCGACATCTCCCCTGACGGCCGTGAAGTTATCCTCGAACGCGTGCAGGACCTCTCCGATATCGCACTCCTCGATCTCCCGAGGCCATAGTCCTCAAAATTTCGCTCTGGTCAGGTAGCCACGACGCGCGCCTTGCATGGATTTCTCAGCCCCTGCTCAAGCCAATCGCCGCGTTTTCCTGAGAAAAAGCCAGCCCGGCTGCGCCCCAGTGCAAGAGGTTCCTCGGACTTAGATCAGTTGGCCGAGACCGCTGCAAGCTTCGAAGCGTCTCCTTCAAACACCCTCTGGGCTTTGCGGAGGATCGACTCTGCGTCTTGCGGTCTGCCAAGATTCCGATATAACTGTGCAAGCGAGGAGTACGCAGCAGGATCGTCCG
>Ga0209006_10002827_pt1 | contig 15765 bp, 13 predicted proteins | sample JacPin_JW_Ref_O2_FD_188567 | JGI IMG/M metagenome (GOLD analysis project Ga0209006, IMG submission 188567) | Forest soil microbial communities from Algoma, Ontario, Canada - Jack Pine, Ontario site 1_JW_Ref_O2 (SPAdes) (version 2) | ecosystem: Environmental > Terrestrial > Soil > Boreal... | reverse complement strand
CTGGCCGGACAGCTGGTCGGCCACGCTCGCTTCTTGTCGGGCCCGGACTTGGAGAGCGAACCATGGAAACGAGGGCTGGTCCACCAGGTTCATGCCATCCGAGTTGTGTTCTGTGAGCATTTTGGTCCAGAAACTGGGTGCTGCCACGCTACCGCCACAAGAGCCACATTCGCCCTTTGGTATAACTACCGAATGACTTTGCACGACACATGCCACGGCTGAACCAGACCACCAAACTGCTATATCTATGTCCCTAATGGGCTTAAATGTGGCAATTCGCCCGACTAGCCGTGCGCCCGAACGATTCAGACCCGTGGACAGTGAACATTGCTATCCCGGACATGCAATTGTTTTCCTTGCCGCAAACCACAGAAAACAAAGCTGAAATGGAACCCATCACGTCCGTGGATGGGTTCGAATCGATGGTCCGGCTATTGAACACGTTCGCCCTTCGGTTGAGCGCCAGTCCCATATCCGTATCCGTACCCATATCCGTACGCCGAGGTGTAGTAGGAACCGTAGGCGTGCGCTGGATCTACGGCGTTTAGAACCACCCCTACCACATTCCTGCCCTGCAGCTCCTGGCAGGATCGCTGCGCGGTCGCCATCGGAGTCTGACCTGCGCGAACCACCAGTAGAACGCCGTCGACCAGGTCGGCCAGGAAGCTGGAATCGGCGACTGGCAAAAGCGGCGGCGAGTCGAGAATGATCCAATCGAAAACCGGGGACATACGCGCCAGCAGAGTCTTCAATCGGCCGTTGGACAACAGCTCACTAGGGTGGCTGCTTTCAATTCCTCCCGGGATGAAACACAAATTCCCATCGAGCCCGTTTTGGACAATCGCGAATTCATCGGCTTCGCCTTTCAAATATTCCGCCAAGCCAGGCGAGGCCGGCGCGCCTAGCGGCACGTGCAGACGCGAGCAGCGCAAGTCGGCGTCGATCATCAGCACCCGACGGTCCGGCTGGCGCACGATGGATTGCGCGAGATTGTTGGTGACAAATGTTTTGCCCTCGGCCGGGACGGAACTGGTAACCAGCAGAGTTTTTAGCGGTTGCGTGCTGCGCATCTGATACAGGCGCGAACGCAAGGTCCGAAATTGTTCAGCTCCGTGTCCGGTGTTCGTCGAATTCAGAAACATATTTACGTTTGGATCGAGGTGCCAAGTCGGATGAGCGCATTTTTTGCGCAGATCATCAAAGCGCAGATACTCGCTCGAAATTGACGAACTTGTCTCCGGCCGCGCGATATATTCCCGCGGGGCGACGCGAGACATTCCATTCCCGTCGTCCAACACAGGCACGTTGGATTCCATGGACGAGATCGCGGAGAGATCGTTCGGCGGCGTCGACGCCCGCTCTTGTTCGGCTTTTTTCAACGCTTCGTGAATACGGCTCATGGTTTCCTTTCGCGCATAGCAGAGGGCACGATATTGGCTTCTCGCAACCGCCCGAGGAGTTCGTCAAGATTCTGCAACAGGGCCTGGGTATCCAAGGATTGCGCGGCGGCGCCGTTGGTGCTGGCGGTGGCTATCGGTTCGATTTCGTCGAGTTGAAATTCCCGCGCGACTTCTTCGACGAGGTGAGCCGGCACGGGCCGCAAATGGTCGACATAGGCATTTATCAGGGCATGTTCGCACAGCAAGTTGACGACGCGGGGAATGCCGCGTGAATACAAGTTAACTGTCTGGATCGCTTCCTTTGAAAAAATCGGCTCGCCGTTCGCTCCAGCGATGCGCAGGCGCTCGGCGATGTAGCCAAATGTTTCTTCGAGCGTCAAAGGAGAGGTCCGGCAACGCAGGGTGATGCGCTGGCGGAGCTGGCGCAACTGCGGCAGTTTCAACTTTTCTTCAAGTTCCGGCTGGCCGGTAAGCACGATCTGCAAGAGCTTTTCGGTTGAGGTTTCGAGATTCGTCAGCAGCCGAATTTCTTCAAGTACCTGCAGCGAAAGGTTTTGCGCCTCATCGACAATTAGTACCGCGGTCTCGCCGGCGCGATAGCGCTCGAGCAGCCAGTGGTTCAACTTGAGCAAAACCTGGCTCTTGTGCCGCGATTCAACCGGAATTTCGAAGTCGGCCATCATGAAATCGAAAAGCTGGCTGACATTCAGCTGAGAGTTGAAAACAAACGCGGTCTTCACGCGCTGGCCATGCAGCCAATCGAGCAACCGGTTCAACAAAGTTGTTTTGCCGGTGCCGACTTCGCCAGTGAGCAGAATGAATCCCTTACGGTTTTGAATGCCGTAGGTTAGACCCGCCAGCGCTTCCTGAATCTGCTTGGTCAGGAAGAGATAGCGCGGGTCCGGGTTCACGTTGAACGGGCTTTCGCGTAGCCCGAAAAATTTCTGGTACATATTCCTCTAGGCTCCCGCTCCGACTTCAACCGTCTCTTCCACCGGGCCGTGGCCCGCCCGCAACTTGGTTTTCTTTGAGCTGAGCGACTCGACCGCCGGAATCATCGCCAAGACCGGAAGCTGTAAGGCGACTTCCACATCGCGTTCCGTTTTGAAGGAGGAATCTTTCATCTCCAGCAAGAAGGCAAGTCCTAGACCGAGCGCCAATCCTCCGCCGAGCCCGCCGAGCGCAAACATCGGACGATTCGGAAAAGATGGTTTGGAAGGTAGATTCGCCGGATCGAGCACGCGAAATTGTTCGCCCTGCTGATCACGCTCCATCTGGGATGCCATCGCGGCTTCTTGGCGTTTTTTCAATAGATCGTTGTAGGAATCCAAGGCCGTTTGGTATCCGCGGGTCAGTTCTTTGTATTGCTGTTCGACCGCCGGACTGGACTGAATTCGACCCTGGTATAGGCCGATCTGCTGCTTGATTTGTTCCTGTTCCTTAGTTTTCGCGGCAATGGCCTGATCGTAACTGTGGACTTGCGCTCGAAGTTGCTGAATCTGCGCCGGTTCAATGGAAGACTTAGGTTCTTTGGTGCTTGCTTGCGCTGCGGGCTGGTTCTCTTCGGACATCCGTTTTTGCAAGGCGGCGATGTCCGCCTTAGTTTTGACAACGTCGGGATAATCGTCGGTGTAGCGAGACTGCAGCGTAGCCAACTGCGTTTGCATGGCAATCAGCTGTTGCTCGAGAGTCGCCGGATTGTGCCCGGTTTGGGATGCCTGCCACGCCGAAACTTGCTGGCTCAGCATGGTTTCCGCAAAACTCTTGTCTTGTTGCGCGCGGTACAAAGCCTGAGTGGCCGCGTCGAGCTGGGAAGTGAGCCCAGTGAGTAAATTCAAATTGGTTTGTTCTTCATCCGGAAGAGCGCCCATGTAGTGGCTTTTGAACGTAGCCAATTTCGCGTCTTGTTCGTCAAGATTGGTCTTGGCGTCGACGAGTTGCTGGCTCAAGAACTGAGTCGTTTCTTCGGAATGCTGTTGCCGCGATTTCAGATTTTCTTCGATGAACATCGAAGTCACTGCCGTACATACTTCTTGCGCAGTCCGGGCGTTGTCCCAAGTTACGGCGACGTTGAATCCGGGCAGTTCGTGTGACCGCGTTTCCGCCATGGGTGCAACCGGCGTTACTTCGATGGCCGCTTGCAACCGGGTCACTAGAATGTCCATTGAAGTTTTCTGGGCTTCACTGGAGTACAGCCGGTACTGCCGGATAATCGGCTCCAGCCGGCTGCGGCTCAAAATCTGTTGCTGCATGCTGGAGAGTCGTTGGCTGATGTCGGAGGTGTCGATGGAGGTTACGTATTTCTCGGGGACGGACTGCTGCTCGATCAGCACGAGAGTCTGGGATTTGTATTTGACCGGCAAGAAACGCGACACACCGTAGGCGAGCGGGCCGCCGATAATGGTGCAGATCAGAATCATGACCCAGTGCCGCCGGAGCATCGCCAGGTAGTCCGCTGTAGTTAGTTCTCGTTGTGCCATTCGATCCTCTTTTGCCTGCGTGCGATTTCCGGAGCCTCAGAATGATATCGGTAGCCGGTGCCACGAGAAGCCAATGCTAATTTGCTGTCGCGTTATGCTTGTAATGGGAGTTGTGCCCACAATGAAAATTCCGTTTGATGTCTGGTGTTGAAGCAGGTAGTCCAAATCGAGCTCTAACTCACGCCCAAATGAACGCGTGAAGCCCACACCGCCAAACCAATACCCGTACGATTGAATTCCTGGCGTCAAAGTCGCGAGGCCGTTGATTCCCGTGTTGTGAGAATATCCAACGTACGCCCGACCGGTCACTTGACGCGTGAGTTGCCGGTCCGCGCTTCCTTGTGCGGTGTTCGCAATAGCTCCGGCCAAAACGCCCGAGCCGCCGCTTACGCCATGGTTGTAGGAAACCCCGAAGCCCGTTCGTTCCAGTCGATAATTAAGGACCGAGCTGAGCGACCAATACAGTACTCGCGATTGTGCCGTAGAGGCAGGGGCCGCAGTAGAGGTCGTCGTTAAGGGTTCCGTGACAAACGCAATATCTGGCCCGCCCGTAATCTGAAACGACATCCGGCCCGTCACACGGCGTCCATAGGAAACCTGAAACGAATTGTCGTTGATGGACTGGTTAAAACCACTATAGCGATATCCACTAAATCGATAAAAAACGGCGAATGTGTCCTTGCGTGTTAGCTGACGATTGAAACCAACCTGGGCAATCGCATCGCCGAAGTCCAGGAAGTCATTGTCGAAATAGTGCAACAGCGAATAACCACCGGCAATGGTTATAGAAGACCGCGCGGTCAAACCGATATCCGCCTCAGTTAGGAATGTGTTCGAAAGCCTTAGGCCCCGCGTGGTCAGCACGGACTCACCTGGCGCAAGGCCATTCTGCAATCCAAGCGACCCGCCACCTGGCAGAGGCACTCCGCCCCCTAAACCACCGTACCCAAACGACGCTTCCGGTATGAGGTCCAACTGGTCGATGAACTTGAGTTGGGTACGCTGCCAGCTTAGCGATTCGTTTGCACGCAATTGCTGAATCACCGAACTTCCTGCGGATTCGCCAACTGCGATTGTCCCGCCACCCAGATAGCTCAGCATCAGATTTGAGATTCCAGAAGCCTCGTGCAAGTCGACCCCAGCAAGAAGCGAAGTGAAGTCACCCCAGCCAGAATTGCCGTTTGCGGCCAACCCATCCGAATCGGCGATGGAAAATATCTTGAATTGTGGATCAATAAAATTATGGTCGAGAGGCGCTCGGCCCGAGGATATGGGTTCAACGCCTGAGAGAGGCGTCGTGTCGGGCACGGTCTGCTGCGGTACCTGCTGGTCGTCTTGGTCGTTGCCGTTGACACCTGCCAAAGGGGAATGAATTGCGGGTATGGGTTGCGACGGATTTTCCGAGCTCGCATTTGGATCCTGAGTCTGTGGCTGCGGCTGGTCTTGCGGCGCCTGGGCCCGAACAGGGCTCGCCACAAGCGCCGCCGCACAAGCCAAAGAAACCAGCATGTAAATCCGGACGTGCATCATTCCTCCCTAGGGAACCACAACCGTATCGCCGGCTTTCAGCGAGATGTCTTGTTCCGGTTTTCTACCGCTAATCACTTCTTTGTAGTTGAACGGATATTTGACCGGTTTTCCGTTCTCGTTCCGCAGGACGTAGATCGCTTTTGTCTTCGCGTACTGTGTGAATCCGCCGCCGCTCGAGATCGCCTGCAGCACGGTCATTCCCGGAATCAACGGAAAAGCTCCCGCTCGATTTACTTCGCCGAGCAGATAAACTCTCTGGCTGTTGATCGTGGCCACGATCACCGTGACCTGCGGATTGGTTACGTATTTCTTTAGGCTTTCGGTAATCTGCCCGGCCAGAGCAGCAGGCGTTAGACCCGATGCTTGCACGTCGTTCAACAGCGGCAACGAAACTTTCCCGTCCGGCCGTACCGGCACAATCCGCGACACTTCGGGCTCTTTCCAAACACTGATGTCCAGAACATCCTGAGGCCCTATCACGTAATTAGGATCGGTCGTCGCGCTAGTCTTCTGCTGATCGCCGGCCTTGGGGGCGTTGCTCACGACTGCAGGGCTTGTTGGCGGGCCGGACTGCTTCGAGCTCGCGCCGTCCTGCGCGCTTGCCGGTATCGCGAAAACTAAGAACGACAGAGATATCCAAACACAATTTCGAATACGCATCTGGTTTCAGCCTCGCTGTTCGGCCTCGGAGTCCTGCCGGCCGATTTGTTTCAATTTGTAGAGCAACGCTTTATAGCTAATCTGCAGTTCCTCGGCCGCCCGTTTGCGGTTCCATCGGGTATGAGCGAGAGCGTTTAGAATTAGTTCCCTTTCTGCCCCGCGTGATGCAGCCCGAGCCGCTTCCTTCAGCGAACATCCGCGCGGTTCGGAAACTTCCACTGTCGCTAGCCGCTCGATCGGCGCAGCCGCTAACTCAGAGACGGCAAGCTGTTCATCGCCAAGCGCCACGATTTTCTTGACGACATTTTCCAGTTCGCGAATGTTCCCCGGCCAGGAATGATCGAGCAGCATGCGCATGGCGCGCGGACCCACGGAAGGCCGCGGCTTAGCGAACTGCGCGGAATGTTTCGTCAGGAAAAATTCGACCAATATTGGGATATCTTCCCGCCGGTCGCGCAACGGGGGGAGGCGAAGGCACACTCCGTTGATCCGGTAATACAGCTCGCTACGAAATCGTCCGGCGCGCATTTCTTCATCGAGGTTGCGGCTGGTGGTTGAGATGACCCGTGCCGCCAGCGATCCACGTCTGGTCGTACCATCACCAGGCAGCGCGTACAGCAAACCTCGCTGGGAGGCAGCGTCAAGCTCGCTGATTTCTTCAAAGAACACCGAGCCAATCGAATTCTCGCTGGTTTGAATCCCAGACCCACCGTTCGTATTTAGTTCCAATTCAGCAATGAGCATCGCCGGATTCATGGCCGCGCACGTTATGCTGATGAGTCTCTCTTCGGATCGAGTAGACAAGCCATGTAGGCGATGCGCGAACATGGCTTTTCCTGTACCACTTTCTCCTACCAGTAGCACGGGTATGTTGGTCGCGGCGATTTCCGTCACCACACTTTCCAGGGTTTGCATCGCCGGGCAGATCCCACCGACGAAGCCGCGGTCTTCCCTCAACGTCAAGCTCTCAAGTCCGTTGGTCGTCATTCGCTCTTTGCCTTGGCCTGCATCTATGTTTGTCGAGGTCTTGGAACCACACGATAGTACTCCCAGACATTTTCACTAGAACTGCAATGCAGCTGCCACACACGGCTTACACAAGTGTGCCTGCGGTGTCTACGTAAGCCTATTGTTTGCAATGCGTCGAAAGAAATGGTCGAATGTCGGTACTAGGGCCTGTGTTGGGTATTCTTAGGCTTGTTCCGTGAATGAGCAAAATACTTTCCCTTTTTGCCCAAAGACGAGGAGTTTTTCAGGCCGCTCTGCTAGTCCAGCACCGACATCTCATACTTTGGTTAATCCTATTATTTTCAGCATTTTGCGCTCTAAGCGGACTTGCATGAACCAAATCGCTCTCCGACCGGGTGCGATTCGAGTTCTGACTGTATCGGCCGAGTAGTGGATTGCGCTCCTGTGAAGGTGTAGCATTCGTGGATTCCGGCCGGCCGGAGCACTGTTCGAACGAGGAGCCTATGCGCTTGGGGAAAGGATCGACTTCGCTGATTGCGGTAATTTTGGTGGCGGGGCTGTTTGCTGGGTGCAGCCGCGATCCACAGGTTCTGAAGAAAAAACATTTTGATCGTGGGCAAGCTTACTTCCAGCAGGGAAAATTCCCCGAAGCCGCCTTGGAATTTCAGAACGCGATTCAACTCGATTCGAAATACACCGAGGCGCACTATCAGCTGGCCCAAACCTATCTGAAGGAAGCGGATTGGGTCCGCGCCTACCAGCAACTGATGGCTACGGTGACGCTCAATCCTGAGAATGTGCCGGCGCAGATCGATCTGGCGAATTTATTTCTGGCCGCGGGAAAGCTGTCCGACGCGCGAGACCGCGCGACTACCGTGCTCAAATACGACCCGAAAAATGCCACCGCCCAATCCATCCTTTCCAGCGCGGACGCTTCGCAGGGAGATCTGGGGAAGGGCTTGACGGAGGCGCAGCAAGCGGTACAGATGGATCCTTCGCGCTCCAGTTCCGAGCTGAATCTGGCGATCATTCAAGAAAAATCAAAAGATTTAGCTGCCGCCGAGCAGAGCTACATGAAGGCGGTTGCTCTCGATGAAAAATCGCTTCCCGCGCGACTCGCTCTGGGAAGTTTTTATCAACGTCAGAAGCGCTGGGCGGACGCCGAGAAGCAATACCAGGCGGCGATCGCGGCCGACCCTGCTAATCCTTATCCGCGCGCGACTTTAGCCACCCTTTATCTGAACGAAGGTCAGAAGGATGCCGCGGAAAAAACTTTGCAGGATACGAAGTCCGGGCTGAAAGACAATCCCAACGCTTACCGCATGCTGGCTGAGTTTTATCTCGGGCAGCGCGAATTCGATAAGGCCGCCGCAGAACTCAATTCGTTGAACGCCGAACATCCCAAAGATCCAATCGTTTCGCGCATGCTTACGGAACTGCTGCTGCAAGAAAATAAAGTCGACGAGGCATCGAAGGTCGTCGACAATTTCCTGAAGAACTCGCCGTCCGATCCCAATGCGCAAATCCTGCGAGGCCAAATTCTGGTTCGGCAGGGCAAAGCGTCCGACGCCGTTCACATTCTCGAACAGGCGGTGAAGAGTGCCCCGGATAACGCCGCCGCACACTACCAGCTGGGAGTCGCCTATGCCGCGACGCAAAATGCGGGCCAAGCGGAGGCGGAATGGCGCCAAGCTTCGAAATTGCAGCCGAACATGGTCGAGCCTTTGCGGGCGCTAGCCGCTTTAGCGGCGCGCAGAAGCGACCAAGCGCTCCTCGAAGAGACCGGCGGACGGCTGATGATGCTGGAGCCAAAATCGCCGGAAGGCTACATCCTTCACGCGGAGGCCCTTTATCTCAAGAAGGATTTACCGGGGACGGAAGCGGACCTAAAGCGCGCGATCAGTGCGGCGCCACAGAGTCCTGCGGGCTACTCCCGGCTTGGCGACCTACGCCTGAGCCAGAAGAAATTTGACGAAGCCGAGCAGTTGTACGGCGAGGCGCTCAAACGCAATCCTGCGGATATTCAGGCCATCACAGGCCTCGTCAATGTCTCGTTGCAAAAAAGGGATAACGCCAAGGCTCTGCGCGTTCTTCAGGAGCAGATGGCGAAAGTTCCGGCAAGTGGCGCGTTGTACGTTCTTCTCGGCCAACTCGAGATGCGCAACCAGGACTCCGCCAAAGCGGAAGCGGCGTTTCAGAAAGCGACCGAACTGGATCCAAATAATATGAACGCGTTCCTGATGCTGGCGAGCGCCCAGATTTCTCGAGGCTCGGTGGACCAGGCGATTGAAGCCTATCACCGCGCCATAGCGGCAAATCCGAATGACGTGCGAATTTACGTTGCGCTTGGCAGCTTGCTGGAAACCCGGAATCAGTGGCAGGAAGCGGAGGATTCTTACAAGAAGGCCCTGGCGATACGTCCCGACTACGCGCTCGCAGCCAACAATCTTTCGTACCTCATGCTGGAACACGGTGGCGACTTGAGTGTCGCGGTGACGTTGGCCCAAACCGCGCGGAAAGGCATGCCGGATTCGCCGAATTCCGCGGACACGCTTGGATGGGCCTACTACAAGCAGGGCATCTATCAATCGGCGATCGGTCTATTTCAAGAAGCGATCAAGAGCGACGCGCAGAATCCGACTTACCACTACCATCTCGGAATGACGTATCAGAAAGCCAACGATTTTGACTCGGCGAAAAAGCAGCTCCAATACACGCTACAGATCAGCCCCAATTACAGCCAGGCCGACGAGATTCGAAAGATTCTGGGAGAGACTGCGCCGCAGAAGAATTAAATCCGGATCTTCGGGCTAGTCCAGTTTGAATTCGGCACGCCAGTCAGATTTATCGGCTACGGCCGGTTGGCCCTTCTTGTCCAGGACGTAATTCCCGAGCACCAGAAAATCCATCTCAGTCCGCATGAAGCAGCGATAGGCGTCTTCCGGCGTGCAGACGATGGGTTCGCCACGCACGTTGAAGCTGGTGTTCACGATCACGCCGTAACCGGTCAGCTCTTTGAATTCGTGAATTAATTCCCAGTATCGTGGATTTGTTTCTTTACTGACGCTTTGGATGCGAGCCGAATAATCGATGTGGGTGATGGAAGGAAGATCGGAACGCAGAAAATAGAGCCGTTCGTACAGAGACTTTTCGTTGTAGTTTTTCGGAAGCGGAATTTGTTTATCCTGGCGAACCGGCGCAACAATCAACATGTAAGGAGAGGGCCGGTCGAGTTCAAAGTGTTCCGCGATTTCCTCTTCCAGGACCGAAGGCGCGAAAGGCCGAAACCCTTCGCGATATTTGATCTTTAGATTTAATTTTTTTTGCATCTCGGGATTTCGCGCATCGCCGAGGATGCTGCGTCCGCCCAGTGCGCGCGGGCCAAATTCCATACGGCCCTGAAACCAGCCGACGACGTTTCCTTCGGCGAGTTTTGCAGCGACGTCGGTTGCGAGTTGCTCGAAATCGTCATAGTGGCGCGCTTTGGCGTCATGTTTTTCGAGCGCCCGGGCAATCTGTTTGTCGGAGAATTCTGGTCCCAAGTACGATCCCTGCATGGCGTCGGCCTGGCGAGTCACCTGGCGTTCGTGGCCTTGCTGGATGTGCCACACGGCATAGGCCGCGCCGACGGCTCCGCCGGCGTCTCCGGCGGCGGGCTGGATCCAAATATCGTCGAAAATTCCAGCGCGCAGCAATTTTCCGTTCGCCACGCAATTGAGCGCGACGCCGCCGGCCATCACCAGATTCTTGCAGCCGGTCAGTTGTCGCGCCGCGCAGGCAATCTTGATTACGATTTCTTCGGTCACTTGCTGGATCGCCAGGGCCAGGTCCATATAAACCTGGGTAAGTTCCGACTCTGGCTTGCGGCGTGGCACCCCGAAAAGTTGTTCCCACTTCGTCTCGTTGGCCATTTTCAGGCCGGTGGCGTACTCGAAGTAATCCATGTTCAGCAAAATCGAGCCGTCTTTGCGGACATCGATTAGATCAGTGAGGATTTTGTTTTTGAACTCCGCGGTCCGCGGCGAGTCGGGATTCCCGTATGGCGCGAGGCCCATGAGCTTGTATTCGCCGCTATTCACCGTAAAGCCGGTGTAATAGGTGAACGCGGAATAAAGCAGGCCCACGGAATGGGGAAATTGCAGCTCGCTGAGGATTTCAATGTCTTTGCCGCGCCCGCGCCCGATGGTCGTGGTGGCCCATTCACCGACGCCGTCGATCGTGATGATGGCCGCTTCTTCGAATGGCGATGGATAAAAGGCGCTGGCCGCGTGCGACAGATGGTGCTCAGGGTAGTACATCGGAACTTTGGCGGTGCCGAGTTCCGCGAGGTGCTTACCCAGCATGCTGCGCATGAATAACTTTTCTTTGATCCACACGGGCATGGCGGAAAGGAAACTCAAGAATCCACTGGGCGCAAAGGCGTGGTACGTCTCCAGCAGGCGTTCGAACTTCAAAAATGGCTTGTCGTAGAACGCTACGCCGGTCAAGTCGTTGTAATCGATTCCGGATTCTTCCAGAACGTAGCGGCAAGCGTTAATCGGAAAGGATGAATCGTGCTTCTTGCGGGTGAACCGTTCTTCCTGGGCCGCGGCGACGATCTGGCCATCGACCAGAATCGCTGCTGCGCTATCGTGGTAGTAGGCCGATATTCCGAGGACCGCTTTCTTCATTCCATTTCCTTACGAGATTTGAGCGCGAATTAAAACAAAGTATAAATAAACGGCGCGAGGGCCGAGCCGCCGGCGAAGACCATCAGGGCGCCAAACATCAACATGATGATGATGAGCGGCAGCAGCCAGAATTTTTTCCGGTCTTTCAGAAACCCCCACAAATCCTTCAGGAAATCCATTTCTTCTCCTTCGATTTAGTACGGCCGTTCGAGGTCCCGGCCAACAAACGTGTGATTTCTCTCGACCATCACGGAGTCTTTACCAGCTTTGAAAGCGCGCAGCTTCAAGGAATCTTTGCCGACCAGCCGGCGGAATACCGCAATGGGTGTGACGACCGCGAAGAACACGATCGAGAGCAAAATCCTCGACATCACCGCACCGAGTAGCTCGGAAAATCCCAGCCAGACCACCGCCACCGGCTTGAAAACTTGCGGCACGGCCATGTTGACGACCTGCAAGATGATTGCCGCCAGTAGGTACCCTTCTTTTTTCTTCGACGCAAAAATTAGCAAAAGCAGCAGGACCACGGCCATGCCCGTGTCCCGGCTCTGATCCTTGGTAATCTTTTTCATGGAAAGCTCAATCATAAACGGCGTTGCTCCCTAATCTCAACCTCGTCCGGAGCTCCATCTTCGCACCCTTCCGAGGATACAATGAGTTGGCGTTGTTGGGCGGGCTGACTGTCGTACATTTGGATCGATCGCGCATTGGGCCTGATTCTGGAGGGTAGGGATGAAGGATTGTCGGCAATTTTATATTGACGGAAAGTGGGTTGCGCCAGCCGCGGCATCCGATTTCAGTGTGACGAACCCGGCCACCGAAGAGACCATCGCGACCATCTCGCTGGGCGGCATCGCGGACGTCAATAAAGCGGTAGCCGCGGCGAAACGCGCCTTTCCATCTTTCTCCGAGACAAGACTCGAAGACCGCGTTGCATTGTTGCGAAAAATAATCGAGGTCTACCAGAGCCGAATCGAGGAAATGGCCGAGACGATTTCCTGGGAAATGGGCGCGCCCATGTCGCTCACGCGCGCAGCACAAGCGCCGGTAGGATTGGCGCATCTGAACGAAGTGGTGCGAATCCTGAGCTATTTCAAATTCGAAGAAATGCACGGCAGCACGATGATGCGCAAGGAGCCGGTTGGCGTATGTGGCTTCATCACACCGTGGAATTGGCCGATGAACCAGATCGTCTGCAAAGTGGCTCCAGCGATTGCTACCGGGTGCACCGTTATACTGAAACCGAGCGAACTTGCTCCACTTTCCGCTTATCTGTTTGCGCAGATTCTCGATGAAGCGGGAGTGCCCGCCGGCGTTTTTAATATGGTGAATGGCGACGGGCCAACTGTTGGCGCGGCGATCGCTTCGCATCCGGACATCGACATGGTTTCTTTCACCGGTTCTGCGCGCGCCGGGGTGGCAGTGGCGCAGGCCGCCGCACCGACGGTGAAACGCGTTACACAGGAGCTTGGCGGAAAATCCGCGAACATCATTCTGGATGATGCCGACCTGGAGAAAGCGGTGAAGCAGGGGGTGCAAAGCTGTTTCCGCAATACAGGTCAATCCTGCGACGCTCCCACCCGCATGTTGGTGCCGAAAGCCAAGATGCCCGCGGCAATCGTTGCCGCGAGACAGGCCGCCGAGGCCACTAAAGCTGGAAACCCGCTGGCGGAAGCGACGCATATTGGTCCACTTGCCGGGAAAGCCCAGTTTGCTAAGGTCGAACGCCTGATCAACAAGGGTCTGGAAGAAGGGGCCACGCTGGTGGCGGGCGGGTTGGGAAAACCTGACGGGGTGATCAAGGGCTACTTCGTTCAGCCCACGGTTTTTGCCGATGTGCGCAACGATATGACCATCGCTCGCGAAGAAATTTTCGGGCCAGTGCTGTGCATGATTCCTTACGACGATGAGGAACATGCGATCGCGATCGCGAACGATACGCCCTATGGCCTGTCGGGATACGTTACATCCGGCGATGTGGATCACGCCCGCCGCGTAGCTAAACGCATTCGCGCCGGCAACGTGCATATTAACGGGGCCAGATCCGCTTTCGACGGCTGCTTCGGCGGCTACAAGCAATCGGGAAATGGCCGCGAGTGGGGCGAAGCGGGCCTGGAAGAATTTTTGGAATTGAAAGCGATCTTCGGGTACGAATCGCCCAAGAAATCGTAAGACATTGGCAATCCCGATTCCGTCAGTTCGGTCAGAAATACAGTAGAATTCCTTGCGTCCATGGACCCAAAAATCAGACAAAAAGCGCTGCGGCTGCTGACCAACGGCATCTACGTGATGACTTCCCGCAGCGGCGAAAAATTTGGCGCCGCCACCGTCACCTGGGTTTCGCAGGCCGGATTCAAGCCACCTTTGTTGATGGCCGCGTTGCGCAAGGATGGCAACGTTCTGGAGTGCGTGGCGGAGAGCCGCCAGGCGGTACTGCACATTCTGGACAAGGAACAAGCCAGCCTGGCTCAAACCTTTTTTGCCTCGGCCAAAGAATCCGCCGGTCTGCTGAATGGCGAACCTTACGCTAGCGGAGAAAAAACGTCCGCGCCGGTGCTGACCAAATCCCACGCGCACCTGGAGTGTGAAGTTCGTGAAATCCTGCAGCAGCACGGCGATCACGCTCTGGTAATTCTGGAAGTGGTCAACGCCGAGATTCGCCAGGAAGTAACGCCACTCACCGTCGCCGACTCCCCCTGGGAATACGGCGGCTAGCAACCCTCTTCGAGCGATCCAGCTTCAAATCTTCATAGCCATTGAGCAATACCGGCGCGTCCCGTATAATTGTTTGCTTTGCTATACGGGGGAGCTACAGACAGCCATGTTGAAGAGTATCCAGCAGCGGGACAAAGAAGGTAACCGGTGGGTGAAAATCACCATGGGCGTTTTGCTCGGCATCATCTGCCTGAGCATGCTCACCTACCTGATCCCCGGGCTGGGTAGTTCCACGTTTAATGCTAGCCCCGATTCGGTCGCGACGGTTGGTGGCAAAGACATCACCGCTTTTGAAGTGCAGCAGCAACTGAACCTGGCCACGCGCGGCCAGTCAGTGCCCGACGCCCTCCGCGGTTTTTACGCCAAACAGGTTCTGGATCAGATGGTCTTCAAACAAGCGCTGGAAGTCGAGGCGCAGCGCATGGGAATTCAGGTTACCAACGACGAACTTTCCGATCGCATCAAGCAGATTCTTCCCACCGCCTGGAATGGCGACGTTTGGCTGAAAGACAAGTACACCACCGAAGTAGAAAACAGGATCGGCATGCAGGTTCCGCAGTTTGAGGAGTATCTGCGTGACCAGATGCTGCAGGAAAAGTTCCATCAGCTGGTCACCGACGCGATTACCGTCAGCCCCGATGAAATCCAGCGCGAATTCCTGCGCCGGAATGAAAAAGTTCAAATCGAGTACGCCCTAATCAAACCTGCGGATCTAGCTTCGACGATTCAACCGAGCGACGCGGAATTGTCCGAGTATTACTCGAAACACGTTGGGCAGTATCAAGTCCCGGAAAAGCGTTCGGCGCGCTACGCCCTGCTCGATTTGAACCGTCTACGCGGCACCGCGCAGGCCAGCGACGCGGCTTTGCATGCCTATTACAACGCGCACGTCGAAGACTACATGGTCGCCAACCGAGTCCATGTAGAACATATTTTGTTCAAGACCATCGGCAAGACCGACGCTGAAATCGCCGAGATCCGGCAGAAGGCCGAAGATGTCCTGAAAAAGGCCAAATCCGGAGCCAATTTCGAGGATCTGGCGAAGAAGTTCTCCGAGGACGACGCCACCAAGCCGAAGGGCGGCGATCTGGGCTGGATTATCGAAGGCCAGACCGTGCCGGAATTTCAGCAAGCGGCTTTCACCCTGCCCAAGGGCTCGATATCGGACCTGGTGAAAACCCAGTACGGGTTCCACATCATCAAGGTCCTCGACCACGAGAGCGCGCATACCAAGACTTTTGACGAAGTCCGCAATACGATTCAGCCGGTAGTGCTGGAAGAGCAGGTTACGGCGCAGGCGAATAAGATCTCGGGTGATATGGCCGCGGCGGTCCGGCAATC
>Ga0209006_10002826_pt1 | contig 15766 bp, 15 predicted proteins | sample JacPin_JW_Ref_O2_FD_188567 | JGI IMG/M metagenome (GOLD analysis project Ga0209006, IMG submission 188567) | Forest soil microbial communities from Algoma, Ontario, Canada - Jack Pine, Ontario site 1_JW_Ref_O2 (SPAdes) (version 2) | ecosystem: Environmental > Terrestrial > Soil > Boreal... | reverse complement strand
TCGAGCAGCGGCTGCAAAACATCGGGAAAGACATGGCGCGACGGAAAATTCGGATGTTCCTTGCCGGCGATATGCAGGCGCACCGAGCTTGCCAGCTCGCCATCCACATAGAAGCCGAAAATGTATGCGTTGTCAGCCTCGTCGTCGGCGTCGGTAAATCGTCCGGTGTCGTTTGCCGTAATCGCCCCTTCGCGCAAATAGGCGCGATAGCGAAGACGAAAGATGGCCTCGCGCTCCTCGACGGAATCGGCGCGCCGGCATTCGATCTTTGCCAGAAGTGCCGTGAGACGATCTGCCAGGATTTTCTGTGGGCTTCGGGGAACTGAAAAAGTCGAATGCCTGACCTCAGCACTCATACTCTGCCTCATTGCTTACCAACTCCCCAGCGCCAGTAAGCCGAAAGTTAACACATTGTTAATGCAATTACAATTTTCATTACTTGTTAGGTTAACCTGCGGTTGCGAAAAGCCTAAACGCTTCAGACAACGGGAGTTCCACGTACGGGCGGTTGAAGGAGTTGCGATTTAGGCCGCGTCGCTGCGGACCCTGGCGGGCCACGACGCTTGCGGCGGGGCAACGTAGGTCGCGTACAAGAGCTTGCGCAAATCGGCCGCCGGCATCGGTCGGCACAACAGGTAGCCTTGCACCTCGTCGATGCTGTCCTCGGCGGCGAGCAATTCGAGCTGCTCCTCGGTCTCGACCCCCTCGACCACGACCCGCAGCCCCAGCTGCGCGCTCAGCCGCGTCATGCCGCGCAGCAGCGTGATCCTTCGTTCGTCGTCGTTGAGGTCCTGCAGGAACGATTGGTCGATCTTGACCTTGTGGAACGGAAAGCTGTGCAGATAACTCAGGCTCGAGTACGCCGTGCCGAAATCGTCCAGCGAGATTTTCACCCCAATGTCGGCAAGCTGTTGCAGATCCGCGCGGGTGCGGCGCGTGTTTTGCAGCAGGGTGGTTTCGGTTATCTCGATCTCAAGCCGGTGAGCCGGAAGGTTGGTCGCGGCAAGCGTTTCGCGAACCAGCGCGGGGACGTTGGAGCGATCGAATTGGATCGGCGAGAGGTTGACCGCGACCGCCGTGTCGCCCGGCCAGCGGCGGCATTCCAGGCAGGCTTTGTATAAGACCTGGTTGCCGATCTCGACGATGAGGCCCATCTCCTCGGCGACCGGGATGAACTCCGCCGGCGACACCATTCCGCGCTCGTGGTGCGGCCATCGCAGCAACGCCTCGCAAGTCTCGATCCGCCTGGTCTTGAGATTGAAGATCGGCTGGTAGTACAGCTCAAACGCTTCGCTCTCGGTCGCGCTGCGCAGATCGAGCTCCAGCGCCCGGCGCGCCTGGGCGCTGGCTTCCATCTTTGCCTCGAACCAGCGCCACGTGCCGCGGCCGTCCGACTTAGCCTGATAGAGCGCGATGTCGGCGTTGCGCAAAAGCTGCTCGGGATCGATCCGGCTTTTCGCCAGCGCGATGCCGACGCTGGTGGTGACGACGACCTTGTGTCCGTCCAGGTCATAGGTGCCGCCGAGAGCGTTGAGAACGCGGGTCGCCAGCGCTTCGCCCTGTTCGATCGACTTGATCGGCGCCTGGAGGATGACGAACTCGTCGCCGCCAAAACGCGAAATGACGTCGGCGTCGCGAATCGTGTTCTTCAGGCGCTCGGCCACTGCCTCCAGCAGCATGTCGCCGCGGGTGTGGCCCAGCGTATCGTTAACCTGCTTGAACTGATCAAGGTCGATGAAGTGAATGGCGCACATATTGTCGATCCGCCATTCGGCGAGCGCTTTCTCCATGCGGTCGCGCAGCACCGTGCGGTTGGGCAAACCGGTCAAGGCGTCGAACCGCGCGAGATGATTGATCTTGGCCTCGGCGATCTTGCGCTCCGTGATGTCCTCGACGAGCACCACCATGCCGCCGTTCTCCATCGGCTGCACCGTGAATTCGAGCGTTCGCCCGTTCGACAAATCCAATCCGAAGGTGGCATCGTCCTTGCCGGAGAGGCGCGCATCCAGATAGTCGATCATGCTCTGCGCGCTCGGCTCCGACAGCAGCCCCGCCTGGACGATGCTCTCGACCAGGTCGCGCACACTCATGCCCTTCAACTCGACATCCGCCGCCAGTCGCACTTGCTGTTTCAGCTTGTCGTTCGAGACCACGACGCGGCGCTTGGAATCGAACATGCACAAGCCGTGCGGCATGTTGTTGATCGCGGTATCAAACCGTTTGGCGAGCAGCGACATGTCGCGCGAGGAGATCACCGCGTCGAGCAGCGTTCCGCGCAACCGATCCGCAATGAGCTTGATGCCGTAGAATGACGGGACGAGCAGCGCCGCAAAAATCCAGTGAAACGGGTTTCCGTACAAGACCAACGCCGCCGTGATCGGCGCCCAGGTACAGAGGATCTGCACAATGACAAATCGCGGATTTGCAAAGTTGCGGCCGAAAATGCCGGCGGCATAGGCGATCGTCATAGAGAAGCTGACGAGATGCGCGAAGGAATCGTTGGTCCGCGAAAAGGCGATGTAACACCACAGGCCGAGCAACGCGAGGATCACCGAGGCTCCGGCGCCGTAGCGATATTCCCAGCGCCGGGCGATTTCCGCTGTGGTGACGGTCTCGCGCTTGCGCAGATACGCGCGCATCATGTAGCCGCGCGCACAGGCGACCAGCGTGATCGCAATCGCGCAATAGAGGATTAGAATTTCACCGGTCTTCCAATAGGTGACCAGCACCGAGCCGATGACGAAAAACGTTCCGATGAGGAGAGTCCGGCCCTCCTTGAAAAGCGAATCGACCAGCGGAAGATAAATTTCCGGCGGCAGCGCTTCGTGCGGTTGGCGAGACCGGAACGCGGAACTCATTACACTCTACCGTGAACAATCGCGACTGGCTGAAATTGCATGCCGCACTATGACTTAAAGGTGTCTCCATCGAGTAAATATGAATGGTCTGTTTCTTTTAGTGTTGCGGCATTAACGAATTCCGCGACAGCTTGTTAGGAGATGGTTATGCATATGCCCGCCGCTTTTACCGGCAGATGGATGTAAATTCGGGCGGCCTCGCGCTACGCGTAGCGAAATGTGACAAGGCGGCCGATCTGACTGCTACTTCGGCAAAAGCTCTTGTGAACCGCGATTATCGAATCTTCGCAAAATCGCCGTGGCGGCCAAGACCATCCTTGAAGCGGGTCGCTCCCGCCACGCCGTCGGCGATTAGCGCCTGGCGCCCGTTGTACCATTCCTGAATCAGCGCATCGCGGACGCCAAGCCCGTGGCCTTTGATGGCGGAGCGCCGGTCGGCGCGCACGCAAACCTGCGGAAAGCGCGCGATCTCTTGCGCGAGCTCTTCGGCCTTCTGGCGGGCGCCGCCTTTCGGCGTGAGGTATTCGCACAAGCCGATGCTCAAGCATTCTTCCGCCGGCACTTTTCTACCGGTGAGGATGATTTCGAGCGCCCGGCCCTGACCAACAATGCGCGGCAGCCGCACGGTGCCGCCGTCGATCAGCGGCACGCCCCAGCGCCGACAATAAACGCCGAAATACGACTCCTTCGCCATGACGCGGAAATCGCACCACAGCCCAAGCTCCATGCCGCCAGCGACCGCCGGGCCTTCGATGGCCGCAATCACCGGCTTGTCCAATTCCAGCCGCGATGGCCCGAGCGGGCCGCGCGGAATCTCGCCGCCGTTGCCGTGCGGTCCGGCGGTCGGGATATCAAGCTCGCCGAGCGGACGAGCTGCATCGAGCGAACTGACATATTTGAGATCCCAGCCGGCGCAGAACGCGCCGCCTGAGCCGTAGAAGACCGCGACCGACGCGTCCTTATCGGCATCAAACTCAAGGAACGCCGCGGTCAGCGCGTCGGCGCTCGCCGGATCCATCGCGTTGCGGGCTTCGGGCCGATCGTGGATCACCGTCCATACCGATCCGTTCTTCTCAATCCTGACTGCCATAGCGGGACGTCCTCTCCGTTCTGGTTCTTTGCTGGTTCTTTGCTCGTTCTTGCATTCCGGCGCCACGGATGGCGCTTCAGCGACCGGTAAAAATCGGAACGCGCCGTTCCGCCATCGCTGTCACGCCCTCCTTGAAATCGTCGGTCCGGCGCAGCCGCGTTTGCTCGGCGAGCTCATGTTCGGTCGCGGTGCGCACGCGATCGGCAAGATCGCCGCGCAGCGTGGTGCGCGTCGCGATGAGCCCGAGCGGCGCGTTCTCGGCGATTTCGGCGGCAAGCGACAACGATGCGCTGCGTACCTGATCCTGCGGCACCAAAACATCGGCGAGACCCATGGCATGCGCCTCGTCACCGTCGATGCGGCGGCTGGTATAGAACATCAGCGCCGCCTTGGTCGGGCCGACGGCCGCTGGCAACGTGACGGTCAATCCGAATCCGGGATGAAAACCGAGGCGGGTAAAGTTGGCGGAGAACCGCGCTTGCGCGCAGGTCACCCGCAAATCGGCTACCATGGCCAAACCCAAGCCGCCGCCGACCGCGGCGCCGTGAACGGCGGCGACGATCGGCTTTCTGGTCCGGAACAGCCGGTTGCCTTCGATGTAGAGATGCGCGGCGCCCGGCGTCGGCCCGCTCAAGAGCGCGCTGCCGTCGCGGTCATCGTCGCCGAAATTGGCACCGGCGCAGAACGCCTTGCCTTGCGCGGCCAGCACCAAAGCGCGGCAATCGGGGTCGGCGTCGAGCGCCTCAAAAGCGTCGGCGAGCTCTCTAATCAGCGCGACGTCGAAAAAGTTATTCGGCGGCCGTCTGATCTCGACCAAAGCCACGTGGCCGGTCTTGTCCACCCCGATGTCGCTGAAGGGTCCCATGACCAATCCTTCCGGTTTCCTTCGTCTGTCGCTGCGCGGTCACGTCGCGGCGTTCGGTGCGCCGGTTATTACTGGCGGCCGGCCGCATCGTTGGCAAGCCAGCGAATATTTTCATCGCGCTTCGCTACTGGACGAACGCGGCGTAATACACGACGCTGCAGCCGGCGACGCATGAAAAAGATTCAGGGAGGGCGGAATTGGCCAAGCGAAACGCTACGGCGGCGGTGATCGGAGCCGGCGATTTCATCGGCTCGGCCATCGCCAAAAAATTTGCAGCCGAAGGTTTCACGATCTTCGCTGGACGGCGCAATGCCGACAAGCTCGCGCCGCTGGTTGCCGACATCGAAGCCTCCGCGGGCGAAATCGTCGCGCGCGGTCTCGATGCGCGCAAGGAAGACGATATTACCGACTTTCTCCGCGCCGCCGACGCCCACGCGCCGCTCGAAGTCTGCATCTTCAATGTCGGCGGCAACGTCAATTTTCCGGTGCTGGACACCACCGAGCGCGTGTTTCGCAAGGTCTGGGAATTGGGCTGCTATGCCGGTTTCCTCACTGGCCGCGAGGCCGCCCGCTTGATGCTGCCGCGCGGCAAAGGCTGCATCTTCTTCACCGGCGCCACCGCCAGCGTTCGCGGCGGCATCGGTTATTCGGCGTTCGCCAGCGCCAAACACGGCCTGCGCGCCGTCGCCCAGAGTATGGCGCGAGAGCTTGGCCCGGAGAACATTCACGTCGCTCATCTGATCATCGACGCCGGCGTCGACACCGCGTTTGTGCGCGAGCGGATCCGGCAGCGCGGTGGCTTAGTGGCTTTGGAGAATCTCGAGCCGGATCGATTGATGAATCCGACGTCGGTCGCCGAAGCCTATTGGCAGCTCTACCGGCAGCCGCGCGATGCCTGGACTTTCGAGCTGGATGTGCGCCCATATGGCGAGGTGTGGTGAGATGGCCAACGTGGAATTTCATTTCGACTTTGGTAGTCCGAACGCCTACCTGGCGCACATCGTGATCCCGGAAGTCGAGCAGCGAACCAGCACCACGTTCGAATACGTGCCGATCCTGCTCGGCGGCGTGTTCAAGCTCACCAACAATCGCTCGCCCGCCGAAAAAATGGCGGGCATCAAAAATCGGCTTGAATACGAACAGCTGGAAGTGCGGCGCTTCGTCCGCCACCACGGCATCAAGCAATTCACCTGGAATCCGTTCTTTCCCGTCAACACGCTCCTGATCATGCGCGGCGCAATCGCCGCGCAGCTTGACGGCGTGTTCGAGCGCTATGTCGACGACGTGTTCAAGGCCATGTGGGCGGAGCCGAAAAAGATGGACGATCCCGAAGTGGTCGCCGCGGTGCTGCAGCAGTCCGGGCTGGACGGCGCCGCTCTGCTCGCCCGCACCCAGGAGCCCGACGTCAAGGATCGCCTGCTGAAGAATACGGAAGCCTCGGTCGCGCGCGGCACTTTCGGCAGCCCCACTTTCTTTGTCGGCAACGAGATGTTCTTCGGCAAGGATCGTTTGCGCGACGTCGAGGAGGAGATTGTCCGCGTCAATGACTAGCAGCGAAGGACCAACGGTCTGGCTCGTCGCCGGCCTGCGCACGCCCTTCGTTGCGGTCGACGGGCCGTTCGCCAATCGCGACTCCTTGGGCTTGTCGGTGCCCGTCGTTCAAGCGATGGCGCAACAGCCGACCGGCCCGATCGACTTCGCGGTATGGGGCTCGGTGGTCGTCAACCTCGCTTACGCCAACCTGGCGCGCGAAGTGTGGCTCGAAAGCAAACTCGATCCGCACGTGCCGACATTCACCACCATCATGCAATGCAGCACCAGCATGGTCGGCGTATTCGAAGCGGGCGGGATGCTGGGACAACGCGCGGCATTGGCCATGGTCGGCGGCGTCGAAAGCATGAGCCGCGTCCAGATCGGGTTGGGGCAGAATTTTTCGGTTTGGCTGCGGCGCCTGTTCCAGGCCCGCAGCGCCGCGGATCGTCTCAGTATTCTTCGGCGGCTTCGCCCCTCGGACGTTCGGCTGTTTGTGCCGGAAGTGAAGAACCGCGTCACCGGCCGCAGCATGGGCGAACATTCCGAAGACATGGCCAAGGATTGGAGCATCGGCCGCCGCGAACAGGATGAGCTTGCGCTCGAAGGCCATCAACGAGCGATCGCGGCGCAGGATCGCGGTTTCTTCGCCGACTTGATCGTTCCGCTCGACGGCGTCGGCAAAGACCACTTCCCGCGCCGTGACACGTCCGTGGAAAAGCTCGGGAAGCTCAAGCCGGTGTTCGATCGGACCAGCGGTCGCGGCACGCTGACCGCCGGCAATAGCTCGCCGCTCACCGATGGAGCCGCCGCCATCTGGGTCGCGACCGACGAAGGCGCGGAGCGTTTGCCGGCGGCGTTGCCGCGGGCCCGGCTCGTCGACTTCGAAATGGCGGCGGTCGACATTTTCCACGAAGGTTTGCTGATGGGCGCCGGTGACCGCCATTCCGCGATTGCTGGCGCGTCACGGCCTGAAGTTCGACGACATTGCATTATGGGAAATTCACGAAGCATTTTCCGCGCAGGTGCTGTGCCACATCAAAGCGCTCGAGGATGCGGCCTTCGTGCGCGCCAAAGCCGGCGTGGAGCACACTTTTGGAAGCTTCCCGCGCAAGCGCATGAACCCAAACGGCGGAAGCGTCGCGCTTGGACATCCATTCGCCGCCACCGGCGCGCGCATTCTCAGTCAAGCCGTCAAGGAACTCGCGGCGATGCCGCAGGGTAGCCGCGCGATCGTCAGCATCTGTTCCGACGGCGGTCTCGGCACCGTCGCGCTCTTGCAGCGCTGAGCGGCGGCCGGCGCCTATCCATTCGCCGCGGCAATGGCGTGAAAGAACGTGCCGCTAACGCGGCCGCGCCGGCCGCCGGCTTTCTCCGGTGCTTTGCCCGCGCCGGCGGCGATTTCCACAAACGGCTCGTCGTCGCCGGCGGACATCAGCGACGCATAGTGGAATTCATGGCCACGGATGAGGGTGCCGCTGCCGCCGAGCATGCCCGCCGATAGGAGTCGTGCGGTGCGGTAGCCGAGATGCAGCTTACGCTTCGCGAAGCTCGTCCAATGGCCGAGTAGGCCAGTCATCGGATGACGCCGGCCGGCCGCGTCCTCCAGGCTTTCGCCCAGCACCATGTAGCCGCCGCACTCGCCATGCACCGGCCAGGTCGCAGCGAAGCTTTTCAGGCCGGCGGAGAAATTTCGCGCGTCGGCGAGTGCGTCGGCATGCAATTCGGGATAGCCGCCGGGCAGCCAGCAGCTGTCGGCATCGTGCGGCGGCGGTTCGTCGGCGAGCGGCGAGAACGGCAGGATCTCGGCGCCGGCTTGGCGCCATGCATCGATCACATGCGGATAGACAAAGCTGAAAGCTTGGTCGCGCGCGAGCGCGATCCGCTGACCGGGCGGCCGCAACGCCAAAGCTCCGTCAGCGGCCGTGCCGATGTTGAAAAATCCGGCGTGGGCGACGATGGCGTCGAGATTGAAATAACGCTCGGCGGTGTCGGCGAGACGGTCGATCAGGGCCGTGAGGTCGGGGTGTTCGCCGGCTTGCACGAGTCCGAGATGACGCTCCGGCAAAGCAAGCGCAGCGTCGCGCGGCAGCGCGCCGAGGATCGGAACGTCGAGCCGGGCAATGGCGTCGGCGACCAGCGCGCGGTGGCGTTCGCTGCCGACCCGATTGAGAATGATTCCGGCGATGCGCACGGCCGGATCGTGCGAAGCAAAGCCACGCACGATCGCCGCGGCCGATTGCGCCTGTCGCGCAACGTCGAGCACCAGCACGACTGGCAAGCCAAAATGCGCGGCAAGATCGGCGGTGGCGCCATGCCGGCCGTGCGCTCCGGCCTCTGCCGATCCATCGAACAATCCCATGACGCCTTCGATCACGACGATGTCGGCGCCGTGGGCGGCTTGCCGAGCGAGCGCATCGAGCAGGTTGTCCGGCATCGCCCAGGTATCGAGATTGGCGCTCGGCGTGCCAGTCACCGCCGCATGGAAAGCCGGATCGATGTAATCGGGTCCGGCTTTGGCACCGTGTGCGACCACGCCGCGCCGCCGCAACGCCGCCAGCAGTGCCAGCGTCACTGTGGTCTTGCCGGCGCCAGAATGCGCCGCGGCGATGATGAGCCCGCGCGCCGTCATTTCGGCCCCGGCGCAAAGGGATTAAAGGATGACCTATGGAGCGGCAGGAACGGCCATTGCGCCGCGGATGGACCACGGGCGCATGCGCCACGGCGGCGGCGAAGGCAGCGTTCTCGGCGCTGGTCACCGGCGAATTTCCCGATCCGGTCGAAGTGACCTTGCCGCGCGGCGCGCGGCCCGGCTTTGCGCTGGCGCTGACACGCATGGATGAGGGCAGCGCGACCGCTGGCGTGATCAAAGACGCCGGCGACGATCCGGACGTCACACACGGCGCGCTTGTCGTCGCCACCGTACGGCTCGGCGCGCCCGGCGCCGGCGTGACGTTTCGCGCCGGTGAAGGCGTCGGCACGGTCACGCGGCCAGGCCTTCCCGTTCCACCCGGCGAACCCGCCATCAATCCGGTGCCGCGGCAGATGATGCGCGATGCCATCGCCGAAGTCGCCGGCGCGACCGGCAGAGCAGGGGACGCCGAGATCGAGGTCGCCATTCCCGGCGGCGCGGCGCTTGCGGCCAAAACGCTCAACGGACGGCTCGGCATTGTCGGCGGCTTGTCGATCCTCGGCACCACCGGGATCGTCGTGCCGTATTCGTGCTCGGCCTGGATCCATTCGATCCATCGCGGCATCGATGTCGCGCGCGCCGCCGGCCTGATGCACATAGCCGGCGCCACCGGGGCCGCTTCGGAGGCCGCGATCCAAAAACTTTACGGGCTGCCGGAGATTGCGCTGATCGACATGGGCGATTTCGTCGGCGGCATGCTCAAATATGTGCGGGCCCATCCGCTGCCGCGCGTCACCATTGCCGGCGGTGTCGGCAAGATGACCAAGCTGGCGCAGGGGCTCACCGATCTTCACTCCAAGCGCGGCGCCGTGGACCACGCATTGCTGGCGCGCTTTGCCCAGGCGGCCGGCAGCTCCGCGGAGCTTGGCGCGCGCATACTCACCGCCAACAATGCCGCGGAAGTTTTTGCGCTGGCGCGCTCCGAAGACGTTGCGCTCGGTAACGAAGTCGCCCGCGCCGCGAAGGACACGGCGGGGCGCATCGTTGCCGGCCGCGGCGTCGCGATCGAGATCGCCGTGTTTGACCGCGATGGTCTTCTGGTCGGCCGTGCGCCGTTTGCATCCGACTAGGCGTGCGCTCATGCCGCGCCTCCGCGGAAGCGGCGCCGATAATCGGCGTCATAGAGCGCGCTGTCGCGGAAATTGTCCGTAGCGAGCGCCGGGCCGACAATAATAAGCGCGGTGCGCTCGATACGAGCCGCGGCCACCTTGGCGGCAATGTCGGCAAGCGTCCCGCGCAGGATGCGTTCCTCAGGCGAGCTCGCCTGCACGACGACGGCTGCCGGGCAGTCGGCCCCGTAGAACGGCATCAACTCCGCGGCGATCGCCTCGATACCGTGAATAGCAAGATGGATGACCAGCGTCGCGCCGCTTAAGGCAAACGTCGCGAGCTTTTCTTTCTCCGGCATGCGCGAGGCGCGTCCGCCGACGCGGGTGAGCACGATGCTCTGCGCGATCTCCGGCACCGTCAGCTCGCATTGCAAGGCCCCAGCGGCGGCCGCGAAAGCCGGCACGCCCGGCGTCAACGTATAAGGTATGCCGCGGCGTGCCAGCCGCCGTAGCTGCTCGGCGAGCGCGGAATAGATCGAGAGATCGCCGGAATGAAGCCGCGCGACGTCGTGGCCCGCGGCGTGGGCCGCGGCGAATTCGGCGTCGATTTCATCGAGCGAGAGAGGCGCCGTGTCGACGATGCGCGCGCCCGGCGGGCAAAACCTCAGCAGATCACGCGGTACAATTGAGCCTGCATAGAGACACACCGGACAGCGCGCGATCAGGTCGCGGCCGCGCACGGTGATCAAGTCGGCCGCACCCGGCCCGGCGCCGATGAAATGCACGGTCACGACGCGGCTCCGGACGTCGGCGCCGAAGCGGCGAGCGCGCATGTTGCCGAGCCCATCACCAGACGCGGAGAGATCAGCTTGGCCGACGGTCCGGCGGCCGCCAGCGCCGCCGCTTCCGCGACTGATCCCACGCCCGTGAGCGCGAGCACCCGTTCGGAACGAGTCTCGATGCGGTCGCCGGCGAGGGTGAGGTCGGAGTCCGGCACGATGACGACGGCGACGCCGAGTTTTCCCGCCGCCGTCTGGATGCCGGCCTCCGCGCTCTTCGCTTCGATTGTCGCAATCACATCGAGTGCGGCCGGCGTGATATTCGCGCGTGCAAGCGCTGTCCGGATCGCCGCTTCGATGTCCGGCGCCGATGTGCCGCGTCTGCATCCGATGCCGGCGGCGATCATGGTTTTGTCCAGGCTTTGGTCCAAATCCATTGGGTGACCGGCATGGCCGACCGCCAGCCGGTCTTTTCGCCGACCGCGCCGGCGCGTGAAATCGCGATGCGGATCAACTCGCCGCCAAAAGCCGCATGCCGGGCGATGAGCAGCGCCTCGGTTTCGAGCGTGACCGCATTGACGACGAGCCGGCCGCCGGGCCGCAGTGCCGCAATCGCTGCGTCGAGCACGCCCGGTTCGCTGGCGCTGCCGCCGATGAAGATGGCGTTTGGCGGCGGCAAGGTCGCGAGCGCGGCCGGTGCCGCCGCCTGTGCGACTTCGAGTGGGGGCACGCCGAAGGCCGCGGCGTTGCGGTGAATGCGCGCCGCGCGATCGGCGCGCTGTTCCACCGCGATCGCACGCATGAAAAGCGGGTCGGCCAACATCCATTCGATCGCTACCGAGCCGGCGCCGGCGCCGATATCCCACAACAGCTCGCCGCGCAGCGGCGCCAGCGACGACAGTGTCACCGCGCGCACTTCGCGCTTGGTGATCTGGCCGTCATGCTCGAAGAGATTGTCGGCCAGCCCGGCACCGCGGGCGATGACGCGCGCATCGGCGGCGGCCTCCACTTCGATCGCCAGCGTGTTGAGCGCATCGACGGTGCCGAGATCGAATGCCGCCGCCGTCGCAGTGCGAACGCGCTCGCGCGATCCGCCGAGGGCTTCGAGTACGGTGAGCCGCGACGCACCGAAGCCCGATTGCGCCAGAAACTGCGCCAACGTTGCGGGTCCATCGCCGTCGGACGTCAGCGCCAGAATGCGCGCGCGCGGCTGCAGGTGCGGACGGACCAGATCGAGATTGCGGCCGTGCACCGAAAGCAGCGTCGTCTGCGCCAGCGGCCAGCCGAGCCGCGCCGCCGCCAAGCTGAAGGCCGATGGCGCCGGTACGACGATCATCTCGCGGGCAGCGATCGTTCGCGCCAACACCGCGCCGATGCCGTAATGGAACGGATCGCCGGAAGCGAGCACGCAGATCTGACGGCCGCGATGATTGGTCACCTCCTCGGCGGCGCCATCGAATGGGCTCGGCCAGCGCCGAGCGGCGCCGCGAATGAGCGGCGCGGCGAGACCAAGGTGGCGCTTGCCGCCGAACACGATTTCCGCCGAACGAATCAGTCCGCGTGCCGTCGCGCTCAGGCCATCGACGCCGTCTTCGCCGATGCCGACGATGGACAGCCAACGCGGCGATGCGGCAGTGTCGTGTGCGACCGCTTCAGGGAGCGACATGACAAAAAACCTTGCACGAATCCTTATTCTCGGCGGTACGACGGAAGCGCGCATGCTGGCGGAGCAATTGGCCGGACGCCGCGAGCTTGACGTGACACTGTCGCTTGCCGGCCGCACCGTTTCGCCGGCGCGCCAGCCGGTGCCGGTTCGCAGTGGCGGTTTTGGCGGCGCCGCAGGACTGGCGGATTATCTGCTGCGCGAGCGGATCGATGCGCTGATCGACGCCACGCATCCCTATGCAAGCCGCATCTCGGCGAACGCGCTCGCGGCTGCACACGAGACCAACGTGCCGTTCGTGGTGTTGCGGCGGCCGCCTTGGATCGCGGTCGCCGGCGACCACTGGACGGACGTGAGCGATGTGCCTGAAGCCGTGCGTGCACTGGGACAATCGCCGCGCCATGTGTTCGTCACGCTCGGCCGCAACGAACTTGCGCCGTTCGCCGGCGCGCCGCAGCATCACTATCTGATCCGCAGCGTCGATCCGGTCGATCCGCCATTGCCGCTGCCGCACGCAGCTTATCTGACAGCGCGCGGTCCCTTTGCCGAAGCCGTGGACCGCGCGCTGATGATCACGCATGGCATCGACGTGGTGATCGCGAAGAACAGCGGTGGCAACGCAACTTACGGCAAGATCGCCGCCGCGCGCTCGCTCGGCATCGGCGTGATTGTTTTGCGCCGGCCGCCGGCGCCCGACGCGCCGAGCGTCGCGACTGTTGAAGATGCGATTGCGTGGCTCGATCATGCGCTCACCTCGGCGACGGCGCGTGGCGTGTAGACGAGCGGCGGCCGTCCGGGACGTGCGATCACGCGCGTCTCGCGCGAGCCGACGATGACAAGCGTTGCCATGTCGGCGTCGGCAGCGTCGGCGCGGTCAAGCGTCGTGACGTTTATCTGCTCATCCGCCCGCGTCACCGCGCGGCCAAAGACGATCGGGGTCGACGGCGGCAGATGGCGGCGCAGCAGCTCGATGGCGGCGCCAAATTGCCACGGCCGCGCCCGCGACACCGGATTATAGAGCGCGATCACGAAACCCGCGCTTGCCGCCGCATCGAGCCGTCGCCCGATGAGGTCCCACGGCTTGAGATTGTCGGACAGCGATAGCGCACAGAAGTCATGGCCGAGCGGCGCGCCGATCCGCGCGGCGACGGCGAGCATCGCGGTGATGCCGGGCACGATCGTGACGTCGAGCGCGCGAAAGCTTTCCGGTCCGGATTCGATCGCTTCGCAGACCGCCGCGGCCATGGCGAACACGCCGGGATCGCCGCCGGATACGACGGCGACGCGCGCGCCCTCTGCCGCATGATGGAGCGCCGCGGCGGCGCGTGCGAGCTCTTCGCGATTGTCGGAGGCGTGCCGGGTCTGGTTTGCCCGCGCCGGCACGCGATCGAGATAGGGCCCGTAGCCATAAAGCGCGTGTGCGGCAGCGAGCGCTTCGTCGGCTTCTGGCGTGAGATAGCCGGCGTCGCCGGGCCCGAGTCCGATCACGGCGAGATGCCCGCTCATGGCCGCTCCTCCCAGCCGGGCACCAGCACCACGGCGAAGTAGGGCGCGTCGTCGTCAGGCTTGGCGGCAAGGGGAATCATTTTCGCATCCGCCATGGTGCCGCGCTCGACATAGATGGCGCGCGCCAGGCGGCCGCTGGTTTGCAGCGCACGGCGGAGCTTCGGCAGATGCCGTCCGACCTTCATCACCACGGCGGCGTCGGCGTCGCGCAGGCGGCGCGCCAGCTCGTCTTCCGGCAAGGTGGCGGGAAGCACGGTGAAAACATCGTCGCCCTGCGCGATCGGCATTCCGGCTGCCGACCAGCAGCCCGACATGCCGGTGACGCCGGCAACGATCTCGGTCGGAAAGCGCGACGCCAGCCGCGCGTGCAGGTGCATGTAGGAGCCATAGAACAGCGGGTCGCCCTCGCAGATCACCGCCACCACAAGTCCGGCCTCGAGATGGGCGGCGATTTTCGCGGCGGCGCCATCATAGAAATCGCGGATGGCGTCGCGGTAGCCGTCGCTGCATTTCGGCAATTCCGTCGTCACCGGATAAAGCAGCGGCAACTCGGTCACCCCGGCGCGCACGTGCTGCGCCGCGATCGTGCGCGAGTGGCTGGCATTGCCGGCCTTGGCGAAGTGGGCGATCACGTCGGCTTCGCCGAGCGCGCGCATCGCCTTGAGCGTCATCAGTTCGGGATCGCCCGGCCCGACACCGACGCCCAAAAGCCTTCCCCCGCTCGCGAGCTTGGCCGCCCTCACAGCCCGGCCCTCGCCAAAGCGTTGACGGCGGCGGCGGTCATGGCGCTGCCGCCCGTGCGTCCGCGGACGATCAGGAACGGCACGCCGCGCGGATCGGCGGCGAGCGCGTCCTTGGATTCCGCGGCGCCGACAAAGCCGACCGGGATGCCGAGAATCGCCGCCGGCTTTGGCGCGCCGGCATCGATCAGATCGAGCAGGCGGAACAACGCGGTCGGCGCATTGCCGATGGCGACGACGGCGCCGGCGAGACGATCGCGCCACAGATCGAGCGCCGCAGCCGAGCGCGTCGTGTCGAGCTTCTTTGCCAGATCGGGAATGCGCGGATCGTTCAGCGTGCAGATGACCTCGTTGCGCGCCGGCAAGCGGGCGCGGGTAATCCCGTGCGCCACCATTTCCGCGTCGCAGAGGATCGGCGCGCCGGCCGTTAGCGCGCCGCGCGCGGCGGTGACGAGATGTGGGCCGAACACGATGTGCTGTGCGGCTTCGACGGCGCCGCAGGCATGGATCATGCGCACCACGATATCGGCTTCCGCCGCGGAGAAACGCGACAGATCGGCTTCGGCGCGAATGATGGCGAACGAGCGCTCATAGATCGCCGTTCCGTCGCGGAGATAGGCGCGTTCAGACATGACCGGCCTCGCGCTGTTTCGCGCGTGCGTATCGCTCGATCGCCGCGGGCAGTTCATCCATCGCGACCGTGGCAAAGGGCACGTCGCGCGCGGAGCCGTCGGCGATCAGCGCGCATCCGTCGGGCGAGCCGACGACGGTGAGCGCCGTTCGTTTGGGATGCGCGCAGCCTTTGGCGCAGCCCGAGACGTGAATGTTAAAATTCGGGCCGAGTCGCGGTGCCGCGATTTCGGTTACGCGTGGCGCTATGGCGCGGGCCGGTATATGCGCCGATGTGCAGATCGGCGCGCCCGCGCAAGCGAACACATAGCGGCGTGGATCGTCGGCGCGAACGATAAAACCGAGATTTTCGGCGATCGCCGCC
>Ga0209006_10002825_pt1 | contig 15768 bp, 6 predicted proteins | sample JacPin_JW_Ref_O2_FD_188567 | JGI IMG/M metagenome (GOLD analysis project Ga0209006, IMG submission 188567) | Forest soil microbial communities from Algoma, Ontario, Canada - Jack Pine, Ontario site 1_JW_Ref_O2 (SPAdes) (version 2) | ecosystem: Environmental > Terrestrial > Soil > Boreal... | reverse complement strand
GGCGGACGGCGGAATGATCGGCGACCCGCGCATCGTGGAGTAAAGCCTGAGCTGCCGTGCCGAGGGCAGAACGGTCGATGATGAAGTCCTCCAGAACTAAAAGGTCCAGTTCGGAACGAATGAAACAAACGATGGCATCGAGCGGACTGCAAACGATCGGTTCGTCGCTCAGGTTGAAGGAGGTGTTTAACAATATCGGACAGCCCGTCCTCCGCTCGAACCCATTCAAAAGGCTGGCAAAACGCGGATTGCTCTCAGCGTCCACCGTTTGCACCCTGGCCGAGCCGTCGACGTGAGTAATGGCGGGTAAGTGAAGCCGGGATGTCACCCGGCAAGTCTCGGTCATGAAGGGCGATGGATGATCCAGATCGAAGTGCTCGTGAGCCCTGGTCTCAAGGACAGCTGGGGCAAAGGGGCGAAAGGACTCCCGGCGTTTTACTTGGGCGTTGATTTTGTCCCGCATGCCATCGATGCGCGGGTCGGCGAGTATGGAACGCGCGCCAAGTGCGCGTGGGCCGAACTCCATCCGGCCATGAAACCAGCCCACAACCTTTCCCTGGCCGAGTTGGTGAACGACGGCCGCAATGAGATCCGGCTCCTTTCCGCGGCAGTCCATCGCTTTCAGGCCCATCGCCTGGAGTAGGGAGATAATTTCGTCACTCCCGAACTGGGGTCCTAGATAGGCGTGGTTGAGAGCTGCGGGTTTGAGATGCCGGCCATTGCTTCGTCGAGCGACAATCGCGGCCGCACCAAGCGATGCGCCAGCATCGCTGGCGGCGGGTTGAACGAATAGTTTACGAAATGGGCCTTCTCGCAAAATTCGACTGTTGGCAACGCAATTGAGAGCGACACCGCCAGCCAAACACAGATTCTCGCTCCCCGTTGTTTTGTGCAGATACTCGGCCTTTTCCAGCAGGATCTCTTCCAGAACAAACTGGATACTCCGCGCTAAATCCTTATGGAACTGGGTAACCTCTGTACCCCGGTTGCGCGGCGGGACTCCGAATAACTCCGGCAGGTCCTCGGAATACATGCGATCAAGCGAGCGAAAATCGAAGTATTTGAGATCTAAAGAGTATTGCCCAGCCGCATGAGACTGAACCATGGTTCGAATCTGTTTCTGGTATTTCGGAAGGCCATAAGCCGCCGCCCCCATTATTTTGTATTCGGCATCGTTGACAGAAAAACCCAGGTAATTGGTGATGGTGCTGTAGAGCAGGCCGAGCGAGTCTGGGAAATCTACAGTTTCAAAAATCAAAACTTCATTATCGTGACCGGCGCCGTAGGTTGTGGTTGCCCATTCGCCAACCCCGTCGACGGTAAGAATTGCGGCATCCGAAAATCCTGAGAAAAAGAAACTGCTCGCAGCGTGGGCATGATGGTGTTCGACAAATTCGATGGGGCCCTCAAACCCGAGTACCTCTCTTATTTCCCGGGCAGGCCGCGCGGCATCGAGGCGAGAGAGGACCTTGGAGTCCGCAGTGAAGTCGGGGAGCATGGTCCAGAGTTGGCGCGCCAGTTTCCTGGACGGCTGTTCGTAGAACGCCACGCAATGAACATCCGCGATGGTGATAGCGCCGGCGGCAAGACAATAGTTGAAAGCACGCTTGGGCATGTCCGGATCGTGCTTGCGTCTGGAAAATCGTTCCTCTTCGGCGGCGGCGATCAGGACTCCATCTTTGAGGAGGCAACAAGCCGAGTCGTGAAATAGCGCCGAGATCCCAACGATGTTTGTCATAAGACCGAAATCTCTGATTGGGCGGCTGTCGGTGCGAGTGCTGACAGTTCTTTTCTTATTAACGTGACGATAGACTTCTTTGCCGAGTGTAAGAAAAAATGATCGCCATGGTACGTGTCCATCCTGAACGCGCCCGAGGTGCAAACTCGCCAGGCGAGTGCCTCGTCGCGAGTGGTCTCCGGATCTTGATCACCCTGTAGGACAAAGATTGGGCAGTCCAACAGATTGGACTGGGCATATTCGTAAGTCTCCCCTATGGTGAAATCGGCGCGAATTCCTGGCAGAAACAGTTCCATCATTCCGGAGTCCTGGAGCACCTCCTCGGGAGTTCCGCCCAAACCGCGGAGTTCCGCCACGAGATCGGCATCGCACAACAAGTGCCGGGTGACGCTCCGGCGTGGGGTTTGCGGTGCACCGCATCCGGAGGCAAACAAGCACAAAGGCAACTCGGAACCGCGCCGGTACAATTCGCGCGCCAACTCGAATGCGATCAGCGCTCCCATGCTGTGACCAAAAAAAGCAAAAGGTTTGTCCTGGGGCAGCACGTCCGCCAGGGCCCCGCTGAGCGGGGAAAGGCTGGAATAGGGCTGCTCCCACAGTCGCTTATCGCGGCCGGGCAGGGCCACCGGAACGATCTCGATTTCCCTGCCGGCATAATCGGACCATCCACGGTAGATCCACGAACCTCCGCCGACATAGGGAAAGCAGAACAGCCGGATCGCTGCCAGAGAATTGGCCTGGTCACGGTCAAGCCATGGTGAGTCGTCGATCTTGCGTCTCATATCCCGTTCACTAATTGTGTGCGATGGCATCGGATTGTTGCTGCATCTTCTTTCTGAGGCTGAGTGGACGCATGTCTGTCCAAACAACCTGCGTATGGGCCAAACACTCTTCTTTCGATCCGACCTTGCCTGCATCCTTCCATCCCAGTGCGTTCGGCCTGTCGGCGGGCCAGATGGAGTACTGTTCTTCGTCATTGAGTACTACTTTGTATGTGGTTTTATCCTCGGTTTCGGACGGCATAGTTGTCTCCTTTAGAATTCTTAAACGACTCTCTCCAGCTCGGCGATTTCCTGGCCCACGCCGATCTCCATTTCGACCGGGACGGCCTCAAGAACGATCACATCCGGCAGTTCCGTTTCGACGCGGCGAAAACGCGGGCTGAACCAGGCGAAGCTCGCGGCTGTGATGATGAGGACGCCCATCGACGTCATCAGCAAACCCACTCCCTGGCCGGGACCGACCCCAGTGAATTTGCCGACCGTTCCAGCCAACAAACCGCCGGTTACGAGCAGAGGACTGAATAGCCTGTCGGCCAGGGGTGCGGCGACCAGGCAAGCCAGCGGGAGGCAGGCCTGCATCAGCATTCCACGAAGCGCAAATACTCTTCCTTGCACCGTCGGTTCGGTCTTGGACTGCCAGATGGCTTGCGCACAACTGATTCCCATGGGAGCTACGCATCCGAGCACAAATAGGCCGGCGGCAATGAGCACGGGACCACGCTGAAAACCGGTCAGGAAGAGCGCCACGCCCAGCGCGAACCCGCTTCCGAGAACACCCAGGATGCGGTGTTGCGGTCCGCCCCAACTTGCGATGGCCGCGCTGCCAATCACCATCCCGAGGGTGGCCACGGCGATTATCACCGCCAGGGCCTTGGCCGAGGCGACATTCAGCACCAGGGGTACGAGCAACACCTGAGTCATGCTGATGCCGAAAAGGACGATGAATCCGAACGCCATCAGCTGGGCCAAGCCCTGCCGGTCGCGGATGTAGGCCCATCCTGCGGAAACCTCACGGAGAAACGATGGCTTCGCAGTAGGATCGGCGACGAGGGCAGCAGGTTTTGGAATTCGGACCATAAGCAGAATGGCGATTGCAACCAGGTAGCTGGCGAAGTCGCCGAGGATGACGCCATGCATGCCGATCCACGGGATCAAAACCAGGGCCAGGGCCGGAGCAGCGATCATCGTGATAGCCTGCGCGAACTGCCACAGTCCACTGGCGCGGGCATAGTGCTCCTGCGGTATGAGCAAAGTGCTGGCGGCAATGCAGGCCGGCCATTGGAAGGCGGCGAAGAAAGAGATCCCGCCAATACCTAGATAAATGTGCCACAAGGGCGCCGAACCCAGGAAGAAATTGGCCGCCAGGAAGAGTGTGCTCAGACCCGCACCGACGGAGCTGAAAATCATGATCCAACGGCGATCCCAACGATCCGCGGCGGCGCCGGCCAGTGGGGCACAAAGAATTCCCGGCAGAGTCGCCGCCAGCACCATCCAGGCGAGTCTTTGCGTCGAATGACTCTGCTGATAGATCCACACGTTGATGGCGAATGACGTCATTCCCGATCCAATGGAAGAGATCAATTGACCGGACCATATCCGCAAGAAGATACGAGTGCCATGTGACCAAAAAGCTGACATTGCTAGACTCCTTCCACAGTCTTAAGGCACCGATCGAGTTGCTCCGCCACCAATTTCACACAAGGCGGGGTCATCATGGTCACATGATTGCCCTGCACATAGTCGATCTGAATCGTTTGCTCGGAGAACTGTTGCCAGCCGAAGGTTGGCTTCAAGTACTGTTCCTGTTCTTCGTCGGGAAGGTCGGGCAACATGTCGGCGGCGCGTATCAGGAAAATGCTGCCCGCGTACAACGGCGGGCGATAATTCCCAGCGGCGCGGATGTTGTTCTCGCTGGTACGCAGGAAGTTGCGGAGAAAACTGACATCGGTGTCAGAGGGCACAACGTTACGCTTCTTGAGTTCCTCAAGGAAGTAGCCCTCTCGTTCGACAAGGCCTACTTCCTGGCCGGGATTCTCGGCCGCGCTGAGAGTCATCCCAAAGTACAGGGCGATCCGTTTGCTGAGGGAACTGATGGCCTGCGTGGTCGCCTGCTGGCGGTCAACACCTTCGGTGTGGAGAGCGAGCGGAGCCGCGGAGTCCAGGAGAATAAGTGCAGGAACCGGGTCACCGGCACCCGTCAGCTGAGTCGCCATCTCAAAAGCTACTGGCCCGCCTGTAGACCAACCTCCAATAACATACGGTCCCTTCGGTTGGATCGTGCGGATGGCGTGCAGGTAAAGTTCCGCCATCTGTTCGATAGTTCGCGCAGGCCCGGCGGGATCGTCGAAGCCGGGATCTTGTAGTCCATAGACAGGGCGATCTGCCGCGAGTTGCTGGGCCAGTTCGTAATAACACATCGCATTGCCACCGGCGGGATGGACGAGAAACAGAGGAGTGCGCGTGCCGTGCGGCCGGATCGCCACCACGGGCGACTGCGTGCCGCCAGACTCGTTTTGGCGCAACAGACTGGCCAGCTGTTCGATCGTCGGGTACTGAAACACGGCAGCTACTGGCAGCTCTCGATTGAACAAGACGGAAATCCGCGAGACTAAGCGGACTGCCAGCAAAGAATGGCCTCCGATTTCGAAGAAGTTGTCGGTGACCCCGATCGAGTGGTCGTTGAGAATCTCTTCCCACAACTGTGCGAGGCGGAGTTCGTACGAATCACGTGGTGCGATCGTGTTTTGCGGGTGCTCCAGCATGCGCTCGGGTTTCGGCAGATGGAGCCTGTCCACCTTCCCGTTCGGGGTTAGCGGCAGAGCCGCCAATTGCACGAAACCACTGGGGACCATATAGTCCGGCAACCGCTCCTTCACATAGCTCCGCAACTCGCGCCCAGTCGACGCTGATTCTCCCTTTACCACGACGTAGGCGACCAAGAGCTTCTCGCCGGGTTCGTCCTCGCGCACGATTACTACCACTTCATGGATGGCGGGATGCTGCGTCAGCACCGCTTCTATCTCACCCGGTTCGATGCGGTAGCCGCGGACTTTCACCTGCGCGTCCATCCTTCCCAGAAACTCCAAATTGCCGTCAGCGCGGCGGCGGGCGCGGTCGCCGGTCCGGTACATCCGAGCTCCCGGCACAACGGAGAACGGATCTGGAACGAATTTCTCCGCCGTCAGCTCAGCGCGATTGTGGTAACCGCGCCCCACTTGAACGCCAGCAATGTGCAATTCGCCCGGCACACCAATCGGCACGGGTTGCCTGTTCCGGTCTAATATGTGTATCTGAGTGTTCGCCACTGGCTCGCCGATGGGGACCACCGTTCGTTGACTGCCACGCTGGCAAGTCCAGTGAGTAACGTCGATTGCCGCTTCAGTCGGCCCGTACAAGTTGTGCAATTGCGCCGGCAAAAGTCTGAAGAATTGCTCCTGCAAGCTGAAGGGCAGCGCATCGCCGCTGCACATCACATGCCGCAATGACAGGCAGTGCTCCACCCCAGGCTGATCGAGAAAGATGCCGAGCATGGAGGGAACAAAATGTATGACAGAAATCTGCTGTTCCTTTATTAGTTCGACTAGATAAGCCGCGTCCCGGTGTCCGCCCGGCCGCGCCAGCGCCAAGCGCGCTCCTGCCAACAGCGGCCAGAAGAATTCCCAAACCGACACATCGAAACTAAACGGAGTTTTCTGTAGGATCGTGTCCGCGTCACTCAAACGATACTGATCCTGCATCCATAACAGCCGGTTGCAAACGCTGCGGTGCGTGTTCATCGCACCTTTAGGCTTGCCTGTGGAACCCGATGTGTAAATCGTGTATGCGAGATTGTCAGGAGTGGTTAAGCTGTGTGGATTGACAGTATCTTCACGCGAAATTTGATCACAGTCACTGTCGAGACACAGGATCTTGCCCGCGTACTTCGGCAGCCGATCGCGAAACTTTGCCTGTGTCAGTAGTACGTTCACTCCGGCATCCGCCAGCATGTAACTCAAACGCTCCTGTGGATATTCCGGATCGAGTGGTACGTAGGCGCCACCGGCCTTCAGGATCGCCAAGAGTCCAACCACCATCTCCACCGACCGTTCCAAAGCAATTCCCACTCGGACTTCTGGTCCAACGCCCAACCCTCGCAGATAGTGCGCTAACTGATTCGCCCTCGCATTCAACTCGCCATAAGCGAGCGACCGTTCCTCGCAGAGCAGCGCTGTCGCTTGCGGATTCGTCGCCGCTTGCTCTTCGAACAACTCCGCTATCGTCTTATCCCGCGGATAGGCCACTTCCGTAAGGTTCCACTGATCCCGCTCGCGGCTCTCCTGTGCACTCAGCAGCGGCAACTCCCAGATCCGTTGCTCCGGATTCTCCGCGATCCCCTCCAGCATTCGCAGGAGGTGTCCCAGCATGCGCTTGATCGTCGGCTCGTCAAATAAATCCGTGTTGTAGGTGAGCGTCCCGCGAATGCCCTCTGGTCTTTCCAGTAAGTGACTATCCCAATCCCCGAATAAATGGAGATCGAGATCGAAAGCGGAGACGCCTGTGTCGACCTCCATGGGAGTCACGGGTGAGGCAGAACGCGGACCCGCCCTCGCGCCGTCGGCCGCGGTGGGAATATCTTCGAGTTGAAACGTAACCTGGGCTAATGGGTTGCGGCTCAGATCGCGTTTGGGTTGGAGCTCTTCGACGAGTTTTTCAAAGGGAAGATCCTGGTGCGCGTAGGCGCCCAGTGCCACATGGCGCACCCGCCGCAGCAGTTCCGGGAAGCTGGGGTTCCCCGACACGTCGATGCGCATCACCAGGTTGTTAATAAAGAATCCGATCAGTCTCTCCGCGTCGACACTGTTGCGATTGGCGACGGGCACCGCGACGGCAATATCGTCCTGGCCCGAATAACGCATGAGCAGCACGGAAAACGCCGCCAGGAGTGTCATGTGCAAGGTTGCGTCCTGGCTTTTGCCGAGGGCACGCAGAGCGTCGGCCAGAGCTTTGGAAATCAAAATGTACTTCGATCTGCCATGAAGAGCTTGGATCGTGGGACGAGGGCGATCCGTGGGAAGTTCGAGAATCGGCAAGCCCGCGAGAGAGTCTTTCCAATATTCGCTCAACCGATCTTTGAATTCGCCTTGCAGCCGTTGGCGTTCCCAAACCGCGTATTCGCCATATTGAATCGGCAGCTCCGGCAAGTGCGGCGGCCGGCTGGCAGCTATCGCCATGACCAGCGCGTTAGTTTCCGCGATGAATATCTTCCGCGACCATGCGTCAACGATGCTGTGATGCATGGTTCCAAAGTAGATGTAATCGCTCTCGGCCAGACGAAGCAACTTGAAGCGCAGTAGGGGCCCCGTTGCCAGATTAAAGCCCAACCGCGCGTCCTCCAGGATCAGCGCTTGTGCTCGCGCTTCCCGTGCGTCGGCCGGCAGACCGCTAAGATCGATCATTTCGAGTGGGGCGAGGCCCGCAGAGGACACGTATTGGACCGGGGAACCGTCAACCACTCGATACGTCGTACGCAAGATTTCATGACGCGCCACCATTTGATTCAGCGCCCGCTGCCACAGAGAAGCCTCCATCGGGATGCCAAACCGGAATGCGAAAGGCCAGTTGTACGCCGCGCTTCCGGGGTTCAACTGATCCAGGAACCAGAACCGTTCCTGCCCATAGGACAGCGGGAAAGTAGTCCTGGGCGCGGACCGGCGCGGAATTACGGTGCTCGCCGCTGCGCCCCCCTTTTTCTTGTTGAGTTCACGGGCCAGGGTTTTCAATTGTCCCAGAGAGTAATCGGCGATCTTCCTGGTAACATCCACCGCAACTTTCTCGACGCCGTTCGGGATCTCTAGCAGGTTCGGCACAGCATCCTCCTTGAAACCGTTAACCAACACCCTCAATTGGCTTCGACCAAAATCTGCTGGTCTTTCAAACTCAACACTATCTTCCCAATGTGACTGCTGGCGCTGATGGACTTAAAGGCAGCGGGGGCGTCGGTAATGCCGAAGGTACGAATCGGCAGCGGCTGAAAAACTCCCCCAGCAAAGTGATCTCCCAACTCAGAGAACAGACGCTGCGCTAGGTCGGGGCGGCCTGATGGGGACACAAAGCTGAGATCGATGCTGACCAGCATCAGGCCATGCACAAAAGCGCGAAGGCCGACTTGGCGATCCTCCATAATGTCCCGCTTGCCGATCTCCACAAAGCGGCCGAGGGGACGCAGAATCTCCAACCCTCGATTGATCGCCTCGCCGGTCAGAGAGTTGAGAATCACGTCGACGCCTCGGTTGTCCGTAAGTTGCCGGATCTCGTCGACGAAAGCCAGCGAACGCGAATCCATAACGTGTTCAATTCCGAGTCCACGCACATAGGCTCTCTTCTCCGGCGTTCCGGCGGTGGCAAAGATTTCGGCTCCCAGCCACTGAGCCACCTGAATCGCGGACAAACCTACACCGCCGCTGGCACAATGAATAAGTATCCGCTCACCCCGGCGAAGACCGGCGACCAGGTGCAGCGCGTAGTAAACCGTTACAAAGACGCCGGGTAGGGCCGCGGCCTGTTCGAAACTCCATTCCGCCGGCTTGCGCATGAGGCACATTGAGTACGTATTGGTGAACGCGGTGAAAGAACCGTAGAGGGCGCGGCTCATGCCGAACACTTCATCCCCAATCTTGAAGTCTTCCACCCCTTCCCCAATGGCAACCACTTTCCCGGCACAATCGACGCCGAGAGCGGGAGGATCGCCAACAAACGGGTAATTGCCCAACGCGATCATGACGTCCCGGAAGTTGACGCTGGCTGCGTAGACCTCTATCTGGACTTCGCCAGGTCCAGGCGCAACCCGCGGAGAGCGGCGAAACATAACGCTCTCGAAAATACCCGGGCTGCGCACCTCCATCCGGAAGTTACCTCCATCCGCTGAACGAAAAGGCACCTTAGCGCGACTGACCCGGCCTAGACCGGAAACACCAACGCCTTCACCCAAGTTTTTCTGAATCCGCCGCAACAAAAGATCCGCCTGCTCCGAGGCAACATCGCTCGTGCGCTCACTGACACCGCTCATTGAAAAACTCCCGTCCGAAGTCAAAAAGATGCCGCTCGAAAATGCACTGGCGTGGTTGGTTGAGCTGGCGCAAGCCAGCGGGATCTAAGCCACCGCCTCCGTTTCGGCGTCGGCTTCTTCCAATGCCTTGGCCAGGGTCTCAGTGTCCGCATCGCTTACCATGGACTGAACGATCGCTTCAGTAAGACCGGCTACGGTTGGGGTCTTGTAGAGAGTCGCGACCGAAAGTTCAATCTCAAGTAGCTCCCGAATACGCGATGCCAGTTGGATCGCCAGCAGTGAGTGCCCGCCGAGGTCCATGAAACTGTCGTGAGCGCCAATCTGGTCTATGCCCAGGACTGTCTGCCAGATGTCGGCCACGGCGCGCTCCAGTTGGTTCCGCGGTGCGACGTAGGGGTTGAGTAAATTCGGCCTGGGTTGAGCGCTCTCCATCATCTGATCCCCAGACTTCTTGTTGCCGCTGGCTTTGGGACGATCACGCAGCGGCATAGTCTCCAGCGCCAAGACGCGGTAGGCCTTGGAAGCAATCACGACTTGAGGCATTCCTTTGAGGCCCAGGACGCGCCGGAAGACCTCCACTCCCTCAAGAGGGAGAATGCGTTCCGTCGTCAGATCGTGCTTTTTCTGTTTTGCGGGGACGGTTGCTGGAACCGGCCGGGACTGAACTGGAGCCAGCGCGCCGTCTTTCGCTGGGTTGAGAAACGCATCAGGAACGCGTTTCAGGTTGTAGCCTTCGATCCTGACTAGCTCGTTTCCTTGTTCATCCATGATCAGCAGATCGAAGCTAATCAGTTCCTGGCCGGCATTGGTGGCTGGCTCGAATCGAGCATAGCTATACACTTTCGCGGGCAGGGGTCGAGTGACAACAATGTTGTTGTACCCGAACGGCAGGTAGGCGCCACCTTTGGCCGCCCACTTGATGGCAAAAGCCGTGGCGCTGTCGAGCAAAGCGGGATGCAGGTCGAAGGATTGCAGATCGGATTCGAATGCCTCCGGCAGTTGTAACAACGCGATGCATTCGTTGTTCCCGACGCGCATGTCGATGATGTTCTTCCAGCGATCTCCGAACTGGATCATACTGGTCTGATCTCCCAGTGATGCCGCGCGGGAATAGTCTTCTCCCGTGGGGACCCTGCAGCGCGCGAGCAATGCCGCAACGTCGTGGTGCGGCTGCGGCTGGCTCTTGGCGAAACCAATTTTGCCGGCCACGTGGTCCTGCCAGCCAGACTCGCCTACGCGGCTGCGGACCTGGAAATCGATCAGCTGCCCTTGCGACTGCCCCATGATCACATGGGTTTCTTTCTTTTCGCCTTCCGCGACCAACAGCGGCGACATAAACACGACATCGCGGAATTGGACCGGGTCGTGACGATCCTTAAGGAACGCAGCGCGGGCCAGTTCCAGGTACGCCGTGCCCACGACGGTGGCTGCACCACGCAGGCGGTGTTCGCCAACGATCCAGTGCAGATCGGGGTTGAGATAGGCCAGGTGGATTTCGCGTTTGTAGTCCTTGACGCTGCCCACAAAGATGGGATGATCGAGCACCTGATAGCCGGGCATGGTCTCGATCTTCTTGAAGCTGACTGATTTGTCGATGCGGTCGGCCGCCATGCCGACCCCGTCCCAGCGGTCCCAGTTGATGGAAATCGGAGCCGAACCTCCGGCTGACTTGCGGGAATGCGCGAAGGCATCCATGAAGGCGTTGGCGCCGGTGTAATCCACCTGGCCTCCGGAGCCAACCACGGCCGCCAGGGAGGAGCACAGCACGAAGAAATCAAGTTCGTTGCCCTGCAACAGCTCTTCGAGTACCAGGGTGCCCTTGATCTTGGGCGCCAGCACCTGGTTGGCGGATTCGCGGCTCTTGAGTTCGATGATGCCATCGCCCCCGACCCCCGCCGAGTGAATGACTCCGTGAATGACGTTGAACCTCTCCCGAGCCGAGGCAACGACGGTCCGCATGGCTTCAAGATTTGCGACATCGGTACTGAACACCGCTACTTCAGAACCGAGTTCCTCGAGTCGCAGCAGTTGCCGGATCTTGCGGCTCACAACTTCTTCTTCGCCGTGCGTGCTTAGCCACTCCTCCCATTGCTCGCGGCCGGGAAACGCGGAGCGTCCCACCAGTATCAGCTTGGCCTGAACGGTCTCCGCCAGATACTCGGCGAGCGCCAGCCCGACTCCGCCCAGGCCCCCGGTAACCAGATACACCCCATTTTTCCTGAGCCGCGAATTGCCATCTTCCGGTGTGAAGTGGAATTGTTCAACGGTTGGAACCCAGCGCTGCCCGTCGCGATAAGCGATTACTTCATCCCGCGACCTGGCGGCAAATTCCGTGACCAGTATTCCCGCGACCTCCAAACGAGACGCCTCATCTTCTGCTGCCTGCACATCGATGCAGCGAACGTCGATGTTTTCGTACTCGCGCACGATCGCCTTGGAAACACCTACGATGGCCGCCTTGGTGGGGCAGGGCAGGGCTTCCCCGCAAACCGCTTGCGCGTCGCTGGTGACGACATGGATTTGCAGCGGAGTGGTCGAGTAATCGGTGCTCAAGGCCTGCACCAGGTACAGCAGGCTATAGAAGCCCCGGTCCAGAGTGCCATCGACACACTGCAACTCAGGTTGAGGATGCTCGCGTCCCGTAACTTGCCAGAGATGGACAACGTCGGTCAAAACGAAATCAGCTTTGGTCAAATCTTGTAAGAGAAGATCGTAGTCGTCCCGTGATGCCGGGTTGAGTGCATAAGACCCATCGGGTTTGTGGGAAAACCGGTCGGCTTCGGTCACACAAATTGCGGCATGGCCCTGGCTCTTCAGCCGATCTTCGATGTGCGCGCCAATACCGCAGGCATCGGAGAAAATCAACCAGCGTCCGGGTTCGACCGCGGCGGACGGTTGCAGCGGTGCGGTCCGCTTCCAGGAGGCGTCGTAGAACCAGTCGCCGATGTCGGTTTTCTTCAGTGCCGGTCCGCCCGCCGCAGCGTCGACCATGGCCTCGGCGGAAATCTTGTATTCACTGCGTTCAAAGGGGTAGGTGGGCAGCGCAATGCGATGCCGCTTCTCGGCACTGTGCATTCCTGCCCAGTCTATGTGCGCTCCTTCAATCCACAGCTTTCCGGCCGTGATGAGCGCAAATTCCCGATCTTTCTGAGGATCGTTCTTGGGGTGCGGCAGTGACTGGAGCACGGGACGGTCCATTCCCTTGGAGGGATGCTGGGCGACGAGCTGCGTCAACGCGTTACCCGGACCCACTTCCAGGCAAATACGGGTCTTGTCCTTCAGCAATTCCGCTGCACCGTCGGCAAAGCGAACCGCTTGGCGCAAGTGCCGGACCCAATACGCCGGGTCGGCGGCGTCGGCGGCGGTGATCCAGTTTCCGGTCACGTTGGAAACATAGGGAAGGACCGGAGGATGCAATGTGACTGATCGAACGGCGTCACCAAACGCACCCAGGATCGGGTCCATCATCTCGGAGTGAAAGGCGTGCGAAGTGTGAAGCCGGCGGCAGGCGATCTTCTTCTCGACCACCACTCTTTCCAATCCGTCGATGGCCGCATGCGACCCGGAGACGACACACGCCGATGCCGCGTTGACCGCCGCGATCGAGAGGCCGCTGCCGGGTAACATCAGCGAACGAGTCTCGGCTTCGGGCAGCAACACACTCAACATTGCGCCGCTGGGCAGTTGCTGCATCAGCCGGCCGCGGATAGCGACCAGTTTGAGCGCATCTTCCAGAGAAAAAACACCCGCCAGGCACGCGGCTACATATTCGCCAATGCTATGGCCCATCATGCCGTCCGGTTGAATGCCCCAGTGCATCCACAGCCGCGCCAAAGAATATTCGACCGCGAACAATGCCGGCTGCGTGTTGGCCGTTTGGTTGAGTTCCGTGGTGGCGGACTCGATCCGATCGTGCGCCGGATACAGCAACCCGCGGAGATCGGCAGTCAGGTGCGGCTTCAGCAGGCTGAAGCACTGGTCCAGGCTTTCGCGAAAGACCACTTCGGTCTCATAGAGTTCTTTGCCCATGTTGGGGTATTGGCTGCCCTGGCCGGAAAACAGGAAGGCAACCGGCCGGTTCTTCACTTCGCGCTCGGCGCTGAAGAGGCGAACCGGTGACGGATCTTCGAAGGCCTGGAGCGCATCCCCACGGTCGCGGCACACCATGAAAGCTCGATGTTGGAACAACCGGCGGCCCACTTGCAGGGTGTAAGCGATGTCGGCGAATTCCTCTTCCGAGGGCTTCTTCAAATAAGACACGAAGTTTTTGGTGGACTTCGTCAATGCACTCGCGGTCTTTGCCGACCAGGGTAGAATCTGCCACTGCACCGAGGGGCTGGATGCTTCCTGGGGCGGGGCTTCCTGCAGAATCACATGCGCGTTGGTGCCGCCGATGCCGAACGAATTCAAACCGGCGCGGCGCGGATGCGTGCCATTTTTCCACTCCGCCAGTTTGGTGTTGACGTAGAAGGGACTGTTTTCAAAATCGATTTGCGGATTAGGCTCGGAGTAATTCAGGCTGGCCGGTATGAGCTTGTGCTCGAGGCTTAAAACGACTTTGGTGAAGCCGGCAACTCCGGCGGCAGCGTCGGTGTGGCCGATATTCGTCTTGACGGAACCCAGGGCACAGAAGTTCTTCTTGTTGGTTTTGGCTTGGAACGATTTGCTGAGCGCGGTTACCTCAATGGGATCGCCCATGGAAGTTCCGGTGCCGTGGCACTCGATGTAGTCGATGGTTTCCGGACCCACACCGGCCATAGCCAGCGCCTCGCTTGAGACCGTGACCTGCCCATCGACTCCGGGCGCCGTAAAGCCAACTCTAGCCGATCCATCATTATTAAGACCGTATCCCAGCACGACGGCATGAACCGTATCTCCGTCCGCCAGCGCCTCTTCGAGGCGCTTGAGAACAACCACGCCGGAACCACAACTGAAGACCGTCCCCTTGGCCGCCGCGTCGAAAGTGCGGCAGTGGCCATCGGGCGATACGATGCCGCCCTCGTCGTAGAAGTACCCGCTCTTTTCTGTCATCGTGAGCCGAACCCCTCCGGCCATGCAGATATCCGACTGGTAATTGAGCAGGCTCTGACAGGCCAGGACGATGGCCACCAGCGAAGTCGAGCACGCAGTCTGCACCGTTACGCAGGGCCCTCGCAGGTCGAGTTTGTAACCTACTCGAGTGGCAATGTAGTCCTTCTCGTTCGATGTGACGAATGCCACAGTGCCCACCGACCGGCGGACCGCCTGGTTGGTAAAGTGATGGAACAGATACTCCGGGAATCCAACGCCGGCAAAAAGACCGATGCGACCGCGGTAGGTAGTGGGGTCGTATCCTGCGTTCTCCAGCGCCTCCGAGGTACACTCCAGAAAGACTCTTTGCTGCGGATCGATGATCTCCGCTTCTCTTGCCATGTAACCAAAAAAACCGGCATCAAACAGGTGCGTACCTTCGTACACTCCATGAGCTTTGACGTAGTTGGGGTGGGCGAGAGCGGCCGGATCAATCCCCACCTCCAGAAGTTCCTCTTCGGAGAAGTACGTGATTGTTTCCCGGCCCTGCTCCAGATTTTCCCAGTATTGGTCCAGATTCTTGGCGCCCGGATAGCGGCCTGTCATCCCAATCACGGCTACTGCGTCGACGGACTCTGGCGAACTTGTTTTAGTCATGGATTTGTCTCCTTCATAGAACTTGCTTTCCTACGGCTTAGGTAATCGTTTCGCAGACCGGCGTCGTCGCGACTGGCCTGAATTGCAGCGGGTCCCTGAGGCCCCAGGTCAAGATGTTGCACCAGGGCGCGAATGCTGGGATAAGTGAAGAAGTCCACGATGGGAATGTTTCTGCCCAGGACCTCTCTCAGTTCTCTTCGAACCTGGAGGATGAGGAGCGAATGACCACCCAGATCGAAAAAGTTGTCGTCCAGGCTCATTGTGTCGACATGAAGCACCTGCTGCCACACAGTGGCAATGGCAGTCTCCATCTCTCCCCGCGGCCTTGCCATCGCTTCGATCTCTTCCTTGGCGGGGTCTTCGTCATCGGGAAGCAGACTACGATCCAACTTGCCATTGCTCGTCAGGGGAATCGAATCGAGAATCACGATTCGGCGCGGCACCATGTACTCGGGCAAGCGCTGTTTGATATAGGTGCGCAACTGGCTTGCCGTGGGCTCGTCTTCACCCTTGGCCACGACATAGCCCACCAACCG
>Ga0209006_10002824_pt1 | contig 15772 bp, 19 predicted proteins | sample JacPin_JW_Ref_O2_FD_188567 | JGI IMG/M metagenome (GOLD analysis project Ga0209006, IMG submission 188567) | Forest soil microbial communities from Algoma, Ontario, Canada - Jack Pine, Ontario site 1_JW_Ref_O2 (SPAdes) (version 2) | ecosystem: Environmental > Terrestrial > Soil > Boreal... | reverse complement strand
CTGCTGGCCGCCTTTTCCGGCGTGATGACGCTTGCTTATTTCAAAGCGGTCGACACCTCTTCGGGTCGCAGCCTCGGGCTGGAAGTCATCGCCGCCGTCGTCATCGGAGGAACATCGCTGGCGGGCGGGTCGGGAACGATCATCGGCGCCGCTTTAGGCGTTCTGATCATCACGACGATCGACAGCGGTCTCGTCTTTTACGGCGTCAATCTCAACTATTCCGAGTTTGTCACCGGCGCGGTGATCATCAGCGCGATCGCGCTCGATCGAATTTCAAAACGGCGCGGCGGATGACGGTGCATCGCGTCTAACGGAACAAGCAAACCTAAACACGCAAAGCAGGAGGGTACTATGCTGCCTGGAAAGTTGAGTCGACGCACGCGCACAGCCGTACTGGTCGCACTTAGCTGTTTCACCATTTTTTCTGTGGCTGGCGCGCCGGCGGTGAAAGCCGCGGGGAAGGACTCGGTCACCGTCTCTGTCGTTCTTGCCCTTGCCGCCGGCGAGTGGAGCACTGAGATTCTTGCCGGCGCCAACGCGGCGGCCAAGGACCTCGGCGGAAAAGTCAAAGTCCGCGTGTCGGGGCCGACAACTTTCGATCCCCAGCGTCAAGCGCAAATGTTTCTCGCGGAGCTCGAAACCAAGCCCGACGTCCTGATTGTGGTCAATGTGGCGCCGCCGCTCTTCACGCAACCTGCTTTGGAAGCTCAGGCGCGCGGCGCGCATGTGGTCTGGATCAGCGTGCCACCAATGCCGGACGTCAAAGATCCGCTGTTCGTCGGGTCGGATGCTTTCGGCATGGGTCAGACGGCAGGCGGCATCGTCGTGGCCGCGCTGGAAAAGAGTCTCAACAAACCGGCAGCGGACATATCCGGCGACGTCGTCACGGGCATCTGCGTGCCAGGTTTGGTAGTGCTGGAGAACCGACTGGCCGGGGAGATCGGTTATCTCAAAAAGAAGATGCCGAAGATCAGCGTCCTGCCGGCCTTCAATTCTGCGTCGGATCGCGAGCGCAGCTATGCCTTATGGGATCAGGCGATACGCAAGACGCCCAAGGCACTCACCTATCTCGATCCCTGCGAAGAAGGCGAGGAGAACATTCCGAAAATCCTCGAGAACGACAAGATTTCGGCGCCGCTAACATCCTACGAAAGTCCTGAAGAGGTCCGTGACGATCTTGCCCGCGGGGCAATCACCGCAATCGTGTCAGGCAATTTCTTCACCCAATCTTATCTTGCCGTGTACGTGTCGGCGCAGTCGATCTTGCAGGCAAAACCCCTGCCGCAAGGTTGGGTGAAGGTGCCGCACGTCGTGATCGATAAAACCTCGATCGCGGCTTACCAGAAGGCGTGGGAAAAACCTGAGACGGGTCTGCGCGCCTTCTACAGCGAGCAGGTCGAAGCAGCTCGCGATCACTTGCCGTCGCCGTTGCCCAGTCCAGATTTGTTCGTACACCCGGCGGAATGATCCGGTGAGGCGCCGCTCCGGTTTCGGGGCCGGCGCCTTCAGTCGGTTCAATATCGCCCCTGAAAGGTCGCGCCGTGCCCGTCATCTACTCGGCCAGAGGGATAAGCAAGCGCTTCGGTGTGGTGCAAGCTCTTTGCGACGTCGATCTCGACGTGCCCGCAGGCAGCGTGGTCGGGCTTGTCGGCGCCAACGGCGCCGGCAAGTCGACGTTGTTGAAAATAATTGCCGGCGCTTTGCCGCCGGATTCCGGCGAACTTACGCTGAGCGGCAAGCCGCTCACCGTGAAGTCGATTACGGACGCGGCACGAGCGGGAATAGCCATCGTTTCACAAGAGCTCAGCCTCTTCCCTGCGCTGAGTGTCGAGGAAAATCTCGCATTGGCGCCCGGCGAAAAAGCCTGGACATTCCGCAGCTCGTTCGCTCGCCGTGCCGGCGAAGTCTTAGCGGAGCTGGGCGTGGATGTCGCGCTCAATGCTCCGTTGCGCAGCCTCCCTCTGGCGGATCGTCAGCTGATCGAAATCTCTCGCGCGCTGCTGCAGAAGCCTCGCGTTCTCATCCTCGATGAGCCGACATCGTCACTCCACGCCGCCGAGGTCGATCGCCTGCATAACGTGATCCGAGGCCTGCGAAATTCAGGCATCGGAATCATCTATGTCAGCCACTTTCTGGAGGAGCTGTTGGATATTTCCGACAGCCTCGTGATCTTGCGCAACGGCGAGCGCGTGGCTGAGCACGCCGCTCCGGTTGCAGATCGGCTGGATAATGTCATCGCGGCGATGTTGGGTGAAAATCCCCAATCCGTCGCCGAGCGATCGCGGAACTTTGGCGACAAGAATAATGGCGTAGTGCCTAAGAGTCCCATCGAAGTGGGCCCGCTTCGCATTGTCGATCTGAAAGGCCCAAAGCAGCTCACCATCGACAAGCTGGAGATACACCCTGGAGCGGTCGTTGGAGTCGCGGGCCTCGTTGGCGCCGGCGTCGAGGAACTATTCGAGGTATTATTCGGGTTGGCGAAGCCAATGTCGGGTCGCATAACCCTGCCGACCGGCGCGCCGTTGCCGGCCAATCCCGCCCGAGCCGTCAAGGCCGGGATTGCCTATAGTCCGGCCGACCGCAAGCAACATGGCCTGATGCTTCGTCAGAGCATTGCCGAGAATGTCGTTAGCGTGCGCGCGCTGACACTCGGCCGGGATGGCTTTTTCCTGCGGAAAAGGCGTTTGACGGAAGTGGCAGCGGACCGCTGCCGGCAGCTCGGTGTTGTCGGAGGTTCGGTGCTCCGGCCGGTCGGTAACCTGTCCGGTGGCAACCAGCAAAAAGTAGTCTTCGCGAAATGGATGGAAGCATCGCCATCGTTGCTCGTCCTCGACGATCCGACGCGTGGCATCGACGTATCGGCCAAGCGAGAGATGCACCGGATTATGCGTCAGCTCGCCCAATCGGGGAGGGTGGTTCTTTTTTCATCCAGCGATCCTGGTGAAATCGCGTCGGTTGCCGATCGCGCCATCGTCTTCGTCGACGGTGCGCCGGCGTGCGAACTCAGTGGCGATGGGCTTACCGAACGCGGTTTGGTCGCGGCAATGAATACGAGCGCGGCAGCCATGCTCAGGCCGGCCGCGTAAAAGGACCGGGATGTGTCGAAGGTCGCTATTGTCTACTTCAGCGGATACGGCCACACGGCAAGACAAGCCGAAGCTGTTCGCATTGGCGCGCAATCAACACCCGACGCACTTGTCAGCGTTTATCGGATTAATGAGGCCGGCGACCTTCCCAGTGGCGCGCTGGAAGAATTGAGTTCGGCGGACGCCTTCATATACGGCAGCCCCACCTACATGGGCGGTCCAGCTTGGCAGTTCAAAAAATTCGCCGACAGTTCTGCCAAAGCGTTTTTCGCTCGGAGATGGAAGGATAAGCTCGCGGCCGGCTTTACCAATTCGGCCTCTGTCAACGGCGACAAATATTCGACAATCCAATACTTCTGGACGTTATCGCAGCAGCACGGCCAAATCTGGATCGGCACCGGTCTGCTTCCGGCCAATTCGAAGGCGCATGCTCCCGCCGACGTTAATTGGACTGCGGGATTTGCCGGAGCTTTGGCGATATCACCATCCGATGCGTCGCCGGACGAAGCTCCACGATCGGGCGACCTGGAGACCGCAAAGCTTCTCGGGAAGCGTGTAGCGGAGTTCGCGATGCTCCTACGTCGCTAGCGAACCGCAGCATCAAAGCTCATTTGATTTTGTCTTTGATGAGCTAAGTCCCTGCAGCTAGCGGAACGCCGTACGGCGGAAGGCCTGGTCGACGCAACATCGACCAGGTGTGCCTGTGGTGCCGCCTACTTCAAGGTGAGGACCAGGCCGTTGAGATCGGCGCTGACAATCGCGCCGACCGAACTGCCGGAAAGCGTGAGCACGGCGCCATTTTGGTTGGTCAACACGATGGCCTGCGCGCCTCGGCCCACGGCCGCGCCGACATTGCCGGCGGCATACACGCCGTTGACGTCCGACGGCCGGCGAATGTGGCTCACCGTGCCGCGGAAGCGCGTTTCGGAAGCGCCAAAGGTAAAGCCATAGCTGATCCCGCCGATGCCGAGCGGATAGCTCCGGCCTTGGAAGGTAAGCGAGCCCGAGCCGGCCGAACCGCCGATGACAAAGCCGGCCTTGAGAACGCTGAAGTGGATGCTGCCCTCGTCGGCGCGGGCAGCAGTTGCGAAGGCGCCGCTCAGCGCCAGCATTGCGATCAGGCTTGCACGAAGGGTGAGTAAGATGCGCATGCGTATGTGCTCCCGGAGACGTGTGAGGATGCGAATCGGTTTTTCCAGCCGCACCATACCGGGCCGACGGCTAAAGGCGAGAGGCGAATCTTCATACCGTCGCTTAGCTGTTCCTGCCTTCTTTGGCTTGTCCGGATAAAAAATCCGATAAGCTGCGCTTTGACTTTTTCGCGGCTTTTTGTTTCGGAGGCGCCGGCTCCGGTGCCGGAGCCGCGGCGTCGCGCGCCATGCGGAGCGCCTTGAGCCGTTCGGTCTTTTTGCGCGTCGCCACGGCCGCGCTCTCGTAATCCAGCATCGCCTTCTTGGCGTCGTCGGCCCGCTGCAACTTCGCGAATTGCGCGTTCGCCTCGTTTTTATTTGATTTCTCGGCCATTGAAGTTCCTCTTCGAAGAATCGATAAAGTCCCCATTGACATAGCAGGCCGCGGGCGCAATCGGGGGAAAATCGTCTAGCGTCCACCTATTGATCTAAAAGGGGAATTCTCAGTTTTTAGTTGATTTTACCGTCGGGAAAAGGGCGGGTTCCGTGAGCGCAAAAAGCTATCGCCTGATCGGTGCCGACGGCCGTCCGTTCGACAGCGCCACCAAGGGCACGCTTGGTGGCCATCGGCGCTCAAAAATCTATGGCCGGCTCGACTGTCCGGGCGCGCTGCGCGTTCTTGCACGCGGCAACACCTATCAGAAGAGCCGCGTGTTCTTCGCCGACGAGGCGACCGCGATTGCCGCCGGCTATCGTCCCTGCGCGGTGTGCCTGCGCGACGCTTACCGGAAATGGCGCCAACAACAACAACAGTAGAGAGCAACCACTTTCTTGCTATGCTGCGTACATCCTGGTCCCTACCCACGGAGCCTACAATGCGCCTTCATCGTGTCGTTGTTTTTGCTGCCGCGTTCTGCGCCAGCGCCGCTGTCAACGGTTCGGCCAGCGCCGATGCGTCGCTGACCAGCGGCATCGGGCTTTCGAATTGCGGGAAGCTCGGCCCTGATCTGAAACCGGGCGCGGGGATGAACCATCTGTCGAACGCACTGCTGTTCTATTGGGTGCAGGGCTATCTGAGCGCCGCCAACTTCTTTCTCCTCAACGAATACAACGACTACATTGATACCGGCCGGGTCGAGGAGCCGGCCATCACCAAGCTCGTCGCCGAATTCTGCGCCGAAAACCCGGACAAGAAGCCGATTAGCGCCATCGATAAATTCATTCGGGACACGGACAAAGTGGAAGCCAAGGAGAGCGACGCGATCGATCCCTGGGAGCACTGATTGGCTCGCTCAAGCCTATTGATGCGCGTTCGGCTCAAAGCAATCGAGATTCCGGGACAAGAGGACAGAAGAATGCACATTCGGGATACAATCGTGCGGACTTGCGCTGCGGCCTGCCTCATCGCCGCACTTGCCGGATCCATACCGGCGAGCGCCGGCGAGCCGGGATTGCAGTTCTACACCTCGCCAGCCATCGCCGCCGCCAACCCACCATTCAGTCAGGCCGTGCGCGTCGGCGACGTGCTCTATTTATCAGGCACCATCGGCATCGTGCCGGGGACCGGCGCGCTTGCCGCCGGCGGCATTGAGGCGGAAGCCCGGCAAGCCATGGAAAACATGGGCGCGGTGTTGAAAGCGAACGGGCTCGCCTTCGACGACGTGTTCAAATGCACGGCGATGCTCGCCGACATGGGCAAGTGGGGTGACTTCAACAAAGTCTACGTCACTTATTTCAAGCCCGGCCACCTGCCGGCACGTTCCGCGTTCGGCGCCGCAGCGCTGGCGCGCGGGGCGCAGGTCGAGGTGGAATGCCTCGCCTATGCGGGCGCGAAGTAATCCGACTTTAGCGCTTATCGCCACGGACAAGACCATTTTTCCGTAACGCATTTCCCGACAAGCTAAAGGTGGCATGATCACGCTTTATTCGTATCCCGAGCTGTTCGGCGTCGCCGACAACAACGGCTATGGGTTGAAGGTCTTTGCCTTCATGCGGCTTGCCGGTGTGCGGTTTGTCCACGAGCATATTTTCGATGCGTCGGCGGCGCCGCGCGGCCAGTTGCCCTACATTGTCGATGACGGCGAGACGATCGGCGACAGCGAGGCCATCGTCGCGCACCTCAACCGCAAATATGGGCTCGCGATCGATGCCGGCCTGGACGCGGCGCAGCGCGACCGCGATGTTCTGGTCACCCGGCTGCTCGACGACCTCTACTGGGTCATGTCCTATTCGCGCTGGAAGGACGAGCGGTATTTTCCCGCGTTCCGTGACGCACTCTTGCGCGAACATCGGCAGCTCACCGTCGAGGGTTTGCGCAAGGCGCAGGAGTTTAATTTCCAGCGTTACTACTACGCCGGCATCGGCCGTTACGCGCCGGAGGCAGCCTATGCGCGCGGCATTGCCGATCTCGGCGTGCTGGCGTGGCTGGTGCCGGCAAACGGCTATGTGAACGGGCCGCAGCCGACCAGCATTGACGCCGGTATTTACGGCTTCATCGCCAACATCTGGTTCTTCGATATCGACACGCCGCTGAAGCGGTTCGTCGCGGCGCACAGCAACCTGGTGCGCCATTGCGAAGCAATCCACGCCAAAGTGATGCAGCCGGTGCGCGTCTAGGATGCGGCTAGGCGGTTGCCGCCGTGCGCACGCGCGCGCCGGGGAGAAGCGTCGGCGGCGCCTTGTTAAGCGTCTCGATGGCGAAGCCGGCGGCGGCCTTGTAGCCGGCCATGAATGCAGTGCGCTCGGCCGGAGCAATAACATCGTCGATATTGTCGAACGTGCCGCCGCAACGTTCGTCGACCATGTTGAGGAGGCCAAACGGACCGGGGCCGCGGTTGCGCAGCACGACTTGGGAAATCGGGCCGCACAGTTTGGCGTCGAAGGCTTCGAGCGCGGCCTGGCTGACGCCGTGCTCGACCAGGCACGCGCCGAGGATGCGGCTATCGACAATCGCCTGGCTGCCGCCGTTGGAGCCGGTGGGGTACATCGGGTGTGCGGCGTCGCCGATGAGCACCACCGGACCGTCACGCCAGGTCTCGACCGGATCGCGGTCGATCATCGGATTTTCGAACACGATGTCGGCGCCGCGGAGCAAAGCGGGCACGTCGAGCCAATCCCAAATCCAGCCGTCGAAGTGATGGACGAAATCGGAAATCGGCACCTGCCGGAACCAACCGCTCTGCTTCCAGCCCTCGCTGTTGTCCAAGGTGACCTCGGCGATCCAGTTGATGATGGCGAGGCCGGTCTGCGGGTCGGGATGCGAGATCGGATAAAACACCATGCGGTGGCGGTGCGTGCCGAGCCCGACGAATGACGAGCCGGAGCGGATCGGCTTCCCCCAGGTAGTGCCGCGCCACATCACGGTGCCGCCCCAATGGATCGGCGGCTGGCGCGGATGCATTTGCGCGCGCACCGCGGAGTGGATGCCGTCGGCGCCAACGAGCAGCGCGCCGCGCGGCTCCGACGTCGAGCCGTCGGCGTGCTCGACCAGCGCGCTGACGTTGCCATCGTCGAGTTTGCGATAGCCGGCAACCCGGCTGCCGAGCTTGACCGCTTGCGGCCCGATCCGCTCAACGACCTTGTCGTGCAACAGCATGTGGAACTGCCCGCGATGCACGGCGTATTGCGGCCAGTTGTAGCCGGCAAGTTTTCCGCGGGGCTCGGAATAGATGTCGTTGCCGTTCAATCCGACCAGCGCCCATTCCCTGGCGGGGAGGCCGACTTGGTCGAGATCGGCCTCGGTGATGCCGAGGTCGTAAAGCTCGCGCACGGCGTTAGGTTGCAGGTTGATGCCGACGCCGAGTGGGCGCATGTCGCGCACCGCTTCGAACACGGTGCAAGGGACGCCGATCTGATGCAGCGTGAGCGCGGCCGCGAGCCCGCCGATGCCGCCGCCGGCAATGATCACGCGATCATCGGTTGAATTGCCACGCGTCACGGCGCCCACTCCCTGTGCATCTATTAAAACCGGAGGGGGCTGCCGTCCATATTCAATCCGCCGTCAGGTAGAGTTTACGCTTGCGTCCGATCCGCGCTACCATCGTGGCAACCCGGGAGACGTTATGAACAACGGCACGCCGCTTTCGCTGGATCAGCTCGAAGACCGCATCGCCATTGTGCGCGACAACATCCGGCAGGTGATCGAGCAGGCAGCAGCGCAATCCGGCGCCGGCGACGAGTCGCGCAACGCCGACCGGCTCGCTGATTTGCAGGCCGAGCTTGAACGCCTGACCAAGGAGCGTGACGCGTTCTTGAAGCAGAGGAAATAACACGCCGAACGTAAACCGCGGCGCTGTCAGGGCGAATCGTGGCCGCCGCGTGGTCGCACCTGACCGGTTTCGTTCCTACGCGGCCTTGTGGCGCGCCAGCTCGGCCTTGTAGAGACCCATCTCCTCAAGGAATGCTTTGGCGACGCTCGGTCTCGCTTGCAAGGATTCGTGGTAGCGCTTGACTGTCGGCCAATTGGTGAGATCGACCTGCGTCGGCACCGTCCAGTTCAGGATGGTATAGAGATAGGCGTCCGCCACGGAGAAGCTGTCGAGCAAATATTCGCGGCCGTCCAGATGATCGTTGAGATATTGCAGGCGCGATTTCGATTTTTGTAGCGTATGAGCGCGTGTGCCGTCCGGCGCCTTTTGATCGAACAGCGGGATGAACAGCCCCTTATGCAATTCGGTGCCGATGAAGCACAGCCATTGCTGCAACCGGGCGCGTCCGGTCTCATCCGCCGGCGCGAGCTTTGCCGCGGGGTAACGTCCCGCGATATATTGCAGAATCGCGGCATTCTCACTGAGGAGGGTGCCGTCGTCGAGGCGCAACAACGGCACCAGGCCGAGCGGGTAGATCTTGCGGTAATCCGTGCTGGTACCGTCGACGGTATGTTTGGTCTTGGGGTCGACCTCGATGAAGCCGACATCGCCAACGCCGGCTTCGTAAAGCGCGATCCGGCTCGCCAGCGAGCAGGCCATTGGAGAGAAATAAAGGTTCATGATGTCCTCCCTTTCATTTTTGTACCATTCCGCATAAATTAGGTGCGGTCAAGGATTTTTTGCGAAATGGTACAAAAAAGAGCAAAAGTCGAAAAACCCGCTGCGGGACAACCGCTTCGCCGGGGACGGCCGCGCCAATACGATCCCGATCAGGCGCTGGCCAAGGCGGCCGCGGCGTTCTGGAAAGGCGGTTATGCCGGAACGTCGCTCGATGAGCTTTCTGCTGCGACCGGGATGAATCGTCCCAGTCTCTATGCCGCCTTTGGCGAGAAGCGCGATCTTTATCTGAAGACGCTTGAGCGCTATCAGCGCAAGTCTCGCGCCAAGACTCTCGAACTTCTGGCCGACGATCCGCCGCTGCGGGTCTTTCTCACCCGCTTCTATGACGGCGCTCTGGAAATCTACCGCGCCGGTGGCGATGACGCGCGCGGTTGCTATTCGATCTCGACTGCGCCGGCGCAAGCCACGGTCGATACCGCGGTGCGCGCGTTCCTGCAGGACAGCATTACCGGCACCGACTCGTTTCTCGCCGACCTGATCGGCAAGGCGCGCGAGCGCGGTGAGGTGGCGGCCGGTGCCGATTCGGCGGCGCTGGCGCAGATCGCGACCGCGACGCTGCATACCATCGCCGTGCGCTCACGCGTCGGCGCGTCCCGCAAAGAGCTCAAGGCACTCGCGGCGGCGGCGATCGACTTGATTTGTGGTGCGGCGAGCTCACGCCGCTGAGTGGCGCGCAACTCCGATCAAGCGATCGAGCTCGTGCCGGTTTTGCTTGAGGTGCTCGCTTGGTCCGTCATAGATGATGCGGCCGCGGTTCATCACGACAATGCGCAGCGAGATGTCGAGTGCAAGCCGCGTATTTTGTTCCACCACCACAAGCGTCAGTCCTTGCGCGCCGGTCAGATGGCGGAGGGCGCGGGTCAATTCTTCTACGATAACGGGCGCGAGCCCCTCCGAAGGCTCGTCCATCAGGATCACCGCCGGATTGCCGACAAGGGCGCGGCCGATGGCCAGCATTTGCTGCTCGCCGCCGGACAACTGGGTGCCCCGGTTTCGCTGCCGATCTTTGAGCCGCGGAAATAGCTCGAACACTTTCTCCACGGTCCATAAGCCGGGGCGCGCCGCCACATCCAGATTTTCCCGCAGCGTCAGCGATGGGAAGATTTCGCGCTCCTGCGGGACGTAGCCCAGTCCGGACGCGACCCGCCGATGCGGTGGGAGGCGCGAAATGTCGTTGCCCAGAAGCCGAATGTGACCGCGATGCAGCGTGTTGTGGCCCATCACGGTCGACAGCAGCGTCGTCTTGCCGACGCCGTTCCTGCCGATAATGGCGAGCGTCTCGCCAGCTTTAACCGCGAGCCGGACATTCTCGACGATCACGGTTTCACCGTAGCCGCTGAAAACGTCGTCGAGCTCGAGCGCGGTCGATTCAGCCATGACGGTTCTCTTGGCGATCCTCACGCCGCTCGCCGAGATAGACCGAGCGCACGCGCTCGTCGGCCGAAATCTCCTGCGGCGAGCCTTCGGTCAGCACTTCGCCTGCGACCAGGACGATGATCCGGCTGGCGAAGCGAAACACCAGGTCCATGTCGTGTTCGATGATGAGCACAGTGATGTTGGGATCGAGCTTGGAAATCACATCGAGGATCAGATGGCTTTCCGACGACGGAACACCGGCCGCCGGCTCGTCGAGCAAGAGCAGTTTCGGGCGCTGGGCGAGCGCGATGGCGATTTCCACAAGACGCTGCCGTCCATAGGGTAATTCGCGCACTTGTTTGTTGGCGTCATCGACGAGCGCAAGCGCTTCCAGATGATCCAGCGCTTCGCCGATGACCGCCGTTTCCTTGCCGGCGGATCGCCACAGCCGATTGCAGGTATTGGTCCGTTCGCCGATGGCGAGATAGACGTTCTCCAGAACGGTGAGGCCACGAAACAACTGATTCACCTGAAAGGTACGGGCGATGCCGCGGCGCGTACGCGCAGCTTGCGACAAGGCGGTGATCTCATCGCCGTCGAGCAGCACTTTACCCGCCGAGGCGCGCAAACGGCCGGTGATCAAGTTGACCAGCGTGGTTTTGCCGGCGCCGTTGGGGCCGATCAGCGCGTAGCGGCCGCCGCGCGGCAGCGCGAAGCTAATGTTGTTCGCTACCGTCAGCGCGCCGAAACTTCTTTGCAGATTCGCGATTTCCAGCGCCGGAGCGGTCATGGCTTCGCTCCGAATCCCAGGGCGCGGACACGCCGCACTAACTTGCCGAACACGCGGTGCCGGTTGGCAAGCACCACGGCGATCAGAATGGCGCCGATGCCGAATTGCCAGAATTCCGGGCTCATTTTCGCCAGCTCGTTTTGCAGCACCATGTACAGCGTCGCGCCGACGAAGCCGCCGTAGAGCCATCCCGCACCGCCAAGAATCAGCATCATCAGCACGGCGGCGGATTGATCGAAATCGAACACGCCGAGCGTCACCAGCGTGTTGGTCTGCGCGAACAAGGCGCCGGCGATGCCGGCGAAGGCGGCGGAAATCGTATAGGCGATGACCAGCCGCCAATGCACCGGCGAGCCGAGCGCGTGCATGCGCGCGACGTTTTCGCGGATGCCGACCAGCGCCTGGCCGAACGGCGAATAGACAATGCGGCGGACGACATAAAAAGCAATGAACAGCACGCCGAGGCAATAAAGGTAATAAGTGTGGCCGTAGAGATCGTAGTCGAAGCGGCCGAACAGGGGAGAAATGTTGATCCCCGGTATGCCGTCATAGCCACCGGTAAAATCACGGAAAAGGTTGCCCAATTGCTGCAGCATGATGGTTGTCGACAACGTCAGCACCAGCAGCGCCAAGCCGCGGTAACGCAGCAGAATCAAACCGGAAAAAAATCCGCCGATCGCCGCCACGACCGCCGCGCAGGCGAGCCCTGAAATCGGTTCGCTCCAATGCAGGTCGGTGATCAGCAACGCCGCCGCGTAGGCCCCAAGCCCGAAATAGGCGGCATGGCCGAGCGTGACGATGCCGGCGTAACCGAGAATGAGGTCGAGCGAGAGCGCAAACAGAATCATGATCAGCGTCTGGCCGCCGAGAATCATCTGGTTTGGGAAAATGAAAAACGCGGCAAGCGCCGCGATCCAGGGCAGCGCCTCGGCCACGTGGTAACGATCGCGGCGCGCAAGAAATGAAAGCGCACGCGTGCGCGCGGCGCCGCTCTCGTCGCGGCCGGCGGCGGGCGCAAGCGGTCTACTCGCGTCCATAAAGTCCCGCGGGTCTGACCAGGAGGATGAGGACCGCGACCGCGTAGATCACAAAGCTGCCGGCGTCGGCGAACAAATATTTGCCTGCGGTGTCGCTGATGCCGAGCACGAGTGCACCGGCGAGCGTGCCCCAGATGCTGCCGGAGCCGCCGACCGCCACCACCAGCAGGAAGAACACCAGATAAATGACGGCGAAGCTCGGCGTCAGCCCGAGAAGCTGAATGGCAAGGCCGCCGCCGAGCGCGGCGAGCCCGCTGCCAACGGCAAAGGTTATGGTGAACAGGCGGTCGACATTGATGCCGACGGATTGCGCCATGCGCCGGTTGTCGACAGCGGCGCGGATCATGGCGCCGATTTTCGTGCCTTCGAATCCGTACCACAGCGCGGCCACCAGCGCGGCGCCGACGGCGATGAGAAAAACCCGATAGGTCGGGAACGAGCGATCGCCGAGATGGAGCTCGCCTAAAAGATAGGACGGGACGTGGATGGATTGCGGTTGCGGGCCGTAGAAATACGTGTAGACCGCGATCACCATGAACGTGAGTCCGATGGTCAGCAGCACCTGGTCAAGTTCGCTGGCGCCGTAGAGCTGGGAGTACAGCGAACGCTCAAGCAAGACGCTGACCAAGCCGACGGCGACGAAGGCGATGAGGAGCGAAGGCAGAAACGGTACGCCCCAACTCGCGGTCGCTGTAATCACCAGATAGCCGCCGGCCATGGCAAACGCGCCGTGCGCCAAGTTGACCACGCCCATCAATCCCATGGTGACGGAAAGGCCAACCGAGATAATGAACAGGAACATGGCCCAGGCCAGACCATCGAACAGAATGCTGACGATGGTGTTTGCCACGGGCGGCAAGGGGCGCTCGCTTAAGATGGTCTGCTCTGCCGCCGGGACGCGGCAGAGCAGAAAGCTTGCCTCAGGTTCTCAGGAGCCGCAACGGCCGACCTTGAGGACTTTGCACTCGTCCTTCACCTGCGGATAGGTTTCAAGAATTTTGACGCCAAGCTTGCCGTCGGATTTCTTGATGACCTCTTCCACTCGCTCGGGCTGAATGACGTCGCGGGTCTCGGGATCGATCTGAATTTCGCCGCGGTAGCCTTCGTGTTTCCAGCCCTTGAGCGTTTCGACCACTCTGGCGCCGTCATCTAAATCGCCATGCAACGTGTTGATCACGTGAAACACGCCCGCCATCGTGTCCATGCCTGCCGCTGACATGAAGTCCGGGTAAGAGTCCGGGCCGTAAGCTTCGTGCCAGGCTTTCACGAACTCCTGGTTGCCGGGCGTGTCGAGATCGTCCGAATAGCTTGACGTAACGATCAATCCGATAGCCGCGTCACTCATGTGGGCGAACTGGTAGTCTGGAATAAGGTCCATCGGGCCGATGAGGCGGACGCCGGCTTGACGCATGCCGATATCGCCGTAGGCCTTCATCACCCCGCCAGCATGTGAACCCGAGGGGACAAACACGTAGAAGCAGTCCGGGTGTTCATCTTTTACTCGCTGGAAAAACGGGGTGAAGTCAGGGACCGGCCCAGGCGGACCGAAGCGCACCTCATCGATTATTTTGCCGCCTGCCTTCTCGAACGCGGTCTTGAACGCCAGCGTGGAATCCTGTCCCGGCGGGTAGTCGGTAAAACCGGTGGCCGCCGTTTTGCACCCCATCTTCGTCGCCGCGTAGGTGCCCATTGGATAGGCGGGATCCCACATGCTGAACGAGAAGCGTACGATGTAAGGTGACAAGGTGGTGACCCACGCCGTGCCGGCGTTCGCGATCAGCATCGGCGTTTTGGTTTGTGTCGCCAGTGGCGCGGCGGCGATAGCTGACGGCGAGAAAACCACGCCGGCGATCAATTTGACCTTGTCGTTGGTGATCAGTTCGGTAACGACAGTGCGTGCATTGGCGCCGGATGCCGGACCCTCGTCGCGCTTGACTAGCTCGATTTTATTGTCGCCGAGATCCTTGGCATGCAGCTTTACGTACAAGTCGAACGCTTTGTCGACCTGGTTACCCAGATCCGAATTGGGCCCCGAATAGGGGAGTACGACGCCCACTTTGATGGTCTCGGCGTGGGATGCCGCCGCCCAACACAGCGTCAGAAAAGAGGCTGCAAACGCGCCCGTAAGCTTCATCGCGAACTCTCCTTGGCTTGATCCGTCCCATTCGCGCGGCATTGTCTCGGCGCTACCGCCGGCCGCTCTTGATTTTCCCCACTTTCGCACGTCAAGTCGGCCAGAGCAAAACCGATGTTCACGAACTCCGCGGCGGTGTGACGCATCAAATCGGGTTCGGCCAACCATAAGACCCGCAGGGGTTAAACGGGACTGCTGCATGATCGTCACCAAGCGCATCGACGGCAAGGCGCGCGCCGAACGGCTCCTCGCCGAGGTCGCTGGCGCGACCGCCAAGCTCAAGGTGCAAATCGGCGCGGCGCCGGGCCTCTGTGCCGTGTTGGTTGGCGACAATCCGGCGAGCCAAGTCTATGTGCGCAACAAGGGCAAGGCGGCAGTCGCTGCCGGCATTGAGAGTTTTCAGGAGACGCTGCCGGCCACCGCCAGTGAAGGGGAGCTGTTGCACCTGATTGCCAAACTTAATGCCGACAATCGGGTCGACGGCATCCTGGTGCAACTGCCGCTGCCGAAACATATGGATCCCCAGCGCGTCATTGACGCCATCGATCCAGCCAAGGACGTCGATGGCTTTCACGTCCAAAACGTCGGGCAGCTCTGGAGCGGCGGTTTGGAGTGCGCCTTGGTTCCCTGCACGCCGTATGGCTGCCTGCTTTTGCTTCGCGATGTGGTGCCAAGTCTGGGCGGGGCCGAAGCGGTGGTGCTTGGGCGCTCCAATATTGTCGGCAAGCCGATGGCGGCGCTGCTGCTCTCCGAAAACTGCACCGTCACTCTGGCGCACTCCAAAAGCCGATCGCTTCCCGATCTCCTGCGCCGTGCGGATATTCTGGTGGCGGCGGTAGGACGGGCGGAGTTCGTGCGCGGAGAGTGGATCAAGCCGGGCGGCGTGGTGATCGACGTCGGCATCAACCGGGTCGATGCGGGCGAGGGCAAGTCGAAGCTCGTCGGGGACGTCGCGTTCGCCGAGGCGCAGGGCATTGCCGGTGCGATTACCCCGGTACCGGGCGGGGTCGGTCCGATGACCATCGCCTGTCTCTTGCGCAATACGGTCATCGCTGCGTCCCGGCGCCGTGGCGCGACGGAACCAATTCTCTAACCATATTTATGGGTCGCGAACGCCTGCTTTCGGCTTGACGGCTCGTCTTAATTCAAAAGTAAATTCAGTGGCTTGTCATACCGAAGCGGCCAGCGGCT
>Ga0209006_10002823_pt1 | contig 15772 bp, 9 predicted proteins | sample JacPin_JW_Ref_O2_FD_188567 | JGI IMG/M metagenome (GOLD analysis project Ga0209006, IMG submission 188567) | Forest soil microbial communities from Algoma, Ontario, Canada - Jack Pine, Ontario site 1_JW_Ref_O2 (SPAdes) (version 2) | ecosystem: Environmental > Terrestrial > Soil > Boreal... | reverse complement strand
CTTGAGACGATGCGTCCGCGCACTCCGTCGCCCTTGGCTTCGGGACGGGCCAGCGTGCCGCTGATCGTGATGGTTCCGTCGCGCGGCGCAATCCAGCGCCGGATGGCGGCATGTTGCTGATCGTTGCCCGGATGGCCGCCGGCGTCGTTCAGAATCACCCAGCCTAATTTGGGATCGGGCAGCGCGGGTCCGCCTTGAAAAGCGTGGCCATTGAAAAAAGGCAGCGTCTGAAAAGCTTGGACGCGCGCCGAAGCCTCATCAAATCCGCCGTAACCGAACTCCCAATTGGTTGTTCCTTCGCTCGCGAACCCAGTCGCCGGTGAGTAAAGAAATTGGCCAGCCCATTCGATTTCCTCGCGGCTTGGATCGCGTTGGTAGGCCCACTGATAAAGCAGACGGAGTCGTTGCCCGTCGGTGGACGCTGCTTTGAAATCCGCGCGATTCACCAGGTTCGTGGCTTGCTCGATGACAAAAGGGCTGTTCATCATGAACAAGGCCTGTTGCGGCACGGTGGTGTAAAACCGGCGCGGGCTGCTGGAGTCCGGACTGGCAAAATCAAAGGCACGGAATAAATTGGGCAGGTTCTGCCGGTCCACGTAACCATAGACCGTGCGCCGGGTGGAAGCAGGGTCGATAATATCCACGGCGTGTCCGCCCGGCGTGAGGTCCAATTTGCCGGAGACAGCCAGGAGCGTGTCGCGCATCGGCTCGAATTCCAACCGTTGCCGGTTCATTCGCCAAAGTAGTTGATTGTTCGGATCGACTTTGGCGCAGGCGACGTTGTTTTCACTGCTCTGTTGATAGGTGGCGGAAAGCATGATCAGCCGGTGGAGTTTTTTGATTGACCAACCGTCGTCCATGAAACGTGACGCCAAATAATCCAGCAACTCGGGATGCGTGGGCGGATCCGAGCGCAATCCGAAATCGCTCGGCGTGGCCACAAGCCCGCTGCCGAAATGGTGCAGCCAGACGCGATTGACAAGAACGCGCGCAGTGAGTGGATTGTCCCGGCTGGCGATGGCTTCGGCCAGTTCGAGGCGTCCGCTGCCTTTACGAAAGGGCTGGCGGTCGGGGCCGCTCAGGACTTGCAGGAATTCGCGCGGAGCTTCCGGCCCTTCATTACCGCTGTTGCCGCGAATAAAAATATGCGTGTCATGCGGGTCGGGCCTGTCCACCAACGCCATGGCGCGGGGTGGCGCGCCGGGGGAAGTCGCGTCGAGTTCTTCAATGTGGCGTTGCAGTTCGCGCAACTTTTGGCCGGTGGGAACATCATACAACCGGTCGAATTCGCTGTGCGGCACATTCGCGGGCGCGTCCGCCGCGTAGAGAATTTGTCGCAGTGCCTCCTGCGCGTCGTCGGGCAATGCCTGTGGAGCCGCTGAATTCGTCTGAGCCAGAGTGTCCACCCAACTCTTGTCAATATCATTAAATATTTTGCCGTACCGTTCTGCCACATCTTTCATCGACGCCGGCGGTTCGCCGGCAAAGGCCCTTGCCAGCAGCGGATTGATGGGATCGGCTGCGTCCTGATTGGCGTTGAATTTGAGCGCAAGGTCCTTGGCCCGCGTCGGAAAATCATTGTCCGCCAGCGCGGCAAAAGCGAACCACGGCGCGAAAATGGGCTGCTGACTCTTGCGCCAGCCGTCCAGACCGGCGATCCAGCGGCGCAAGACATCCGGATCCAATTTGTGCGCGTGGGCTGCCGCGTCCGCGTCCGGCTTGTTGGTGGTGTGCTGCGCCTCGTAGGCCGCCAGAAGATAGTCGCCAGATTGGCTGCGAAGTTGGGCGGCCATCTCCCACTCTTTTCCCTCCCGGAAAAGGGCGCGCTTTTCCACGCGCTTTTTGTGCTCGGCCTCATATTCCTCGCGCGCTTTGGCCGGCGCTTCGATGCCCAGCAAAGGTTCCTCCTCCGGCTCCTTCGAGCTCGCGAATACGCCGTATAACGAGTAATAGTCCCGCGAAGGAATCGGGTCAAACTTGTGGTCGTGGCAACGGGCGCAGGAAACGGTCAGCCCCATCGTGCCCCGGCAGACCACATCGATCCTGTCATCAATAATGTCGTTGATATTGTTGACAAAGCGGCGTCCGAGCGTCAGATAGCCCAGGGCGGCGAGCGAACGTTTGTCCCCGGCGTCAGGCAACAAATCCGCGGCGATTTGCTCTTTGATGAATTGATCGTAAGGCAGGTCCTCATTGAAGGCGCGAATCACGTAATCGCGATAGGTGTAGGCATAGGGGTAGTGGCGATCCTCCTCGAACACGTAGCCCTTGGTATCCGCGTATCGGGCCACGTCCAGCCAATGCCGGCCCCAGCGTTCGCCGTAGCGCGGCGAGGCCAGCAACCGATCCACCACTTTGGCAAAAGCGTCCGGCGCCTTGTCGGCCTCGAAGGCCGCGACTTCCTCGGGCGTCGGCGGCAAGCCGATGAGATCGAACGTGGCGCGGCGGATCAGCGTGCGTTTGTCCGCCCCCGGCGAAAGCGGAAGATGGGCTGCTTCCAGGCGGGAGAGAATGAAGTTGTCCACCGGTGTGCGCACGAAATGTTTATTCTTGACGATCGGGACTTTCGGATCGTGGATCGGTTGAAATGCCCAATGCGAACGTGCTTTCTCGCGAATGCTTTCCACGGCACCCACTCCCGTCGCAGCAATGCGTGGGTCCGGCGCGCCCATTTTGACCCACGCTTCGAGGGCGGCGATTTGCTCGGCGGACAGCTTTTTGTTTTTGGGCGGCATCCGCAATTTGTCGTCGGTGTAACGGACCGCCTTGATCAAAAGGCTTTCTTCAAGGTCGCCGGGTTTGATGGCGGGACCGGTATCGCCTCCTTTAAGCAGACCGTCGCGCGAATCCAGAAGCAAGCCGCCCTTGACCTTGGCGCTTTGCTGGCTGTGACACGGGTAACAATTGTCAACAAGAACGGGACGGATCTTGCTCTCGAAAAACTCCAGGCCCGCGGGATCAGCAGCAGCAATGGCGGCATTCACCAACGCCCCAAGGCAAAGCGCGAAGGAAGAAATACACAACATTCGCCGGCCAAAATGCCTCGCCGACTCACCAACTTGCGCCTTCACGCGATCAACTCCGGAACGACGTGGCCATAGACATCAGTGAGGCGGAAATCGCGGCCGGAATACCGGAAGGTAAGCTTATCGTGATCGAATCCCAGCAGCCGTAGAATGGTGGCGTGCAAATCGTGGACATGCACTTTGTTCTCGGCGGCGGCGAAACCAAATTCATCCGTCGCACCGTGGACGTAACCGCCTCGGACGCCGCCGCCCGCCAGCCACATGCTGAAGCCGTGATGATTATGGTCGCGTCCGTTGACCTTGCCGGCGTTGGCGCCGGGCTTGGCCAGCTCGACCGTCGGAGTTCGTCCGAATTCGCCACCCCAGATCACCAGCGTATCCTCCAGCATGCCGCGCTGTTTCAAGTCTTTGAGCAAAGCGCCAATGGCCTGATCCGCTTCGCGGCCGAGTCGGCCGTGGTTGACTTGGATGTCGTCGTGGCTGTCCCACGGCTGGCCGTCGCCGTGCCACACTTGCACGAAACGCACGCCACGCTCGATCAGTCGGCGGGTGATAAGAAGTTGCCGCGCCTGCGTGCCTTCGCCATACATTTTGCGGATGTGTTCAGGCTCGCGGCTGATGTCGAACGCGTCGCTGGCGTCCATCTGCATCCGATAGGCCAGCTCGAAGGATTGGATGCGCGCTTCTAGCTGCGCGTCGTCGCGACGTTTTTGCTGGAAGCGCTCGTTGAGCTTTTGCAACAGATCAAGTTGCTGGCGTTGCTCAGGCAGCGAGACGTAATCGCTTTTGATGTTCTGGATCAAATCCTCGATCTTCGTGTGGGCTGTGTCAATATAAGTGCCCTGATAGGATCCCGGCAAGAAACCCGCCTGCCAGTTTTGCGATTCCTGGATCGGATAGCCGCCCGGGCACATGGCGATGAACCCAGGCAAATTCTGGTTGACCGAACCAAGCCCGTACGTCACCCACGAGCCCATGCTGGGTCGGATGGAGCGCGCGTCGCCGCAATTCATCAGCATCAGCGAAGGCTCATGGTTCGGCACATCCGCCGTCATCGAACGAATCACGCATATGTCGTCAATACTTTCCGCGACATGCGAGAACACTTCGCTGACCTCGATGCCGCTCTGGCCGTATTTTTTGAATTTGAACGGTGAGGGGAAGGCTGCGCCAGTTTTGCGTTCCGTGGGCAGATTCTCCATCGGCAACAATTTGCCGGCATATTTTTCGAGCGATGGCTTGGGATCAAAAGTATCGACATGAGACGGGCCGCCGTTGGCAAAAATATGTATGACGCGTTTGGCTTTGCCCGGAAATTGCGGCGCCTTGGGCAGGAGCGGCGAGACATAGCTTTCGGCGCGCGCGGTGTCCGGCAATCCGAGATTGGAAAGAAGGTTGGCCAGACCAATCGCGCCCATGCCCATGCCGCAGCGATGCAGAAAGTCGCGGCGCGTCAGCGCAAGATGCTCAGGATTAGGCGCATGGTGGTTCATGCAATAAAGGCTTCGACGTCCGCGGCGGCGAACGAATTCATCCTCGTTCCCGCGGGTAAGAGGCTTGGCGCCGTCTCGTTTACCGCTCGCGTATCCAAACCCGGTTCGCGCCGCGAAGCTTCCTGCCTCATTCTCTCGTAGAATAGGGAAATCTCGGCCAACATCAAGCCAGAACGAGTCTCAATTTCGCGAGTTTTCGGCACGGACCATGCTGATAAAGCGAACTGTTGGGGAGAAGCTATCGAGTGGCTTGGGGCACGGTTCAGTTGAGCTTCAGAGAAGCCGTTGTTTTGCTATGAATTTTACATTAGGCCGGAACGTGACATTCCTCATTGGCTCCCTGATTGAACTGGCATGGTTCGCGTCCTCCGCGCCAGCAGCCCAGCCGGCACAATGGGCCCCCAAAGGTCCCGGCGGCGGCGGAGCATTGTTTGCCCCCAGCTTCAGCCCATTCAGCCCCGGCGAGATGTACCTGGCTTGCGACATGAGCGAAGTGTTTCATTCCACCAACTTTGGCACGTCCTGGAGTGTGGTAGATTTTGGACAGATCCAGGGCGGGCGCCAGGCGATTGTCCAATTTACGAGCAATCCCAATGTGCGGTATGCCATCGATCTCAGCAACGATGCCATGACTCCGGCAAAGAGCGTGGACGGCGGGACGACGTGGCAACAACTGGCCGGCGACCCAACCGGGGGCGGCGCTTACGCACTTTATGCCGATCCCGGCTCCACCAATCGGCTGATCGTTTCGGACTACGGCGATGTTTATCTTTCCAGCGATGGTGGCAATACGTTCGATTTGAAGTTCACGTATTCGCCTGACGACAGCGGTTGTTTCGTGGCCGGTGCGTTCTTCGATGGAGCGAACATCTACGTCGGGACAGGGCCTGGCTTGCTCGTGTCCACCGACAACGGCGCCACCTTTGCCCTGTCGGGCGGCGGCATCGACACGATCAACGAGACGATGTTTTCATTCGCCGGCGCGAAACAAAACGGCACGACGCGATTTTTCTGCACGACAATGAATCCGGGGGATGTCTATCCGGGCATGGACATCGAGGATGTTTATTCCAGCTACATAAACGTGTACAAGATGGATTGGGGACAGCCGAATTGGAGCCCCGCCTCCACCGGCATCAGCGCGCAAGACGATCCCGTCTTTGTGGCCATGGCGCAGAATGACATCTCCACGGCCTACCTTGCCGGCCAGCAGAATGACGATTATGGATATCCGGCACTTTACAAGACATCGAATGGCGGCGCGAGTTGGCAACTCTCCTGGCTGGTGACCAACAATCAAAATGTTTTCACAGGCTGGGAAGGCAATCATGGTGACAGCGACTGGGGTTATGGCGGTGGAGCGCTGGGCCTGGCGGTGGCACCGAACAATTCCAGCGTCGTAGCGGAAACCGATCTGGGTTTCGTCCATTTGAGCACCAACGGGGGTTTGTTTTACCAGCAGGCTTATGTCAATCCAGTCGATCAGAATCCAACCAACGTGCCTACGCCCAGAGGAAAGAACTATAGCAGCGTCGGCCTTGAACCGACCTCGTGCTGGTGGGTGACTTGGGCGGACAGTAATCATATCGTGGCCGGATATACGGACATCAAGGGGACGATCAGCGCGGACGCGGGCAATTCCTGGTCCTTCGGCTATACTGGAGACAGCTACAACACGATTTATTGCTGCACCAAAAATCCAGCCACCGGGATTCTATATGCTGGCACATCCTCGGTGCATGACATGTATCAAAGCACCCATTTGACCGACGCAAGCATTGGCAACAACACCGGCGCCGTGCTTTTTTCCACCAACATGGGTGTCACCTGGCAAACGATGAAGAACTTTGCCTGTCCAGTCATCTGGGTGGAGTTGGACCCTGTCAATACCAATCGTCTTTTTGCCAGCGTGATTGCCACCAACACGAGCACGGCAGGAATTTACGTTTCGGCAAATATTGAAAACGGATCGGCTGCGACCTGGCAACGCCTGGCCGCGCCGCCTCGGACGCAAGGCCATCCGTTCAATATTGACCCTTTGAAAGATGGCACGCTGGTTTGCACTTATTCCGGCAGAAGGGCAGGGAACCCTCAGGAATTCACAGCTAGCTCGGGCGTATTTTACAGCACCAATTCTGGCACCTCGTGGATCGACCGCTCCGATGCGAGCATGGATTATTGGACGATGGACCTGGTCGTGGACCCGAACGACACCAAGCAGAACACATGGTTTGTGGGAGTTTACAGCGGTTGGGGCGGCCCGCCTAATGGCCTGGGCGGCCTTTATGTGACGACGAATCGTGGTGTCGCCTGGACGCGGCTGAACAGCGACGATGGGGTTAGTTCCTGCGCTTTCAATCCGCTCAATACAAACGAGCTTTATGTGACGACGGAAGGAGATGGGCTTTGGTTTTCGGGCAACATCCATTCTGCCAGCCCGACTTTAACCCTGGTCACGAGTTATCCTTTCGGGCAGCCGGAGCGAGTTTTCTTCAACCCTTACAACGCCTCGGAAATGTGGGTGACGAGTTTTGGCAATGGCATCAAGGTGGGCAGCACTCTCGCCATGCCTGGAACGCTGCAAATCACAGGCACACCAGGCGGCACCGCTCAACTCAACTTGCTGCAAGCCTCGCCGGGTGCGGCTTATTCCATTCTGGAATCAACGAACCTCATCGATTGGACTTCGCTGGGAACCAATACTGCGGGAACCAACGGCGTGCTCCAATTTAACGACACCACCGCGACTAACTCCTCCCGCTTCTACAGAAGCCAGGCGCTTTGAATCAACGAAGGCGAAAGCCCACTCCGTCGTAGCCGCCGACGTAAGTCGGCGGACCAAGAACCAAGCAGCGTCCATTCCCCAAGATCCGCCGCCTTACGGCCACGGCTACGCACCGTCAGGGTTTTTCCTCTTCCTGAATCGGGCGAATCCAAATGTTGCGGAAGCGCATCGGATTGCCGTGATCCTGCAACGCGATCGGGCCGGTGGCGGGCAATTCCTTGTCGTACTTGGCCAGCATGTGGTGCCCGGTCGGGCCTAAGATCGCTTGATGGTTGTGAAGCAGGAGGCCGTTGTGAATCACAGTAACATAGGCGGGCCGAACCAATTCGTGGTTCTCATTCCAACGCGCGGCCTCGAAGAAAATGTCGTAGGTCTGCCATTGGCCTGGCTTCTTGCAGGCGTTGACCAGGGGCGGGGATTGTCCGTAAACCGAGCCGCACGAGCCGTCGGGATAAGTGGGGTTGTTATAGCTGTCAAGAACCTGGATTTCGTAAACGCCTTGCAAAAACACGCCGCTGTTGCCGCGCTCCTGGCTGTCGCCCACGACTTTGATGGGCTCGGCAAATTCCAAGTGCAATTGGAAATCGCCAAATTTCTCCTTGGTATGGATGTACCCTGAGCCGGGCGTCACCTCCATGTAATCCTCGTGAATAGTCCACTTGGGATCGCCTTTATCACCCTCCCATTTGGAAAGATCGGTTCCGTCGAACAAGACTTTCGCGTCCGAGGGCGCGGCCGCGCCGTGGCTGAAAGTGGCGCCGGAATTGACCACGGCGGGCCTGGGCCGGTCGGGATCATGAACGTGCCATTTGCCGGACGGCAGCATGGGCGTGTCAGTGTAGCCGAGGACGGGTTCGGCCGAAGCGGGAAGGACCATCCCGGCCCAGCCAGCGGTGGCGATGACGATGGCAATGAAGCAAGATTTACGCATGAGTAAGATTGAACAGAAACCGCGCCGCATTGCAAGCGGTTACCGAGAATCGCCTCCGGTCGGAATTCATTGCGGCGGCGGCGCCAAGTGGGAGCTGAAATATTCGTTGTGGGCGGCGATGGAACACTTGGGCAGCTCGCTAACCGCGCCGATCGTATAGGTGCCGCCGCCAAGGCATTTGGGAATACCATGCCGCAAATAGGAAGCCAAGTCGTCCTCTGTTGGCGTGGCGGTAAGGGCAGCATTGCTCTGCTCCGCCCATTTCTTCTTAGCCGCGTCGATATGGGCCAAAGTATTCACACATTGGAGCGTGGCATCGTCTGCCGACGCATTTACCGCATCTTTTTTCCCACAACCGCAAAGTGCGAAAACCACCAGCGACGCTGCGATGAGTCTCACCATGATTACTTGCTTAAGGATAGAGGAACGGGATCGAAGCGTTCAATGGAGCCGAAGTGCGCGCTTGCAACCAGTTCAGATCCTTGAGGTCGCCAGAATTGCTCCCGACTGTGTCAATGGCCGGGAATCCTCCCCCTTGCACAAACTTTGCCCTACCCAAAATTGGCCCCTGCCACTTCTTTATTTCAGCATGGCCATCGGCAAAGGAAAACGAGCCCGCCCCGGCATGGAGGTTGCTCGGGAAATCGATAAAATCGCCGCCAGGGGTGATGGTTGCGATCTGAACGGCTAAACCGGAATCGTTGATCGTGTCCGGGTTTTCCTCCCCGAAGACCCACAAATTCGCCGGACTGGGGCGATTCATGTCCGCTGCCTTGCCATACGTGTGACCATATTTCGCGCAATCGCTGTCGGCCCCACTGAGCCATTGACCTGTCACCGCCTGACCTGCAACCACGCACGAGCCAGTCACTCCAGACGCCCAGATGGTTCCCACAGCCTGACTGGCCGAATAGCTGCGACAACGCGGGCCACCACGGTCAGCCGTGCTCGGATCGCACGGGCATTTATAGACAAAAGGATTATGTATGTAGGGGGTAAAAAACGAGCAGTCACCGGTCGCCTTGTAAGTGGCGCTGCCAAACTGGGTGATGAGCATCTGCCAATTGGTCGATGTCCACGGATACCCAGTATCGACCCAAGTCATATTGTCATCGACCCAGTCATCTTGTCCCGGTTGGTTTGGAAACCATCTCCCTCCGTTGTCGTCGGCGTACAAAATCGCCGCGATCATAAGCTCTTTCATGTTGCTTTCGCAGAGCGCACCCTGGCTCTGGATTTTGGCGTGAGCCAAGGCGGGCAGCAACATCGCGGCCAGAATAGCGATGATCGCGATCACGACCAGAAGTTCGATTAAGGTGAAAGCGGCGGCCTTTTTGATTCCGTCGCCGAATTTGATACGCATCAATTGCATGGTTTTCATCTGTGAATGGTCCTATTTAGCACTTCGCCGGCATAGCTGTCAACCACGAATTTCCACAACAAACTGCCGGGCTGGGAAGAAACCCGGATTCTTCTCGTTTGGTCGCTTGTTCAAAATTCTTGCTCATTTTGAGGACAGCCCTAATCTGCATGAAACTTGCCGCCACGTCAACATCTTATTTGCAACCTATGTGCCTTCGGCGAGAGAGCCTCGGAGCGCCCGCTTCTCCTCGCTGGGACATTTTAAAAATTGATAGCACTGCCTCTTGGGACAGGATAGCTCGATTGTCAGCGTCACGTTCGCTGTTCCGGGCTTTACCAGGTAAAATTGAGCTAAGGCACGTTGTCTCGACCCATTAAAACCAATTAAATCAGCCTCCGAGAGGGCCAACGAAAACAGCCAGTCCATGGCTAAGAAAACTCACTTTTGGGCCAAATCCACGCAGAGGATCTCGCTATCGTTGCGCGCATAGATTCGACGATTGGCGAAGGCGGGATGCGACCAGACCACCGGCCGGCCGGCATCGTGGTTGTCCGGCTCGATTATATGCGCCCGGCTGATTTCCTTGTAGCCCTCCGGAGTCAGGTTGGCGATGATGAGATCGCCCTTCTCGTTGAACAGGAAGTAGCGGTCCTGATTTTTGACGATGAAGGCCGTGGCCCAGCGCATTTCCTTGTCGTCGTCGGTGGTGGCCTTGAAGGTCTCCCAAACGCGTTCTCCGGTGGCGGCCTTGAGGCAGCGCAATTGCCCGTAGCTGCAAACGCCGTAAATATAATCATCTTGCAGGAAGGGCGGGCTTAGGACGCAATGCAAGGCATCGGTGTTCTTTTCGCTGACGCGCTGGCTCTGCCAAGTCGTGGTTGCCGCCGGTTTGGAGGGGTCAAGCTTCAACATCCACGAACCGTTGTAGAAACAGCTCAGAAAAAGCATGTCGCCCATTTTGCGCGGCGTCGGGATGGTCATGCCGGCGCGCGCGGGCTGGGAGGGATTCAAGGACCAATAAACCTGGCCGGTCTCAGGATTCAGCGAGTTGACCGATTCCGGATCCCAAACGATCAGTTGCCTGACGCCGCCCGCTTCAAAAATCACGGGGGAACAATAGCCCGGCTCCTTGGCGCTCAAGGCCCGCCAGATTTCCTTCCCGGTGTCTTTGTCCAACGCCACCACCGTCGAGTTGGAGCCGGCGGCCAGGCAAATCAATTTGTTGCCATCGAGCAGCGGATTCCCGGCGAAGCCCCACATCGGGGTCTTGACGCTGTAGTCCGCTTTGAAATCCCGCGACCAAAGGACGCCGCCCGTCGCCGCATCGAGGCAGAACACATTGCCTTCGGCCCCAAGCGAATACACTTTGTCACCGCCAACCAGTGGCGTTGTGCGCGGGCCGGACCCGTAGCTGACGGTGTAAGGGCAGTCGTATTCGTGCCGCCACAGGACTTTGCCGTCGGCGGCGTTCAAGCAGAGAATTCCCTCCGAGCCGGGAATGCTGCCGCGCGCAAAGGGATCGGCCGGTTTTTCCGAAGGTTTGGCAAACTGGTGGTCGAACACATAGACGTGCCCGTTGGCCACTGCGGGGCCGGAATAACCGGAGCCAATTTGAGTGCGCCACACCACCGGCGGCCCGCCGGCCGGAAACGAACTGACGATTCCGGTCTCGCGCCAAACGCTGTCCCTCTGTGGTCCGAGCCACTGCGGCCAATCGTCGGCCCGGAGGCCGGTCGCGCAACTCAACGCCATTGCTGTCAACCATATTCCACGCATAAAGAATCCTTTGGACCGTTTTCGGCAATGTGCCAACAGAGCCGGGCGAAGTCCAATTAAGAAGCAAGAATAGGCTGCACGTTCGAGCGGACGTGTAGCCGCCGACGTAAGGAGGCGGTCCTTGTGCTGCACCTGAGAGCGTGGCCGTCGAGACGCGAGGCGCACGACCGGCCGGAGGGCTCGGTTATCCACGAGTCCGCCTCCTTACGACGTCGGCTACAGGCCACTCGCTCCTGGAGGCTACCAAAATCTGATTTGCCCACTTGCCACCAACTGGCTTCCGATTTCCCATTGACATTCCCGGCCGGAGAGGGTTTGATTTTGCCATTGCCTAACTGTCAAATAAAATTATGAGCGAATCCGTATCATCTTCGGGACCTTCCGGCAACGCGCCCACCCTGCACGCGCACCGGCTCTTGTGGGCGGGGTTCATGGCCATCCTGGCCGAGGGCGTCGGCTTCAGCATCCGCGGCGGCATTCTGGCCCAGGGGCTTTGGGCGCATCAATTTGGCTTCACCAACACGGAATTAGGCGTCATTACGGGGGCCGGATTGACCGGCTTCGGCGTCATCATCATCTTTTCCAGCTTGATCGCGGACAAGATCGGCTACGGGCGGTTGATGTTCGGCGCCTTCGCGCTGCACTCCGTCTCAGCCGTCCTGACGCTGCTGGCGGGGGCCGCCTTTGCTGCCTGGGGCAAACCGGGGGCGTCGCAGTGTTTGTTTTGGGGCACGTTCCTCTTCTCGCTCGGCAACGGGCTGTGCGAAGGGGTGGCCAATCCGCTGATCGCTTCGCTCTTCCCGAAGAACAAATCGAAATACTTGAGCATCCTTCATGCTGGCTGGCCCGGTGGATTGATCCTGGGCGGGCTTGCTTCCTATTTCATGTGTGGCGGCGTCGGCGGGCAGCCGGTGAAATGGGAAATCCAAATGTGCGCCTTTCTTATCCCCGTGGCAATCTATGGCGCCATGTTGCTGGGGCAGAAATTCCCCAAATCCGAGGCCAGCGAACACGGGGTCAAACAGACCGACATGCTCAAGGAACTGGGATTTTTCGGCGCCTTGATCCTCTGCGCGTTGCTGACGCTCTGGTTTCACGATCTCCTGAGTACCACCGCTTGGATGCACAATCTCGTGGGCGACGCCAGTTGGCTGGTCGCCGCGGTTATGGGCGGTGTGCTGCTGCTGGCTTTCGGTGTCTCGACAAAGTTTGCGCCCGGCTATTTCATCTTGGTCCTTTTGCTCATCGTTCACTCGTTGCAAGGCTATGTGGAGTTGGGCACCGATTCGTGGACTGCTAAGATTTCCGGGGCCATTATGACTTCGGCTCAAAGCGGTTTGCTGCTGACAGTTTATATTTCCGGTTTGATGTTTGTGCTGCGCTTTTTCGCCGGGCCGATTGTCCATAAAATCTCCCCCCTCGGCTTGCTCTTCGTCAGCACGGTGCTCGCTTCCATTGGTTTGGCGCTCTTTGGCCACGCGGATTCGGCCATGTTTTGCCTCTTGGCGGCGACTGTCTTTGCTCTGGGCAAAACGTTCATGTGGCCGACGCTGTTGGCCGTCGTCTCCGAAAGATTTCCCAAAGGCGGCGCCATCACCATCGGCGCGATGGGCGGGGCCGGCATGTTGTGCGCGGGATTATTGGGGGGACCGGGCATCGGCTATAATCAGGATTCTAATGCAGCCGACAAGTTGACCAAGGAACATCCGCAAGTCTATGAACGCTACAAAGCCAGCGCTCCCAATTCATTCCTGATGTTCACGACCACCGGCTTGGACGGCGCCAAAGTCGGGGTGCTGGATGATAACGGGAAAGAATTGGATCGCACCGTGGAGCTGTTGGCGAAAGATAATCGCACCGATGCCGCCACCGCTGCCCTCAACACTTGGTGGGCCTCCGCGAAAGCGACTGCGGCGGATGACAAACCCCTCGTCACCGATGCCGAACTGAACGGCGACCGAAAGGCGATGAGCACCACGGCGGTGTTGCCGATTGTGCAAGCCGTGTTGTTGCTCGGCATGATTCTTTACTTCAAATCCAAGGGCGGCTACACGCAGGTTCACATCGAGGGTGCCGGAGCGGGGGCGAAGGAAGTGGCGTAATTTAATGCGGTGTTAGCGAAGTTCGCTTCATAAGTCCAAGGAATATGGGGCGGCGCAGCAGCACCGCCCTACCCGGTCTTGGTAGGGCAGAGCTGCCGCTCTGCCCAAATATTGCGTCGCGATTTATGAGATCGATTTTCCTAACACCAGACTAACTCAACAGCGCCTGGCACGCTTGCCGCAGTGGCTCAAGGTGCTTCCGGGAGCGGGCTTCGATGTAGCAACGGAAAACTGGCTCGGTGCCGCTGGCGCGGAAGGCCACCCATTCGCCATCCGGTAGCAGAAATTTGTAACCGTCCAGCGTGATTCGCTTCTCGACGGCGAATGAGCCGATCTTCTCCAAACCGCCCGAAAGTCGCGACAGCAACTCCTCCTTTTTGGCGGGGTCAATATGAATATTGATTCGCTCCGTGAAAAACGCCCCGCCCAATTTGGTGATCTCCTTGAGCACGTCTCCCAGCGACGTCCCCGCCGCCGCAACTAATTCCGCCATTAGCAAACAAGCCAGGATGCCGTCCTTCTCCGGCACGTGGCCGCGCACGCTCAGGCCGCCCGATTCCTCGCCGCCCACGATGACCGGTTCGCGTTCCATGATCGCGCCGATGTATTTGAAACCCACCGGAACTTCGTGCATCTGCACGCCGAATTGCGCCGCCACCGCATCGACTTGATGACTCGTCACCACCGTCCGCACCGCCGAGCCTTTCCAGCCGCGATGCTTGGCCAGATGATACAACGTCAGCGCCAACACTTGATTGGGCGTGATCCACGTCCCGTCAGAATCGACCACGCCAAAGCGGTCGGCGTCGCCATCGGTGGCCAGGCCCAGGCGCGCGTGGCCGGCGCGGACGAACTTTCGCAATTCGCCGAGGTGCTCGGCGCTCGGCTCGGGTGGGTGGCCACCGAAGAGCGGATTCAAATCGCCATGAAAAACCGTCAAACGCGCGCCCGCCTCGCGCAAGAGTGTGTCAAGATAACCGCGCCCGCAGCCGTGCATCAAATCCACGGCCACTTTCAAACGCGCCTTCTTGATCGCGGAAAAATCAGCCAGCTTGCGAATCTGCCGAAAATATTCCGCCTGCGGATCGATGCCTTTGCAGGAAAAAGTCCCGACGATGACCGAGGGAAAACTCCAATTTTCCTCTTGCAGCCGGGCGATGGTTTCTTCAATCGGTTTAGTCGCCTCGGGCGGCGCGCCGGCGCCGTCGTGCCGCGAAAATTTGAAGCCGGAGTATTCCGGCGGATTGTGGCTGGCGGTGATGTTGATGCCGCCCAAAGCCTTGCGCCGCCGGATGGCAAAAGCCAACACGGGCGTCGGCGTATCCCGCTCGCACACGAGCGGTGTCAGGCCGTTGGCGGCGAAAACTTCGGCCACCGCCAGAGCGAACGGGCGGCCTAGAAAGCGGCAATCGTAGCCGATGATGATGCTGGGATCGCGGCCGTGAATGCCCGATTGCGGATCGGCCAGGCCGGCTTTGAGATAGTCCGCCACCGCTTGGGTGGCCATACGGACGTTGGCAAAAGTGAAATCGCGCGCGATCAATGCGCGCCAGCCAGCCGTGCCGAATCGAATCGAAGGAGTCGCCACCTTATTGTTTCCAGTCGAAAGCGTCTTTTTTCAGCGCGTAGATGTAGCCGATGAAAAGCACGACCATGAAGCCGACCATGGAACCGAAGATCAGGCCCGGCTGCTCCTTTATCATAGCCTTGAAATTGACCGCCCACGGGTAAAGGAACACTACCTCGATGTCAAATAGAATAAAAAGCATGGCCACGAGGTAAAACTTGACCGAGAGCCGCGTGTTGCCCTCGCCCACCGGCAACATGCCGCATTCGTAGGCCGTGTCTTTGACCGCCGTACGCCGCGCGCGTTTGCCCAACAGGGAGGACGCCACCAGCGTGCCGACTGAAAACAAAATGGCCAGCACGGCCAGCATGAGCACTGGGACATACTGCATCAACTGTGAATCAGACGCTTCCACGACCATCAATCTAGGAAGCGTCCGCGGAATTGGCAAGCGGGATTCCGAGGGCGTGATAAGGTGGGGACGCCTCGCCGAGGCGTCCGCGGACGGCCCGACGGGCTGTCTGCAATCGGTTCGTGCCGGGGGCGGACGCCTCGGCGAGGCGTCCCTACCTCGAACTTTAGATGCGTCTGGCCTGAGATTGACAACCCGGAGAATTGCCGGTAGTCTCACGACCAGTCAGCAGATTTGGAACCCGTTGCGTTGCCAGCCGCGTCTTTGACCGCGCCGGGTGTTCTGAAGGGGAAATACAATATGTCTCGGCAATCAAT